>FWPV01006914.1_pt1 | contig 21175 bp, 20 predicted proteins | sample 2228371 | NCBI WGS metagenome assembly FWPV01 (sample SAMEA103939776, study PRJEB20133) | metagenome | reverse complement strand
GTTCGAATCCCTGTCTCAGGCCAGGAGTGTCATCGGCTCCTGGATCCGTCACTACAACACGGAACGGCCTCATCAGGCGCTGGGGTACATGCCTCCGGTTTTGTTTGACAAGGTTCAGGAAATAAGTGCGTAAGTTGTGCCAATTTCAGGGGGTCACTACACTCCTAGGATGTCTTATTTGTGGCTTGTTGGCTATGGAGAGCAATATTATAGTTTATTGTTTTATATATAAAATTACGGTATTTTTCCATGCTTAACATCATGTTGTATTTACTCTCATACAAGTCATATACTGCTTTTGACATAATTGATATTTCCATATTATTCATTTTATCAATTTTCTCGAATATATTTATAAGTTCTTCGGAATTTCTAAAAACAAAGCAATTTACTTTATCTTCTACTTCATACCCAGAAAAAGCTTCCGGCGTTCCGATTGGAATTATACCTCTTGCTATAGATTCTACAACTTTTACCTTCATCCCTGATCCCCAAAATATCGGCGCTATAGAGAAAGAAACCTCATCGTACAAGGTTTCCATATCTATTTCTGTTGGGTCATAGTAGGCCTTTATATTCGGTTTACTTTTCAGAATATCTTTCATATAGCCATCAGCGTTTCCACCGGCAACCAACAACGAAAAACCCATTTTAGCCACTCTATCCCACGCGGTATCAAGCAACCAAAGCAATCCTTCCTTATTAGGACCATAACCCAACTGAGCAGAGAAAATAATAGTCTTATTTACTTTAGAAACTGCAAGCCTTTTTCTATTAACCGTAGAAAGAGGAATAATGCAGGTCTTATTTCTTATATTCTTATATCTATATTTGTAAAACAACTCATCTTCTTTTTTTAAAAATATCAACCCATTTGATATGGAAATGGCCCTTCTTTCCGCAATAGGGCACCTTAGAAGCATTAAAAAGTACCCTATTTTTCTTTCTTTTATCACTTGTTCTTTCAATATCAGTCTTTCAACATTATGAAAACGGCAAAATACTGGTACGCCCCTCTTTTTTGCTTCCTCCATTAGCAAATAATTCCATGGAAATTCAAAAAATGCAAAATCATACTTACACCATTCTATTTCGTTTTTTATCTGTCTATAATTTAAAAACCGTGTTCTCCCGTAAAAGATAAGATTTGTTATTTTTTTGAATATGTTAATATTACCCCATTGATATTTAGCTAATATTTTTACGTTTTGCTTATTAATATTTAAACAAGAACCTTCTGGCGCAAGAATATCGACTTCCGAAAAAGAGGAAATAGCGATTATGCTTTGTAGCATTGCTATCCCCCCACCCGACCTTTCTGTTAATGGTTCAGGACTTACAAAAAAACACCGCATGATTTCATGTCTTGAAGCAAGTCCAAGCAATAGCTTAGTAATTTTGAAGAATTCCGCTTCCAATCAAAATCATACAAACAATTAATAGTTGACTCCTTTTTCTTTACCCCCTCATTTCTATTTCTCCAATGTTTTTTTAAAGCATCATAAAAACCTATGGCATTATTCGGTTCTACCAATAAACACTTACCTCTACAGATTTCGCGAATAACCGGAATATCCGAAGCAATTACCGGACAACCGCACGCCATAGCCTCTATCACAGGCAATCCAAAGCCCTCATAAAGACTTGGAAAGACGAGCGCTAATGCATGTGAATAAAGTTCCCTCAGAATTTCAACACTAATCCCTTTCATTAATAAAACGTCACCGTGCCTTAAAATCCCTTTTTCTATCCTTTTTTCCCATTCTCGGGCCTTCCACGAGTTCCCATAAACATAAACGAATTTAGGTCGATCAACGACAGGCATTTCTTTTAAAAACAATACCGAAGCCTCAAGTAAAGTTTTTAAATTTTTCCTCGGCTCTAAAGAACCAACAATAAGGAAATACTTGCCCGATTCCAATCCCTTGCTTCTCAGTTCAGGGGAGAATTTATCCTCAGGGTAAAAGATTTCTTGATCGACTCCGTTATAAATCACCACTGTTTTTTCTAATCCGCCGTAATAGGTTGCTAAATCCTCGGCAGTAGTCTTTGAAATGGCAACCAATAGGTCTGCCTTCTTGACCGTATGCTTCGCAAGAAAATTCAAGTTCCACCTTCTCAAGACTGGCATTGTTGCAGGGTACTTTAAATATGCAAAATCGTGTATCGTTACAACCGTTTTCACTCTCTTCGGGATTCCAAAAGGAAGAACCTGAAGGGGGGACCAAAACAAATCTACCGAGCATTCCTGGAGTAAAAGGGGTAGTTTTGTATAGAACCACCCTTTTCGAAATTTAGACGCCCCGACAAGTTCATACGGTCGGCATCGCTCAATTTCAGGGAAAAGGCGTTGGTGGGGAGAAAACACGACAAACTCCACATCACTTACTTGCGGGAAGTGAAGGAAATAATTGCAGGAAACGTTTGAAATGCCGTCCCGAATATTCCCCCCCATAGCTCTTCCGTCGATTCCGATTCTAATAGTCATTATTCATGCTCCGAATTCCCATGAGATCGTGATTTCTTAAATATCTGAAGAACACCTTTTTTAAATGGATGTTGCTTAGAGCAGAACAACTCGATTAGGGATTTGATCCAAAGATCTTTCTCAAAACGGATCCCGATATTTAAGCCTAGAGTCTCCTCAAGACTCGGGATCCCTGTTGCCGCAATTATCGGTATCCCAAAAGCACAAGCCTCAATGGGAGGTATTCCATATCCTTCCGAGAAAGAAGGGAAACAAAAAACCTTGGCATTAACATAAAGTTGCCAGAGTTCTTCATCTGTTACCTCACCCAGGCATACTGTTTTTTCAGTCATTTGTATTCTTTCCGGGATCTCCCTCCCAAAACTTTTCCCGACCAGTACCAAGCGAGCCATCGGGGGCAGTTGCACCTGGATCTCCTGCCAAACATCGATCAAGAAATCAATTCCCTTGTGCGGCTTTAGGTTGCCCACATAGAGGGCATATTGCCCCTTTTCGAAATTCCATTTTTCAGGCCATGGTTTTTCCCTAAGGCTACGCTGAAATGCCGGGTCCTTAAGAAAGGAAGGCAATGCGTTCGGATATCGTACTTCTACTTTCTTGTTTCTAGCCATTGGGACCTTTTCTAAAAGAGTCTCCCGTGTGGCCTTCGAAACGCAGCGGATGACGTCTGCCTTTTGGACCGCGTTCAGAAAAATCGGCCAACCAAGCCTGGATTTCAGGGTTTTCGCATAGACGGGGAACGTCCAGGGAATCAGGTCATGAACCGTAAGGATCATCTCCACACCCTTCGGTTTCGAGAACCACAGGGGAACGTTCCAATGGGGGAACCAGATGGCACCCGTCAACGCTAAGGCCTCTCTTAGCAAAGAGAATGAAAGGAATTGTTCCTTAAGGGAAAATGGCGGCGCATTCCATTCGATGACTTTTGCACAGCCGGTTTCCATGAAGAATCTTGCTTCATCCGATCGGCAAAGAAGTCCCACTTTCTTTGGGCTTACTCTTGCGGGTGCTTTTGCTAAACCTGCTCCAGGCAAATTAAACCCGAGTAAAGAAAGCTCCCCTTGTATGTATCTTCCGATGCCGCTCATCCTGTAACATCGTACATCGAAAAGGAGATCCAGCCTATTCATTCCACATTCCCCTTGCTTTCCGCTGCAGGGTTTTGGGCCAACACCAGATACTCTCCCAACATCTGTTCCAGTGTTAGGGGGATTCCCGGCGTAAAACCCTTTCGTTTAGCCGCTTCGCTTTTGCAGAAGCCGTTGGCAAGTTTTCGGATCGCTTCCAAGAGACTTTCCACATTCCCAGCTTCCACCACGTATCCGGTGATTCCATCCTGGTTGTAAGAGGAAGTTCCCGTTCCCAGCTCGGTCGTGATGATCGGTAACCCTGCAGCCATCGCCTCCAGCCCCACAATGCCGAAGGCCTCGGTTCTTTCGACCGAAGGCAGCACGAAGAGGTCCGCGCAATGGTAAATCGACGGGTACAGGTCTTCCGGCAAAGGATCCAGGAACCGGACACGCCCTGAAATCCCGAGGTTTTCCGCCAAGCTGGTCAATTTCCCCCTGAGCGGTCCCTCGCCAACGACCACGCAGGAAACGCCTGGAACCTGGGCCAAGGCCTTCAGAAGAACATCCACTCCCTTGTAATAGACGAGGCGCCCGACAAAAAGCACCCGCGGGCGCGGTAATCCCTCCAGCATCTCATCGCATCGGGCGACTGCATCCGGGTTCACCTTGGAAAACCGCTCCACTTCCACTCCCAGGGGAATCACGGTGCAACGGGTTTCGATCGGCTTGAGCACGGGCGAGCTTTGGATGTAGTTCGGGGATGTTGCGACGACAGAATCGCACCGATCCAGGAAAGCCCTTAGCAACCGCTGATAGGCCGCAGCCGCCCATTTAGGTCGAAGGGGGTCGGAATGGTAAGTGCAGAGGACCTTTTTGGCAGACCCCCTCCCTCTAAGGAGAAGAGCCAGTTCTCCTATCGGGTTGGGAACGTGGAAGTGAATGACGTCTGCCCTTTCAGCCAACTCGCTGTATTTTTTCAGAAAGCTCCAGGCCAATGGTGCACTTCCGACTTTTAGGGTCATCCTTATCCGGTGCACTCGTACGCCGCTGAGCTCCTCTTCCGCGTCCGCATCCGCGAGACAGAGGACATCCACTTCAAACCCCGCGGCGGCTGCCCCTTCCGCCAGCTGCCGCGCGACGGTTTCCACTCCCCCCAGGTGAGGCCAGTAGGCCTTGTTCACCACCAGCAGCCGCTTCACCTTGCCCCCCGCCTTCCCACCATGATCTCCAGGGTCTTCAGCAGGATCTGCAGGTCCAGCATGAGCGACCGGCGCTTGACGTAGTAAAGATCGTACTCCAGTTTCCGCTTCGTGCCTTCCAGGTCATACGCATAATCATAGTTGATCTGCGCCCAGCCGGTGATGCCCGGTTTCGCTTCGTGGCGGTAGTCATAGAAGGGAATCGATTCCCGGAATTGTTCGGCGAAGGCCGGCTGTTCAGGCCGCGGCCCCACCAGGCTCATTTTCCCCCTTAGCACGTCCCAGAGCTGGGGCAGTTCGTCCAGGCGGGTCTTGCGCAAAATGCGGCCGACCTTCGTGATCCGGTGTTCTTCCTTGTCCGCGAACGCGGGTGCCCCGTTTCCCTCTTCCCGCACCGTCATCGTACGGAACTTGTGCATCCGGTAGACCGTCCCGTCCAGCCCCACCCGGTCCTGTACGAAGAGGGCCGGCCCTTTCGAATCCAGCCGGATGGCCAGAGCCACCAGCGCCATGACGGGAGAAAGGAGAAGCAGCGCGCACAGGGACACCGTAACGTCCAGGATCCTCTGTACCGGGTCCGGCACGAGGTCGTTGAACATGACTTCGTAATGGTTGCGAAAGGCCTCCGCCACTTCCAGCGGGATCCGGCCCAACGCCCGCTCTGCCAGGTTCGGGAGGAGGTCGACGCCCATCCCCCCGGATCCCAGCCGCCCCAGGATCCGGTGAAACCCCCTGGCCGCGACGGCTTCCGGGTCTGCCACGACCAGGAGCCTTCCCTTCCTGTTTTGTTCCTGCTCCGGTATGGGCAGTGATTCGAGGTCCCGCGGCCCCACGAAGGTCATCGGTTCAAAAGCGGTTCCAAGCCCGGCTGCAATTTCCAGGAGCAACTCTTTCCAGCGCTCGCTCCCCACGACCCAAACCGCGACGGATTTTTCCTTCTTCGTGAACCAGGCGGACCAAAGCAGCCGGCTGATAAGAGCCGTAGCCAGGTAGGCGGAAAAAACCGGGATGAAGTACGGCCGGGGAATGCGGGGGAAGCGGGTCATCAGGAGAGAAACGGCGACCAGCCCGCCGAAAAGGGTTCCCTGGAGGGCGCCGATGGCTGCCTCGCTGCGGTTCTTCAGCCGTGCCGGATCGTACCCGCGAAAAGCGTACAGGCCCAGAGCGAGGCAGGCATGAATCACCAGGTACTGGCCTGCATAGGCCTTCCCTTCGAAAACGAGGAAACCTCCGCCAAGGACCACCGCCCAGAAGACGAGACTTTCCAGCCCGAAAAGCACGATCAGCGAGTTCGAATAACGCGAATTGGCCCGGAGCATGACATCCCTCCCGTTTAAGTCCTTTATAACACAGGTTGGGGCTCCTTGCCTTTTCCACGCCGTCGAACCGGCCCGAATCGTTTGATTATTCCCTCGAATCACGGTATTCTCTTTCGGTAAACCCGCTACCGATATACAGCATTCATTATTCCACGAGAGGAGCGTGATCCGTCCATGCCCAAGACCCTCGAGGTCCGATGGCACGGCCGGGGAGGACAGGGTGCCAAGACGGGATCGGCCGTCCTGGCGGAAGTCCTGTTCGAGGCCGGCAAGTACGTGCAGTCGTTCCCGGAATACGGGGCCGAGCGCCAGGGAGCCCCGATGAAGGCGTTCAACCGCGTCTCGGACGCCCCCATCCGCAAGCGCTGCGGCGTCCAGAATCCCGACGTCGTGGCGGTCATCGACCCGACCCTGCTGGAATCCGTCCGCCCCACGGAAGGGTGCACCGAAAAGACCGTGTACCTGGTGAACACCCCGGCGACACCGGCGGAAATCAAGGCCCGGCTGGGACTTCCCGACACCGTAAAGGTCATCACCATCGACGCGACGAAGATCACCCTGGAGGAATTCGGCCAGAACCGCCCCAACGCCCCCATGCTCGGCACCTTTGCCCACGTTTTCGACGAAGTCCCCATCGAGGCCTTCGTCGAGCATTTTTCCCACAAGATGGCCAAGCTCCCGGAGAAGATCCTCGCGGCGAACGTGCGGGCGATCCGGCGGGGCTACGAGGAGGTGCAGGTCGGATGAAGGAACGCGGGAACAGCGCCGAGCTGGGCAAGCCGAAAAGGTGGCAGGACGTCCCCATGGGCGGCATCGCCTTCGGCGCATCGGCCGAGGCCGTCGAAACCGGCCAGTGGCGGAGCATGCGTCCCGTGTGGAACGCGGAGAAGTGCATCTCCTGCCTGCTCTGCTGGAACCAGTGCCCCGACCGTTCCGTCCTGGCTGACGAAAACGGGAAGGTCACCGGTATCGACACGTTCTACTGCAAGGGCTGCGGCATCTGCGCGCACCTCTGCCCGAAACAGGCCATCGAGATGCGGCCCGAGTCCGAGTTCACCGGCCCCGGCGCCGGCGGGAAGGAGGAGTAAGCCATGCCTCGCAGGGAAATCACGTCGGGAAACTGGGCCTTCGCTGAAGCGATGCGCCAGATCAACCCGGACGTCGTCGCCGCCTATCCGATTACCCCGTCCACGGACATTCCCATGAAGTTCGCGGAATTCGTGGCCAACGGCAAGGTGGACACCAACTTCGTCACGGTCGAAAGCGAACACTCCGCCATCACGGCCTGCGTCACCGCCTCGGCGGCCGGCGCGCGCGTGATGACGGCCTCCAGCGCGAACGGGGTGGCCCTCATGCACGAGATCTTCCCCATCGCCGGCTGTTTCCGCACCCCCATCGTCTTCGGCCTGGTGAACCGGAGCATCGGGGCTCCCATCAACATCCACTGCGACCACAGCGACAGCATGGCCGAGCGCGACGCGGGCTGGATCCACCTCTACTGCGAGGACGCCCAGGAAGCCTACGACACGGCGATCCTGGCCGTCCGCCTGGCCGAGCACAAGGACGTCCTCTCCCCGGTCTTCGTCTGCCAGGACGGGTTCATCACGAGTCACGGCTTCGAACCGGTGAACCTCCTCGACGACGAGACGGTGAAGGCGTTCGTGGGAAGCCGCGACGCGGACTTCCCGCTTTTGGACGTCGACCACCCCGTCACCTACGGCTCTTTCGCCATGTCCGAGTACTACTTCGAGATCAAGCGGCAGCAGGTCGAGGCCATGAAGAACGCGCTCAGGGTCTACGACGGGGTGGCGAAGGAATACGAGGCCGTCTCCGGGCGCTACTACCCCAAGCTCGAGCGGTACCGAACGGAGGACGCCGATTTCACCGTGGTGGTGATGTCCTCGGCCTCCGGGGTCGTGAAGGACGTCGTGGACGAACTGCGGGAACAGGGGATCAAGGCGGGCTGCCTGCGGGTGCGGATGTTCCGCCCCTTCCCGGCCGAGGAACTCGCCGCGGCCCTGGGGAGTTCGAAGGCCATCGCGGTCCTGGACCGGGCCCTGAGCATCGGGGGGACGGCTCCCCTGGCCGCGGAAGTCAAGAGCGCCCTGTACGATTCCGGGAAGAACGTCCCGGTGCAGTCGTGCGTCTACGGCCTGGGCGGGCGGGATTTCTTCCCGCAGTACGCCCGGGAACTGTTCATGGACCTTTCCGCGGGGAAGGTCTCCCGCGAAGAGCGCTACCTGGGACTGCTGGAATAGGGGGGAAAGGAAATGGCCATCCGGATCAAGGACTACACGCAGAAGCAAAGCCCCCTGACCAACGGGCACCGCATGTGCCCGGGCTGCGGCGCCCCGACGGCGGTGCACCAGGGGCTCATGGGGGTCGAATCCCCGATCGTGGTCGTCAACGCCACCGGCTGCCTGGAAGTTTCCACCACGGTCTACCCGTTCAGCTCCTGGAGGGTGCCGTGGATCCACACCGCCTTCGAGAACGCGGGGGCGGGCGTTTCCGGCGTCGAGGCCGCCTACGTGGCGCTGAAGAAGCGCGGCAGGATCGACAGGGACATCAAGTTCGTCGCCTTCGGCGGCGACGGGGGCACCTACGACATCGGCCTCCAGTCCCTGTCCGGGGCCCTGGAGCGCGGGCAGGACTTCACCTACATCTGCTACAACAACGGGGGGTACATGAACACCGGGGCCCAGCGGAGCAGCGCCACACCGAAGGGAGCCAACGCCACCACTTCCCCGGCGGGAAGCGTCGTGCCCGGCAAGCTCCAGAAGCCCAAGGACCTCACCGCCATCGTGGAGGCCCACCACGTGCCCTACGTCGCCCAGACGACCCTGTTCAACGCCACCGACGTGGCGGAAAAAGTGAAGCGGGCCGTCGAAACCCCTGGGCCCGCCTTCGTCAACATCCTCGTCCCGTGCGTCCTGTTCTGGGGGATCGATCCGGCCCTCCAGCAGGACATCTGCAAGCTGGCCGCGGACACCCGCTTCTGGCCGGTCTACGAGGTCGTCGACGGAGTTTGGAAGCTCACCTACAAGCCGAAGAAGCGCGTTCCCATCGAGGAGTTCCTGAAGCCGCAGGCCCGCTTCCGCCACCTCTTCAAGGGCGACGGTTCAAGGGCCCTGCTGGAGGAAATCCAGGCCGACGTCGACGCCGACTGGCAGAAGATCCTCGACCGCTGCGGCGAAACCTGGGAGGCGTAACTCAGGGCAGGTTTGCGCGAGGGGCCGGGAGCTCTTCCGGCCCCTTTCGTTTCCCCAGCCCTTCCAGCACCCTCCAGGCCCCGGGTTTTTCGAATCCCCTCCGCCAGGCCGCCACTCCCCCCAGGCCGTATTTTTCCACCTGCGCCGTCTTCAGGGCCAGGGAACGCTCCTCCTCCAGCCAGATGCGGTAGCGCTTCCCGCCCTTCATGTACTCCCCGTAATAGAGTCCCGCGGCCGCATCCCAGGAAACGGACGCGCCGTTTGCCGCGAGGCGGGCTTCCGCGTCGGCCATCGACAGGGCGCGTGCTCCCGTTTTCTGCCATCCGCCGTTGGCGGGGACCTCCTCCCACTCCCGGGTATAAAAGGGGATCCCCAGCCAGATTTTTCCCGGCGGGACGAGTTCCGCCAGTTCTGCAACGGCCCGCTCCACCCAGCCGATGGAAGCCACCGGGCCGCTCACGGGACCGCTTCGCCAGTGCTCGTCGTAGGCCATCAGCACCACGGCGTCGACGATTTTCCCCAGCGCCGCGCGGTCGTAGCAGGCCGACCAGTTGGGCTTGTCGGAAATCACCGTCACGTCGATCGAAACGCGAAGACCGGCCGCGTGGAGCTCTCGCGCGAGCTCTGCAACGTACGCGGTGAGCCGGTCGCGGTCGTCGTCGAAGACGTTCTCGAAATCGACGTTGATGCCGTCAAGCCCCAGGCTCCGGCAAAACCCCAGGACCTGCGCCACGGACCTGGCCCGGGCTACCGGGTCCGAAAGGAAGGCTCGGGTTCGTTCCGGGTCGAAACCGTTTGCGAAAAGGGGTTCCACCCGGATCCCGCGTTTTTTCGCCTCCGCGACGTAGGCCCTGTCCGCCTTGGATCCCACAGACCCGTCCGGGCCGGACAGCACGAACCAGGTGGGGCTGAGGACGGTCACGGCGGGGTGGGGCGGATCCGCCGCAAGGTCGGGAGGCTCCGACCGGACGTGGTCCCAGGCCAGGATCACCGGCGCAGCCGCTTTTGCCTGCCCTGGCATTGCGAGCGAAACCATGCCGGCTGACGCCACCAGGACTAGGGCGCACCAGAGAAGGAACTCCTTCCGGGCGTGTTGTATACATCCGATTCGGTTACGTTTTTGTGAATCTTTTTTCGGAAGCAGGCAAAATGCCAAGTGAAACGCCTCCTCCTGTTCAACAACATCGAAAAGGACAGCTCGATCTCGCTTCAAGTATTACATTCTAAAATTGTTTTATCTATAAAAAACATTTTTTGCCGTGTATTTCCTTGCATTTTTGGGATGTCCCTTTATAATCGTATTTGTATGGTAACCTATTTTTATCTTTGGATTGATTTCCTTCGAAAGGGTTGATGCGATTGGACATCCTGGCAAATAAGGACGAATTTCTGGGACCCCCTTTCGCGGAACACACGCTTTTCCTGCAGCTGGTCCTCAATCCCCAGGAAACGAACGAATCGGGGATCTACTTCTGCGACCCCGAGTACATCGTCGCCAACTGCATGGCTCTGTCCAGCGAAGCCGTCACCCTCTGGAGGAAGACCTCGCAGCCGGAAGAACCCTTCGTCCAGGTTCGCCCCTGGGCACTCCGCCTGAAGGACGTCACCGGGGGATTCCTCTTCTCCTCCCCCTCGGAGGCGGCCCTGGTTCCCCTGGAAAACCACTTCAAGGGCGAGTGGCTGCGGAACTTCCGCAGGGAATGGGCGACGCGCAGGGCTTTCTGGACCTCCAAGCCGGCCGAATTCGCCGTGGAGTGCGAAAAGGCACGGGAAAAGCTGAAGGGGATCATTCTCGAATAGACAGGCCCCTCATCGACAACCCGATCCTCCTTCGGGCCATGTCGATCGAAATGACCCGCACGCGGACCCTCTGGCCCGGCCGGACGACCTCCGCCGGGTTTTTCACGTACCTGCCCGACAGTTCGCTGACGTGAACGAGGCCGTCCTGGTGGACCCCGACATCGACGAAGGCCCCGAAGGCCGTCACGTTCGTCACCACCCCGGGCAGCTCCATTCCTTCACGCAGGTCCCCCATTTCCTTCACCTCGGGAGCGAATTCAGGCGGCTCGAAGGTCTCCCTCGGGTCCCTCCCGGGCTTTTCCAGCTCGTCGAGGATGTCCTTCAGGGTATAGGCACCCGCGCATCGACCGACGTAGCGTTCCGGATCGATCCGCTTCCTCAGGGCGGGATCGGCCAGCAGGTCGGCCACCGAGCAGCCCAGGTCCTTCGCCATGGCCTTGACCACCCCGTAGGATTCCGGGTGGACGGCGCTCGCGTCCAGCGGCTCCGCGCCGCCCCGGATCCTCAGGAACCCGGCCGCCTGCTCGAAGGCTTTCGGCCCCATCCGGGGGACCTTTCGCAGTTCCGCTCGGCTCCGAAACGGCCCGTTCTCCTGCCGGTAGGCCACGATCGCGGCCGCCAAGGCCGGCCCCACCCCCGAGACGGCCGTCAACAGCTGCCGGCTTGCGGTGTTCACCTCGACCCCGACGCGGTTCACGCAAAGGCTCACCACGTCGTCCAGGGCTCTCTTCAGCATCTTCTGGTCCACGTCGTGCTGGTATTGCCCGACCCCGATGGATTTCGGGTCGATCTTGACCAGCTCCGCCAGGGGATCCTGCAGCCTCCTGCCGATGGAAACCGCCCCCCGGTACGTCAGGTCCAGGTCGGGGAACTCCTCGCGGGCCGCCTCCGAGGCCGAGTAGACCGAGGCCCCGCTCTCGTTCACCAGGACGACGATGGGCTTCCCCGGAAGGTCCAGGCCCCGCAGGAAGGCCTCCGTTTCCCGGCCCCCCGTGCCGTTTCCCACCGCCACCGCTTCCACCGGATGCCTTTCGACCAGGTCCTTCACCCTATCGGCCGCGGCATCCAGGTCGGCCTTTCCCCGCAGCGGGTAAATCACCCCCGTCTCGAGCAGGCGCCCCTGTGCGTCCAGCACCGCCAGCTTGCATCCGGTGCGGATGCCGGGGTCCACCGCCAGGACCGCCCTCTGCCCGAAGGGAGCTTCCATCAGGACCTCCCGGACGTTCTGCGCGAACACCGCCACGGCGGCCTCGTCCGCCTTTTTCTTCAGGACAGCCCGCAGTTCCGTTTCCATGGACGGGCCCAAAAGCCGGGCGTACCCGTCGGCCAAGGCAGCCCTCACCTGTCCTGCCGCCGGTGAATCGGCCTTCACGAAGAGTTCCTCGAGCTCCGCCAGGGCCTCGCCTTCGGGGGGCCTGAAGGAAAGCGACAGGACTCCTTCCGCCTCTCCCCGGAAGGCCGCGAGGATCCGGTGAGACGGCGCCTTCACGGCCGGTTCCTTCCAGTCGAAGTAGTCGCGGAACTTGCCCCCCTCCTCTTCCTTGCCCTTCACCACCCGGCTTGCGAAGATCCCCCTTCGGACGAAGAGCCGCCGCATAGCGTGGCGTGCCGAGGGATCTTCCGAAATCTTCTCCGCGACGATATCCCTGGCGCCGGAAAGAGCCGTTTCCGCGTCGGGAACGCCTTTTTCCGGGTCGACGAACCGGGCGGCTTCCCCCAGCGGATCCGGCAACGCCAGCTTCCCGGCTGCCGCCTCCAACAGGAGGAGGGCCAAAGGTTCGAGACCGCGTTCCGCGGCAATCGCGGCCCGGGTCCGGCGCTTCGGCCGAAAGGGCAGGTACAGGTCTTCCAGGCGGGTCAGCGTTTCCGCCGCTTCGAGGGAAGCCTTCAATTCGTCGGTCAAAAGGTCCCGTTCCGCCAGCGACTTCAGCACCGCCTCCCGCCGCCTGTCCAGCTCCGCCAGCTGCTCAAGCCTGTCCCGCACCGCCGCGACCTGCACCTCGTCCAGGGCCCCCGTGACTTCCTTCCGGTACCGCGCGATGAACGGGACCGTTCCTCCCTCCTCGAGCAGCTCCGCCGCCGCCTTCACCTGCGCCGGCCGGATCCCGAGCTCTCTGGCGATCCGCCCCACATGGACCTCGTTCATCGAAAACAACCTCCCCGCTGGCAACCTCCGGTTTCTTTGGCTATCCTATCCGCGGTGCAAGGAAGTGACAACCCAACCGCGGGGGTCAGATCTTGTTCTTTGACATTGCATGCAAAACGAACGGCAAGCCGCCGAAAAGGAGGCCGGGAACAATGAAACCGACACGAATCGCCATCTGGGGAATGGGTGCCATGGGAAGCGGGATCGCGCGAGCCGTCGCCGAGAGGCGGGACATGGAAGTCGTGGGGGCCATCGACACCGACCCGGCCAAGATCGGGCGCCCCCTGTGGGAATTCGCGGGAAGCGGCGCACCCGGGGACGCGAGGGTCGTGGCGACCCTCGAAGAGGCCCTGGCCGCACATCCTGACCTGTTCGTCATCGCCACCGCATCCCTGGTGCGGGACGTCTTCCCACGGATCATGGAAGCCCTGGAGTGCGGCAAGCACGTGGTCACGACCGCGGAGGAAATGGCTTACCCCTGGGCGGCGGAGCCCGGGCTCTGCGCCCGGATGGACGAGGCTGCCCGCAGGAAGGGAGTCGCCGTCCTGGGCACCGGCATCAACCCCGGGTTCGTCATGGACCTGCTGCCCATCGCCCTCAGCGCGGCCTGCACGGACGTGAGGCGGGTTCGGGTGACCCGCGTCAACGACCTTTCCCCCTTCGGCCCGACGGTCCTTCGCGAACAGGGAGTCGGGCTTACCGTAGAAGCCTTCCGCCAGGGCGTCTCGAGCGGCACGGTGGAAGGGCACGTGGGATTCGTCCAGTCCATCGCCATGGTGTCGGACGCGCTGGGGCTGGGGGTCGACCGGATCGAACAGTTCAGGGAACCCATCGTCTCCTCGGTCCGCAGGGAAGAAAAGGGCATCGTCGTGGAACCCGGGATGGTGGCCGGCTGCCGCCAGACCGGCTACGGCTACCGGGGCGGCGAGGCCGTCATCGAAATGATCCACCCCCAGCAGATCCACCCCCACCTGGAAGGAATCCAGACCGGCGACACGATCGAGATCTTCGGCAATCCGGACATCCGCCTGGAAATCAAGCCGGAAATCCCCGGCGGCACCGGCACGGTCGCGTTGGTCGTCAACACCGTTCCGCTCGTGTTGCGGGCACGGCCTGGGCTGCTGACCCTCCTCGACCTCCCGGTCCCCCGGTGCGCTGCCGGGTTCAGGAAACCGGGCCGCGAAGAAACCGACTCAGGCCGGGCGGTTCGCTGAGGGGAAAAAGGCCGAAAACAAAAAGGGATTTTATTTTAGTGTTTGACAGATTATAAACTTGGGTTTACACTCCCGGAATCCCGCCAAATGGCGAATTCCGAGGAGGTCTGTTTCGATGAAGCCCGCCACCCCGATCCGCGCACCGAGGCTTTTCGTCCCCTACAGCCGGCTCAGGCCGGAGGAGAAAATGCTCGCCTCTGCTGCGCTGAGACTGGGGATCACCGCGGACTTCCGGGACGTGTCTTCCCTGGCCTGGCCGGACGGTTTCGACACGGTGCCCGGCGACGTGGCGATTTGCCGCTGCGTCGGACAGACCCACAACCTGGCTCTCGCCCGCCTGCTCGAGTCGCGCGGGGTAAAGACGATCAACCCTTCTTCCGTCATGGCCCTTTGCGGAGACAAGATCGCCACGGCCGCACGCCTGGACGCCGCGGGAATCCCCCAGCCGGCCTACCGCGTGGCGGCTTCACCCGAATCGGCGGTGGAGGCCGCCGAGGCCCTCGGGTACCCGGTGGTCTTCAAGCCCGCCTGCGGCAGCTGGGGAAGGCTCCTGGCAAAAGTGAGCGACCGAGCCGGGGCGGAAGCGGTGGCCCTTCACAAGGCGGCCCTGGGCGCGTCCCATTCCGTGTTTTTCATCCAGGAGTACGTCGAAAAGGGCGGCTTCGACCTCCGTGCGATCCTGGTGGGCGGGGAGCCGGTCTCCCTGATGCGGCGAAGGAGCGGGCACTGGATCACCAACACGGCCCGCGGCGCCGCCCCCGAGCCCTGCGGGATGCCTCCCGCCCTTGCCGGTTTGCTCGAAAAGGTCGGAGGCGTCATCGGCGGAGATTTCCTGGCCGTCGACCTGTTCGAGACGGAAAAGGGCTGGCTGGTGAATGAAGTCAACGGACAGCCGGAATTTCACGGTTCAGTCGAGGCCACCGGCGTTGACCTTCCGGGCCGGATCCTGAAATACGCCTGGAATTTCATCGAAGCCGGGCTTGACAACCCGGGTTTTGCCCGATAAACTCCATTTCAATTCGCGATGAGCGGTTTGGTACGAACCACATTCTCAACCGAAATTTTTCAGAAATGCGATGACGCGAGTGGCCTGACGGGGCAACAGCCCTACAGCGAGGGACCTCCACCGGATGAGAGGGGTGCCGGGCTGCCGAAGGGCCCAAGACTCGAAGAGCAGGTGCCGAAAGGGTTTCTGCCCAAAGTAGGTTTCCCGGGGACGGACAGCCGTTACCTGTCCGAGAGCGGGACCGCTCCCCTGACGGGGGACGCGTCCAAGTTGGGTGGTACCGCGGGTCTTTACGAGGACTCGTCCCTTCACACGTGTGGAGGGGCGGGTCCTTTTTCCATACCCGATACCAATTCGAAGGAGGAGTTCGAGATGGCAAAAACGGTGACGTGCGTGGTGTGTGAGGGAACGGTGGCTCTCCCGGAAAACTGCGGGCTGGGGGAAATCCTGGTTTGCGGCGACTGCGGGACTGAACTGGAAGTGGTGGCCCTCGACCCGGCCCGGGCGGAGGAAGCGCCGCAGGTACAGGAGGACTGGGGTGAGTAGGCTCAGGATCCTCTACTCCCGGCTCCGGGCCGAGGAAAAGCAGCTTTTTGCCGCCGCGGAGGCGAAGGACATCCCCTGCAGCCTGGAGGACGTCCGGACCGAGCCCTGGCGGATCCAGCCGAACGAGGGGGACGTCTTCCTCGCCCGTTGCATCGGGCACCTGCAGAACGTCTCCGTGGCCCGCATGCTCGAGGCCGGGGGTGCCCGGGTGGTGAACCCGAGCGCGGTCATGGAGCTGTGCGGGGACAAGCTGGCCACGAGCGCCGCCCTGGCCGCGGCCGAAATCCCTCAACCGGCCTTTCGGGCGGCCTTTTCCGAGGAAGCTGCCCTCGAGGCAGCCGAAGAACTCGGATACCCCGTGGTGTTCAAGCCCGTGACGGGGAGCTGGGGACGCCTCCTCGCACTGGCCTCCAACCGCGAGACGGCGGAAGCCATCGTGGAGCACAAGGCCCACCTGGGCCCCGCCCACCAGGTCTATTACGTCCAGTCGTACGTCGAGAAGGGCGGTTTCGACGTGAGGGCCTTCGTCCTGGAAGGACGCCCCCTGTGCGCCATCCGGAGAACGAGCGGCCACTGGATCACGAACACCGCGCGCGGGGGCCTGGCCGAGAACCAGCCGATGGACGCCGGGCTCTGCTCGATCCTGGAAAGGGTCCACGGAGCCGTGGGAGGCGACTTCATCGCCGTCGACCTGTTCCTGACCCCGGGCGGCTGGCTCGTGAACGAGGTCAACGACGGGGCGGAATTCAGGAACTCCAGCGCACCCACGGGTGTCGACATCCCCGGCGCGGTCGTCGAAGCCTGTGCCAGGCTGATGAAAAGAGAAAAGCGCGGCGAAAAGCGCGGCGCCAAGCGCAGCGCAACCTTAGGCGGGTCCTCGGATTCGGGGGTTTGAACCCCGAAGCGGCTTGAATCCAACAAGCCTCGAGGCCCGCGGGAAAAGACCGCGGGCCATTTTTTTACCCTGGAAACGGAGGAAGGAACCCATGCAAAAACAGTCGGTGGTGGTCGTTGGCGGAAGCGGAATGGCAGGAGGGGAGCTTTTGAGGATCCTGGCGGGCCACCCGGCCATGGAAGTGGTCGGCGTCGTTTCCCGCGGCAAGGCCGGACACCCGGTGGCGGCGGTTCACCCGCACCTGAGACCCGATTTCCCGGACACCCTTTTCATCACTCCCGAACAGGCAAGCGAGCTCGATCCAGCCCTCGTTTTCCTGGCGTTGCCCCACGGCTCTTCCGCCCCGGTGATCCGTGGCTGGCTCGACCGGGGCACCAAAGTCGTGGATCTCGCCGCCGACGTCCGCCTGAGGGACCCCGACGCCTACCAACGCTGGTACGGCGGTCCGCACCCGGATCCCGGGCTTCTCCGGGAAGCCGTCTACGGGCTCCCCGAACTGCACCGGGAAGAGATCCGCCGCGCCCGCCTCGTCTCGGGGGTGGGATGCAACGCCACCGCCGCGATCCTGGCATTGGCTCCCCTGGCCCAGGCCGGGGTCGTCTCCGAAGCCCGGATCGAAGCCCGCGCGGGGTCCTCCGAGGGCGGGAGCCGGGCCACGGAAGGGAGCCACCATCCCTACCGAAGCCGGGCCCTGCGGATGTTCGAGCCCTTCGCCCACCGCCACCTGGCCGAGGTCTCCCAGGAAACCGGCCTGCCCGAGGATCGGCTCACCCTGGGCGTCACCGCCGTCGAAAGCGTCCGGGGCGTCCAGGCCGTGGCGACCGTGACCCTGGCCGAGCCCATGCGTGAAGCGGACCTGTGGAAGATCTACCGGGGCGCCTACGGGAGCGAGCCGTTCGTCTTCGTCTGCCCGGCCCGCCCTTCACACCTTCGGTTGCCGGATCCCCGCCTGGTGATGGGATCCAACCGCGCCCTGGTGGGCTTCGCCCTGCACCCGGACGGCCGCCGCCTGACCGCCGTGGCCGCCATCGACAACCTGCTGAAGGGGGCCTCCGGGACCGCCGTCCAGGCGGCCAACCTCCTCCTGGGATGCCCCGAGACCGCGGGGCTTGAAATGCGGCCGGTCTACCCGGCCTGAAGAGGGAAAGGAGACGATGCACATGCATTTCACGGGAATCGTCAAGATCGGCGGAGCGCTCGGGAACGACCCCCGGCCGCTTTTGGACGACCTCAGCGCCCGGGTGGCTCGCGGCGAGCGGTGGGCCCTCGTCCACGGGGCCAGCGGCATCATGGACACCCTCGCCAAGGCCTGCGGGCTGCAGCCGCGCTACGTGACCAGCCCTTCCGGATACCGCAGCCGCTTCCTGGGGGAGGCCGAAAGGGACCTCTTCGTCAGCGCGGCCCTGTCCGTCTCGGCCACGCTCTCCTGCGAACTCTTCACCCGGGGGGTCCGGGCCTCGGTCCTCCATCCCGGCCTGGTCCGTTCCGTCACTGGGACCCGCAAGGAGGCCCTGCGCTCCGTCGAGGACGGCCGCGTGCGGATCCTCCACGGCAACACCAGCGGAACGACCCGCTCCGTCGATCCCGAAGCCCTCGAGAGCGCCTGGGCCATGGGGACCGTGCCGCTGCTTCCGCCCCTTGCGCTGGACCGGGACGGGGCGGGCCTCCTCAACGTGGACGGCGACCGCCTGGCCGCCGCCGCTGCCGCTGCGGTCGGCGCCGACGTGCTGGTCATCCTCAGCAACGTCCCCGGGCTGCTCGCGGATCCCGCGGACCCCGAAAGCCTCGTGGAACGGGCCGGCCTCGAGGAATGGGAACGCCTCGAGAACATGGCCCGGGGCAACATGAAGAGGAAGCTCCTGGCCTGCCGCGAGGCCCTCGAAGGAGGCCTGGAGCGGGTCTGCATCGCCGACAGCCGGGTGGACCAGCCCCTCGGCCGGGCACTGGAAGGGAGGGGAACGACCCTATGCCAAGCTGTCTTTACGGAAGCCGCGGTCTAGCGCTCGCCTCCGGTCGCGGAGGGACCGTCACCGACACGTCGGGAAGGGAATACGTGGACTTTTTCACCGCTCACGGTTCCGCCCTCTTCGGCCATTGCCACCCCCGCCTGGGCGCCGCCCTTTCGGAGGCCGCCGCCCGGCCCTGGACGATCGGGATGGGCTTCGACAACGACGATCGCGCCCTGCTGATGGAAAAGCTCGGGGGCCTCTTGCCGGAGGGAAGGGTTTACCTGTGCAACAGCGGCACCGAGGCCATCGAAGCGGCCCTGAAGCTCGTGACCCTGGCCCGCCCGGAACGGCGCCGGATCCTGGCCCTGCGCCGGGCCTTCCACGGGAGGACCGCCGGAGCCCTGAGCCTGACCTTCAACCCGCACTACAGGCGGCCTTTCCAGTCCATGCTTTTCGACGTGGAACACCACGCCCCGGAGAACCTTCCCGGCGTCGTCGACGAAACCGTGGCCGCCGTCTTCATCGAACCCGTCCAGGGCGAGGGAGGGGTTTATCCCCTCGATCCCGCCCTCGGGCTGGAAATTTCCGCAGCTTGCCAAAAGGCCGGGGCCCTGCTCGTGGCCGACGAGATCCAGAGCGGCTTCGGCCGCTGCGGGGCGATGCTGGCCAGTTCGCTGACAGGCCTTGCCGCCGACGTCGTCTGCCTGGCGAAGGGCGTGGCGGGAGGGCTTCCGGTGGGCGTCACGGTCTGGAAAGGGAGCCTCGGGGATTTCCCCCAGGGCAGCCACGGATCCACCTACGGCGGGAACCCCCTCGTGTGCAGGGTGGCCTGCGAGGCACTGGCCCTGCTGTCGGAAGAAAAACTGTGCGAAAGGGCGCGGCTTTTCGGAGATTCTTTCCGTGCCCGCCTGGAAGCCGTTTCCTCCCCGGCGATGAAGGAGGTCAGGGGGTTGGGCCTCCTGGTGGGGGTCCAGGTCGAGGGACGGTCGGCTCCCGTCGTCCGAGCCCTCCAGGAACGCGGGGTCCTGGCGTTGCCGGCCGGCCCGAGCGTGGTTCGCTTCCTTCCGTCGTTTGCCGCCGAACCGGATCATTACGAACGGGTGGCCCAAACCCTCCAGGAGGTCCTTTCCCTTGGAAACGCCGAATGACCCGGCCGTGGACCTGCTCTTCGACCTTGTCTCCGTCCCAGGGACGAGCGGGAACGAGGCGGAGGCGGCTGCGTTCTTCGCCTCCCGGCTTCCCTCTTTCGGATGGGAAACCGCCGGGGTCGACGAGGCCGGCAACGTCATCGCCACCCGGGGAAGCGGTCCTCGAGAGTTCCTCCTCCTGGGACACATCGACACCGTGCCGGGCGGGCCGGCTCCCCGGATCGAAGGGAACCTCCTCTGGGGAAGGGGGAGCGTCGACGCCAGGGGGGCCCTGTGCGCCTTCGCCGTGGCAGGCGGAAGCGCCGAAATCCCCCCCGGCTGGCGGCTGACGCTCGTCGCGGCCGTCGCTGAAGAGACCGACTCCTGGGGAACCCGGTACCGGATTCCCCTGCACGCTCCGGCGGCCTGCCTCGTGGGAGAACCCTCGGGAACGGACGGCATCACCGTCGCCTACCGGGGGTTCCTGCAGGTGAGGCTTGCGGCCCAGGACGGCGGTTCGCACCGAAGCGGCGGGACCAGCCCCCTCACCGCCTGCCTGAGAACCGCCGCCGACATCCTGGAAGAAATCGAGAGAAGGGACGACCCGGGGAAACCGCTCATCGAGAGGATGGGAGGGAACGTCCTGACCATGTCGGGTTCCGAAGAAGGCGACCGTACCGCGACCGTGGACCTGGACATCCGCCTGCCCCTTGGGGCCGCCACCGAGGACGTGTTCTCCCTCTGCCGGGAAAAGGCGGCGTTCCGCGGGACGGACGCTTCTCTTGTCTCCTCCGTTCCCGCCCACGCGGCGGAGCGTTCCAACCCGGTGGTCCGGGCCCTTCGGGTCGCGATCCGGGAAGAGGGGAACACCCCTCGGCTGCTGGCCAAGGGCGGGACCGCCGACTTCAACTACGCCGCCGCCTGGAACTGCCCTCTCGCCGCTTACGGGCCGGGCGATTCACGCCTCGACCACACCAGCGAAGAACGCCTCGACCTGCACGAATACGCCCGTTCCATCCGCGTCCTCAAGGCCATGTTCCGACACCTTGGATAAAGGGCTAAAGCGGGGTCAGACCTTGTTCTTTGCTGTTTGCATGCAAACAGCAAAGAACAAGGTCTGAACATCCCGCTTATATTTTCAAGTCCCGGCTCCCCGCCAATTCGCGATTGAGGCTTTCGTCCATCCTCACAACCCGGTACGGCTCGT
>FWPV01006911.1_pt1 | contig 21176 bp, 22 predicted proteins | sample 2228371 | NCBI WGS metagenome assembly FWPV01 (sample SAMEA103939776, study PRJEB20133) | metagenome | reverse complement strand
CGACGTGGAGCACTGCGGTGACCACGGCGAGCAGGGCGACGTCGATCGCCCTGGCCAGCACCCGGAACGCCCGGGGGGCGGGGGCGGGGATCACCGGACGGCCATCGACCCTCGCCTGCACGGTGGGGCAGACTACGGCCGATGGCGTCGTTCCTCAGCCCGGAGTGGATCCGGGAGCTGGCCGGAGCAGCCGCCCGGGACCACGCCGTCGCCGAGGCCGCCCGGGGGCTCCGGTTGCGGTGCACCCAGGTCGTCACCGGGCCCGGCGGCGAACGCACCGTCTGGCAGCTGCGGGTGGACGACGGGCGGGTCGAGGTGGTGCCGGGCGAACCCGATCCGGCCGACGTCCGCTTCGAGCAGGACCTCGGCACCGCCCGGGACATCGCCGCCGGCCGGGCCAACGCCCAGGAGGCCTTCATCGCCGGGCGGTTGCGGGTGACCGGCCGGGTGGAGTCGTTGCGCGACGCGACGGCGCTGTTCGCCGCGCTGGACGCCGCGTTCGCCCCGGTGCGGGCGACCACCACCGGGTTGGACTGAGCCGGTGCCCGAACTCCCCGAGGTGCAGGCCCATGCCGAGCGGCTCACCGCGGCCTATGCCGGGGTGGTCCTCGAGCGGTTCGAGCCGCTCAGCTTCACCGCCCTCAAGACCGCCGTCCCCGACCCTGCCGGGGCCCACGGGCAGCCATTGGCCGGGGTGCGGCGCCGGGGGAAGTACCTGCTCGCCGGGTTCGGTCCGATCACCTTCGTGGTCCACCTCATGCACGGCGGCCGGCTGCTCGAGGACGCCAGGCAGGCGGCGCGACCCCGCGGCGGGGTGGCCCGCTGGCGCTTCACCGACGGTCGCGCCTGGCTGCTCACCGAGCCGGGACGGGAGCGCAGGGCCGGGGTGTGGGTCGCCGATACCGAGGGGGTGCTCGACCGGCCGCCGCTCGACGATCTCGGGCCGGACGCGCTCGAGATCACCGCCGAGGAACTGTCGGCCCGGTTCGCGGCGCGCCCGCACCGGTTGCACGGGTTCCTGCGTGATCAGGGGTGCATCGCCGGGCTGGGTCGCCGCCTGGCCAACGAGGTGTGCTGGGCGGCGGCGCTGTCGCCGTTCGCCCCCACGGCCCGGCTCGGCGGCGAAGGCGCTGCGGCCGTGGTGGCCGCCATCCGCGACTGCTGCGCCGAGGGGCTCGCCGTCGAGCGGGCCCGCCCCGACATGAGCGCTGCCGCCGACCGGCCGGGGGCGGTGCACGGCAGGGTGGGTGAGCCCTGCCGCCGCTGCGGGGACGTGATCCGCGGGGTGCGCTACCGGTCGTACACGGTCTGCTACTGCGCCACCTGCCAGACCGGTGGCAAGGTGCTGGCCGACAACGTGACCTCGCGCTTCGTGAGATGAGGCGCCCGGCCCGGCACGGAGGCCCCATGCTCGCCGACCATCCCCGACTCATCGCCGCCTACCTCGCCCCTCGTGAGCAGCGGCCGCCGTCGACGGCGCGGGGGGTGCACCACGTGGCCCTGCTGTCCAGCGACGTGGAGCGGACCATCCGCTTCTACCAGGGTCTGCTCGGCTTCCCGCTGACCGAGATCTTCGAGAACCGGGACTACCCCACCTCGTCGCACTTCTTCTTCGACATCGGCAACGGCAACTGCCTGGCCTTCTTCGACCTCCCCGGTCTGGACCTCGGCCCGTACGCCGAGGTGCTCGGCGGCCTCCACCACCTGGCCATCTCGATGCACCCCGACCGCTGGGCCGAGGTCAAGGCCCGGCTCGACGACGCCGGGATCGAGTACGCCCACATCGACGGCTCGTCGATCTACTTCCGGGGGCCCGACGGCGAACGGCTCGAACTGATCAGCGATCCGCTCGGGGAGATGTACGGCTCGCCCGTCCTGTGAGCGGGCGTCACCCTGCTGCGGACCGGCTGCCCACGGCCCGCAGCAGCGCATCCATCGTCGCCACGGCCGGGACCGGCACGCCGGTGGCCGCGGCGCGGCGCACCACGACCCCGGTGATGGCGTCGACCTCGAGCGGCCGCCCGGCGCGCACGTCCTGCAGGGTCGACGGGGTGGTGGCCGGGTCGAGCCGGGCGACCCCTTCGACCAGGGTCTCCACGAACGCGTCGTCGATCGCGGCGCCGTCCGCCACGGCGACCTGCGCCACCTCCTCGACGAGCCGGCGCACCAGATCGGCCACGCCCGGCACCGCCAGCGCCGGACCGGCTTCGAGCCCGGTGACCGCGCACACCGAGTTCAGGGCCACGTTGCCCATGAGCTTCTGCCACTGCGCCGTGCGGATGTCGTCGGTCACCCGGCACCGGATCCCGGCCGCCGACACCACCGCAGCGACCTCGGGGTCGCCCACCATGAGCAGGCCGTTGGACCGGTGGACCAGGTGCACGGGACCGACCCGCTGCACCCCGCAGTACACCACTGCAGGCACCACCCGGTCGTGGTGGGCCCGCAGGAGGTCGGGCCCCTCCAGGCCGTTCTGGCACGACACCCACACCCCGGTGGCGGGCAGCGCGGCGGCCATGGCCGCGGTCTGGTGCACCTTGGCGCACACCAGGACCACGTCGTAGCCGGCCGGGTCGGGCTGCGCGACCACCCGCACCGGGCCGGCCCAGGACCGCTCGTAGGAGTCGAGGACGAGCGGCTCACCGGCGGCGAGCCGCTCGAAGGTCTCACCCCGGGCCCAGCCTTCGGCCTCCGCCCCCGCCTCGGTCAGCCGGGCCAGGGCCCAGCCGCCGATCGCCCCTAGGCCGGCGACCAGGAACCGGGTCACGGGATCAGGTCGAGCTCCCGGACCGCGTTGCGCTCGTCGACGAGTTCGGCCACCGACGCGTCGATCTTCGAACGGGAGAACTCGTTGATGTCGAGTCCCTGGACGATCGACCACTCCCCGTCGGTGCAGGTGCACGGGAACGACGAGATCAGGCCCTCGGGCACGCCGTAGCTGCCGTCGGAGGGGACCGCCATGCTCACCCAGTCCCCCGGAGGGGTGCCGAGCACCCAGTTGCGGACGTGGTCCATGGCGGCGTTCGCCGCCGACGCCGCCGACGACAGCCCACGGGCCTCGATGATCGCCGCACCCCGCTTGGCCACCGTGGGGATGTAGGTCGACTCGTACCAGGCCTGGTCGCCGACGAGGTCGTAGGCGTTCTGGCCGTCGACCTCGGCGTGGAACAGGTCGGGGAACTGCGTGACCGAATGGTTGCCCCAGATGGTCATCTTCGTGACCGACGTGACCGGCCGGCCGACCCGGGCCGCGAGCTGGGCCACGGCCCGGTTGTGGTCGAGCCTGGTCATGGCCGTGAACCGCCGAGGGTCGAGCCCGGCCGCGTTGTTCATGGCGATGAGCGCGTTGGTGTTCGCCGGGTTGCCGACCACGAGCACCTTCACGTCGCGCCGGGCCGCCTGGGCCAGGGCCCGGCCCTGCACGGTGAAGATCGCCCCGTTGGCGGCCAGCAGGTCGCTGCGCTCCATGCCCGCCTTCCGGGGCATCGCCCCGACCAACAGGGCCACCTCAGCGTCACCGAAGGCCACCTCGGCGTCGTCGGTCTTGACCACCCCGGCCAGCAGCGGGAACGCGCAGTCCTCGAGTTCCATGTGCACACCGTCGAGCGCCTTCAGCGCCGGGGTGACCTCGAGGAGCTGGAGGATCACCGGCTGGTCGGGCCCCAGCATCTGGCCACTGGCGATGCGGAACAGGATGCTGTAGCCGATCTGGCCGGCGGCGCCGGTCACGGCGACTCGAACGGGTGCGCGCATGCGGCGAGGTTACCCAGGACGGCTGCGACGGCTTCAACTGCCGCAGGGTGGTGCCGATGCTCACGGGGTGGGTCGCGAGAATCTCGGCTGCGTGGTCAGGATCCCGGCGTGGTGTCTGGAGGTCCAGCGGGTCCGCGAGGCCCTGGCGGTCCTGCGCGCCCATGGCTGGGACCGGGTACGCATCTTCGACGACCAGGGTGACGGCGTCCTGGTACGCCTGAAGGGGTCGGCCGGAGAACTGCTCAGCGTGCTGCAGCAGCTTCCGGGGACGACACCGGGACGGGAGCGGCTCCTGGAGCGTCTCCGGGCGGAGAAGCTCGCCACACCCAGCTGAGCCCGGGGACGGCGGCACCGGCGATCACCGCGCCGGTGAACGGGATCAGCGCCCCGTCGTAGCCGACGTACACCGAGCTCACCTCCCCGGCCATCCAACCCACGAACGCCCAGCACCCCCAGCGGACCCCGGGGCCTCCCGCCCGGCGCATGGCGACGGCCTGCGCTGCGGCCATGCACAGCGACACCGCCGTGCTGAACACGAGCACCTGGCCGAACCCCTCTGGGATCCCGCCGTTGTGGATGAGGACGTGACCGGCGCCCGCCCCCAGCGCAAACCCGAGGCCCGAGGCCACCGGCCACCACGCCCATCGCTGCAGGCGACCGCCCGGGGCCAGGAGCGTGAGCGCCACCGCCTGCCCCAGCCCGATCATGAACCCGAACCACAGGTTGTGGGGAAGCCGGGCCAGCGTGGTGAACGCCTCGGTGTCGTTCCCACCGGTCACCCAACCGCCGGCCAGGGCGACCGCCGTGGCGCTGGTCCACACCAGGGCCGTGACTGCCAGGTCCGGCTGACCGGGTGCGAGCGCGGACGCAACAGGAGTCGGGGCCGCCGCCATGGATCGTTGATCGGCCGGCGGCGGCCCCGACTGAAGGAACCGGCACTCAGAGCTGCAGGGATTTGACCTCGAGGAACTCCTCGAAACCGTAGCGGCCGTACTCACGCCCGACGCCCGACTGCTTGTACCCCCCGAACGGGGCGTTCGGGTTGAACCGCCCCCCGTTCACCTCGACCTGACCGGTGCGCAGCCGCCGGGCGACCCGCTTGGCCCGCTCCGGATCGCCGGACCACACCCCGCCGGCCAGGCCGTACGGCGTGTCGTTGGCCAGGCGGACCGCCTCATCCTCGTCGTCGTAGGGGATGAGGACCAGCACCGGCCCGAAGATCTCCTCCTGGGCGATGGTCATGTCGTTGCGGACCTCGGAGAACACCGTGGGCTTGACGAAGAACCCCTTGTCGAGGCCCTCGGGCTGCTCGGGCCCGCCGATGAGCAGCTTGGCGCCCTCCTCGATGCCGGTGCGGATGTAGCCCCGGACCCGCTCCCGCTGGGCGGCCGACACGAGCGGCCCGAGCTTGGTGCCCTCGGCGAACGGGTCGCCGATGGTGAACGCCGCCGCCGTGGCCGCCGCCACCTCCTCCGCCTCGGCCAGCCGGCTGCGGGGCACCAGCATCCGGGTGAGCGCCGAGCAGGTCTGCCCGGAGTTGAGGAAGCACTTGCCCACCCCGTCGGCGACCGCCGTCGCGATGTCGGCGTCGTCGAGGATGACGTTGGCGCTCTTGCCTCCGAGTTCCAGCGCGACGCGCTTGACCGTCTCGGCCGCCACCTGGGCCACCCGCTTGCCGGCCCGGGTCGAGCCGGTGAAGCTCACCATGTCCACCCCGGGATGGGCGGCGATGGCCTCACCGACGACCGGGCCGTACCCGGTGACCAGGTTGAACACCCCGTTGGGCAGGCCGACGTCGTGGATGATCTCGGCCAGGATGAAGGCGTTCACCGGGGCGACCTCGCTGGGCTTGAGCACCACCGTGCACCCCGCGGCCATGGCATAGGCGACCTTCGCCGCGATCTGGTGCAGCGGGTAGTTCCACGGGGTGATGGCGCCGACCACCCCGACGGGCTCACGCACCACCAGCGAGTTCCCGAGCTGCTCTTCCCACTGGTACTCCTCGGCCAGCTTCGCCGCGGTCATGAAGCTGGTGATGGGAAGCCCCACCTGCACAAGCTGGGACAGCAGCTTGACCATCCCCACCTCCTGGCTCACCACGGTGGCGATCTCGTCCATCCGGGCGGTGAGCGCCTCACCGATGCGGGTCATGTACTTGCCCCGTTCCTCGGGGGACACCGCTGACCAGGATTCGAACGCGGCACGGGCGGCCTGCACGGCACGATCCACGTCGGCGGCGGTGCCCTCGGGGATGGTGGCCATCACCTCCTCGGTCGTGGAGTTGACGACCTCGATCACCCCGGTGCCGTCGGCGGGCACCCACGCGCCGTCGATGTAGAGCTTGTCGTAGACCTTCATCGGGCCTCCTCGTCACGCCACGGTCTCGGGCAGGTTCGCAGGCGCCGCGTCGAGGGGCAACATCGAGCGGGCGACCGGGATCAGGCCGGCGTGGCCGCCGCCCGGCGTTCGAGCGCAGCGATGGCGGCCAGCCCGCCGGCGAGCACGGCGCCGGCGACGACCACCGCACCCCAGCCGAGGTCGAGCACCACGACCGTCGCCGCAGCGACGAGCACCACCACCACCCGGGCGGCCGCGGCGTGCCCGGCGACGTACCGTCCGGGACGCTCACCTCGGGCGTCGAGCCGATCGAGCAGGATGACCCCGGCCACGGCGAGCACCGACAGCAGCACCAGGAACCAGTTCCGCCGCAGCAGGCCGCGGGTCAGGGTGGCGCCCGGGCTGCGGACGGCCTCGGCCACACCGGCCACCGCCCGGTCGATCACCACGTTGGCGAGCAGGACCGCCACGCCGATCCCCACGCCGAGATGCAGGACCGTGCGCCGCCGGTTCGGGGACAGGAAGAGCGCGCCGGCGACCAGCACCGCCGCGAGCACCACGAGGAGGGTGACCGCCCTGAGGAACAGCGCCAGGGCCCGCTGGGCACCGGCGACGACCGTCCCGGCCTCGGCCAGGGCCTCGCTGCGGTACACCACCAGCTGCCCGAAATCGTCCGGGAGGTCGCGCCCGAGGGCCCCGCCGAGCTCGGCCACCTGCTCGGACACCGGTGCCTCGGGGCGGGGTTCGGGCAGGGAGATCCTGGCGGGCAGCACCCCGCGGTCCTGCAGCGCGGCCAGGGTGCGCACCACCAGCGGCACGAGGTTGACCGTCACCTCGCCGGCCTCGACCGTGACGGTGTCGAGCAGGCCGTCGCCGCGCAGCACCCGCATGGCCGCTGCGTGGGCGGCGCGGGCCAGGTCGACCAGCGCGGCCTGCGCCCGTTCGCTGGCCACCAGGTCGGCGGCGGCCTCGTCGGCCAGCCGGCGAAGCCCGCCGATCACCAGCGGCTCGAGCGGCCGCAGCTCTTCCGGGAGCGCCGCCACGACGGTCGGGGTCGCCGCCCGCACCGCCAGGTCGGCAAGGCGCGAGCCCACCGCAGCCTGGACCTCGGCGTCGCGGACCACGACCGCCACCGCCCCGGCGAACCGGTCGCTGTCGAGCAACGTGACACGGGCCCACACCGCCACCGTCGCGGCGAGCACCGCCACGCTGGCCAGCACGACCAGCACGACGGTGCCGACCCTGCGGACCCGGGACGGTTGGCCTCCGGGCCCGGCGGCGCTCATCGGACCGCCAGACCGAGGTTGGCGACGATCTCCCGGGAGGCCGTCGACCGGTTGAGCGTGTAGAAGTGCAGCCCGGGCGCACCGCGGTCGATCAGCTCGGCGCACAGCCGGGTGGCGGCCTCCACGCCCACCCGGCGCACCTCGGCCGGATCGGCTGCGGCGGCCAACCGGTCGGCCAACCACGCGGGGAACGCGGCGCCGCTCAGCTCGGCCATGCGCTGCACCTGACCCAGGTTGGTGACCGGCATGATGCCGGGCACCACCGGCTTGGTGCACCCGAGGGCGGCGAGGTCGTCGACCAGCCGGCTGTACAGGTCGGCCTCGAAGAAGAACTGCGTGACCGCGAAGTCGGCCAGCGCGAGCTTGGCGGCGAGGTGCCGGCGGTCGGTGGCCAGGTCGGGTGAGCGGGGGTGGCCTTCGGGGTGGGCGGCCACGCCGACACTGAACGGCCCGGTGGCCCGGACCAGTTCGACCAGCTCCACGGCGTACCGGAAGTCGCTCGGTCGGACGTCGGCCGGGTCCTTGGGCGGGTCTCCGCCCAGAGCGAGGATGTCGTCCACCTGCGCGGCGAGGTAGCCGTGGAGGATCTCGGTGATCTCGGCCCGGGTGTGCCCGGTGCAGGTGAGGTGGGCCATCGGGGTGATGGTGGTCTCCCGGCGGATCCAGCTCACCAGCTCGTGGGTCTTGGCCCGGGTGCTCCCCCCGGCCCCGTAGGTGACCGACACGAACGACGGGTGCAGCGGTTCGAGTTCGGCGATGGTGCGGCCGAGGGTGAGCCACGCGGCGTCGGACTTCGGCGGGAAGAACTCGAACGAGACGGTGAACCCCGCGCGCAGCAGGTCGACGATGCGGGCCACGCGGCGATCGTACCGGCCGGCCGCCGGCGGGGCGGGGCCGGTCAGTGCCGGAAGTGCCGCTCGCCGGTGAACACCATGGCGATGCCGTGCTCGTCGGCCGCGGCGGTGACCTCGTCGTCCCGCACGCTGCCGCCGGGCTGGATGACCGCCCGGACCCCGGCGGCCACGACGGCGTCGAGGCCGTCACGGAACGGGAAGAAGGCGTCGCTGGCGCACGCGCCACCCGCTGCCCTCCCTGCCGCCTTCTCGGCGGCGATGCGGGCCGCGTCGAGCCGGTTCTGCTGCCCGGCGCCGATGCCCACCGCCCGCCCGCCGGCGGCGAGCACGATGGCGTTGCTGCTCACGGCGGCGCACACCCGCCAGGCCAGCTCCAGGTCGGCCCACTCCGCCGCCGTCGGCGCCACCCGGGTGACCACCCGGAACGCCGACGGGTCCCAGGTCACGTGGTCGGCCTGCTGGACGAGCAGGCCGCCGTCGATCGAGCGGACGTCGAGGATGCGGGCCGACGGGGCCGGGGCCTCCAGCACCCGGAGGCTCTTCTTCGCCGTCAGCACCTCGAGGGCGTCGGGCTCGTAGCCCGGGGCCACCACCACCTCGGTGAACACCGGGGCCAGCGCCTCGGCCAGCGAACGCGGCACGACGCGGTTGACGGCCACGATCCCCCCGAACGCGCTCACCGGATCGCACTCGTGGGCGGCCTGGTACGCCGCGGTCGGGTCGTCGGCCACCGCCACCCCGCACGGGTTGGCGTGCTTGACCACCACCGCGGCCGGGCGGTCGCCGAGGTCGTGCACCAGGCGCCACGCCGCCTCGGTGTCGTAGAGGTTCAGGTAGCTGAGCTCCTTGCCACCGTGCTGGACGGCAGCGTCCCACCAGCTCGTGGCGCCGGCGAAGCGGTAGCGCGCGCCGCGCTGGTGCGGGTTCTCGCCGTACCGCAACGGCTGGGCCAGCTCCGCCGACAGGTGCACGGTGGGCGGCAGCACGTCGCCGTCGTCCAGCCAGGCCACGATGGCGGCGTCGTAGGCGGCGGTGTGGGCGAACGCCTTGCGGGCCAGCGCCCGCCGGCGGGCGTCCGTCAGGCCACCTGACGACCGCAGCTCCTCGAGCACGTCCGGGTAGTCGGCCGGGTCGACCACCACCCCGACCCGGGCGTGGTTCTTGGCGGCGGCCCGGACCATGGTCGGGCCGCCGATGTCGATGAGCTCGACCGAGGGGGCGGCGGCGAACGGGTACAGGTTCACCACCACCAGGTCGATGGGCTCGATGCCGTGGGCGGCCATGTCCGCGGCGTGGGACAGGTCGGCCGGATCGGCAAGGATCCCCCCGTGGATCAGCGGGTGGAGGGTCACCACCCGGTGGCCGAGGATCGGGGGGAGACCGGTGAGGGTGGCCACGTCGGTCACCGGGATCCCGGCTGCGGCGATCGCCGCCGCCGTCCCCCCGCTCGACAGCACGACCCAGCCGAGGTCGTGGAGGCCGGCGGCCAGGTCGACCACGCCCGCCTTGTCGTACACCGAGAGCAGCGCCCGCTTGGTCACGCCGGTGACGGTACCTGTGCCGGGCCGATGACGTCGGCGACGGTGGCCGGGTAGAGCACCCGCTCGACCTGCTTGATCCGCTCGTGGAGCGTGGCCTCGGTGTCGCCGGGCAGCACCCGGACCGGCTCCTGGGCGAGGATCGGCCCGTGGTCGACCTCGACGGTGGCCACGTGGACCGTGCAGCCGGTGACCTTCACGCCGTAGGCCAGCGCGTCGCGCACGGCACGGGGCCCGGGGAACGCCGGCAGCAACGAGGGGTGGGTGTTGAGCACCCTGCCCGGGTAGGCGTCGAACAGCGGTGCGCTGAGCACGGTCATGAACCCGGCCATGGCGACCAGGTCGATGCCGTGGCCGAGCAGGGTGGCCGTGAGCCCGACGGTGTAGGCCTCACGGTCGAACGACGGTCCCCAGGAGGACCGCTCGACGACCACCCCGGGCACCCCGTGGCGCTCGGCCACCGTCAGCGCCCCCGACGGGCGGTCGGTCACCACGAGCACGATCGGGAGCCCCGCACCCAGCAGCGCATCGGCGACCGAACCGCCTCCCGAGGCGAGGACCGCGATCCGCACGGCGGGGACGCTACCGCCCGAGCGCGCCGGCGCCGGCCGGCTACCCCGCCATCGCGTCGACGATCTGCATCATCAGCGCGCCGGCCTCGGTGGGGTTCTGGCCGACCTGCACACCGGCGGCCCGCAGGGCCTCGATCTTGCCCTGGGCGGTGCCCTTGCCTCCCGACACGATGGCCCCGGCGTGGCCCATCTTCTTGCCCGGAGGGGCGGTCACCCCGGCGATGTAGGCGGTCATCGGCTTGGTCACCGAGGTCTTGATGAACTCGGCGGCCTCCTCCTCGGCCGACCCGCCGATCTCGCCGATCATGATGATCGCCCGGGTCTCGGGGTCGGCTTCGAACTCGCGCAGGCAGTCGACGAACGAGGTACCCGGCACCGGGTCACCGCCGATGCCCACGCAGGTGCTCACCCCCACGCCGTGGTGCTTGAGTTCGTAGAGCGCCTGGTAGGTGAGCGTGCCCGAGCGGCTGACGATGCCCACGGCCGGCTTGCCCGGCTGGGGCGGCAGGGCGATCTCCCCGGCGGTGATGCCGATGTTGCACCGCCCGGGGCTGATGATGCCCGGACAGTTGGGGCCGAGCAGCCGGGTCCCGGGGTAGTCCCTGACCAGGGTGTTGTAGACGCGGGCCTCGTCCTGGGCCGGGATGCCCTCGGTGATGCACACCACGAAGGCGATGCCGGCGGCCGCCGCCTCGAGGATCGCCGCGCCGGCCGCCTTGGGGGGCACGGCCACGAAGCTGGCGTTGGCGCCGGTGGCCTCGACCGCCTCGGCCATGGTGTCGAACACGGGGATGCCCTCGACGTCCTGGCCGCCCTTGCCCGGGGTGACCCCGGCCACGACCTTGGTGCCGTAGTCCCGGTTGCGCAGGCCGTGGTACCGGCCCTGCCCGCCGGTGAGGCCCTGCACGATGACCTTGGTGTGCTCGTCGACGAAGATCGCCATGGCTGCGTTCACTCCCTCACTTCGCGGCGAGCTCGACCGCGGTGCGGGCGGCGTCGAGCATGGTCGGCCTGCTGATCAGCTTCGATTCGGGGATCCCCGCCTCGGCCAGGATCCGCCGGCCCTCCTCGGCGTTGGTGCCGTCGAGCCGGATGACGATCGGGGCCCGCAGCTCGACCCGCCGCATGGCCTCGACGATGCCCCTGGCCACCTCCTCGCCCCGGGTGATGCCACCGAAGATGTTGATCAGGATGGACTTCACGTTCTGGTCGAAGTTGATGACCTCGAGCGCGGCGGCCATCTGGTCGGCGTTGGCGCCACCGCCGATGTCGAGGAAGTTGGCGGCCCGGCCGCCCACCTGGTTCACCACGTCGAGGGTGCTCATGGCCAGCCCGGCGCCGTTGGCGATGATGCCCACGCTGCCGTCGAGCCCGATGTACTGCAGGTCCTTCTCCCGGGCCAGCTTCTCGCGGGGGTCGAGCTCCTCGGTGGCCCGGAACTCGTCCCATTCCGGGTGGCGGAACGCGGCGTTGTCGTCCAGGGTGACCTTCGCGTCGAGGGCGTGCACCTCGCCGGTGGGCTTGAGGATCAGCGGGTTGATCTCGGCCAGGTCGCAATCGCCCTCGGTGAAGCAGCGGTAGAGCTTCACCAGGATGTCGGCCACCCCGTCGACCGCCCGCTCGGGGATCCGCGCGTCGACGGCCGCCTGCCGGGCGGTGGCTACGTCGAGGCCGTCGATGGGGTTGACGTGCAGCTTCACGATGGCCTCAGGGTCGCGGGCCGCGACCTCCTCGATGTCGACGCCACCCTGGGCGCTGAGCATCAGCAGGTGCTTCTTTGCGCTGCGGTCCAGGGTGAACGAGGCGTAGTACTCCTCGGCGATGTCCGAGGCGTGCTCGACCCACAGGCGCTTGACCACGTGGCCCTTGATGTCGAGCCCGAGGATGTTGGCCGCATGGTGACGGACCTCGTCGGCGTTGGCTGCGAGCTTGATGCCACCGGCCTTGCCCCGGCCGCCGACCTGCACCTGGGCCTTCACCACCACCGGGTACCCGGCCTCCTCGGCCTGGGCGACGGCCTCGTCCACGGTGTCGGCCACCCCACCGGGTGACACCGGGATCCCGAACCGGGCGAAGTACTGCTTGCCCTGGTACTCGAACAGGTCCACTACGCGTCCTCTCGTTCGTCGAGCGTGCGCTCCAGCCAGGCGCAGATCTCTTTCAGCGACGACCCGGGGGTGAAGATCTCGGCCACCCCCTGCGCCTTCAGCGGCCCGATGTCGGCGTTCGGGATCACCCCTCCGCCGAACACCAGCACCTCGTCGAGCCCCCGCTGGCGCAGTTCCTCCAGCACCCGGGGGAACAGCGTGTTGTGGGCTCCCGACAGCAGCGACAGGCCGACGGCGTCGGCGTCCTCCTGCATGGCGGTCTCGGCGACCTGCTCCGGAGTCTGGTGCAGCCCCGTGTAGACGACCTCGAAGCCGGCGTCCCGCAGCGCCCGGGCGATGGTCTTGGCGCCGCGATCATGCCCGTCCAGACCGGGTTTCGCGACCACGACTCGGTAGCGTCGCTTCACGAGGTCGGCATCGTAGGCCCCGACCGACGTCGTTCCCCAACTCGTTCGGACACGCATGAGATCCGCCTGGAAGCCCATCGCGCTCGGCCTCGCCGGGCTGCTCATCGGGGTGGCCCTCGTGGTCGCCGTGGCCCGGGTGGCCTCGGACCCCGACGCCGGGGTGGAGATCCGCCTCGGGGTCGAGACCTTCACTGTGGGCCGGGTGGAACGGTGGGCGGCCGAGATCAGCGAGAACGGCCCGATCGTGTTCCCCGACGCCTCACCGAACCGGGCCCGGGACATCGTCGTCACCCATCGGGGCGAGGACTACCGGCGGGGGTGGGTGGTGTTCGAGGCCCGCCCCCCGGGCACCCCGCGGACCTGCAACCTCTACGTGGACCGCTCGACCCGCCAGCTGCGCGACCCCTGCAACGGCGACGCCGTGGTCCCCGACGACGGTCCCGGCCTGCCCCGGGTGCCGTTCACCATCACCGCTGACAACGTGCTGGTGGTGGAGCTGCGGCCGCCGAAGGACCCGGTCACGACCGGGGGCTGAACCGGGCCCGGAGCTCGGCCTTCTGCACCTTCCCGGTCCCGGTGCGAGGGAGGTCGTCGACCACGACGACCTCGACCGGCGCTTTGTAGTGGGCGAGCCGCTCCGCAGCCCAGGCCACCAGCGCCGCCGGGTCGGCCGAGGCTCCGGGGAGCAGCCGGACCGCAGCCACCGGCACCTCCCCCAGGTGCGGGTCGGGCAGGCCGAGCACCGCCGCCTCGGCCACCGCCGGGTGCTCCTCGAGCGTGGCCTGCACCTCGACCGCGTAGACCGAGTAGCCGCCCCGCTTGATCACGTCCTTGGCCCGCCCGGCGAAGCGCACCGTGCCCAGCGGCCCGGTGCGGGCGAGATCGCCGGTGCGCAGCCACCCGTCGTCGGTGAGCGCCGCGGCCGACGCCGCCGGGTCGCCGTGATAGCCCCGTAGCACCCCGGGGCCCTTCACCCACAGCTCGCCCACCTGACCGGGGCGGACCGGCCGCCCCCGGTCGTCGACCACCTTGAACCGCCACCCGGGCAGCGGCACCCCCACGGCATCGCCGGGAAGCAGCCGGTCGAGTCCGGGCAGGCGCACCTTGGCTGCCGCTCCCCCGGACAGCTCGACCATGCCGTACCCCTCGGCGAACAGCGCCTGGCCGACCGGGCCGACCAGCGGGAGCGAGCCGGCGGCGCCGAGCTGCTGGAACCGGCGGGCGAGATCGTCGGGCATCACGTCGGCGCCGCTGGCCCACACCCGCACCGATCGAAGGTCGCGCTGCTCGGCACCGGCCTCGAGCAGCAGGCGGTACATGGCCGGCACCCCGATGAAGGCCGTGGCCCGCCGCTCCTCGAGCGCATCGAGCACGGCGTCGGCGCGGAATCGGGGCAGCACGTAGGCCGGCACCCCGGCGCAGGCGAGGCCGAGCAGCGTGACGAAGCCCATGATGTGGGCGATCGGCAGGGCGACGACGGTCTCGTCGCGGCGCAGGAACGTGGGCGCCAGCGCCCCGCGGACCACCGAGCCGAGCAACCCACGATGGGTGAGCTGCGCACCCTTGGGCTTGCCGGTGGTACCCGAGGTGTAGAAGAGCGCGGCGACATCACCAGGACGGGTGGGCACCGCACGGCCCAGCGGGCGGGCGTCGCGCTCGAGTTGGTCGGTGTCGTGCACCACCACCGTGGCGCCGGCGTCGCGCACCACGTGGTCGATCTCGTCGGGGCGCATCTGGGGGTTGACCGGGACCGCCAGTGCCCCGGCCCGGCACGCCGCCAGGCTGGCCAGGAACAGGTCGTAGCCATTGGGCAGGTTGAGCACCACCGCCTGCCCGGGGTGCACCCGACGGTGGAGGGCCCCCGCCCACCGGTCGACCCGGTCGGCGGCCTGCCGGTAGCTGCGCGGCCCGCCGAGGGGCTCCTCGACCAGCCGGCGGTTGCCGTGCACCCGCGCCAGCCGTTCGAGCACGGTGCCCAGGGTGGCGTCGCCACCGAGACCGAGCCGGAGCCGTTCGAGTGCCGCGCGCGGGCCCATCACCGCTTCTCGAGCGGGCTCCAGGCCAGCAGCAGCCGCTTCTCACCGACCCCGCGGAAGCGCACCACCGCCTCGGCCTTGTCCCCGCTGCCCTCGATGTGCAGGACCACGCCGTCGCCGAAGGTGGCGTGGTGGACGTCGTCACCGACCCGCAACCCGAGACTGTCGGCACCGGTCGACGCCGGCGCCCGAGGGGTGCGGGGCCGCAGCGCGGCGTCGACCATCCGCTCCCGGGTGCTGGAGAACCCGGCCCGGAGCCCGCCCCCGTCGCTGCGGTACGAGGCCCGGCTGCTGGGCCGGCGGCCGGCGTGGACCTGCTCGACGAGCTCGGCCGGGATCTCCTCGAGGAACCGGCTCGGCGGGTTGTACTGGGTGGCCCCGAACAGCTGCCGGCTCCACGCATGGCTGAGGTAGAGCCGCTCGCGGGCCCGGGTGATGCCCACGTACGCCAGCCGGCGCTCCTCTTCGAGCTCGTCGGGTTCGGTGAGCGAGCGCTGGTGGGGGAACACCCCGTCTTCGAGGCCGATGAGGAACACCACCGGGAACTCGAGCCCCTTGGCCGAATGCAGGGTCATGAGCACGACCTTCGAGTCGTCGCGGTCAAGCTCGTCGGTGTCGCTGACCAGCGCCACCTGTTCGAGGAAGGCGTCGGGGGTGTCGAACTCTCGGGCGAACCCGATGAGCTCGCTCACGTTGTCGAGCCGGCCTTCGGCGTCGACGGTGTGCTCGGCTTCGAGCTCGGCGAGGTAGCCGGACCGCTCGAGCAGTGCCTGCAGCAGCTCGGCCGGCGCCTGGGACTCCTGGGTGCGCACGACGTCGAGCAGCTCGACGAATGACCGGATGCCCCGCAGCGCGGCGCCGGTCACCCCGGCCTCGGGAGCGCGCACCAACGCCTCGGCGAAGGTGATGCCCTCGGCGGCGGCGAACACATCGAGCCGGGCGACCGTGGTCTCACCGACCCCCCGCCGGGGGACGTTCAGCACCCGCTTCACGCTGACCTCGTCGGCCGGGTTCACCACGGCCCGCAGGTAGGCCAGGGCGTCCTTCACCTCCCGGCGGTCGTAGAACCGGGCGCCGCCGACCACCCGGTACGGCACCCCGGCCCGCATCAGCGCGTCCTCCACCACCCGGCTCTGGGCGTTGGTCCGGTAGAACACGGCCATGTCCGACCAGCGGTAGCTGCCCCCGTCGTGCAGTGCCGCCATGGTGTGGGCCACCCACTGGGCCTCGTCGGCCTCGTCCTCGGCGTGGAACCGGACGATGCGGTCGCCTGCCCCCTGGTCGGTCCAGAGGGTCTTCGGCTTCCGGGAGACGTTGTGCTCGATGACTGCGTTGGCGGCGTCGAGGATGGTCTGGGTGGAGCGGTAGTTCTGCTCGAGGGTGATGACGGTCGTGTCGGGGAACGCCGTCTCGAACTCGAGGATGTTGCGCATGTCGGCGCCGCGGAAGCGGTAGATCGACTGGTCGTGGTCGCCGACCACGGTCACGTTGCGGTGCTCGGCGGCGAGCAGCAGCACCAGTTCGTTCTGGGCCCGGTTGGTGTCCTGGTACTCGTCGACCATCACGTGCTCGAAGCGCTCCTGGTAGTGGCGCAGCACGTCGGGGCACTGGCGGAACAGCCGCACCGTGTTCACCAGCAGGTCGTCGAAGTCCATGGCACCGGCCTTCAGCAACCGGGCCTGGTACTCGACGTAGGCATCGCCGACCTTGCGCTCGTAGATGGTGCGGGCCCGCTCGCGGAACTCGTCGGGCAGCACGAGGTCGTTCTTCGCGGCGCTGATCGCGGCGTGCACCTGCCGGGGCGGGAACCGCTTCGGGTCGAGCTTCAGGTCGCGCAGCACGTAGCCCGTGAGCCGGACGGCGTCAGCCTGGTCGTAGATCGAGAAGGTGCGGGGGAAGCCGAGCCGGTCGGCGTCCCGGCGCAGGATCCGCACGCAGGCCGAGTGGAAGGTGGAGACCCACATCTTCTCGGCGACCGGACCCACCAGGGTGGCCACCCGCTGGCGCATCTCCTCGGCGGCCTTGTTGGTGAACGTGATGGCGAGGATGCGGAACGGGCTGACCCCGTGCTCGGCGATGAGATGGGCGATGCGGTGGGTGAGCACCCGCGTCTTGCCCGACCCGGCCCCGGCGACGATCAGCAACGGACCGTGGGTGTGCACGACGGCGTCGAGCTGATCGGGGTTCAGCCCCTCGACGAGTTCCGGCGTGCCCATGGTGCTCCCACCCTACCGGCGCCCTGTGCGCCGGATCGGGCCACCACCGGCGCCCTGCGCCGGGCGACCGGGGGCGGCCCGTCAGTCGAAGCGGAAGCGCGCCACCTGGTCCTCGAGCTCGCTCCCGGTGGCGAGCTCCACCGCCAGGCTCCGCAGCCGATCCGCACCCTCCCCGGTGCGGGCCGAGGACCGGGCGACGGACTCGACGGAGCGTCCGATCTCGTTGGTGGTGACCGACTGCTCCTCGACCGCCGCGCTGATGGCCTGCTGGGTCTCATGGACCCGTTCGACCTGCTCGCGGATGGCCTCGAGCGCCCGGACGGCACCCCGGGTGTCGCGCTGGATGTGCGTGACCAGCTCGTCGATCGTCTCGGTGGCCCTCCCGGTCTCCGCGGCGAGCTGCTTGACCTCCTCGGCCACGACGGCGAACCCCTTCCCGGCAGCACCGGCCCGGGCCGCTTCGATGGTGGCGTTCAGGGCCAGGAGGTTGGTCTGCTCGGCCACCTCGCCGATCAGCCCCACGACCTCGGCGATCGAGGTCCCGCTGCGGTCGAGCGCCGCCATCGAGGCGTCGGTCGCCTCGGCGGCGTCACGGGCGGCCGAGGCCAGCTCGGTCGCGGCCACGCTGCCCCGGGCGATCTCGGCGATCGACACCGCCATCTCGTGCGAACCGGCCGCCACCTGCTCGGCCTGCTGGGCGGTCTCGATGGCGGCGCCGGCGATGTCCTCGCCCATCGCCTGGACCTCGCCGGCGATGCGGGCCAGGCGCTCGGCACCGGAACGCACGCCGCCCATCAGGGCGCGCAGCTCACCGATGGTGTCCCGGAGCGCGGCAGCCATGGTCACCAGCTCGTCCCGCCCGGCCGGGACCGGGGGAGGCACCAGCCGGCCGTCGGCGGCGTCGCGCAAGGAGGCGACGATCGGCCGCACCGCCCGGCTGACCGAGACCGCCATCCCGGCGAACAGGTAGCCGGCCACGGCCAGGGCCACCACCAGGAGCCGGGTGACCCGCTCCAGACCGGCCTCGAAGCCTGCGATGCGGGCGGCGATCAGGCCGTCGAGCGCCTCGAGCGCCGGTGAGGTGAGTCCGACGGCGGCGGCCCGGGCGGCCCGGGCGTCGGCATCGACCACGCCCACCACGTCGGTGGTGACCGTCCCGGTGACCACCGGGTCGGCCGCAGCGGCCAGGGCGTCCACCGCCGCCCGCAGCTCGACGAACGGCGCCTCGAGGGTGGCGGCCACCCGCTCGTCGGTGGCGGCGGCGAAGGTGGTGGGCAGGCCGATCAACGACGCCTGATCGAGGAGGGCGCCCGTGGCCACCGCCAGCCGGGTCTGGAGCGACGAGCGCTCGGAGGCGGGGGCCAGCAGCACCAGCCGGGACAGGTCGGCGACCTGCCCGGCACGGTCCAGCACCTGCGGGAGACGGAACGCGACGGCGTCCATGACCCAGTAGCTGTCGAGGTCGGGATCGAGGGTCAGGTTCGACGAGTCCGCCACCGACACCGCCAGGGCCTTGGTGGCGTCGGTGGCCGCCGACCAGGCCTCGAACCGCTCGATCGCCGAGCCGTTCGCGGCGAGCGCGGCGTCGACGGCCCGCTGGACGGTGCCGACCTGCTCGGCCGGCCCGACCACCGTGTCCACCGGCGGCCGCAGCCGGTCGCCGAGGTCGGTCATGGTCGCCGCAACGGCGGCCAGCGCCTCGCGCACAGTGGCCGCATCGACCGGCCGGCCGGCCACCGCCGCAGCGCGGGCGTCGACCAGCACGTCGAGCAGCCCGTGGACCGGGCCGAGCGCCTCGACCCCCACCCGCTCCTTGGCGCTGAAGGCGATGGTGGTCCGGCGCTCGGAACGGTACTGCTGGGTCACCAGGCCGAGCGGGACCAGCAGGACCGCAGCGATCAGGGCGAACTTGCCGGCGAACGGCAGCCGCTGGAGGACCCAGCGGGCCGGGGCGAACATGGCGTGCACCGCTGCCCCGTCGGCAGCCACCCGCCCGGGTTGAGCCCCGTCGACCGGTCGCCGTCACCCCATGCGCCGGGTGGCGGCCAGGGCGGCCTCGGCGAGCTGCTCGGTGCCCGCGGCGAACGTCCGCAGGTCCAGATCGCTCGAGTCGCCCATCACGCCGTGCAGGTACCGGGCGTACACCCCTTCGCTGATCACCGCCAGCCGCCAGGAGGAGAACGCCACGTAGTAGTCGATGCCGCTCACGTCCCGCGCGCTGCGGGTTGCGTACCGCTCGATGACCTCGGCCCGGGACAGGAACCCCCCGGCCGCCGTCGGGTCGTTGTGCCGTCCGGTGGCGGCGCCCTCGTCGCTCCAGTACACGAGCAGGTAGCCCAGGTCGGCGAGCGGGTCACCGAGGGTGCACAACTCCCAGTCGAGGACCGCAGCGATCCGCCCCTCGGGGGTGGTCAGGCAGTTCCCGAACCGGAAGTCGCCGTGGGCGACGGCGACGCCCTGCTGGGTGGGGATGCGGGCGGCCAGCCACCGTTCCACCTCGTCGATGGCCGGCAGGTCCCGGGTCTTGGACGCGGCCCACTGCTTGGCCCACCGCCGGACCTGCCGTTCGATGTACCCGTCCCGTCGGGCGAGGTCACCGAGCCCGATGGCGTCCACGTCGAGCGCGTGCAGGTCGACGAGCACGTCGATCAGGTGCTCGCTGGCGGCCCGGCGGGTGGCACGGTCGAGCAGCTCGGCCTTCGCCGGCGAGTCGAGCACGATCCCGTCCACGAACCCCATCACGTAGAACGGGGCCCCGTTGACCGACTCGTCGGTGCACAGGCCCAGGGCCGGTGCCACCGGCACCCCGGCGGGCCCCACCGCCGAGATGATCCGGTACTCCCGGGCCATGTCGTGGGCGGTGGCCAGCACGTGCCCCAGTGGCGGCCGGCGGAGGACGTACCGGTGGCCGGCGGCGTCCACCACCTTGTAGGTGAGGTTGGAGTGGCCACCGGCGATCAGCTCGAAGGTGAACGGTGGCTCGGCACCCTCGATCTCGGTGGCCAGCCACGCCGTGACCCGCTCGACGTCGATCCCCCGCATCGGCCGCACCGTAGTGGGGCGCCCGCACCGTCGCCCACCTGCGCCGGTGGGTCGGGCCTACCATCGGCGGCCGTGCCCGAGGGCATCTCGCTGAACCCGGTGTCCTACGTGGTGCTCGGCCTGGTCCGGGCGATGGGATCGGCCACCCCCTACGAGCTCAAGCAACGGGTGGCGATCTCGATCGGCTACTTCTGGCCGTTCCCCCACAGCCAGCTGTACGCCGAGCCGGCCCGCCTGGCCGCCGCCGGCCTGCTCACCGAGCAGGCCGAGACGGGCGGCCGCCGACGCCGGCACTACCGCATCACCGACGCCGGCGAGGCGGCGCTGTCCGCCTGGCTCGCCGACCCGCTCACCGAGCCCACCGAGATCCGGGACATGGGGCTGCTCAAACTGTTCTTCGGGGCTGCGGGCCGGCCGGCCGACATCGCCGGCCTGGCCCGAGGCCAGGCTGCCGCCCACCGGGCCCGTCTCGCCGACTACCGGGCGATCCGGGCCGAGGTCGCCGGGCGCGCCCTCCCCCTGGAGCTGCGCACCCTCGAACTCGGTGAGCGCTACGAGGAGCTGTGCGCGGCCTTCTGGGACGAGATCGCCGCCGAGTTCGCCTGATGCGCCGGCCCCGGGGCGTTCACGGACGGACGGCGCCGACCAGGTCGCGCCGGTAGATCGAGGCCACCCGCACCACGTCGCCTCGCCGGGGGGCGTGGACCATCTGCCCGCCACCGACGTACAGCCCGGCGTGATGGACGGGACGACCGAAGAACACCAGGTCGCCGGGCTGCAGGTCCTCGATGTCCACCCGGGGCAGGCGGGCGAACAGCGCCCGCGACGAGTGCGGCAGGCCCGGCCGCCCGGCACGGGCCCAGGCCCACACGATCAGCCCCGAGCAGTCGAAGCCAGCCGCCGGGTCGCTGGACGCCCAGCGGTACGGGGTGCCCTGCATGCTGAGCGCCGCCTCGACCGCCCCGGCCGCGCCCGGTGACGGCGGCGGTGGCACCCGGACGGCCCTGGCCGCAGGTGCACCCGACCG
>FWPV01006910.1_pt1 | contig 21178 bp, 15 predicted proteins | sample 2228371 | NCBI WGS metagenome assembly FWPV01 (sample SAMEA103939776, study PRJEB20133) | metagenome | reverse complement strand
TTGAGATCCTCAAAAAAACGGTACTGCCCAAATCCACCCGCATGCCCGCCCAACCTTCCGGTATCGCAAGAAATTTTTTTAAAAGCCATGAACTTGGGTTAAAATTTCAAATGTGGGTGGCTCTTTTTTGATGCGTCTGTCAATTATCCTCCGCTAAGGGGATGGATTCCTCCATTTTACCCCCTGGGTCTTCGGGATCCGGCTTTTTTTTATAAAATTCCGGGCAGTTCAAACACGTATCCACCACATCTGGATCAAATAAAATGCCTTTTTTTTCTTCAAGCTCTTGGATGGCATTTTTCATTTTTTGGGCCGGGCGATAGGGCCGGTGGGAGCTGAAGGCCTCCAGAAAATCCGCAGCTGCCAGAATTTTAGATTCCAAAAGAATCTCCTCGTTTTTAAGTCCCTGGGGGTACCCGCTGCCATTGATGCGTTCATGGTGCTGATAGACAATTTCCGCAATGGGCCAGGGGAAAGGGATGTTTTTTAATATGGTATATCCCACCACCGAATGAATTTTAATCAGCTCCCATTCTGCCGGAAGCAGTTTCCCGGGCCGGTTCAGCAAGGACACCGGAATCCGGATTTTCCCGATATCATGAAGCAGGCCGGCAATCCGGATGCCTTCGATCTGATCCTCCGGCAGTCCCATACGTCGGGCGATAAGGGTGCTGAACCGGGCCACATTATGCTGGTGCCCGGCGGTGTATGGATCTCGGCTTTCGGCCATCAGCGCCATGGCCTCCACCGTGGCGTTAAAAATCTCTTGAAGCAGGGCGGTCTTTTTTTGAATTTGGGCTTCCAGATCCACATTTTGCCGGTTCAGGGCTTCCCGCATTTTTTTCAACGACATATGGGTCTGGACGCGGGCCCGCACTTCAGAGGCCTTAAAAGGCTTGGTGATATAATCCACAGCGCCGAGCTCAAATCCCTGGGTGATGTATTTGGCGTCATTTAAGGCGGTGATGAAAATCACTTCAACATCCATGAGCCGGGGGTTTTTTTTCAAGCGTCGGCAGACTTCAAATCCGTCGATCTCCGGCATCATGACATCCAGCAGGATCAGATCCGGTTTATTTTTTTCAAGATATTCAAGGGCCTTATGTCCATTTTTGGCCACGCCGAAGCGATAATCATGTTTAAGGGTCTCCAGCAAAATGTCGATGTTGATGGGATTGTCGTCTACAATGAGAATTAAGGGTTTGGTCATCATACGGAAGCGTCCTGTGTCACGTTGACGCCCATATCCAGGGCGATTTGATATAGCATCCGGCCGGCATCCTCGTACTCATAATCCAGTATTTTTGCTTCGATGGGATGCACCCATGGTTCTTGGAAGTATTGTTTGAATTTGTTCAAAGAATCGGTGATGGCCAGGGGGTTTGCTTGTTTTAAGGCATGGAAAAGTCCGTTTAAAACGGCGTGTTTTTCAGAGCGTCCGCATGACTCCGGGCCGTGGGGGTTGATTTCCTCTGATGTATGTTTCTGAATCAGCCCGTCAATGTCAGCCAAGGTCAGGCGTAATGTATGATCCAGATCCTCCAACAATACATGAAGCGGTTGCAGATCATAGATGGGTGGATGAGCCTCCTTGCAGTATTGGTCCAGGGCTTTGGCTTTTAACTGAAGAGAAAAGGCGCCGATATGACCGCTGGTCCCTGCAATGGTGTGGGCCAGAGACCGGATGGATTTTAAATCTCCTTCTTGGGCCCAGGACTTCATCCGTGCCACGGCATCTTGATTTTGATGAAAAAAAGAGGCAATCAGTTTTACATACGCCGCTTTGTCCAAATTTAAATTTTCCATGGCCTGGACAGCATCCAGGTGCTGGGTGGAAATCTGCCCGGGATTTTTAAGAATCTCGGCCCGCGGGGGCCTGGACCAGATCATGTCCGGCGGCTCCAAGGGAGTCATTATCTGCATGGGGTTTTTGGGCGCTACATGTTCGTAAATGGTTTGAAACAGTTTTTTGATTTGAATGGGCTTGGACACAAAGGCATTCATGCCGGCGTCCAAACATTTCTGCTCGTCGCTGGGTAGGGCAGAGGCGGTCATGGCGATAATGGGCAGATCTTTGAATCTTTCATTTTCACGAATCTTCCGGGTGGTTTCATACCCGTCCATCACAGGCATCTGAATATCCATAAGAACTGCATCAAAGGATTGGGCAGAAAGGGCTTCCAGGGCCTTGACCCCGTCCTCTGCAATGACAACATCCACGCCGATGGTTTTAAAAATCTCAACAGCCAGTTCCTGATTGATGGGATTGTCTTCCACCACCAGAACATGAAGTCCTCCCAAGGCTTTTTGATAGCCGTTTAAAGCATCCATCCATAGGGGCTTAGGCTTTTCTTCAGCAGGGGGTTTTTCCCCGAAAATTTCCAAAATCATGTTAAAAATAGACGATGCCATCACCGGCTTGGTCAACAACCGGTTCACGATGATCTGGGCGGATTCCGGCAGGATGCTTTTATCAACAAAATCGATCATTAATCCAATGGGCACGTCCAGCTTCAACTCGCTGCGGATGATCACCGCAGTTTCAAGCCCATGCATGTCGGGCATTTTAAAATCCATCAATATGAAATCAAAGGGCGTGGGACGGGTGGCTTTAAGGATATCAATGGCTTGAATGCCTGAAGCGGCGGTTTCCGGATGGCATCCAAAGGATTTGAGCACCTTTACCAACACCTCCCGCGCGTCTTGACAATCATCCACAATCAGAACAGACAAGCCTTTTAAATGCTGCGGCAGGGCGATGATTTTTTGCAGGTGGTCGGATTGGAGCCCCAGGGTCACTGTAAATGCAAATTCGGATCCCTTACCGAACTCGCTTTTGGCATCGATCTGGCCGTTCATCAATTCCACCAATTGCTTGCTGATGCAAAGCCCCAGGCCGGTTCCTCCGAACTTTCGGGTGGTGGACGTGTCCCCCTGCATAAACGCCTGGAAAAGCATTTCCAGCTGCTGCTGGGTCATGCCAATGCCGGTATCTTGGATGATGAATTTGAGGACAATTCCATCCGGGGTTTTTTCTTCAGGCCGGATCATAATGCGGATCATGCCGTTGGAATCGGTGAATTTCACGGAATTGCTCATGAGGTTGGTTAAAATCTGCTGAAGCCGCAGGGGGTCCCCGATCACCCGGTATGGGGTTTCCGGATCCACATCCACGATAAGTTCAATGTTCTTGTCCGCGGCAGTGTGGGCGAATATGGCAATCACATTGTGGAGCAGATCATCAATCTGAAAGGGATGTTTTTCAAGAACCAGCTTGCCGGCGTCGATTTTGGAAAAATCCAAAATATCATTGATAATACCCAGCAATGCATTTCCGGATGAATGGATGATTTTTAGATAATGCCGCACTTTCGGGGACATATCCTCGGAAAGCGCCAGTTCCGCGGCGCTGATCACGCCGTTCATGGGCGTTCGGATTTCGTGGCTCATATTGGCCAAAAAAACGCTTTTGGCATTGGAGGCCTCATCAGCGGCTTGTTTGGCCTTGAGAAGCTCTTCATTGATCTGGCGCAGCTCCGCGGTTCTTTCTTCTACCCGTTTTTCCAGCTGATGATAGGCGTCTTTTAAGGCTTCCTCGGCCATTTTCCGGTCGGTGATATCTTCAATGAGGCCTTCCACAAATACCAATTTGCTTTCTTTGTCCCGATACGCCACGGCCTGGATGGAGCCCCAGATGAGGGAATTGTCTTTTCGTTTCAGCCGGCATTCAAACCGTGAGACAGATTCCTGGGTATTGAGCAGTTCATAGAGGCGTTCTTGCTCCGACGGGTCAACAAAAAGCTTTCGGACATCTGAAACGGATCGAACCAGCTCTTCCGGCGATGTATATCCCAGAATTCGAGCCATGGATGGGTTCACATCCAAAAAACGATTTTCCGGCGTTGCCCGGAAAATGCCCTCTTGGGCGTTTTCAAAAATTCCTCTGTATTTCTTTTCGCTTTCCAGCATGGACTCAAAGGCCCGCTTGCGTTCGGCGATTTCATTCTGGAGGGTTAAGTTGACCCGATAGGTTTCCCGGGCAAGCTCTCTTGCTTTATGGGCCGAGGCTTCTGCCCGGTTTTTGGACTCCAACAACGCCTTATCCCGTTGTTGGATCTGATCCACCATGGCATTGAAGGCGTCCACTAAAAGGCCGATTTCATCTTCCCCTTCTTTCGGCACTTTTTCCGAAAAATTCATGTCCATGGAGATTTTTTCTGCCGTCCGGGCCAAGGAAAGAATCGGTTTTGAGATAAACTGTTGAAACTTTGAAATCAAAAAAAACACCACCAGCAAGGAACCTAAAAGCACCAGCGCCACATACATCATGTACCGGCGGATGAGGGCATACATGTCGGTCAAATCCGAGCGGATATAAACCGCCCCGATTTTTTTGGCATCCAGCAGAACCGGCGCATATACAAGCAAAGAATTATGGATGAACGCATAAGGTTTAGGGCGGTCAATGTCCGGCAATGGGCATTCTTTTACGTCAGGCCGGCGATAATGGGCAAAGAGATCGCCCCCGGCAGTAAAAATTTGGGCGCATATAATGGATTTTTTCGCCTTAAGCGTCCCAAGCGTTTCCAGGGAGACCTTTGGGTCATCAAATGCAAGGGACGCCGTGCATCGATCGGCGATAATGGCCGAAAGCATCGTAAGCTCATGGACTTGGGACCGCCGAAAATTCAAGACTTCAATTGCGCCGAGAATCCCGCATGCCAGCACCAGGGTCAGGCCGCTGATGGCCAGCACAATGAATCGGAGTTTGTTGGTGATGGATAAATCTTTAAAAGGTCTCATTTTCGTTTCGTCAATCGCTCGAATCAATCACCCGTGCAATTTCCATGAGCTTGGCGCTGATTTTAAGCCCGGATTGAGCCGCCGCTGTTTTATTGATTTCAAAGCGAACATGGTTTTCTTCAATATAAAACCGGATAATGCCGCCCGCGCGAGTGAATTTTTCGGTTTCGCCGATGGTCAGGACCGGTGCGGCGTTTAAAAATTTGATGATTTCATGGATGCGATAGGATTCGGACGCAGGCACAAACAGCACCTGGCATTGATTCAAATCTTGAACCGATTTGAATCTTCTGAGTTTGAGCGGTTTCCCATTGACGACTCTTCCTTCAACCGAATCCAAAATATCGCCAAAACCATCCTGGCCGATGATGCCGATGGTCAGCGATTCCAGAGGCTGGTCCGCTGGTTCGGGCCAATCCACAAATTTGATGAAATTGATCATCATGGCGGCCTTGATCTGGTATTCCGAACCTTCTAAACAAAGGGCCGGCGCGCTGCACAAGAGAATGACCGCGGTATAAATAAGTATTATAAAGCCTGATACATACTTCATGGATTAAAACCGATATCCAAGGGCCGCCCACACATTCCGGCCTTCTATGGGATGCTGGGTGGGGTAATATTCTCCCGTGGCCGTTCGGATCCCGGGATCAAACGCCTTTTTGTCAAACAGATTTCGCATCAACAGCTGAATATATATCCCTCGGGCAAACGCATTTTCCCAGCGGATATTGGCATGATACAAGATATATGAATCCACTTCATCCGTGGGATTTGCCTGAATGGTGTTCCGGGTTCCCACGTAATTGGCCCGCAGATGGAAGGTAAGATCCGGAAACAGGCAATAGGTCAATCCAATGTTTGCCTTGTGCCTGGGGATATTGGGAATATTCCCGGTGCCATGGGCGTTTAAGGGATGCACGATCATTTTTGAAATATCCCGATATTCCCCGTCTGAAAACGTATAATTCATAAAAACAGTGAAGCAATCGGTCCATGCAATATCCGAGTTCATCTCAATGCCGATGACGCGGGCCTTGCCTACATTTTGATTTTGGTTCCAGAATGAAATTTCCGGATTGGGGTTTGGATCGGTGGTCTGGACTTCAAGAATCAGATTTCGAATTTCGTTGTAGTACGTGCTCACGCCGATATGGCCTCTGCTGCCAAGGGCATATCCCACACCGGTTTCAGCAGACCAGAGCTTTTCCGGCTCAAGGTCCGTATTTTTCTTTCTCTGCCGGGTTTCGTTGAGCATTTCCCATGCCGTGGGAGCCCTGTATCCGGTGCTGATTAAAGCCTTGACAATAAGATCTCCCGGGGTTCCAATAACGCTGATACGATAGGTGTGGGCGTCATCATAGGATGTGTTGTGGTCAAACCGATATCCGCCCACCAGAGAAACATCTTGGGCGATATGATAAATGCTTTGAACATAAGATGCATAATTTTTATAGTTAAACCGCCGAAAGTCGCCGTATCCTTCGGGGACGTCAACATATACAGCTTCCAGTCCCAGTGTGTTTTCAAGGAGGTCTGAGGGCTGCCACTGAAGCCGTTCTTTCAATTCATAGCTGTAATCCGGCCGGCTGTATCCGGAAACCGTGGATACATCATCCGGGTGATCATAGGCGTCCGGCCCAGGGGTATTTGGATAAGATTCATGGCTTGAGCTTAATAATTCGGTATGCCGCACCACTGCCTCGGTGTCCCAGCTGAGCCGGGGATGAATCTCCGACAGATACCCAATGGAAACAGCGTTGTTTCTGAAATCCCATGCAGAGCCGCTGAATCCGTTTTTGTCCGTGTCAATCTGATAGGTGCCGTTGGCGAACGTGCCGTCCCCCTGGAGGTACTGCCATTGCATGGCTTCAAGCCGGAGCCGGTCTGAGGCGAATTTGGCCGTGATGTGATAGGTGTCTTCCTTGGAATTATTGTATGTGTTCGACCACCAGTATCCCCGGCCGGACGCATCCAGATGCTGAATCCCCCTGAAATCCGGGCCGTCTGCATTGTAATAGGATCCGCTGATGCCATAGACCATCCCTGCGCCATTTTCCGGATAGCGTCCGTTGAGGGCAAACGCGCCGGCCCCGGCCATATAATCCCTGTCCATCCAGGTGCCTGCGGTGGCTTCGATTTTCTTTCCTGAACCCGTGGCGCCGTCTTTGGTGATGATGTTGATGACTCCGTTGAATGCATTGGCGCCGTATAGGGAGGAAACCGGACCGGCCACAATTTCAATCCGTTCCACATTCTGCAGGGGATATCGGAGGGTTCCGCCGAGAACAGCGTTTTCAGAAATATTGTTGTCCAAAATGCCGTCAATATATACCAGGCTGCGTTGGTTATTGCCGATCATACCCCGCTGATGAATTAAATCCGGAAATATGCCGTAGGTATGCTGAAAATCAAATCCCGGCACATCGTGCAGGGCATCCGAAAGGGTGCGATATCCCCGCTGCCGGATATCCTTGGAGGTGATCACATACACCGCCGACGGCGCTTCTTTGAGTTTGACCTTTGTGCGGGTGGCGGTGGTGATTTCCAGATTCATTAATTGTTGCAAATCCATGTCATATATGGTTTCCGGATCCACAGGCCGATTCGCAGCCTGGACGGGGAACACCCCCATTCCGCTCAACAAAATCGCGCACGCCCATACCATGGTGGGGAGATTTTTTTTCATCATGTGACTCCTGTGTTTAGATACAATGCAACCGCGGTGGCATTTGCGATCCGGTGATGGCACTGCATGTTTTAACACGCCGCCAAAGTTAGCCTGGGGGCCGGCTGTCATCGTTCCCGGTTGTATTTAGAATAATCGAATTATTTTCATATTGCAAGCCTGAGATGCCCCGGTGTTTGATGAATCCCAGATTTTTTCTAATGCTTGACTTTTTATTTTTATTTCAGTAGGATAAATTAAGTAAAGATAAATCCGTCAGGACGCCACAGACGATTCGCATCTGAATTCCTTCTGAAAAATTCATATGATCCACGCCTGGTAAATGTGTTCACGAAGTGACACCGGCCTGTGACCCATGATTTGCGCGCATGTGGCAGAGTGCCGAAATATGATCCGGTCGTCCGGAACCGCCCAAACCTTATGGGAGAGACATCATGCGTCAAAAGTATTTGATTTCTTGCGATCCTAACAAACACGTGGTCACCATCCGGGAATATGCCGTCATTGATAAAAATCTCAACAACACCGACACCTCATTGTTGCGGCCAGAGGATTATTCCCTGCTTTATGAGATCCGTTATGACGGTGTGACCATTAAAAACAGCCTGTCAATCGGAAAAAAAGCCTTGATTTCCAAGCTCAGAACCCCCTCTTTTTTCCCGGCCGAAAGCCATGTCCAAAAAATCGCTGATTCCGTGGTTCAGCTCATGCATTCCACCCATCAAAGCACGGAAGTGATGATTGATGATCTGGAGGGAAAAAAAATCAGGCCTTCCCACAAGCCGGTGATTCCCCCGGAAATCCATGAAGATCTGTCCATAGACCCTCTTTTGCCCTCCGAAGAATAACAGCGGTTTGATTTAACATTTCTTTATGTTTTAGGCCGGGTTTGATTCCGTAAATAAACGACCCGAAAATAAAGGGGTTATGCCGGAGCCATCCGGCAACAATATTTTTATGGGAACAGAAACGGTTTGTATTTGAAAATGGACGTATGATTATGATATCGGGGCACATTGAAACATCCATGAAATAAAAAATAAATAAAAAAAGGAAGCAACCATGCCGCGACTTGAAAATATTAAAAAGGTAATGATCATCGGATCCGGTCCCATTATCATCGGTCAAGCCTGCGAATTTGACTATTCCGGCACCCAGGCGTGCAAGGCCCTGCGGTCCCTCGGGTATCAAATCATTCTTGTCAATTCCAATCCCGCCACCATCATGACCGACCCGGGAATGGCCGATGTGACTTATATTGAACCGCTGAATTTAGAAACCATGACCCGTATCATTGAAAAAGAGCGGCCGGACGCCTTGCTACCCAATCTGGGCGGGCAAACCGGTTTGAATTTAAGCGCTGAGCTTTACAAAGCTGGCGTGCTGGATAAATATGGCGTGAAAATTATCGGCGTGAACATCGGCGCCATTGAACGGGGGGAGGACCGCACCGAATTTAAGAAAACCAAGCAGCGGCTGGGCATTGACATGCCCAAAAGCGAGGCGGTGTATACTGTGGAGGATGCTGAAAAAGTGGCCGAATCCATTGGATATCCAGTGGTGATCCGCCCCGCCTATACCATGGGCGGCACCGGCGGCGGTCATGTGTATAACGTGGAAGAGCTTCGGGTGGTGGCGGCCCGGGGACTGGCGGCCAGTCTGGTGCATCAGATATTGGTGGAGGAATCGGTCATCGGGTGGGAAGAACTGGAGCTGGAAGTGGTCCGGGATGCCAAAAACCAGATGATCACGGTCTGTTTTATCGAAAACGTGGATGCCATGGGTGTGCATACGGGCGATTCTTACTGCGTGGCGCCCATGCTCACCATTGATCCGGCCCTTCAAAAACGGCTCCAGGAATATTCCTATGCCATTGTGGAAGCCATTGAGGTCATCGGCGGCACCAACATTCAGTTCGCCCATGATCCCAAAACCGGCCGGGTGGTTGTCATTGAAATCAATCCGCGGACATCCCGGTCGTCGGCCCTGGCCTCCAAGGCAACCGGATTTCCCATTGCCCTGGTTTCCTCCTGGCTGGCCGGCGGCATGACCATGGACGAAATCCCCTACTGGCGGGACGGCACCCTGGAAAAATACACGCCATCCGGCGATTATGTGGTGGTCAAGTTCTGCCGGTGGGCTTTTGAAAAATTTAAAGGCGTGGAAGACAAACTGGGCACCCAGATGCGGGCTGTGGGCGAGGTCATGAGCATCGGCAAGACCTACAAGGAAGCATTTCAAAAATCCATCCGATCCCTGGAAAACGGCCGGTATGGATTGGGGTTTGCCAAGGATTTTAACAAAAAATCTTTGCCGGAACTCATGAATCTGCTCAATTTCGCCACCAGCGAACGCCAATTTATCATGTATGAAGCGTTGCGCAAAGGCGCAGGCATTCCTGAACTTTATGAAAAAACCCATATCAAGCCTTGGTTTATCCAACAAATGAAGGAGCTGGTGGAACTGGAAGAAGAACTCCTTAAATATAAAGGCAAACTCCCGCCGGACCGTTTATTGATCCAGGCCAAAAAAGACGGGTTTGCCGACAAATACCTGTCCCAGATTCTGGGGATTGCGGAAAAAGAGATCCGGGAAAAACGAAAAAGTTTAGGGGTCACTGAAGCCTGGGAAGCAGTGCCGGTGTCCGGCGTTGAAAATGCGGCCTATTATTTTTCCACCTATAATGCCCCTGATACGGTAGCTGTAAGCAATCGCAAGAAAATTATGGTCCTGGGCGGCGGGCCCAACCGCATCGGCCAGGGGATTGAGTTTGATTATTGCTGCGTGCATGCGGCCTTTGCCATCCGGGATGCAGGATATGAATCCATCATGGTCAACTGCAATCCGGAAACAGTATCCACAGACTATGATACTTCGGATAAACTCTATTTTGAGCCGCTCACCGTGGAAGATGTCTTAAGCATTTATGAAAAGGAAAAACCCGAAGGCGTAATCGTCCAGTTCGGCGGCCAGACACCGTTGAATATCGCCCAGGAACTGGCCGAAGCCGGGGTGAAGATTCTCGGAACCTCCCCGGACACCATTGATCTGGCAGAAGACCGGGACCGGTTCCGCCAGATCATGCGAAAACTCGGCATCCCCCAGGCCGAATCCGGCATGGCCCATTCTGAAAAAGAGGCGCTGGAAATCGCCAAAAAAATCGGTTATCCGCTCATGGTGCGGCCCTCCTATGTGCTGGGCGGTCGGGCCATGATGATCGTGCTGGATGAAGACATGCTCAAGCAATATATCGCAGCCGCCGTGGAAGTGTCGCCGGAACGGCCTATCCTTATTGACAAGTTTCTGGAAAACGCCATTGAGGCAGAAGCAGATGCCATTGCCGACGGCACAGATGCATTTGTGCCCGCGGTCATGGAGCACATTGAGCTGGCCGGCGTGCATTCCGGAGATTCGGCCTGCGTGATCCCGCCCGTGAGCATTCCGGTCAAGCACATCGAGACCATCAATGAATACACTCGTAAAATCGCCATGGAATTGGGGGTTGTCGGGTTGATGAATATTCAGTATGCCATTGCCGACAATACGGTTTATGTATTGGAAGCCAACCCCCGGGCCTCCCGAACGGTTCCCCTGGTGTCTAAAGTATGCAATATTTCCATGGCGCGGATCGCCACCCAGATCATGCTGGGCGCAAAACTTTCCGATTTTGATCTTAAGCGCAAACCCATTCATCACTTCGGCGTTAAAGAGGCCGTGTTTCCCTTTAATATGTTTCCCGAAGTGGACCCTATCCTGGGGCCGGAAATGCGCTCCACCGGCGAGGTGCTGGGCATGGCGGATTCCTTCGGTCTGGCCTACTTCAAAGCACAGGAAGCCACCAAGGTGCCTTTGCCCCTTTCCGGAAATGTGTTGATTACCGTGGCCAATGCAGATAAGCCCGGCGTGCTGGAACCCGCGCGTCTGTTTTCTGATTTGGGGTTTAAGATCTACGCCACCAAAGGGACTTATGAATTTCTCACCGGGAACGGCATTGCCGCTGAACCCATCCGCAAACTGGGATATGGCCGGCCGGATATTGTGGATGAAATCAAAAATGGAAACATCCATCTGGTGATCAACACCCCAAGTGGCAAGGAAAGCAAAGAAGACGATTCATACATCCGCAAAGCCGCAGTCAACTACAAGGTGCCCTATCTTACCACCATTGCCGCGGCTCTGGCGGCCGCCAAGGGGATAAAAGCCCGGCGACAGGATAATCCCCCGCCCAAATCATTGCAGGAATACCATGCAGACCTTACATAAGACCGGAAAATTTAATTTCAGACAATTGCGAAAGCGCTTGTTTGAAAACAGTTTCTATGTGATCGCCCGGATCAAAGAATTCTCTGCCTATCAGCAGGCGGCCCGGAAACGTTGCCAGATGCATCTGGATATTCCTTATCTTCCGGACGGCAAAAAAGCCCATTGCTTGGATATCATTCGGCCCCGGGTATATGGCCAAACCCTGCCGGTGATGATCTATATCCACGGCGGCGGTTTTGCCATGTGCTCCAAGGAAACCCATCGGGGGGTGGGATTGGCCTATGCCGATCACGGCCATGTGGTCTTCAACATCAACTACCGGCTTTCGCCCAAATACAAGTTCCCGGCGGCATTGGAGGATGTGGGGCAGGCATTTGCATGGATTGTTGAAAATGCGCCGAAATACGGCGGGGATCCGGACCGGGTGGCGGTTGCCGGAGAATCCGCAGGCGGCAATCTGGCGCTGGCTTTGGCCATCTGCTGCTGCTTTCCACGCAAAGAACCGTTTGCCCGGCTGATTTGGGAGATAAAACGGGTGCCCCGGCTGGTGATGATCCTGTGCGGCATGCTTCAGGTGAGCGCGCCTTATCGGCTGAAACACGTATGCCCCTCCATCCATCCTTTTGCAAAAGCCCTGGATCTCATCATTGCCCGGGACGTATCCAGAGCCTATTTGGGCCGCACCTATCAAACGCCGGATCCGGACCAGATGCTGGCGGATCCGTTGCGGGTGATGGAATCTGATGAAACGCCCAGGCGGAAATTTCCCATGACCTATGCCATGTGCGGGGATCATGATATTTTGCTGGATGACACCCGCCGGCTTGAAAAAGCACTTATCCAAAGAAATCTTCCCCATGTCATCCGGTACTTTCCCAAACAAGGCCATGCGTTTCACCTGCTGGGAATCAGCCCCCAGGCCGCGCAGTTCTGGCGGGAAAATCTGGCCTTCCTGAAGCAGCAGATGGCTTTCTAAAATCCTGCGGCATGGGGCCCCGTAGGGAACACGTCTCATCCAGTCACTGAGACCGTGCGGAATCCCGGCCTCCCGGCCGCAACACCATCACCGGCCTTTTTATTTTCGCCGATTCCCGGTGATATTGGTTGCGTAAACTTTTCCCTTGACAACCATGACGATATATTCCATCAAATGACATAAGATTCATTTTTATAAAACCATGCCATCCAGCCCGGTATGAAAGAAAAAGCCCAACTTCCCAGAAGACAACGGGAAAAAATGAGGCAGCGCCAGGAGATCCTGGACGCCGCCTTAACCCTTTTTGCGGAAAAAGGGTATCATCGTGTGACCATGCATGAGATCGCCAGTGAAGCGGAGTTTGCCATCGGCACGATTTATAAATTTTTCAAAAATAAAGAAGATCTTTACAAAGCCCTGATTTTGGAAAAAGCAGCGGAATTCAAAAAAACCATCCTGGAAGCCGTGGAAAGCGCGGAAGATGAAGTGGAAAAACTCCGCAATTTTGTCCGGGCCAAAAGCGAAATTTTTCGCGCCCACATTCCCGTGATTCGGCTTTATTTTTCCGAGACCCACGGCGAAAGTTTCAGTATGCTGGCAGGACTCTATACAGAGGTGCGACAGCTCCATGGGGAATTTCTCAACAAACTCGCCGGCATTTTCGCCAAGGGGATTGAAAAAAAAAGATTCAAGGCCATTTCAGATCCATATTATCTGGCTGTTGCCCTTGACGGTATTACCACGGCGTTTCTTTTTCTATGGCTGGAAGCCCCCCACCGACATCCCTATCCGGAGAATCCGGATGATATTTTAAATATTTTATTCAAGGGGATATTGTAACATCGCATGAATTCCCATTAAAAACAGAAGAGGATTTTTTGGATGAAATCAATCAGGAGGAACATGATGCTGCGCGTCCATAAACATGATCTCACCCCCCGCGCCGTTATTTTGGGCGTTATCATATCCAGTGTTTTTTTTGGCGCATGCAACCAGCAACAGGCGCCCCCCGCGCCCCCGCCGCCGGAAGTCATGACCATGACGGTGAAAGAACAGCCGCTTGTATTGACCACGGAACTGCCCGGACGCACATCTGCATTTCGAGTGGCAGAAGTCCGGCCCCAGGTCAGCGGCATTATCCAAAAACGTTTATTTGAAGAAGGCGCTGTGGTGAAATCCGGCCAGGTCCTGTATCAGATCGACCCGGCGCCGTTTCAGGCGGCTTTTGACAGCGCCGCAGCCTCCCTTGAAAGAGCCATGGCCAACCTTCCCGCGCTCGATTTAAAGGCCCGGCGGTTTCGCGAATTATTGGCTGTCAACGCGGTCAGCCGGCAGGATGTGGATGATGTGGACGCTGCACTGAAGCAAGCACAAGCCGATGTTGCCTATTGGAAAGCGGCTTTGGAATCCGCCCGCATCAATTTGGGATATACCCAAATCACCGCGCCCATCTCCGGAAGAATCGGAAAATCCAATATGACCGAAGGCGCGCTGGTGACCGCAAATCAGCCGTCGGCCTTGGCCTTGATCCAGCAATTCGACCCCATTTATGTGGATGTTCCCCAATCCACCACGGATCTGGTGAAATTAAAACGCCGCATGCAATCCGGTCATTTGAACCCCAATGGCGAGAACCAGAAAAAAATCCGCTTGATCTTGGATGATGATACTGTTTATCCCTTGGAAGGTACGCTTCAATTTCAGGATGTCACCGTGGATCCTACCACCGGCACCGTCACGCTTCGGGCCATATTTCCCAATCCTGAAAATGCGCTTCTGCCGGGCATGTTTGTCCGGGCCGTGATTCCAGAAGGCATCAATAACCAGGCGATTCTGATTCCCCAGCAGGCTTTATTGCGGGACCCCAAAGGAGCTCCGCTGGCCTTGATTGTGGACGCCGAAGGCAAGGTTCAGCAGCGGATGCTGACCTTGGATCGGGCCATCGGCGATCAATGGCTGGTGCTGTCGGGTCTTTCCCCGGGCGATCGGATCGTCACCGAAGGGGTTCAAAAAGTTCGGCCCGGGGCTGTGGTGCGGGTAGCCCCCGGCGCTGATGCACAAAAAGACGCCATTCCGGAAAACCCGGCCTCACCGGCCGCAACCTCAAAATAGCGGGGTCGCCATGTTGTCCAGATTTTTTCTTAAACGTCCGGTGTTTGCATGGGTGATCGCCATCATCCTGATGGTGGCCGGATGTCTTGCCATTTATCACTTACCCATTTCCCAGTATCCGCCCATTGCGCCGCCGTCCATTGCCATCACGGCTTTTTATCCGGGCGCATCGGCGGAAACCGTTGAAAACAGCGTCACCCAGATCATTGAACAAAAAATGACGGGTTTTGACAAAATGCTTTATTTGTCCGCCACCAGCGATTCTTCAGGCGTTTCCCGGGTGGAATTGACCTTTGCGCCGGGAACAGATCCGGATCTGGCCTGGGCTCAAGTGCAAAACAAACTTCAACTGGCCATGGCAAGCCTTCCGGATCCCGTGCAGCGCCAAGGGGTAAGAGTGAGCAAATCCACCCGGAACTGGCTGCTGCTGGTGGGCATTATTTCAGAAGACGGCAGCATGGACGCCAATGACCTGAGGGATTACGCCCAATCCAATCTGGAAAAAGTCCTTTCCCGGGTGCCGGGGGTGGGAGAAGTAGAAGTCTTCGGCAGCCAATACGCCATGCGCATCTGGATCAACCCTGATAAGCTCACGGATTATCATTTGACGTTCACGGATGTTATTGCCGCGTTGAAGGCATATAATGCCGAGGTGTCCGCAGGCCAGTTCGGCGGCGCGCCGGCTGTGGAAGGCCAGCGGTTGAATGCCACCATCATGGTCCAAAGCCTTTTGAAAACCCCTGAAGAATTTGCGCAAGTCCCCATCCGCACCAATCCGGACGGATCCGTGGTCAGAATTAAAGACATTGGCCGGACGGAACTGGGCGCTGAATCCTATGATGTCCAGGGATTCTATAACGGCAAGCCCGCCGGTATGATGGCGGTCCGGCAAGCAGCAGGCGCCAATGCATTGGAAACCGCGGACGCCATCCGGGCCAAAATGGAAGAAATGAGTTATTTTTTCCCCAAAGGAATGAAAGTGGTTTATCCTTATGACACCACCCCCTTTGTCCGTGTGGCCATCAAAGAGGTCGTCAAAACATTGTTTGAGGCGATTTTATTGGTTTTTCTGGTGATGTATCTGTTTATGGGAACCATGCGGGCCACGCTGATCCCCACCATTGCGGTGCCGGTGGTTATTTTGGGGACATTTGCCGTCCTGGGGATTTTCGGCTTTTCCATCAATATGCTCACCATGTTCGCCATGGTGCTGTCTATCGGGCTTCTGGTGGATGACGCCATTGTGGTGGTGGAAAATGTGGAACGGATCATGCATGAAGAAGGACTTTCCCCCAAGGAGGCCACCCGAAAATCCATGGATCAGATTACCAGCGCTTTGATCGGCATCGGGCTGGTGTTGTCTGCGGTCTTCGGCCCCATGGCGTTTTTTTCCGGATCCACCGGCGTCATTTACCGCCAGTTTTCGGTCACCATCATCTCCTCCATGCTCCTTTCCGTGGCGGTGGCGCTGATTTTAACGCCGGTGCTGTGCGCTTCATTACTCAAGCCCGTGCCTTTGGGGCATGAACCCGCCGACAACGCCGTTTGGTTTTTCCGGCCGTTTTTTCGTTGGTTTGACCGTTTCTTTTTTCGTTCCAGAGATCATTATATCCGGCTGGTGGGACATTCCCTGGCGCATCAAACACGCTATCTTGTCATCTTCGTGCTGATCGTGGCGGCCATGGGATATTTATTTAAGCGTATGCCCACGGCCTATCTGCCGGATGAAGATCAGGGGATTTTGATTGTCCAGGCGTTGTTGCCGGCAAACGCTACCTTGGAACAGACCCAAAGCGTCATGGACATTGTGCGCGACCATTTTCTGGAGCATGAAAAAGAAGCAGTGGAATCCTGTTTGACAGTAGCCGGCATTAATTTTTCCGGCCGGGGCCAGAATGCGGGATTTGCCTTTGTCCGGCTTAAAGACTGGGACCTTCGAAATCGGTCTGAGTTAAAAGTTACGCCGGTGGCCCAAAGGGCCATGAAAGTCTTTTCCCAGATCCGGAATGCCATGGTATTTGCCTTTCCGCCGCCCGCGGTCATTGAGTTGGGCACATCCAAAGGATTTGATTTTCAATTGCTGGACCGGGGCGGGCTGGGCCATGAAAAACTGATGGCAGGCCGCAATCAGCTCCTGGGTATGGCGGCCCAGAATCCGGTCATGACCAAGGTCCGTCCCAATGGGTTGGAAGATGTGCCGGAATATCGTATTCATGTGGATTGGGAAAAGGCCGGGGCATTGGGCGTGCCCATTACGGATATCCAGAGCACGATTTCCGCGGCCTTTGGCAGCGCTTATATCAATGACTTTATTCACGCAGGCCGGGTCAAGCGCGTCTATGCCCAGGCGGACGCGCTGTATCGCATGCTGCCCACGGATTTGGAACGGCTTCATGTCCGCAATACTGCAGGCAAAATGGTGCCTTTTTCTTCCTTTGCCGCCGGACAATGGTCATCCGGATCCCCGAAGCTGGAACGGTTCAATGGATTTCCGTCCATTAATATTGTGGGCGAGGCAGCGCCGGGTCGAAGCACGGGCGAGGCCATGAAGGCCATGGAGGACTTTGTCCGGCAATTGCCCCAGGGGTTTGGATTTGATTGGACCGGCATTTCATACCAGGAACGCCAGGCCGGCGCCCAGGCCGCGCCTTTGTATGCGTTTTCCATTCTGGTAATTTTTTTATGTTTGGCTGCGTTATACGAAAGCTGGCCCATTCCTATATCCATTTTATTGGCGCTGCCGTTGGGCGTCATCGGGGGCGTCGTGGGATCCTCGTTACGGGGATTGCCCAATGATGTATATTTTCAGATCGGACTTTTGACCACCATGGGGCTCACCACCAAAAACGCCATTCTCATCGTCCAGTTCGCTAAATCCCGGCTGGAGGAAGGCATGGACCTCCTGAAAGCGACCTTGGAAGGTGCCAGACTACGGCTCCGGCCGATTATTATGACATCCCTTGCTTTTGGGTTCGGCGTGCTGCCGCTGGCCTTGGCCACAGGCGCTGGCGCCGGGGCTCAAAAAGCCATTGGCACCGCGGTGCTGGGCGGCGTGGTGACATCCACCTTCTTAGTAACTCTTTTTGCCCCGTTGTTTTATGTGTTGATTGAAAAGACGCTGGGCAAACACCGCAACCAGCGCATTCCCAGGCAGATTCAAGCCGATTCTTCTGGAGGGCCTTATCATGAATAAATATCTGTGCTTCATTCTCCTTGTTATGATATCAACAGGCTGCACGCTGGCGCCCCAGTACCGGCGTCCACCGTCACCGGTGCCGGATCAATGGGCAATCTCCGGCAGCACGGCCCCGGCTCAAGCCGATGTTGACGGAATTCAGATCCAGAACATGGCGTGGCGGGAATTTTATATTGATGAAAGCCTCAAACAGCTGATTGAAACAGCGCTGGCCAACAACCGCGATTTGCGGCTTGCGGCCTTGAATGTGGAGCGGGCCCGGGGGCTTTACGGCATTCAGCGCGCCGAATTGCTACCCGCGGTCAATGCCGTGGGCCTTGGCGGCAAACAACATCAAGGTGCCGCTCTCACGGACAACGGAAAATCCGTCACCTTGGAAGAATACCGGGCGGACCTGCGGATCAGCGCCTGGGAAATCGATTTTTTCGGACGGATCCAAAGCTTAACATCCCAAGCCCTGGAGGAATATCTGGCCACGGAACAAGCCAGAAACAGCGCCCAAATTTTACTGATATCATCTGTAGCCCAGGCCTATCTCGCCCTGGCGGCGGACCGGCAGGCGCTTCAAATTGCAGCTTCCACATTTGAAACCCAGCAGGCCGCCTATGACCTCATGGCCAAGCAGTTTCAGGTGGGCATGATCCCTGAGTTGGATCTGCACCGGGTTCATGCCCAAGTGGAAAGTGCCCGGGGGGATATGGCCCGGTTCCGCCAACAAATCGCTCTGGATGAAAACGCCTTGACCCTTTTGCTGGGCGGTCCTATCCCGGCCGGGATATTGTCTGATAACTTGAACAATATTCGGTTATGCCGGGAAATTTTCCCGCGTATGGGCTCAGAGGTTCTTTTTTCCCGACCGGATATTCTTGGAGCAGAACACCGGCTGAAAGGCGCCCATGCCAATATCGGCGCAGCACGGGCCATGCTTTTTCCAAGGATTTCCTTGACCACGGCCATGGGAACCGCGAGCAAGGAACTTTCCGGCTTATTTGAATCCGGGTCCGGCACATGGAGTTTTACCCCTCAAGTTTCCTTGCCGATTTTTGATGCCCGGATCTGGGCTGCTTTGGCGGTGAGCAAAACCGATCAGCAAATCGCGCTCACCCAATATGAAAAAACCATCCAGACCGCATTCAAAGAGGTGGCCGACGTCCTGGCAGCTTTGACGACGATCCAGGATCAACTCTCTGCCCAGCAAGCCCTGTGTGAGGCATTGGCCGCTGCCTACCGGCTGACCCAAGAGCGCTACAACAAAGGCGTGGAGAGTTATCTCAGCGTTTTGGACGCCCAGCGGTCTCTATATGCAGCCGAACAAGGGCTTGTGGCGCTGCAATTGGCCAAAGGCGTTAACCAGGTTCGGCTCTATGCGGTGTTAGGCGGCGGGACAAAATAAAACGATTAGATGAGGCGAACTCATGGCAATTCAAAAAAGATACCTGGTATTGGTAAACGGCTCTCAAAGGGCTATTCAAAATATCATTTTGGGACGTGTTGCGGTCAAATTGCTCCAATCTCTGGCATTTGTCCCGATTATCCTGGTCGGCCAGGCGCCGCCGGTTAAAAAAGTGCTGCTGGCCGTGGATCCTTCCCCCAATTCCATGAAAGCAGTTGAGTTTGTGGGCTTTCTGCTGGGCGGTCATTCATGTGAGATTTGCATTTTTCTTGCGATTATCGGTTTGGGCAAGGTCCATTTTGAACTTTCCGGAGGTGAAATTCCAAAAGCATCAGAAGCCCAAGCCGATGACACCTGTATTGAAGCATTTAAATTAAAAATAGCGCAGTTATTCTGGGACATCAGAGAAAAATTAGTATCAGCCGGGGTTAAACCTGAGTGCATATCTGAAAAAAATAGTTGTCGGTGTGTAGGGTCGGTGCCCTATTATTTTGAAACTGGCAAAAAATATTAGAAAAATTTAATTTCAAAATTGAAAAACGATGCTAAAGATGGTTTAAACATCTTTGCGGAATATTGTTAGCGCCCTCCCCTATCATAACATGACAAGACAGACAGGAACGGCGTGATGGCACGAAAAAAGAAAAATGATGGCAAGCGTCCCATCGAATCCTATGAGCACAGCGATAAGGAGCGGGTCAACAACCCGCCCGTTGGACTGGTGACCCCTGAGACCGACCCGGATACCGACAAGAAAAAGACCTCCGCCTATGACGGCCGCAGCCTCTACCCGCGTCAGGTGTTCTTCCTCATGGCGGGGGAAAAGGAGGGGCGGATAAAACTGGCGCACAACCTCAAGGCCGAGATCGACGAGGAACTTATCGAAGCCTATCGTGGATCAATGTCGCTACCCTTCGAGTTGGGTGAGCACAAGCGCATAGCCGTCAAGATCGTGCACGACCGTGGCATCGAAAGCCTGAAGGTGATGGAGATCGAGCAATGAAGGCCAAATTCTCAATCCCCCATGATCGGCTGGAATCTTTCTGTCGCTCGCACGGCATAGGCCGACTGGCCATCTTCGGTTCAGCGCTGAGGGAAGATTTTGAACCAGACAGCGATATAGATTTGCTGGTGGAGTTTGACCCGACACAGATTCCCACGCTGTTCGATATCGCGGCCATGGAGGAGGACTTATCCGTGATCTTCGGCGGGCGAAAGGTAGATCTGCGGACGCCAGAAGATTTGAGCCGCTATTTCCGTGATGAGGTTCTTGCCCAAGCCGAGGTCCAATATGCGCAAAGATGATGTAATTCGATTGCGCCATATTCTTGATGCCGCCAAGGAAGCGCAACGTTTCACTGCCGGCCGTCTTCGCCAAGACCTGGATCATGACCGGCAGTTGGCGTGGGCATTGGTCAAGGCGATCGAGATAATTGGCGAGGCCTCCTATCAATTGAGCGCCGAGGCGAAGGCGGAGATGCCGAACATCCATGGCAAAAGGTGGTTGGCATGTGCCATCGCCTGGTGCATGCCTATTTCGACATCAATCTTGATATCCTGTGGCGGACGGTGATGGATGGTCTGCCACCCATTGTGGCCGAAATCGAAAAAATTATTCCCGGAAAAGACTGATGGCCAGCGCCCGCAACATCCTGGTCATCAACGACGAGGCCCATCACGCCTAGCGCGTCACCTGGGAGGCGGAGGGCAAATACCTGCGCAACCGCCGCGCCCTCCCTGAGGAAC
>FWPV01000482.1_pt1 | contig 21178 bp, 19 predicted proteins | sample 2228371 | NCBI WGS metagenome assembly FWPV01 (sample SAMEA103939776, study PRJEB20133) | metagenome | reverse complement strand
TATCGGTGGGAATGAGATATCCGCTGGCAACTACCGCTGTGGTGCCACTCTCGGTCAGACCGCAACTGGCTTACTGGCCGGAGAGAACCGCTTAGCCCGGATTGGCTTCTGGCAAGAGATGGAACGAATTGTTGGAATTGAAGAACGAAAAGATAAAGAGACGGAAATGAGACTAATCGTGACCCGCTTCTTTCCGGTCTTCCCAAACCCATTTCGCGGACGAGTCCTCTTCCGATACAGGTTGGGTGGAGAAGAGCCGGTCGGGTTAAAGATCTACGACCTGAAAGGCAGGTTGGTGCGGAGGTTGGTTGAAGGGAGAAAGAAGCCAGGCATATACAATCTCCTTTGGGATGGTTGGGACGAAAGGGGTCAATTGGTTCCCCCCGGCATCTATTTCGCCTGTTTTTGCGCTGGCGACTATCGCCGAAATTTGAAGTTAGTCCTTCAACGCTAAGGAGGTATCTTCTTACCCTTTGAGAAATTGAGGTCCTTAGGCAAGGAAAGAGAATTCGGAATTTAGGGGTAGAAAGGTTCTAATTCTCTCTTCCCACCCGATTTTCAGTTGAGATTGTTGGTCAGCTGACGACTTGACTTATCTCTGATTTCTCTTATCCTTCAAGATGTTTGTCAGCAGCGGTCTCTTGAAAGGAAAGAGATTAAAATATCCGAAAGAAAAGATAAGACCAACCGAAAGGATGGTGAAGTTAGCCATCTTTAATGTCCTCGGCGAAAAGGTGAAGGGAAGTAGGGTCTTAGACCTGTTCTCTGGTGCCGGGGCTCTCGGGATTGAAGCCCTCTCCCGAGGGGCGAAAGAGGTCTATTTCGTTGAGGGAGATAAGAAGAATTTCTCTTACCTCTTGGAAAATATCCACGGATTAAAAACCTGCCATCCGATAAGGAAAGATGTCTTTCGGGCTCTCCCCCTCCTCAAGGGTGAGAAGTTTGACCTAATTTTTTTAGACCCACCTTACCTTTTGGGCTTGGTGGAAAAGACCTTAAACCTAATCTTAGAATTTGACCTCCTGGCGAAGGAGGGGATTATCATCGCCGAACACCAGAAACGAGAGGAGATAGAAGGGAAGGGTTTAGAAAAGATAAAAACCAAGGTCTATGGTGAGACCTGTGTAACTTTTTTCAAGAGGAGCGAAAATGAGGCGAGTGGTCTATCCCGGAAGTTTTGACCCAATAACCAACGGGCATCTTGATATCATAGAAAGAGCCCTTAATCTATTTGATGTCGTCATCATCGGAGTCGCCAAAAGGGCGGAGAAGAAGCCTTTCTTCTCTTTGAAAGAGAGGGTGGAATTGGTGAGGGCGGTGACCGCCGGGCTAAAAAGGATAGAAATCTATCCCTTCACCGGACTATTGGTTGACTTCGTCCGGGAAAAGAAGGCGGTGGCGGTCATCCGAGGGATAAGGGCGGTCGCTGACTTTGACTATGAGTTTCCGATGGCTTTAACCAACCGCAAGATCGCCCCCGAGATTGAAACCATCTTTCTCCTCCCATCCCAAAAATTTATCTTTCTCTCCGCCAGTTTGGTAAAGGAGATTGCCTCTCTGGGTGGGTGTGTGAAAGATTTTGTCCCACCACCGGTCGTTAAGGCGCTGAAAGAAAAATTCAGGGTTAGAAAATAGAAGAGCGAGAGGATGAAGTTTATTGATGAGGCGACAATCTTGGTCAAAGCCGGAAAGGGCGGTGATGGCTGTATTTCCTTCCGCCGGGAGAGATTCGTGCCCAAAGGGGGACCGGATGGTGGCGATGGCGGGGACGGCGGTTCTTGTTATCTAATCGGCAACGCCAACTTGGAAACCTTAGCCGATTTGGTCTACCAGAAGACCTATAAGGCAAAAAAGGGGGAACACGGCAAGGGGAAAAATCGCCACGGAAAGAAGGGAGATGATGTCTATATCCCGGTGCCTCTGGGCACAGATGTCTACGATGCCCAGACCAAAGAATTCATCGGTTCAATTCTAAAAGATAAAGAGACTCTCCTCGTCGCCAAAGGCGGAAGGGGTGGAAGGGGTAATACTCACTTCAAAGGTCCAACCCAGAGAGCACCGAGGATAAGAGAGAAAGGGGAAGATGGTGAAGAGCGGGAACTGAAAATCATCTTACGCCTGATTGCCGATGTTGGAATTGTCGGCTTCCCCAATGCCGGAAAATCAACCCTCCTCTCCCAACTCACCGCCGCCTCACCGAAAATCGCCCCCTATCCCTTCACGACCCTCACCCCAAATCTGGGTGTCTTGAAAGGAGAAGATTTTTCCATCACCGTAGCGGATATGCCCGGAATAATTAAAGACGCCCATCAAGGAAAGGGGCTGGGCTTTCGCTTCTTGCGCCACATTGAAAGGACCCGGCTCCTTCTCTTTCTCATTGATATCACCGCTTTTGACCCGATCCAAGACTACCGAGTCCTAAAAGAGGAGATTGAAAAGTATAACCCCGAAATCTTAAAGAAGAAGCAGATTATCGCCTTCAATAAGATTGACCGCCAACCGAACTCTCCTTCTCAGATACCAAAGAATCTCTTTCCCGCTCCAATCTTTTTCATCTCCGCCCTCCGGGGAGATGGTTTAGCGGAACTGAAGAAGAGCCTGTTAGAGTCACTTGCCTGTCCGATGTCTAATGGATTTTAACCCCTTCTATATTCCTCTCCTTGACATCCCGAAGATTACACCAAAAAAAGTGACGAGTCTCCTCAATCACTTCCGAGACCCAGAAAAGGTCTTCCGGGCGAAAGAGAAAGAACTCCGTCAGATTGCCGGTCTGGACGAAGAGACGATTTCACAAATCCGAAGGTTTAATCTCAAAACGAGTGAGGAAAAAATTAGAAAGGCGGAGAAGTTAAAATTAAAGATTCTCTCTTTCTTAGATGAGGGTTATCCAAAAGCCCTTCTGTCGATCAAATACTTTCCCCCAATCCTCTTCGTGCAGGGCGAAATAAAAGAGGAGGATGAGAAGGCATTGGCCATCGTCGGCACAAGAAACCCTTCTCCCACGGGTCAGGAGGTAGCGGAGAAGTTCGCCTCGGAACTGGCGGAGAGTGGTCTAACCATTATTAGTGGTTTAGCCCGGGGGATTGACACTGCCGCCCACCTTGGCGCCTTAAAGGGCAAAGGTCGGACGATTGCGGTCTTAGGTTGCGGAATTGACATCTCCTATCCACCAGAAAATGAAAACCTAAGGGAAAGAATTGTTGAGCAGGGGGCGGTCATTTCCGAATATAATATCCAAACTCTTCCGGAGCGTTTTAACTTCCCCCGCCGCAACCGAATTATCTCGGGACTCGCCCTCGGCGTTTTGGCGATTGAGGCACCAGAGAAAAGCGGCGTTCTCATCACTGCCTGGTGGGCCGGAGAGCAAGGGAAACCGCTTTTTGTCACCCCCGGACCAATAACTTCAAAAAGGTGTGAGGGGACAAATCGCTTGCTCAAAGAAGGGGCGACTTTAGTCACAAGTGTTTCCGACATCTTAGAAAATTTAGGGATGAAAAGGGGCGAGAAAAGAGAGTTAAAAGTTCCCCTCTCCCCGGAAGAGGAAGCGATTGTTGGACTCATCTCCGAGGCACCGCTTTATATTGATGAAATCGTGGAGAGATTGGAAAGGCCAGTTCAGGAAATTCTAACCCAACTCTTCTCCTTAGAGATAAAAGGGGTCGTGCGCCAACTCCCGGGGAATAGATACATCAAAATATTTTAAGTTAATCTACCTTCTGCCGGAGGCGGAGAAAGGCGGGTATCTCCCGATTGCTCAAATCAATCTTGTCTCCCCTCTTTACCGGCATCACATTCTCCAAATCTCTTATTATTCCGTCAATGTCAAGGTAATTCTCTAATCTCTCCTCCATTCCCCCAGCGACTACCGTCACCCTCATCTTATCTCTTAGGTTCCTCTCTCTGCCGTAACCGCAACGGATGAGGGTGTTATCCGAAAGACGCTCGGAAATTGTGGCACAAGCGATTTGCACCTCTTTCGCCGTCATTCGCTCATCCCCCATCACATTAATCAACATCCTCTTACACTCCCGCAAATCGCCGGAATCTAAGAGGGGAGAATTTAATACCTCTTCCGCTGCTTCTCGTGCCCGGTTGGCACCAATCCCAATTCCCGTGGCGATTACACTCAAACCCTTCTCACTGATTACCGAGCGCAAGTCGGCAAAGTCAATATTCACCATCTGGGTGGTGTTTAACATATCAATCACCCCTCTCACCGCCTCGGTAATTAGGGCATTGATACTCCGAAGGGCATCGCTCATAGTCTTAATACCCGATTGTTCAAATATACTATCATTAGCAATCACCATCCTCGTATCAATATGAGCCCGAAGTTCGGCAAGACTCCGAAGTGCCCGTTGTCCCTTAAATTTCCCTTCGTGCCGGAATGGTTTAATCACAATCGCGGCCACCAGAGAACCAGCTTGTTTCAATGCCCTGGCGAGAAAAGGAGTCGCCCCGGCTCCTACGCCACCACCGAGGCAAGCAATCAAAAATGCCAAATCAAGACCAACGGCAATCTCCCTTATCTTATCCTCTGATTCCTCACAAGCCTTTCTTGCCACCTCGGGGTCATCCCCGGAACCGAAGCCTTCGGTGAGAGAAGAGCCAACCGCAATTTTATTCTTGGCTAAGGAGAGGTTGAGCGCTGCCCGGTCGGTGTTCACCGCATAAAATTCCGCCCCCCTCACTCCATCCTCAATCATATAATTTATGATGTTCCCGCCGCCATTGCCGACTCCGAAAATACCAATTTTTATCTCTGACTTTCCCGAAACTAATCGGTCCATTTCTCCTCCAATCTATTCCTCACCGGTAATATGAAAAACCCTCTTTATTAGTTGACGCCCTTTTGTAATGATATCCTCCTCCTCAACTAAGGCATATTTTTTGTAAAAGTTACCCAGACCAAATTTCGCTAAACCCAAAGCACTGACCAAACTTGGGTCAGAAAACTCCTCCTTCACCTTACCCGGCGTTCCAATTCGCACCGGAAGACCTAAGATATTATGAGCAAAGGAGACAATCCCTGGAATTTTTGCCCCACCACCAACGAGAATCACCCCGGAAGATAAAGAGTGGGAGTAACCGCAAGACTCAATCTCTTCCCGGCATAAAAAGAGCAACTCCTCCAGGCGACACTCCATTATCTCGGCGATTATTCGCCGAGAACAATTTTTCTCCTCACCGGAAGCATCCGGTAGAGGAATAACCTCATCTTTATCCGCAACCGCCGCTTTTGTTCCGCCAAACCTCTCCTTCAAATTGTCGCCGACCTCCTTACTGACCCGGAGGGCGAAACTTAAGTCCTTGCTTATCTCCTCCCCCCCAATCTCAATTACCCGAAAGTGCTGTAATTCACCATCCTTATAAATACTTATCACCGTCCGGCCACCGAGGTCAATTAACGCACAACCCACCTCTTTATTCTCTGGTTCCGCCGCCACCAGGCTTGTCGCCAAAGGTTGAAAAACAAAATACCAATTCCGAATTCGCAGCTGCCCCAGTAGTTGTTCCAAGTTAGAAAGAACCAAGGACTTACAATGAATCAAAAGCGCTTCCAGTTTCAAAAGGTGGCAATTCCGAAAATTCTTTGGATTCTGAATTCCCTTAATATTATCCAAGGTATAAGAGACGGGAACCAAATGGAGAAAAGATTCCTCCGCCGGTGGTTTCAAACTATGAGCCTCTTTTTTGGCTTGATTTATTTCTCTCTCCGAGATTACAGCCGCCGGATTCCTCCTTCGGATATCGGCGGATGTCGGAGTGTATCTAATATAACTTCCCTGAATCCCAACATAGACGGGTAATTTATTAAATCGCCCTCCTTCAAGACTCTCAATTGAAGAACGAAGGGTAGCCAGAGCTTTATCTAAATTCACCACCATCCCATTTTTAAATCCCTCCGCTTTCCTCACATCCCAACTGCTAATTTGAAACTCACCGGAGATCTCCGCTTCGGCGACAAGGGTGGCAATTTTCGTAAAACCAATATCAATCACTCCAATCCGATTTACCTTGGCCATATCACCTCTCCTTTTTTAATAAACAATCTTCACCTCCTCTTCCAAAATGATACCGAACCTCTTCTCCACATAAAGTTTCACAATCTCAATCAATTGATAGAAATCAGAAAAACGGGCGGAGCCATCGTTCAGAAGAAAGTTGGCGTGCTTTGGCGAAACGAAAGCCCCGCCCATCCGCAACCCCTTTAACCCGGCTAAATCAATTAACTTTCCGGCGGAAACCTCCCCGGGATTCTTAAAACAGCAACCAAAGGAAAAGCCGACTGGCTGTGTTTGCCGCCGGCATCTTTGGAAGATCGCTATTTTCTTTTGAATTAAATCTCTGTCGCCTTTTTTCAATCTCACTACCGCACTCACAACCACGTCCCCTTTATCCAAACGACACCCCCGGTAGGAAAAATTTAACTCTCTCCTTTTCAACTCCCTCCTCTGGCCATCACCGCCCAAGACTACAACTGAGTCTACTATCTCCGAAAGAGAGAGCTGGAAACTACCCGCATTATTAACAATTCCCCCGCCGAGCGTGCCGGGAATACCAAAGAGAAATTCTCCACCCCTTAATCCTTCCCGGAGGCAAAAATCCACCAATTGACTGAGGAGGGTGCTTGCCCCAACTTCCAAAAAGACCTCCTCTCCCCTCTTTCGCTTCTCTTTTATATAAGAGAAACCTCTCCCTAACTTAATCACCAGACCCTTAAAGATATTATCAGAGAAAAGAACCTTTGAGCCATTGCCCAAGAGGAAGTAATCTATCTCCTCTCTTTTGGCAATTTTTAACAAATTTTTTAGAAAACTTTCGTTCTCCGCCTTCATAAAAAGCCTCGCCTTTCCCCCAACCCGAACGGTCGTCAGATTGGCGAGAGGATAAAATTCTCGTGCCTCTCCCGGAAATCTCTTTATAATCGCTCTAAAATCTCTAAGCCCACTCGGCATATGTTTCCCGCTCCCAAGGTAATAACCACATCCCCTTCTTTTAACAAAGGCAAAAGAAAGGAGGGAATATCATCTTTGTTAGGAATTAAGAAGAGATCTTCCTTCTTTTCTCTCTTTGCCTCTTGGTAGATTAATTCCGCTGAAACCCCAGGGATAGGTCCCTCGGAGGCTGGATAAATCTCGGTGAGAATGAGAATGTCAACCAAATCAAAAGCCCGACCAAATTCCTTGTAGAGATAGGATGTCCGGGTGTAGCGATGGGGCTGAAAGATGGCAATTATCCTTCTCTTTGGGTAGGCATTTCGGAAAGCGGATAGGGTTGCCTTGATTTCGGTTGGGTGATGGGCATAGTCGTCGTAGATTTTAATCGCCCGCTTCTCCCCTTTGAATTCCATCCTTCGCTCCACGCCGGAGAAGGTCTTGAGCCCATCGGCGATAACCGAAAAGGGGAGATTCAAAAGAAAGGCAACCGCAATTGCGGCTAAGGAATTTAAGACGTTATGGAGACCAGGCAGATTGACAGCCACTTTGCCGATGACCTCACCATTTCTAACTAAAATGTATTCGGAAGAAAATGGCCGAAGCTGAACATCACGGGCAAGAAAGAGAGATTTCTCCCCCCCTTCCTCTTCATCCTTTTCTAAACCGTAAGTCACAAACTCTCTCTTCAACGATTTCGCCAGAACTCTTACTACCGGGTCATCACGACAGAGAACACATACCCCATCAATCAGTGGCACCGACGAGAGGAAAGAAAGAAAACTGGCGCGCAGCCTTCGGAAAGAATGTCCATAGAAGTCCAAATGCTCCCGGTCAATATTGGTAATACAAGCAATATTCGGCGTCAAAAAGAGAAAAGACCTATCCGACTCATCCGCCTCACAGACGAGGAGATTAGACTTGCCCAATTTCCCACCGCTCTCCCAACCCTTTATCCGTCCGCCAATCACCACGGTCGGGTCGCGCCCCCCTTTTTCCAAAAGATGGGCGATCAGAGAAGTTACCGTTGTCTTACCATGGCTACCGGCAATCGCTACGGAAAATCGCATCCGAATTAACTCCTGCAACATCTCCGCCCTTCTCAACACTATCCGCCTACTCTTCCGGGCAGCAACAATCTCTGGATTGTCATTAGAGCAAGCCGAAGAATAGACCAGGACTTGGCAATCACCGATATTCTCCTCCCGATGCCCATAAAAAATCTTGATCCCTTCCCTCTCCAATCGGGCTGTCACCTCACTGGGACGCAAATCGGAGCCGGTCACCTCAAATCCCGAGTTTTTCAGAATGAAGGCCAAACCCGACATCCCCGCGCCACCGATGCCGGTAAAATGGAATTTCCTAATCATCGGACACCCGAAGGGAAAGCAAGACGCAAGCCCTTACTGATTATCTCCCAAATCTTCTCCCCCCCGTCCCTTCCCCACTCTTTGGCTTTTTCTCTCATCTCTTTTCTCTTTCCTTCGTCGGAAAGGAGAAGTCTAATTACTCTCTTCAGCTCATCTTTCTTCCTCAATAAATCTCTCTCTCTCATCATCACCGCACAACCCACCTCATGACAGAATCGGGCATTCTCCTCTTGGTGATTTTGCGCCGCATAGGGGTACGGAATTAAAATCATTGGTATCCCCAAATGCAAAATCTCGGAAAGAGTTGAACCGCCGGCCCGACTAATGATTAGCTTGGCGCCAGAATAAAGCTCTTCTATGTTGGGATTAAAGACGAACGTAGAGACATTCGTTGGTGCTCTCTCTTTAACCTTTTCCTCGTCTTCTTTGCGCACCTGAATTAGAAACTTCTCCTCCGGAAAGTCTCGGGCCAATTCCAGAAAAAAGAAGGTTAAGAAATGGGCGCCCTGACTTCCGCCTAAAACCAAAATCTTATCCCCAAAAGAATTAGATATCTTCAAACCTAAACTTTTTATCTCTTTTCTAATTGGATTCCCGGTAATAATCCCCGGCCTACGACCAATTGGGGGAAAGGCAAAAAAGACCGCTCGGGCAAAAGGAGCGAAAAATTTGATCATCTTACCTGGAACTCTATTCTGCTCTAAGAGATAAATCGGTAAACGGAGAATGATTCCGGCTAAAACCGGGGGTAAAGAGGCGTAACTTCCACAAACGACCACCGCTTTTACCTTATGCCGCAAAAAGAAAAAAAGGCACTGAATCAGCCCTCTAACTAAATTTAATAAAAAGAAAAAACCTCTTTCCAAATAGGGATAACCAACAAAGGGATAAGGGCTATTCTCTTTAATTAGCTTCTCCTCCATCCCTCTCTTCCTGCCGCAAAGGATTACCTCATAACCCCTTTTCCGCCCCTCTTCGGCCAAAACCAATCCGGGCAAGATATGACCACCCGTGCCAGCCGCCACAATGCAAAAAACCGCTCGGGAAACTGGTCTCATCTTCTCATCCCGTGCGAGATATTCAAAACGGTTCCTGTCGCCCAGAGATTTGAAACCAGACTAGTCCCACCATAAGAAATGAAGGGCAAAGGTTGACCCGTGCAGGGTATAATATTTAACCCGACCAGAATATGAGTAAAGAGATAGAGAAACAAAATGATGGAAACGCCACTGGTGAAAAGATACTCAAATCCGAAACTGAACTTACTGGCGATGATCAGTCCCTCGCGGAGAAGAAAGAAAAACAGAAGTAAGATAAAAACTGCGCCGATGAAACCCATCTCTTCACAAATATTGGCGAAGATGAAATCGGTGTGAATTAGACGGAGAAAACCAAACTTCTGTCGCCCTTGACCAAAACCTCGTCCAAACAACCCGCCCGAGGCAATCGCAATCTGGGCGTTATCCTGATGGGAAAACTTCATCCAATCAGAAGGTCTCTTCAAATCAACCTTCTTTTCTCTTTGACACCAAAATTTACTAAATCTCTCCTGAGCATAAGAGAAGCACAAAGCCCCCAGGGTGATAGAGAGAAAGGCCGAAAGAAAATAGGCAAGAAGAAAGATTCTCCTCACTCTCATCAAATAGAGAATAAAGAAATTGGCCACAAAAAAAATGACCGCCACCCCCACCGCCTTCTGCCAAAGAATCACAACGGTACCCAAAAGCGATAAAAATACCGCCCAAAAATTGGCTTTCCTTTTGTCTTTCTCTTCCGACAATTGAGCCATCAAGAAGAGATGGGCGTATTTGAAAAACTCCTGGGGCTGAAAGAAACCGGTTTCCCTCTTAACCTCGGCTCGACCGAAAAGCACCCAGATGACATTATATAGAATACAGGAAAAGAAAATTAGCCAAAGGATAGAAATTAGACTAAATGGTCTCGGCAGAAAGCGAAATGGTCGGCGGCGATAAACCTCAGAGGGAAACAGTTCCCTTCTTAGAATAGAGAGGGGAAAGAAAATCGCCCCAGCGAAAACAATTAAACCGATTCCGGCCCATTTTAGACTTGCCTTAAAATAATCCCCCTTTTGCCCAAGAGGGAAGAATAGTTTATGATAAAAGGTTGAGGAGTAGATAGCGAGGAGACCAAAAATCAAAAGGAAAAGAACAATTTGGAAATAAACCATATCTATCATTCTTTTCTTTCTCATAACTCCCGAACAACTCTCTTAAAAAAATTCCCCCGATGGATGAAATCCCGAAACATATCAAAACTGGCAAATCCAGGACAAAAAAGGACAACATCGCCTTTTTGGGCTATCTCTCTCGCCACCCCCACCGCTGACCTTAAAGAAGAAACCAGAAGGGTATCCCTCCGCAGTGAAGGAGGTAGAGTATTGAATAATTCCTCCTTCACCTTCCCAATGAAAATCCGAAACTTGCTGTGTCTCTTCATCGGCTCAACATATTCTCTTAGCGAAAGACCTTTATTCACTCCACCGGCGATAAGAATTACCGGGTGCTCAAATGCTGAGAGAGAACGCGCAAAGGCCATCGGATTGGTCGCCATTGAGTTATTGATAAAAGAAACCCCACTAATTCGCCGGACAAATTCCAATCGGTGCGGAAGTCCCTTAAAACTTCTTATCCCCTCTCTTATCTTCACCTCGGACACACCGAGAAGGTAAGCGGCTAAACTAACGGCCAGGACATTCTCCCGGTTGAAACTACCCCTAAGATTTATGTCGGAAAGAGAAAAGAGAAATCCCTCCTTCTGGTCCTGAAGGGTAAGGTAGCCCTTTTCTTGAAAGAACCAAGTCCCCAAGACCTTTTTCTTGGCGGAAAACCAGAAAATTTCTGATTCCAGGTCTTTTCCTCTCTTACGGAGGAAAAAATCATCGTAGTTAAGAATTGCGATATCCCCCTTCCTTTGCTGGCGGAATAGATTCATCTTTGTCTCAGCATACTCTTGCCAACTTTGGTATCGGTCCAAATGGTCCTTTGTGATGTTGAGCAAAATTCCGATATCGGGTTTAAAATCCTTCACCCTCTCCAATTGGAAAGACGAGACCTCAAAGATGAATATCTCTTTCGGAGAAAAAAGGGCACTACCGGCCGGTTTCCCAGGAGCGATATTCCCTCCCCAAAAGGCACTCATACCGGCATTGGTCAAAATCTTACCCAAGAGGGCACAAGAGGTAGATTTGCCATTCGTCCCGGTAATCCCGACAATCTTCCCTTTTCCCTTTAACATCCGGTAGACAAATTCAATATCAGAAATCACCTCGCCTTTCTCTTTGCCTAATGAGAGTAGGGGATGGGTCCGGGAAATTCCCGGGCTGGCGATTACGACCAAGTGACTGGGTAGATTAAGCAAATCTTCTTGGGTGACAAGGGTGAAATTTGGGTAATTGAGAAAATCCTCTCCCTTATCTCTTATCTCGTCATAACCGAAGACCCTCTTCCCCTTCTTTAGCAAAAATTTGACAATCGGTCGTGTTGCCCGCCCCAAACCAAGAATCAGAAAATCGTTTTGCATCTCCAATTCCCAATCCCGGCCTAACATAATCTCACCTTATCTTTAAACTACTTACCGCTAAAAAACCGAGGAGAATGGCAATAATGTAAAACCTTTGGACAATCTGTGGTTCGGGCCAATTTTTCATCTCAAAGTGATGGTGAAGGGGCGTCATCCGAAAAATCCTCTTTCCGCCGGTCAGGCGAAAATAGATAACTTGAAGAACGACGCTGACGAATTCCAGGACAAAGACACCGCCCGCCAAGAAAAACAATATCTCTTGTTTCGCCGCAACCGCTAAGAGAGCCAGAAGGGCACCAAGAGAGAGGCTTCCGGTATCACCCATAAAGATTAGCGCCGGATAAGAATTGAACCAAAGAAATCCCAAAGTCGCACCAACTACCGCCAATCCCAAAACCGCTGCCTCACCCGCGTCCCAAATATGTAAAATGGAGAGGTAGTCAGCAATCTTAATGTGTCCGGTAATATAAGCCAAAATGGCATAGACCCCAGCGGTTATCCCACAGAGTCCAACCGCCAGACCGTCTAACCCATCAGCGAAATTCACCGCATTAGTGATGCCGACAAAAAAGAGAGTCACAAAAGGGATATAAAAGATACCAAAATCAACCACGACATTCTTAAAGAGAAGAAAATTGGTTTTGGTGGCCAGTGGTCCGGCAGTTGGGAAGAAATAGAGAAGCAAAGCGACAATCAATGCCAAAAGGAATTGAAAAAAGAACTTCGTTCGCTTCCGCAATCCTTTCGGTCTCCCTTTCTTCACCTTGATATAGTCATCAACAAATCCCAAACTCCCTGACCAAAGGATTACCAGAAAAGAGAGTTGGATATAGCGGTTGGAGAGGTCACCGAAAAGAAAGAGGGAAACCAAGAGAGCCAGATTGATTAAAACCCCGCCCATTGTTGGAACTCCGGCTTTATTCCTATGATGGGGCAAAATATCCTCTTTCACCCTTTGTCCAATCCCATATCTCTTCAGAAAGCCTGAGAAGAGAGAGTAAAAGCCCAACACCAACAGGATGGCAAAGGCACCCGCCATAAAGGCGCGAAAGGTAATATAACGGAAGAGATTGAAAAGAATCCACTTCTCTTTCAATGGCGCCAAGATGAGGTAAAGCATCTCAATCTCTTAAAAACCTTTCTAATTCTTCCCGGTCCGAAAATCTAATCATTCGTTCCCCGATTATCTGATATTCCTCGTGCCCTTTACCCGCCACGATAAGAGTCTCACCTCGCTTCGTCAAATGAACCGCCTTCTTAATCGCCTCTCGCCGGTCCAAGATTACCTGATAGTTACTCTTCTTTATCCCCTTCACAATCTCGGAAATGATTGTCTTGGGGTCTTCGGAGCGAGGGTTGTCCGAGGTAATTATTACCCAGTCCGCCAGAGATGTCGCAATCTCCCCCATCACCGGGCGTTTCTCTTTATCCCGGTCACCCCCGCAACCAAAGACCAATATTATCTTTTTACTCAAAGGTCTAAGGGTCAAAAGGAGGCTTTCCAACGCCTTTGGGGTATGGGCATAGTCAACGAAGGCATTAACCCCTCTTTCATTCTCAACCCTTTCCAAACGTCCCTTCACTCCCCGGAAGGTCTCAATTCCCGCCATAATCGCATCACTTTTAAGCCCCAAAGCCCAGCCAATACCAAAGGCGGCAAGGATATTATAGAGATTCATCTCCCCGAGCAGGAAAGTGTGACCAATTCTCCTCTCGCCAAAGGCTTCAATGACAAATCTCATCCCACTTAATCTCATCTCTTTTATCTCTCCCCGGAGATCGCCCTTCTTCAAACCATAAGAGACCTTCTTGGCGGGGGTTAATTTCAAAATCTCTTTGCCCACTGGGTCGTCTAAATTGCCGACCGCAAAGCTATTTGGGCTAAGGTCAATAAATAACTTCATCTTCGCCTTCTTATAATCCTCTAAGTCCTTGTGAAAGTCAAGATGCTCGGGTGAGAGATTGGTAAAACACGCCACTTTATATCTTAAACCATAGACCCGGTCTAAGGCCAAGGCGTGAGAAGAAACCTCCATCACACAATGCTCTATCCCCCTTTCGTGCAAAGTCTTTAATAGAGGAAATATCTTATAAATTTCCGGGGTCGTATTTTTCGTCGCCTCCCAATCTCTTCCATCATAGTTCTTAATCGTGGAAATAAGTCCAGCATCTTTCCCAGTAGTTAAGAAGAGATGCCTGACCAAATAAACAACCGTTGTCTTCCCGCAAGTGCCGGTGACGCCGATAAGTGTCATCTTCTCATCAACACGATCGTAAAATCGCTTCGTGAAGAGAGCCAATATCTTCTTCACCTCGGGGGTAAGGAGATAAGTGATATCGGGTGGAAGCCTCTCGGGTAGAGAATTCGTCACAATTACCTTAGCTCCGGCACCGATCGCCTCAAAAATGAAACTCCGGCCGTCCAATTTACTCCCCGGGTGGGCAAAAAAGATATAACCATCCCTTACTTCTTGGGAGTGAGAAGTTAACCCCTTAATCAAGACATCGGTTGGTCCAAAAACCCTCAGGTTATCTTCTTCTCTGATCAAATCGCTCAATCTCATAATCCACTTCTTGCCAAAATTTCGTTGATCTCTCTCGGAAGAAAAAACACTCTCTCCCCAATCCTCCGAAAGAGAACCGCCGCATTCTCGGCGGCAGCTCCTTCGGGTTCATCAAGCATTACCGCAATTAGATATTTTGGCTTCTCCTTGGGAAAAAAACCGATGAAGGTTGTGATTGTCTTCTCCGAATAACCACGCCCTTTCTCCCATGGCTTCTCCGCTGTTCCGGTCTTACCACAGACACTGACCCCTTCAATTCGGGCATCCCTCCCGGTCCCTCTTTCGCATACCTGATGAAGAATCTCCCTTACCATCTTGGCGGTTCTCTCTGAGACAACCCGCCGGATAACCATCTTCTCCCCCCGAAACACTACCTCCCCATTCTTTCTTCCTTCTTTAATCAAATATGGGCGCAAAAGAAGACCATCATTGGCAACCGCCAAATAAGCGAGCGATAGTTGTAAGAGTGTTACCCTCAACCCTTGACCAAAGGCGTTATTAGCGTAGAGATGAGGATTAACGCCTTTCCCTTCCCTCAGACTACTGAGTGCTGGGAGATAACCCCGTCTCTCTTCCAATTCAACCTGGGTGAAAGAACCAAAACCAAAATTCAGCAGAAGAGAATAATACCCGAGGGGTGGAAGAGAAGAAGAGAGCAAAGCGACACCGCAGTTGGAAGAAAAGACGAAGATATCAGAGAAACTTACCAGCCCAAACTTTTTATTCCGATACTCTCTGATTGGTTCTCCCCCAATCCATACCTCTCCGGAAGAGAGATCATACGGCTGAGTGAAGAATTTCTTCCAATCTTCTGATTCCAGGCAGGCACAGGCGATAAGCAACTTAAAGACCGACCCCGGTTCAAATTCCCAAAGGAGAGAATAGGGTCTTAAAAATCCGACACTTTTATCAAAGATCGGGTAATCAACCATCGCCAAAATCTCTCCGGTTTCGCAATCTAAGATAAGGACCGAACCCTTTTTTGCCCCAAACTCTTTCACCCCTTTTGCCAATTCCTCAAAACTAATCTCGGTCATTGCCTTATCCAATGTGAGATAGAGGTCGCCCCCCTTTTCTGGCTCTTCTCGGAGATAAGAGGGGTAAGGATATGCCCGACCCCAGGCATCTTTCTGATAGATGACAAATCCATCCCGCCCGCGCAAAAATTTCTCCATCTTCGCCTCTAAACCCCATAACCCTCTCTTTTCTGTCTCGGAAAATTCACCCAAGACACTGGTAAAATAAGGAAATGGATAATGGCGAATAAAGTCCCAACTCACTCCACAGAACCGAGAAAGCCCCTTTTTTCTTAAAACTTGGTTAAATTCCTTTCCCGCTTCGTATCTAATTCCCCGAAGGAACTTCTTTTTCGGTCCGGGGTTATCGGTTAGTTCAATCTCGGGAAAATATTCACGAATGAGCGTTAATGCCTGAGCGAGAGTATCACCCTTCAAATGAGTCCAGTCAATGAGAAGGAGCCCGGTAATTTCAGAAAATGCCAATAGCCTTCCGTTGCGGTCAAAGATTGAACCCCTCTGCGCTAATAACCTCTGTTTCCGTTGGTGGTAGATCAAATCCGCCATCCGGCGATATCTCTTCCCTTGAATCACTTGGAGGTGAAAGAGATTGACGAGTAAAAAGAGAAACCCGAAGGAGAATAGATATAAGAAGTAGGATAACCGCCTAATCTCGGGATTGACCATTCGTCAGACCTCTGGGAAAGAGAGAAAAGAGAGATGTTGTCTCTTGGGGAGAAACATTCCTTGCCTCTTGAAAAGATTTATCCAGGAGCTCTTCCTTTGCATAGTAGACGGGCAATCTCTTTGTTAGCGGAGCGATTATCTCTAATTTCTCTACGGAGAAACTCTTAGACAAATCCAATTCCATCAAAGAGTTATCCCTCTCTAAGAGCATCTTCTTCTCCCGGAGCCGGCTATTTTCTAATTCCAGACCCATATTGAGTAATGACAAAAAGAGATAGAAAAAACCACCGACAAAAAGAACGGGAAAGATAATCATTCGTTTCATATCACCTCCCAATTTTTTGCTGCCCAAAAAACCACTCCTTCTTGGCGGCGCGTAGTTTAGCACTGCGGGAAGAGGGATTCTCCCGAATCTCCGCCAGACTGGGTCTTATCGGCTTTCGGGTGATTAGCGCAATCTCCCCATTTTCTCTCTTTTTTTGAAAAATCTGTTTTACCAGCCGGTCCTCCAAAGAATGATAGGAGATGACCACAATCCTTCCTCCCTTCGTCAAGAGAGAGATACTCCTCTCTATCCCTCTTCCCACATTTTCCAACTCCCGATTAACCGCAATCCTTAATGCCTGAAAAACCCTTTGCCACTGTCTCTTATCTTCTCTACCGACCGCCCGGACGATGACTTCTCTCAGGTCAAATGTCGTCTTGATCTCATTCCTCTTCTCCAATATCGCCCGGGCAATTCGTCGGTAATTCCTCTCTTCACCGTAATCTCTTAAAATCTTCTCCAGTTCTTGAAGATTCGCCTTTTGGATTAAATCTCGGGCGGTTCTTCCTTCCTGGGCGAAGCGCATATCAAGTGGGGCTTCTCTCTGAAAGGAGAAACCCCTCTCTCCGCTCGCCAATTGGAACCGAGACAAACCAAAATCAAGCAAAATCCCAATTACCGGGTAGAGATTTAACTCCGCAACGATCTCCGGCAAATCAGTATAACTCCCTTGTCTAATTATAACATTCTCCTCACCCTTAAAACGCCCCTGACAAAATTTCACTGCCTCGGGGTCAATATCAATTCCTAAGAATTTAACCCCTGGGAAAGACTTGCTTAAAAGAGATGAGAGGTGCCCCCCGGTGCCAACCGTCCCATCAATGATTACCCCGGCGCCCTCTTTTATCACCGGCAATAAAATAGAAGAGACCTCCTTTGCCATTACCGGGATATGAACCATCTCCTTATGGTAAATCCACTCCTCCATAGTCCCGCAAAGCATCTACCCTTCCTCTACGAACCAACCTTTTTCGGCCCAACCTTCACCTAATAATTCTTTCCAAAAATCTGTCGGATCTCTCTTCCCTAATGTCTTATCATAAATTTCCCGAGTCCAAAAACTAAAAATTAATCCGTTACCCACAACCACTACTTCCGAGCCCACGGTAATTTTAAAACGTTCTCTCATGCGCTCGGTGATAAGAATTCTTCCCAAATTATCCATATTCACTGGCCAGGTATCATGAGTAAGTTCCCAGGTTTTCGGATTAAATAGTGAATCTTTTGGGTTATGTAACCTGCAGAATTTATCCCAGATAGATTGGGTAAAAACGAAAAGAACGCCTGGCAGACCCGAAGCGAGAAAGAGGGTAGGACTTGACTCCTGGGCGATGATTTTACGGAATGGACTTGGGACTGCCAGGCGGTATTTATCATCTACAAAAACCGAATAGCGCCCAACAAACGAATATTTTTCCTCTTTAAAAAACCCTTCCAAATTTACCCCTTTTTACCCATTTTTCTACTAAATTAAACCACTATAATTTTAATAAAAACCTCACAATTTGTCAAGTATATATTTTAACAATTTATAAATTTATAAATAATTTATTTTTAATAACTTAAATTAAATTTAAAATAATTTTTAAACAAGATTTTTTCTCAATAAAATAGGCAAAAAACCAGGTATTTACAAATTCGTTTTTCATTTCCACCCACCAGGTTTTAGTTATTAAAACCCGATAAACAAAACCTTATTTAAGGAATCAAATCCAGTAAAATAAAACGCCCCGGGAAAATCCCGGGGCGTCTCTTTTCTCCTTTGGGCTATCTCAAAACGATAAGTTTCCTATTCTCTTCATAGCCATTTGCGGAAAAACGCAAGAGATAGATTCCAGCGGGCAATTTCTCAACGGTAAGGAGTTCCTTATCAACCTTCGCTGAATAGACATTCACCCCTAAGGTATTGTAGATCTTTAAATCCACACCATCCTTATTAGGCAAGGTCCAGTGGACATTGAATCTCCCTCGGGTTGGATTTGGGCTGACATTGAAAATGCTTACTCGCTTAGTTGAAGGAATTGGCTCTTTGACACTAAGCGATGGCGCTACCCATTTTAGGGCATTGACCACCAGCCGAACCCATTGCCCGGATAGCTGACCAGCAGGACCCCAATAAGCTAAGAACCCAATTGATACCGCGCGCTGACCACTGGTATCAAAATACGCGACCAAACTGCGACCATCGTTATAGTCAGCCAGGGGCACGCAATTTGGACTCCTTAGGGTTGCTGGGGTATTGCCGGTGCTGACCGAACCGTTGTCTACTATCGTGGTCACGCCTCGCATAATTGGATGAGATGGGTCGTGAACCGTGCCCATTGACCCACTGGCATTAACATAGCTCCGCACCGTAAATGGCATATAAGCGGTCTGATATTGACCGCTGAGATTGTAACCGATGGCGTCAGCACCGAAGATGCTGACGACACCACCACCCAGTTGGATAAATTTGGCAAGACTATCGCCAACCGCGGTTGAATCGTTATAGCGGAAGTTTGACCAAGTCGCAATTACTTGATACCCATCGTTATACCACGCCGTCGCTGGAAATGTAGGATTTGATGATAGGTCATAGACACTTACCACTGGGAACCGACCATCGGATGAGTCCCGAATCAAATTCGCCCAGGCATTCATAATATCCAAATAATCAGCCGCGGCGATATAAACCTTAGATTGACTAGTGATTGGTTCGTGGACCTTCATCTTCCAAACCCAGAGGGTAAAACCGGAGTTGGTGTAGACATAACCATAGCCACCACCATCCGGACCATAGAACCCAATCCCCTCCGCGGTGCTACCTGGACCAGCCGGGGGCGTAAAGGAGGCGAGGACTTGGTAAGTATTGGCGATGGTATCAAAAGAGCAATACCGAGCCAAATCACCACTATTGTCATTGAGCCAGAGCCGATTCGGAATCATTCGGTCTAAGGTCAAATCCATTATCCAGCCAACCGAAGGTGAGCCGGTATTTGTCAGCGTCCGCAAGATGTTTCCCGCTCGGTCAATTAGATAAATTGAGGCGGGAGAAGTATAGTTGTCGCCAATCCAGAACTTACTCCCGTCCCAGTCCATACCTCGGGTCCGGCGACCGGGAAACGGTCCGATTTGGCGAAGGTAGGTCTTCGTCGGCAGATGATAGACATCAATGTGCTCAGAAGGATAAAAACCAGAGATATAGAGAGAATCGCCAACCTTCACCGGCGTCATCTTGTATTCAACCGCATGCCCAATTACAGAGTCAAGCTTGACCCCGGTGATCCGATTGAGTATTCTAATCACATAGGGCTGATTATAACGGTTCCAAGTCAAGAACACGGTATCGCCATAGACCTTCAGACCACAGAGAGCATCGGAAGGACCGATTGGTCCAACCGGAAATGAGTCAACCTTTATCCAAGAGGAGTCATCGGTCGGTGATTGGAAAGGACCCTCTTTCGGTGCCCGACCGGTAATATGAGAAGGAGCGAAGGCGAAGGCGAACAAGGAGATCCCGAAAACTAAGCAAATCTTTCCTAACTTCATAAATTTCCTCCAACGGGCGTTATTTTTTACTTTCCTTTCCGCCCTTGAAAGGAGAGTCCGGCATTACTAATCGATCTATCCTGCCGGAGAAGATAAACCGAGGAGAAAGCTAACTTCCGGATGCCGGCAAAAAAAGACACCCCGAACCAAAAGGTTCAAGAGACCAATTCGGTTCTTTTCTGTCAATTCCTTTATTATAGAGAATCTTTAGAAAAAGTCAAGTTTACGGTTTTCGTCAAAAATACCCAACCCCAAAAACCCTTGAAAATGGTCGCTGACCCAAGAAAGGTCCACCAAAGGACTCATCCTCCTCCGGTGTGAGAATTGACGAGTCCTCATCCCGAGGAGGAGACTTAAGAAGAAGGAAAGGGTTTAGCAGGAGTATGAGTCCTGACGAAGCAAATCTCTAAATCTATGAGATGAAAATTAGACTTTCTCTTCGGCGGTTCGCTTAGACCCAATTTTCGGTCTCGGCTTAGAAATTATTTTAGACCTTGTCTCAAAATTTTTCTTAACCAAAAAGTTAGACCAGTATTTAGACAAAAAATAGGTATTTCATTAGACGAAAACTTAGGTCTTTTCTTATTGTGAGAGGTAGACTCCCCCCTACCGTCCCCCAATTTTTAAAAAAATTCAATAAGTTCTGTGAAATCAATAAGTTTATAAAAAATTTGGATTAGAAAAATGTTAGTGACACTAACATTCGACCAAAAAATAAACGCCCCGGGGAAACCCGGGGCGTCCCCTTTTAAGAGAAGGGCTATCTCAAAACGATGAGTTTTCTCTCTTCCTTATAGCCCTTAGCCTCAAAGCGTAAGAGATAGATTCCCGCCGGTAGTTTCTTCACCGTGAAGTAGCCTTTATCACTCTTTGAGGAATAGACGAGTTCACCAAGGGTATTGTAGATTTTAAAACTGGCAACCTCTTTCTTCGGTAGGGTGTAGTAGATGTTCGTTAACCCTCTGGTTGGGTTAGGCAAAATCCTTAAACCAACTCCTTCTCTCCGAATCGTTCTGAAGTCTCCTTGAATTCCAGTATTTGGTAAGAGAGAGGCAAGAGAAAGACCTTCGGTATACTTCCAGATGGAGGTTGTATTATTTCCCTTCAATGCCCAGATCTCATTGCCAAAGGTGACCAGAGCGCTACCGCCCTTCACCCGTCTTCGGTCTTCGCCTCTTGGGATTGTATCCTTGCCGTACCAAGAGTCTTT
>FWPV01006908.1_pt1 | contig 21184 bp, 21 predicted proteins | sample 2228371 | NCBI WGS metagenome assembly FWPV01 (sample SAMEA103939776, study PRJEB20133) | metagenome | reverse complement strand
CACCGACACCTTGATGCATTGGCCGTGAACGGCACGATGTGAAAACCGAGCGTAAAGCGCAGCCGGGAGGTCCCGCTGCGCTTTACGTTTCGCCTCTCGTACCCTCCGCCTCGCACGCCGGGCACCGCTTGGGATTCCGAAGCTCTTGCACGTGCTCCGTGCACACCGCATAGACCGACACGTGATCGAAAAGCCCCATCCTCCTGACGACGGTGCCTTCTAACGCCAGATGGCGACAAGTAGTCTCTCGCAGAATCCCGGGCACCGGGCAGGTATCGCACAATGCGCGCCGCCAGGGACGGCGGTTCTCGCGATTGCGCTCAATCAATCGGCACTTCTCGACTTCCCGGCCTCGGTGGTAGTCGGCGAAGTAGTAGGGGCAGTCTACCGGTTTGGGCATGTTGCGGCTCACTTCGCGCCCACAGCGAGCGCGTTTCTCCCTATAACAAGACCAGGGCAATGCCCACCAGAGCGATGGCGATACCCACCAGCTCGTTGGGTTGCGGCACCTGGCCGAGAAGGATCGCTCCCAACAAGACGCCGCCCGTAACCTCCTGGGTCGCGATCAGGTTCACGATGGTCGCATGGGTTCGACGCAGGGCCGCGTTGTACATCGTGTGGCCCCCGGCAAGCGGGATCAGGCCAGCGCCCAACAGCGCCAGGAGCGACCGCCCGTGATAGCCAGCCGGCGTGAAGGCAACCGCGGCAGACGGAAGCGTCCACAATGCCGCCAGGCCGTACACTGCACTCGCATAGGTGAACAGCCCGTAGCGCGCTCTCTGGGACCGCCCAGCCACAGAATAGAGGCCGAACGTGACCGCCGAGCAGAGCGCCAGCGCATCTCCCACGACCATCCGTGACGTCCAGCGCACCTCAAACCCCGCCAGAATCGCTATTCCCGCTACCGCGAGCAGAACGCCCAACCACTTCCGCCTCGGGATCGGCTCCCGGAGCAGCGCTGCCGAGAAGAGCGTCACGAAAATCGGCGCCGTGTAGACAATGGCCAGCGAATGCGCGATGGTGGTGAAACTCAGGGAAGCGATGTAGGAAAGGAAGTGCAGGGCGGTGATCAGGCCAAACAGCACAAATAGGGGCAGGTCTGCGCGCTTCGGCCATGGTGCCTGGCCGGTCAAGCGTCCCAGCAGCGCCACAGCCCCCGCGCCGATGGCCAGCCGCCCAACGGTGATTTCGAATGGACTCAGCGGTGCCGCCCACAACACCAGGATTGGGCTGGTGGCAAAGCACAGAACGGCGGCTACAGCGAGCAACAGTCCGGCCGGCGACCGTCCAACGCGTGCCGCGCTCACAACCTCCGGGTCGGCCAAGCCGTCCTCTCCAGTGGGTTCAGCTGGGGCCGTTCAACGCACCCGGCAGGAAGGCCACGATCATTGACAGTGCGATCAGGGCCGACAAGATCAGAAAGACGATGATGCGCCAGTCTCGCCCCCGGCGCGGAGACCTCCTCTTCTTTGCCACAACTCTACCTCAATCCTTGCTCTGCCAGGGCTAACCGCAGCGCCCTCATTATCGCGCCCGACCAGACCCCGTCAAAATGACTTCCGGTTTGCCGGTCAGCCCCCACCGACCGGGGGAAAGAGAGCAATGACATCTCCCTCCGTCACCGGCGTATCCATGCCCGCCAGATACTCGATGGCGCGCCCATTGAGAAGCACCGTCACATAGCCGGTCGGTCGGCCTGCGCCATCCCACAGCTTCTGGCCCAGCACAGGATGCATCTCCACCACGCGCTGCAGCACCTGCCCCACAGTCTTGGCCCCATCAATCGGGACATCTATTGTGCTCGCACCCAGCAGATCACGCAGGGTCGCATAGGCCCGAATTCGCATCAGAACTCCTCCCCTCGCCCTCTGTACTCCTAGCAGCCCCCAGTGCAAGTCAGAACGCCCTGCCCGCAATCCGCGCACTCGAGTTGAATCGTCGTGTGGTGAATCCCGAATCGCTCCGATAACACCTGCCTGAGGTCGGCCTGCACACCCTGGGCCTCGGCAAGAGAGCGGTCCGCCAGCACGACATGGGCGCTGAGAGCCGCGTACCCGGGGCTGACGGTCCAGATGTGCAGGTCATGTACTCCGGATACGTGCCGCACCTGGCGCATCGCGTGGGCTACCTCGCGCGCCGATAACCCCTCCGGCACACCCTCGGCCAGGATACGCAAAGTCGAGCGCAGCAGCCTGCCTGACCCAACGAAGATGATCCCGCCGATTAACATACTTACCGCGGGGTCGGCCCAGCTCCAGCCGGTAACGGAGATGATGATCGCAGCAAGAATCACGCCAACTGACGAAAGCGTGTCGCCCAGGACATGCAAGAAGGCGCTGCGCACGTTGAGATCGCTGTGATCATGATCGCCCAGTACGCGCATGACCAGCAGGTTCACGAGCAAACCGAAGATGGCGATGACCAGCATCGGCCCAGCCAGCACGGCCGGCGGTTCGCGCAGCCGCAACCAGGCCTCCCGAAAGATACCGAAAGCCACGAATAGGAGGAGGAGACCGTTGGCCAACGCAGCCAGCACCCGGACGCGATGGAAGCCGTACGTGTACCGTTCGTCGGCCGGCCTGGTGGAGACGCGCAGTGCCACCAGGCTCACGCCCAGAGCCAGGACATCCAACAGCACATGAGCGGCGTCGGAGAGCAGCGCCAGGCTACCCGTCCAAAGCCCGCCAGCCACTTCCACGAGCAGGATCAGGCCGGTAAGGCCCAGCGCCACCAGAAGGCGTCGCTCCGTTCGAAGCGTGTCAGCCACCACCGTTCGACAACTCCATGCGTATACGAATCACCTGCAATGTTAGACTCGTTCGCCTCCCAACTCAGTAAGCCAGCAACCAGGCCGGGCATCAATTGCGATCGCCCAGCGTTTGGGCCAGCCACTCCTCCCAACCCGGCGGTTGCCAGGGCTCATCCAGCACCCGTACCACTGCCTGCGAAATCCCGGCCACACTCTGCGCGGCCTGGCGCGCCTGCTCAGCCAGCCAGTAGGCGAGCGGACAGCCAGGCGTGGTGAGCACCAGGTCTACTTGCGCGACATCTCCCATGACCTCAACGCGCCGCACCATGTTGAGATCAACGATACTGGCGCCCATCTCGGGATCCATGACGCGCTCCAGCGCCCGGCGCACTTCTGCCGCCAGCTCTCCGGATGGCGACGGCAGCCCCTCCTCCTCACCAGCAGTCACCAGAGCCTCCCCTGCACCCCATGCTGCGATGCCCGGGGCCAATTGTCGGTTGCCGGTTCATTGTAGCATGCCCCGCACGATCACGTCCACTGCCGTCTCCTCGTCCAGGCCCCGCGCCATCAGAGTCTCCAGCTCTTTGCGGTTCACGCTGCCAATGGCTGCCTCATGGGTCACATGGGCCCGGTCGTCGCGCACGACCACCAGCGGCATGTTCTTCGCCAGCGCCTGGTCTCGCACGATTTCAGTACAGTCCATGTGCCCGCGCGCATAGGGGGCATTGCCCTCAGCGGTCGTCATGACTTCGCTCACGGCACGATCCCGCACGGCCACACGGGTTTTCGTCAGGCCCCGCGCCCCTTCACCCTCCAGACGCAAAATCTCCGTGACGCGCATACGATCATCCGCGAACCCATAGGCCTTGGTGGTCAGCTCTGCGACCCCACCTCTGCCAACCTGGACATCATAGTTGAACTCCAGAATCCCCACCCGGCCGTGAATGAGGCTGAACGTCGTGAAGAACTGCCCCTCTTCGTCCACCACGACGCGGGCCTTGGGCAGCACTTCGATGCCCCCATGCGGGCCGTGGAAATGGGACTCCCTGTAGGTCATCCTGGCCCTGGCGCCCACATGGATGCGGGCGTCCATCACGTGCTTCAGCCTCAGCGCGTTGGGAAAGGTGCAGTGAGCAATGAACTCAACCTTGGCGTCCTGACCGATTTCGTAGTCGGCGATGATCTCCTGGACGCCCTCGGCTGGCAACATACCGAAGCAAAGATGGACGGGCCCTTCGATCTGGGCCGCGGGTTCGACGATGATCCTGGCTCGGATGCCGTCCGGCAGGCCGTCCGCCTCGAAACGGACTCCTGGCACTTCGTTGGCAGCCAGCACGCGGTTGGCGCTTACCACCAGCGCCGCCGTCCTGGGCACACGCAGGATGGCAGGGTCCCCGCCGGCCTGCTGGTACGCTTCCCGAATAGCAGCGTACTCCCTGGCCCAGCCTGGTTCGCCGCCCCCAGCATGAGATCGTGTCTTTCCGCTCATCATTGCGAAACCGTCACATTCAGGGGGACCTCCTCGGCCGAGCGCGCCCGCTCCCATGCCGGCGTGCCCATCGCGCCGGCATGGGGCCGACACCGTCGCCCGTAGAAATCCCGCACCTGGGCGGGGTCACCCTGGCAGATGATACTGCCCAGGCACATCAGTGAAGCCGAGTCTGCCAGCGTTACCATCTCATCGCGATGGGTGATCAGCAGGACGGCCGTTCCCGCCTCGGCCATCTTGCGGATGAGGGAGGCAACATCGCCCAGCGTCAGGGCATCTACGCCGGAGTCCGGTTCGTCCAGGATGGCCAGGCGGGAGCACATGGCAGCCACAGCAGCCAGCTCGATTCGCTTGCGTTCACCCCCCGAAAGGGAGTGATTCGCAGGCCGATCCAGGTAGGCCGCGGGAGCCAGCGCCACAGCCTCCAGGCTGGCAGCCAGCGCGGCCGGTGAACGGTCCCTGGCACCCAATGCCAGATAGGCGCCGACAGGCAGCCCCTCGAAACGCGCCGGCTCCTGCCAGGCCAGTGTCATGCCCAGCCGGGCCCGTTCGGTGATCGAGAAATCCGTGATGTCCTGGCCGGCAAACCAGATGCGGCCCGAGTCCGGCCGGTAACCGGAGCACCCCATCAGCACGTAGGCCAAGCTTGACTTTCCCGAACCGTTGAGGCCCAGCAGGCAATGCACCTCTCCGGGCTGGATCGAGAGATTGACCCGGTTGAGTATCCGATAGCCTTCCTTGGTCAGGCTCACATCCTCCACGCGCAATAACGCGTCGCTCATCTCACCAACCTCCATCGCCCCATCTTACCCCAGCAGCCCTTCCTTGACAATGATAGGAGTCATGTTGGCCCGGCGCGTGCGGGCTGCTCAGGATGGGCGGCCTTGCCGAACGAGTACGCCGAAGCCGGGATACTCGGTGAACTGAGTCACAATATGACATATGTCATGCTCTGGCGCAAACGCCTGTGCTACAATGCGCACGCTGGCCTTGTCTTCACTTCTCCAGTGCTTGGGGCACCCCTGGCCGAACAGCAGTGGGGAGGCTGCCGTAGACGGCATACCCCGAGTGGGTTCCAGTTCAATACTTCGACAGGAGGTGATTGCAGCGATTCGCGAGACTTACGTTTTCACACCCGAAGCCCGTGTCCGTTGATCCTTAGCAGAAGAAGCAGAGGAAATCAAAGGAGGACCAATGAAGGTAAACCCCAAGATTGTCTGGGCGCTGATTGCCGCGCTGCTGCTGATAGCCCTGGTGGCAGCGATGCAAGTCAGCGCCGCACCCCCGGCCCAGAGCGCTACCGCTACGCCAGCGCCGAAGGCCACACCGGTCGTGGACACCGGGGCCCCGGTCATACCGGCTCTCAAGGAGTGGCAGGGCTCAGGCCACGCTGACGCGAAGTCGGAGGCGTTCAGGCATTGGGACCAGGCCGATCCCCAAGAGGTTCCCGTTGCCTGCGCCAAGTGCCACAGTTCTGCCGGCTACCAGGACTTCCTGGGGGCTGACGGCAGTGCAGCGGGCAAGGTTGACAAGGCTCCTGTGCCCAACACGGTAGTTGACTGCGTGGCCTGCCACAACGCCGTCACCGTGCAGAAGACCAGCGTTGTCTTCCCCTCCGGGGTCGAGCTCAAGAACCTGGGGGACGAGTCGCGCTGCATGGAGTGCCACCAGGGGCGCGAGTCGAAGGTCAGCGTGGACAGGCAGATCAACGAGACCTTCAAACTCACGGAGAAGGACCTGGACACCGTCGTGAAGCCGATCAAGGACGACAAGGGTAATGATGTCGCATTCGGCTTCCGCAATGTGCACTACTACGCGGCAGCGGCAACGCAGTATGGTACGCTGGTCAAGGGCGGCTACGAGTACGAAGGGATGGCCTACGACGGCAAGTTCGAGCATCCGGCGCCCTACAACACCTGCAACGGCTGCCACAGCCCGCACACGCTGCAGCTCGACGTGAAGGAATGCGCGACATGCCATGCTGGCGTCGCCAAGGTCGAGGACCTGGCCAAGATCCGCATGCCCGGTTCGCTGATGGACTACGACGGCGACGGTGATGCCAAAGAGGGCGTGTCGGCTGAGCTCGTCGGCCTGCGCGAGAAACTGGGTGCAGCCATCGCGGCATACGCCAAGGAAGTAGCCAAGGCCGACATCGCCTACAGCCCGAGTGCCTACCCCTACTGGTTTGCCGACGCCAACGCCAACGGCAAGGTTGATGAGGGCGAGAAGGGGTACAGCAGCTGGACGCCGCGGTTGCTCAAGGCTGCGTACAACTACCAGGTCGCCACCAAGGATCCGGGCGGCTTCGCGCACAACGCCAAGTATGTCATCCAGTTGATGCACGACTCCATCGCCGACTTGAACACCAAACTGGCAAAGCCGGTGGATATCACCAAAGCAGCCCGGAACGATGCGGGGCACTTCGACGGAACGGCTGAGGCTTTCCGCCACTGGGACGATACCGGCGCGGTGCCGGCCGATTGTGCCAAGTGCCACTCGGCCACAGGGCTGCCGCAGTTCATCGAGAATGCCGGCACGGTGGCGGTTGACGGCCGGGGGGTCGTTCGCACCACAGGCGTAGTCGCGGCCGAGCCCGCCAATGGCCTGGCTTGCACGACGTGCCACAGCGACCTGACCAAGTTCGCCTTGCACGCGGTCACCAGCGTGCCATTCCCAAGTGGCAAGAGCGTCACTTTCAGCACCGAGAAGGACGACAAGGGCAATCTCAAACCGGCAGCAGCCAACCTGTGCCTGGAATGCCATCAGGGGCGCCAGTCCACAACGACCATGAACATCGCCCTCGCAGGCAAGGACGATGACAAGGTTCCCGACCCCAAACTGCGCTTCCAGAACGTGCACTACTTCGCCGCGGGAGCATCATTGTTCGGCAACGATGCGCAGGGCGCGTATCAGTATGCGGATAAGAAGTACGTCGGTCGCAACATGCACGCGCCGGGCTTCCAGGACTGCACGCAATGCCACAACCCGCATGCCCTGGAACTCAACTTCGACAAATGCACAACCTGCCACGCAGGCGTGAAGTCAGCCGAGGAGATCCGCTTCACCAAAGATGATCTCGACGGTGACAAGGATGTCAAGGAGGGCGTGGCGGGCGAGCTCAAGACGATGGAAGAGAAGCTGTACGCGGCCATTCAGGCGTACGCCAAAGACGTGGCCAAGGCTCCCATCGTCTACAGCCCGGCTGCATATCCCTACTTCTTCGCCGACGCCAACGCCAACGGCAAGGTTGACGAAGGAGAGGCAGCCTACACCGAGTGGACACCGCGCCTCCTGCGAGCCGCCTACAACTACCAGTACGCACAAAAGGATCCCGGCCTCTTCGCCCACAATCCGAAGTATGGGGCGCAGATCCTTTACGATGCCCTGGAGGACCTGAGCAAGGGCGGCGTCAAGGTAGACATGACGGGCCTGGTGCGGCCGGCCGTGCCGGCGCAGTAAGCGCTGACTGTTTCAGAGGAACAGTTGTAAGAGGGGACCGCAAGGGTCCCCTCTTCTTTCTTGCGCGTGCGTCCGTTGCCATCATCCTGGCCACTGGCCAGTCCGCCGCCCTTGCGGATGTGCTGCGTTGCAGATCTGCGCTCCGTGTTTTCATCTTCGGAAATCCTGTGGTAGAATCTGAGCGATTACAGCATAGCCGATGGCCTCTACCATCTCCGCTCGACGCTGGTAGAGGTTTTTGTTTGGCATTCTCATTTTCTCCAAGGAGGCACCTGGATGACTACAGAGATCGTTGAGATTTACGGGCGCGAGATCCTGGACTCGCGCGGGAATCCCACCGTTGAGGTGGAAGTCTGGCTCGATTGCGACGCGATGGGTCGCGCCGCTGTGCCCTCCGGCGCTTCGACCGGCGTTCACGAGGCGCTGGAACTGCGCGACGGCGACAAGGACCGCTACGGTGGCAAGGGTGTGCTCAAGGCCGTTGATCATGTCAACGACGAGATCGCCGACGCATTGTTGGGGATGGATGCCCTCGATCAGGCGGCCGTAGATGCCGCCATGCTCGAACTGGACGGCACCCCAAACAAGAGCAAGCTGGGCGCCAATGCTATCCTGGGCGTGAGCATGGCCGTAGCGCGGGCCGCCGCCGAGGCGGTGGGCCTGCCGTTGTACCGCTATCTGGGTGGCCTGCCGGCCCGACTGCTGCCCGTGCCGATGATGAACATCATGAACGGCGGCGCACACGCCAATTGGCAGGGCACCGACCTGCAGGAGTTCATGATAGCCCCCATCGGCGCTCCCGATTTCTCTGAGGCAGTGCGCTGGGGCGCCGAGACCTATCATGCGCTGAAGAGCGTGCTCAAGAGCAAGGGCTACAGCACCGGCGTCGGCGACGAGGGCGGCTTTGCGCCAGCCCTGAAGACGAACGCGGAAGCCGTGGAACTGATCCTCCAGGCCATCGAGAAGGCCGGCTACAGGCCGGGTGATGAAATTGCCATCGCCCTCGACCCCGCGGCAAGCGGCTTCTACGAGGATGGGCTGTACCACCTGCGCACCGAGGGTCGGAAGGTTACATCGGAACAGATGGTCGAGATGTATGCCGCCTGGGTGGAGAAGTATCCCATCGTCTCCCTCGAGGACGGCCTGGCCGAGGACGACTGGGACGGCTGGAGGTTGTTGACGCAGACCCTGGGCAGCAAGATCCAGCTGGTGGGCGACGATATCTTCGTCACCAATGTCTCACGCATCGCGCGCGGCATCGCTGAGAAGACCGCCAACTCCGTCCTGATCAAGCTCAATCAGATCGGCACCCTGACAGAAACCATTGACGCGATCCAGATGGCGTTCCGGGCCGGCTGGACGGCGATGGTCTCCCACCGCAGCGGCGAGACGGTGGATTCCTTCATCGCCGATCTGACCGTGGCCATGGGCACAGGCCAGCTCAAGACGGGCGCGCCCTGCCGCTCAGAGCGCGTGGAGAAGTACAACCAGCTCATGCGCATCGAAGAGGAACTGGGCGAAGCGGCCGTCTACGCAGGCCGCACATTGTTCGCCAGGTAACGATAGAACGTAGAGCGCAGAACACTAGGCGTAACAGCCCTTCTGTCCGCTTGCCCCGTCCTGCGCTCTACGTCTCGTGTGTCACAGTCCGTGCACAGCGCAGATGACCCGCTTCATCCTTGTCCGCCACGGCCAAACGGAATGGAATCGCGAAGAGCGGTTCCGCGGGCAGAGCGACCTGCCGCTCAACGAGACCGGTCTGGCGCAGGCCGCCTTGACGGCTCAGCGCATTGCGGCCGAATGGAGTCCGTCAGCGGTCTATAGCAGTCCCCTCATCCGCGCCCGGCAGACCGCCAGTATCATCGCGGAGCCATTCGGCCAGCCAGTACAGCCTCATGCGGGGCTGAACGACATCAACTTCGGCCTGCTTCAGGGGCTGACGGTGGACGAGGCATATCAACGCTGGCCGGAAGCGGTTGACGCCTGGTTCCACAGGCCGCACCTGGCCCAGTTGCCCGGAGGCGAAAGGCTATCCGAGGTCAGTGCGCGCGCCATGGCCGCGATCAATGAACTGGCTGCGCGCCACCCCGCCGACACAGTGGTTCTGGTGGGTCATCTGGTGCTGAACAGGGTGGTCCTGTTGGGCATCCTCGGCCTTGGCCTGGAGCGTTTTTGGCGCATCGGGCAGAATACCTGCGCCATCAACGTGTTCGATGCCGAAGATGGGGACTTCACGCTCCTGACGCTGAACGACACCTGTCACCTCGGCGGCCACGCCTAGCGCCGTATCAGGCCCGGTGTCCGGAGAGTCTCCTGGGTGCGTGGAGTCTCTCCAACCGGCATCCGCGCGCCGGCGGTGCTAGGCCTCACCTGGCCGGTTCAGAACACCCTCTTGATAGGCCATGGTGATCATCTCCGCCAGGTCAGCCTCAGAATCCGTTAGCTCGCAGACCTGGCGCACTGCGGCAGAGATGCCCAGCTGCGCCACCTGCTCCTGGACATAGGTGGCCCCCAGATCGGCCGGGTCGTTGTAGAGAAAGCCAGCGGCGATGGCACGAGCCAGCGAGCGCGGCGCGATACCGTGCTTCCACGCCAGAAGCGCCGGCCCGACGAGACGATCTGCACGCCGCAACTTGCGTCGTGGGTCGGCGCCGTGGCGCGCCACGGTATCACCCAGCGTCGGATTGTCAGTCTGCTGCAGAACGCCAGCGTTCCAGCGCGCCATCTCAGCACGCGCGAAGCCATACTCGGCCTGCAAGGCACGGCCGACCTCATCCAGGGCACTCTCGACGACAGCCCGCACCTCCGGATCCGCCAGACACTCAACAGTGAGCGTGTAACCTCGCAGCGCTCCCAGGTAAGCCAGCGCGGCGTGGCACATGTTGTAGGTGTACAGCTTGCGCATCTCTTCGGCGCGCATGTCTTCGACCAGCCGGATGCCCGGGACGCGGGGGATCTCCCCCCGAAAGGCACGACGATCTACCGGGAACTCCGCCAGCCCGTTGGTCCACACCAGCAGCGGGTCACGCTCCCGCTCGCTGGCGGGCGGGTCGGGGGCCATGCGGATCACCAGCGTATCTACCACACCGATCCGATCCCTTGCGTAGCCGCACAGTTCGGGCGGCAAGACTTCCTCGAGCGCATGACGAAACTGGCTCGCGGCGTGAGGCAAGTTGGTGCAGAGCAGGATATCCAGGGGCGCTTCGGGTCGGGTCGCGCAACGGCGCTTCAGGCCCGGCACCAGACCCTGGGCGACTGCCCGGATGTCCCTCGGGAACACCGCGACAGCCAGGAGGTCAGCCTGGGTGACGGCGCAGGCCAGCTCCTCCGTCTGCCCGGTTGTCAGAGCCTCGAACCCGCTGATCACCTGATCGTAGCGCTGGTTCGCGCCTGGCGCCCGAACGACTGTGTAGCGACCAGCAGCGCGCAGCGCGGCGACCAGATCAGGCGACTGGTCCACCAGGATGATGCGGTAGCCGGCAGCATAGAACAGGTCGGCGACGAAGCCACGCCCGATCCGTCCGGCACCCCAGATGACGATGTTCTTCTGGCCCATTGCCACCCCTATATATCCCCCGAGCCCGTCGTTGTCAACTTCCGAACGGCCGTACCGTCGCTGGACCCCGGGAAGCTCGCAGCACCATTTGACAGGCGCCAGCAGCCAAGATAAGATTCCGGCCGAAGGCTGGCCCTCAGCCCAGAGAAAGGAGCCAGGGAGCGCATGGGAACCATCCACAAGTTCGCCGGGGACGCGGGCGGCTGGCATTGGCAAGGGGTAGAGGTTGAGAACTACGGATCGGAGATGCCCGGCGTCACTGTGCGCCGATTCATCAGCCGCCGTGACAACTCGAACAACCTTGAACTGAGGTATTTTGAGCTTGAGCCGGGTGCCACCAGCAACTTCGAGAGCCACAACTACGAGCATGCCGTGCTGGTGCTGCGGGGGCGCGGCAGCGTCAGGCTGGGCGACGAGATCCACCCGATCCAGTTCGGGGACGCGGTCTTCGTCGAGGCAGATGAGATTCACCAGTTCCGGGCCGATGGCGGCGAGAGGCTGGGTTTTCTGTGCACGGTGCTGGACAAGGAGCTCCGGGCGAGCGTGCACGGTGCTCCGCGTCTGACGAAATATTCGGGGTAAGACGCGCGCGGGTGCCCGAGCTGCGCTGGCAGATTGGGGCAGGGGAATGGCGATGGGCCATGTTGAGAAGCACGCGCGCTTCAGGGAGATGCGCGCACACCCGCGCAGCGGGGAGCAACGGCCCCCGGCAGCCCGCGCGACGAGCTCGACGGACTGATCCGTAGGCGCGACTGCCGCCTCGAAGGCGCGGCGGTCGTCGAAACCGAAGCACGCCCACCGGGGCGCGCCTTGCCCTGTGTCGCGGGGCGAACGCCTTCTCGCGACGCGCCAGTGACAAGGGGGCTGCCGGTTCTCAGCAAGATTGACAGCCATAGCGAAGCGGCTATAATGGTTTGTGTTGACTGCTACAAACCGCACCGGTACGCGTCCAGCCCATCCGCGCGAGGCCACCATGACACGAGAAGCGAGTCCCCAAGAACCAGCCCGAGGGTACGAGTCGTTTGCAGGCCCGGCAGCCGAGGGCGCCATTCCGGAAGGTAATCCCCCGGACACCGAACTGCCTGTTGCAGCAGGCACCCCGTCACCCGGTCGCCGGCGTGGCTGGCCCATCGTACTGGGCATGCTGGGGGGCATGGCCTTCCTACTGGTCTTCTTCATCGTCTCGGTCACGCTCCTGGATTTCACCGAATCCGAACGCTTCTGCACCAGTTGTCACGTAATGTACCCGGAGAAGATTGCCTATCACAACTCGCCCCACGCGCGCGCAGAGTGCGGGACATGCCACGTGGGCCCGGGTGCTGTGCCCGCGATCCAGGCCAAACTGGCCAACCTGCGCTACCTGTGGATCTATCCGCTTGGCCGCTACGAGAAGCCCATCAAGTCTCCCATCCATAGCCTGCGACCGGTGGAGGTCGTCTGCGAGCAGTGTCACTGGCCCGAGAAGTTCTATCAATCGCGTCTCGTGACCCTCTCCAACTACTCTCCGGATGAGGGTAATAGTCCAACCCGGACCGAGCTCGTGTTGAAGACCGGGGGAGGGACCCAGGAATCCGGCCTTGGCCGGGGCATTCACTGGCACATCGAGAACCCCGTGTACTATATTGCCACCGACGAGAAACGGCAGCAGATCCCGTGGGTGCAGGCCGAGTATAATGGCGTAATCACGACATACGTAGATGTAAACTCGCGGTTGACCGCCGCGGATCTGGCCAGGTACGAGACACGGGTGATGGACTGCGTGGACTGCCACAACCGCGCCTCGCACAACTTCCGCCGCCCAAGCGACCTTCTGGATGAGGCGCTGGCCACCAGGCAGATTCCGGCAGACCTGCCCTACATCAAGCAACAGGGGGTGGCTGTCCTCGAACGGCGCTACGCCACTGAGGCAGATGCCGCCGAAGCAATCGCCGGGGTGACGGACTTCTATCGCACTGAACACCCTCAAATCTACGCGGCTCGCGAGACCGACGTGAAACTCGCGGTCGCCGCTCTACAGCAGATCTTCGACCGGACACAGTTCCCGTTTATGGGGGTGGATTGGCAGACCCACACAAACAACATCGGGCACAAAGACTTCCCCGGCTGCTTCCGCTGTCATGACGGCAAGCACTTGAGCCCCGACAACCAGGCCATCCGGTTGGAGTGCAATATCTGCCACAGTATCCCGCAGGTGGCTTTGCCGGGCCAGCCGGTGCCGCCCATCTACACTGCTCCGGCTCACCCCGAACCCGAGTCGCATCGCAGCACCACCTGGCTGTCCGAACACCGCTATAAGTTCGACCTCTCTTGTGCGCAATGCCACACGGTGGACAACCCGGGCGGGAGCGATAACAGCAGTTTTTGCAGCAACAGCGCCTGCCACGCGACGGACTGGCAGTATGCCGGCCTGAATGCCCCACGGATCAAGGAGCTCGCTGCACCGCCCTCGAAGCCCAAGGGCCTGCCGAATCCCATCCCGCATCCCATCGGAGCCGCGACCGACTGCAAGGTATGCCACGGACCCGAGAGTGTCAGGCCGGCCCCGGAGAACCATGCCTCCTTCACCCCCGACATGTGCACCGGCTGTCATCAGCCGACGGTGCAGGAGACCCCGGTAGTCGTCACGCCGACCCCTGCGCCAGAAGTCACGCCAGGCGCCTCACCGAGCCCGGAGGCAACGCCCACTCCTATGCAGCCAGCAGGCAGGCCGCGCGCGATCCCACACGAAGTAACGGGGCGGGAGCAGTGCCTGCTGTGTCATGATCCGGCCGGCAACATCAAGCCGGCTCCGCCAGATCATGCCGGGCGCACCGAAGACACATGCCAGATGTGCCACAAGCCGGCGACGGGCGGAACGGGCGGGGAGCCACGGCCGACGGTCACGGCCGAATCATCAGCGACCGGCGAGGACAAGACGGAGAAGTACCGCTCCATCCCGCATGAACTGGCAGGGCGGGAGGACTGTTTGCTCTGTCACAACCCGGCGGGCGGCGTCAAGCCGGCTCCACCGGATCATGCTGGTCGCACCAACGAAGCCTGCCAGATGTGCCATAAGCCGAAGCAGTAAGCCTGCGCCGGCCCGGAGGAACCGGGGCCGGATCTGGGCAGGGGTTGTTGCCGCGGCTATTCACTGTGCGCCCGCCCGTGCGGGGATGAGACAACCGCTGTGGCCGGCGTGATCGGCCTACGCCATCAGTTCGTAACCACCGTCAATCACGATCGTCTGGCCGACGATCATCCTGGCGTCATCGGTGCAGAGCCAGGCAACCACTCCCGCCAAAGCGCCCGGCGGGGGTGCGCTTCAGCCCCTCGGCCAGGATCTGCTCCTTGCTGGGGAAGAAGTCGAGGGCCTCCGTCTCAACGACGCCGGGGCTGACAGCGTTGCAGATGATTCCGTAGGGAATCAGCTCCACCGCCAGGTAGCGAATCAGCGTCTCGATCGCCGCCTTGCTGACCCCCACCAGGCTGTACTCTGGCAGCACCCGGCGCGAGCCGAAACTGGTGATGCCGATGATCCGACCCCAGCCGCGCTCTCGCATGTAGGGCACAGCTGCCTGCGCACCGAACAGCAGTGACCGGGCGTTCACGCCGAGCGTCCAGTCCCAGGATTTGGCGCGTTGCTCGATTGCGGGCTTGAGCACGCCCGACGCAGCGTTGCCCACGAAGATATCCACCCCGCCGAAGGCCTCCGCAGCCGTATGCACCAGTGCCTGCACCCCTTCGACTTCTCCGACATGCGCCTTGACCACAATCGCCCGGCGGCCAAGCGCCTCGACCTCGGCGGCCGTCTCCCGGGCTCGCTCCTCATGGCGGTAGTAGTTGATCGCCACATCGGCGCCGTGCTGTGCCAGGTTCAGGGCAATCGCACGGCCGATGCCGCGCCCGCTGCCGGTGATGACCGCTGACTTGCCGCGCAGAATGTCAAACGGATTCATTCAAGCCCCCCAACCGCCGCCTCGCCGCCATCAACGAAGATCGTCGAGCCGCTGATGAACTTGACGCTGGGATGGCTGAGCGCCACGATGGTCGCGGCAACGTCCTCCGGGGTCGTCAGCCGACCGGAGGGATTGCGACGCAAACTGGCAGCCATCATGCGCTCGTGGCCGGGAATCCTGCGGAGTGCTGGCGTGTCCGTAACGCCCGCCTGGATGCAGTTGACCAGGATACCGTGCGGGCCCAACTCCATGGCCAGTTGCCGAGTATGCGATTCCAGAGCAGCCTTGGCGGCCGAGACTGCCCCGTAACGAGGCACTACCACCCGGCTGCCCTCGCTCGTCATGCTGAAGATCCGGCTCCCCCGGCCCAACAGGCCTCGCCCCACCAGATCCTGCACCCAGTAGACCAGGCTGTGGGCCATGACATTGAGCGTCATCTCCATCTGCGCCTGGTTGATCGCTTCCTCCGGGCTGTCCGCAATGAAGGGCAGGAGAGAGCCAAACGCGAGTGAGTGCATGACGACATGAAGGCGACGCTCACCGCCCGAGCTGGCAAGGGCCGCCTCGATGCCATCGAGTACCCGGGCCCTCCGATCAGGATCCGCAGCGTTCGTGTTGAAGAACAACGCCCGGCTGCCTTGCGCCTCAATGTCGGCAATCACCGCCTTGGCTGCCGGGAGCGTGGCCCTGAGATCGAGATGCACGCCCGCAATGTTCATGCCCGCAGAGGCCAGCGCGCGGGCCGTAGCCGCGCCGAATCCGCTGGACGCCCCCAGGATCAGCGCCCACATACCCTGCAACGGTCTCTCTGTCATGATTCCCCCGAGATGAATTGTGGTTTGAGACTGCGGAGTGCCGAATGACTGCTGTGATCCGCGTCGTTTGTTTAACCCCGCGCGGTTCGCACTGACGCGCCATCCTCCCACAGACAGACGGCGGTTCCAGACGCCGGACGCTGGCCCTGATCAACGGGAGTCAACCCGCAAATGGCAATCCCGCAGCCCCCAAGGCATCAGTCTCCCACCAGGGCCCGCAGGAAAAAGAAGAGGTTCGCTGGACGCTCAGCCAGGCGCCGCATGAAGTAGGGATACCAGTGGGTGCCATAGGGCACGTAAATGCGCACTGTATAGCCTCTCTGCACCAGTTCGCTTTGGAGTTCGCGGCGAATGCCGTAGAGCATCTGGAATTCATAGGCTGTAGACGGCACTTTGTGTTGGTAGGCATACGCTCGCGTGAAGTTGATCACTTCCTCGTCATGCGAGGCGACAGCACAGTACGCGCCCCTGGCAAGCGACTCAGGCTTCAGGCAGGTTCGAATCAGTTCGTTCAGCGCCTGGGTCACGCGCGGCCGTTCTCGGTAGGCGATGGTGGCTGGCTCGTCATAGGCGCCTTTGCACAGGCGGAAGTGGCCGATTCCCTCAGCGATCAATGCCTCTACGTCGGCCTGGCTACGGTACAGGTAGGCCTGGATGACGATCCCCACATTGTCAAATTCTCGGCGCAGCCTCCGATAAACAGTCAGCGTCCGTTCCGTGAGGGGCGATCCCTCCATGTCCACGCGCACGAAGTTGCCCAGTTCTGCTGCCCGACGCACGATGCGACGCATGTTCTCGAAGCAGAAATCGTCGCAGAGGTCCAGTCCCATCTGCGTCAGTTTGACCGAGACGTTGCAGTTCGCACCTGCGGCCTTGAGCGCCTCAAGGGCCAGCAGGTAATCATCCGCCGCAGCCGTAGCCTCCGCTTCGCTCGTCACGTTCTCGCCAAGATGGTCGAGCGTCGCCACCATGCCACGTTTATTCAGGTCCAGAACAGCGGCGATCGCCTCCTCGAGCGTTTCGCCAGCGACGAAACGGCGAGCCACCCGGCGGGCAATCGGCACGCGCACGGTTGCGGCTTGCAGAGCACGGTTGCGGGAGAGCGAGATCAAGACGGTGCGCATGAGCGTCATGGGGTGTCTCCTTTGATCGAGCGGACGTCAGTGTCAGGCCCTATTTTGCCGCCATGGGCGGCTCTTGTCAAGCGCGCTGGTGCGTCTTGGCTGGCCGGGGCGGTCAAGCAGCCGGCGAAGACCGCCTGCCCCCGAGAGGACTGCGGGAAGGGCACCATCGGCGATAAGGGGAGAAGCCAGTAGACGTTTGCGGCGTTACCGGGCATGTGGACGCGGTCGATGAGCTGACCGGCCTGATCACCGCTGTTACGCTGGTGCGGCCCAGCAAAGATATTCTCGATGGACGCGGTCAGTGACGCAGGCCCCTCCAGTTGTGAACTGGCTTGACTTGAGGTAAACTGGATCTACCGTGCCAACTGGCTGTGGGGAGCGTGTGCATGTCCACTGCGGCAGATGAGATTATCGCCCTGATTCCAGCCTATAACGAAGAGCCGTACATCTCGGACGTCGTCAAGGGTGTACTCAAGTATGTGCCGGCGGTTGTCATAGATGACGGGTCCACCGACAAGACAGCGGCAGCTGCTGCGCTGGCGGGTGCTAAGGTCCTGGCGCATCAGGTAAATCGCGGCAAGGGCCAGGCGCTGAATACCGGCTTCGAGTACGCTTTGGATCGCGGCGTGGCTGCAGCCATAACGATTGACGCAGACGGCCAACACGACCCGGATGAGATACCCCTCTTCATCGAGGCGTTTCGGGCCGGGAAGGGCGATCTCATCATCGGTCAGCGCGACTTCTCGCAAATGCCGGCCAAGAACCAGTTCGGCAACCGGACCGGGACCTGGCTTCTGAGCAAGGCGATGGGCCGACCGATCCCGGACAACCAGAGCGGCTACCGCCTTCTCGCAAGGGAGGTGATGCGCGCCGCCCGGCCCACAACCAGCCGGTTCGAGGCTGAGGTCGAGATCTTGCTTCGAGCTCAGCTGGCCGGCTTCCGCATCGCCTGGGTACCTATCAAGACGATCTACCACGAGAAGGTCAGCCACTTCAGGCCCATCCGCGATAGCGCCCTTTTCCTGCGCATGGTGTGGCGCATCTGGCGTGCCCGCCGCACCGGGCGGTTCAGTTGAGGGCCGGGGGGCAGGTTCATGCACGTTATCGTCGGCATCGTGTTGCTGCTGGGCGGCATCGGATTTCCGATCGGCCTGCTGGTGTGGCTTAACGGTCGGATGCGCCGGCAGCCTCCCCTGGGCGCACGCCAGGTGGGTATGATTCTGGCGCTCAACGGCGTCCTGCCGGTGGGACTGATCCTGGCCGGACTGGGGCTGATTTCGCCGCGCTTCGGTGCCGGCCCTGGCTTCCGGGTGGCCTTGTTGGCGTGTGCACTCGCTGCCATGATCCTGCTGGCTGGCCTGTGGTGGACCAGCCGGTCCGCCGCACGGACGGAGAAGCCAGATGGAAGGTGATCCGCGGGCCTTCATCTTTGAGGTTTGCGCGTCGGGACAGGCCGATCCCTTGCCTCCAGTCAGCGGGTGGATGGGGCTGGTAGCCTCGGAGCGTGGGCTCCGCTTCCTGGGTTTGCCGGCGCCGACGCGCGAGATGGCGCTTCAGTGCGTGACGGAGCACTATCCTGGTGTCTGTATTGTCTCGGAGGATGCGTGCCTGTGCGCCGTGGCGGAGCAGGTCCAGGGCTATCTGGCAGGGCGCGTGCGCGAGTTCTCGGTGGAACTGGACCTGCGCGGCCATACGCCCTTTGAGATCGCCGTCTGGTCGGCTACTGCGCGAATCCCCTACGGAGAGACGCGCACCTACGCCTGGGTTGCGGCCCAGGTCGGCGCCAGCCCCGGCACAGCACAGGCGGTGGGAGCGGCCCTGGCCAGCAATCCCGTCCCCCTGATCATTCCCTGCCATCGCGTCGTCGGCTCAGATGGCTCGTTGCACGGTTTTCGGGGTGGCCTGGAGATGAAGGGCCGCCTGCTCGCTATGGAGCGGGGTCAGGCGACGCTAGGGCTGGGTGCCGACGGCTAGACCCCGGTCACGGGAGACCAGCCGCCGATTTGTTCTTATGCAAAGTTGTGATAGAATTGAGTGGCAAGCGTTGCGACTTAGGCTGTGAAGAGGTGACGTCATGGATGCCAGGATCCAGGAATTCTTGGACTACCTCGTTGCCGAGAAGGGAAGCTCGGACAACACGGTCGCCGCGTACCGCAATGACCTGACTCAGTTCTACGATTTCGTGACCCAGCCCAGACAGCTTGATGGGCAGCCGGCCTGGGAAAATCTCACGCGGGATCACCTGATCAACTACATCTTGTTTCTCAAGGATCGAGAATACTCCTCGGCGACGGTGGCGCGCAAGATAGCCGCCATGAAATCGTTCTGCCACTTCTTGCTGCGCACGGGGGTCATCGCCGATGATCCCGCAGAGGACCTCGACTCGCCCAAGGTCAAGAAGCAATTGCCTCAGACATTGTCCCCCGCCGAGGTAGACCGACTGCTGGCGCTGCCCGCCGAGGCAGGACGTGGGCCCAAGGCCCTGCGTGATGCCGCTTTGCTCGAACTACTCTACGCCACCGGGATGCGCGTCAGCGAGGTGGCCCACCTCACCGTGGACGATGTGGATCTGGAGGGCGGCACAGTGCGCTGTGTCGGCAAGGGCTCGAAGGAGCGGGTCATGCCACTCTATCCCAAGGCGGTCGAGACCCTTCGGGACTATCTGGACAATGGGAGGAACGCGCTGCTCGGCGAGGATCGCAACGAGCGGACTTTGTTTCTGAATCCGCGCGGAGAGAGGCTCACCCGGCAGGGCCTGTGGCTGATCATCAAGAGTTACGCTCGCGAACTCGGATTGGAGGGCAGGGTCACACCCCACACCCTGCGCCACACGTTCGCGACCCACATGCTCGACGGCGGCGCCGGGCTGCGCGAGGTGCAGAGGCTGCTGGGGCACGCGAACATTTCCACCACGCAGATCTACACACACGTTTCTCGCGATCGGCTGCGCCAGGTGTATGATGAAGCGCATCCCAGGGCAAGATGAAGCGGGCCCGTAAGGCCAGGACCAGACGCCGATGCCAAGTCAGAGACGCCAGTGCCTGGTTTCCGGTTTTCACCATCAGATTCCGGGGTGTCACTTGTGAACCATCACGAATTCTTAAGCCGTGCACAGTACTGCGAAGCCGCCGCTGCTGTGCGCCAGCGCACCAGCCATCGGCCGCAGATTGGACTGATCCTGGGCTCGGGGCTCAACGCGCTGGCTGACCAGGTGCAGGACGCCGACCGCATCCCGTACGCGGACATCCCGTACTACGGCCAGACCACCGTAGCGGGTCATATGGGCCAACTCGTCATCGGCCGGCTGGCCGGCCAGGACGTGCTCGTTATGCAGGGGAGAATCCACGCTTACGAGGGCGTCTCCTTGCAGCGGGTGACCCTGCCGATCCGGGTGATGCACGAACTGGGCATCCGCATCCTCATCGTGACCAACGCGGCGGGCGGCCTCAACCCGGACTTCCGGGCCGGGGAAGTGATGCTCATCGTGGACCACATCGGCCTGATGGCCATGACAGGCGGCAACCCGCTATGGGGTCCGAACGACGAGTCCCTGGGGCCCCGTTTTCCGGCCATGAACAGGGCTTACGACCCCGAACTGCGGCAGATTGCCCTCGAGGTGGCCGACGAACTGGGCATCGCACTGCATCAGGGTGTCTACGTCGGAACCGGGGGCCCAGCCTTTGAGACCCCGGCCGAGGTGCGCTTCCTCCGCATGATCGGCGGAGATGCGGTGGGAATGTCCACCGTTCCCGAGGTGATCGTCGCCCGGCACATGGGCATGCGGGTGCTAGGCATCAGCGGCATCAGCAACGCCGCGATACACGACCCCGACGCTCCAGAGGAAGCCAGCCACGAAGAGGTGCTGGCTGCAGGGCAGATTCTGGTTCCCAGGCTGACGGCATTGCTGCTCGGGTTCCTGGCTCGCCTGGGGAGCCTTCCAGGCCCCGGCGCACCATGACAGGCGCCGGGCCATCCGCACCCTAAACTACATGCGCGACGTGCTGGCCCGCTTCCAGGAAGAAACCGGCAACTTTTACAACCTGGAGGCTACCCCGGC
>FWPV01006907.1_pt1 | contig 21186 bp, 11 predicted proteins | sample 2228371 | NCBI WGS metagenome assembly FWPV01 (sample SAMEA103939776, study PRJEB20133) | metagenome | reverse complement strand
CTGAACCTCCCGCAGGTTCCAAACCTGCGGGAGGTCATCCGCAATCCGCACTCAGCAATTCGCCTCCCCCCGCCACGATCGCCGTGCTGAACGTCTACGACAGCGATTTCGCCTGGCCCCCCAACACCAAGGTCGCCGCTCTCCGCATCATCCAGCTCCTCCCCAAGTCAACTCCGCCGCCGAACGTCCCCCGCATCGGCTGCGCGCAGCAGACCAATGCCCGCGCTGTCCTCGGCACCGTGCCAGTCGAGGCCGACGGCTCGGCCTACTTCCAGGCCCCCACCGGCAAGCCCATCTACTTCCAGGCCCTCGACGAGCGCGGCCTCGCCATCCAGTCCATGCGCTCCGTCACCTACGTCCACCCCGGCGAGCGCCTCACCTGCCAGGGCTGCCACGAACACAAGCACAAGCCGCCAACCCCGCTCCGTGTCAGGCAGGGAGAAGGGGAAGGATCGAGCCCCTTGAAAGGTGCAACCCTCACCCTATCCTCTCCCTGGAAGGGAGAGGGGTTTGCGGCCCTACGCCGGGCGCCGTCGCCCATCACCCCCGACGTCGAGGGCTCTAATCCCTTCAACTACCCCCGGCTCGTGCAGCCGGCTCTTGACCGGAATTGCGTGGCCTGCCACCGCGAGAAGAAGGCCATCCCCCTCGATGGCGCCGTCGCCGGACAGTTCACACAGTCCTACAACGCCCTGGCCGCCAAGTATGGCTTCTACTTCCACGTCACCAACGGCTCCATCAACATGGGTGTCCACGGCGGCAGCCGCACCGTCCCCGGGCAATTTGGCGCGAGGGCCGCCCCCCTGATGAAGTACCTCACCGACGCCCACTACGGCGTCAAGCTCTCGCCCGAGGACTTCCACCGCATCACGCTGTGGCTCGACTGCAACAGCGAATTCCTCGGCGCCTACGAGGATGCCCCCGCCCAGACCCGCGGCGAAATCGTCCGAGCCTCCCTCGAGTAGGGCTGAATGACGTGTTGACAAGACGCCCTGCTTGTGGTGCGATCAGCAACGTGCTACGGCTGGCTCTTGGGGGATCGCCCGGTGAATGAAGAGCAACTGGTGCTGGACGCACTGCGGGCTTTCGCAGAGGAAGTCAAGGGGAAGCACAGCGCCCTGAGCCCTGGCGGCCCAGAGGACCAGCTTCGCAGGCCCTTCGAGGCGCTCCTCGATGCAGTGGGCGAGGCCATTGGCACCAGTGTCGTGTGCAAGGGCGAGACGCCGCTGCCCGGCCGCCTGGGCAGGCCGGACTATGCTGTCCACGCCGGCGGCGTGTTCGCCGGCTATGCCGAACTGAAGGCGCCCGGCAAAGGCGCGGACCCGAGGCACTTCGCCGGGGCCGACGCGAGGCAATGGAAGCGCTTCGAGGCCCAGCCGAACCTGCTCTACACTGACGGGAATGAGTGGGGCCTCTGGCGGCAGGGGCAACCCGCCCAGCCGCTCGTGCGGTTGAAGGGAGACATCTGCACCGAGGGCGGCAAGGCGATAGGCGCGGAGGACGCCGCGCCGTTCCTGGCCATGCTGCGCGACTTCCTGGCGTGGGAGCCCGCCGCGCCGAAGGGGGCGGAGGACCTGGCCCGGCTTCTCGCCCCCTTGTGCAAGATGCTCCGCGAGGACGTGCTCGACGCGCTGCGGGCGAGGTCTTCCGCGCTTGAGCGCCTGGCGCGCGACTGGCGCCAATTGCTCTTCCCTCAGGCCAACGACGCGCGGTTCGCCGATGCGTACGCCCAGACCGTTACCTTCGCCCTGCTCCTCGCGCGCAGCGAGGGCAGCCCCACGGCTCACGTTGCCGATGCCGTGGACCGCCTGGCGGGCCACCACGGCCTGCTCTCGCGCGCGCTCCTCGTGCTCACGGACAGCCGCATCCAGGCCGAGCTCTCCGCCTCGCTGCGCCTCCTCCAGCGCGTCATCAACGCCATCCCGCCACAGGCATTTGCCATGCGGGACAGGGACCCCTGGCTCTACTTCTACGAGAAGTTCCTCGGAGCCTACGACCCCCAGCTCCGCAAGGACGCCGGGGTCTACTACACCCCCGTCGAGGTCGTCCAGGCCCAGGTGCGGCTCATTGACGAGCTGCTCACCACGCGGCTGAACAAGCCGGATGGCTTCGCCAGCCCCGACGTGGTGACGCTGGACCCCGCGGCGGGCACGGGAACGTATCTGCTGGGGGTGATCGAGCACGCGCTGGGCCGCGTGGCGCAGCGCGAGGGCCAGGGCGCCGTCGGCGGACGGGCCACCGCCATCGCGCGTAACCTCCACGGCTTCGAGATAATGGTTGGCCCCTACGCCGTGTGCGAGCTGCGGGTGAGCCGCGCGCTCGAAGACCGCGGCGCCACGCTGCCCGACGAAGGCGTCGGCATCTACCTCACCGACACGCTCGAGCCGCCCAACGCCAAGACGGGCGAGTTCCCGCAGTTCCTCGAAATCCTTGCCAAGCAGCACGAGAGCGCCCTGCGGGTGAAGGGCGAGGCGCCCGTCATCGTTTGCCTGGGCAATCCGCCCTACGACCGCCACAAGGCAGCAGACCCCAGGGACGAACGGGACCGCGCGCGCACCGGCGGTTGGGTGCGCTGGGGCGACCACGGCGACCCCGAGAAGGCCATCCTCAGGCACTTCATCGCGCCCGCCATCGAGGCCGGTCACGGTGGCCACGTGAAGAACCTCTACAACCTCTACGTCTACTTCTGGCGCTGGGCCCTCTGGAAGGTCTTCGAGCAGAAGGGCGCGCGCGGGCCGGGCGTCGTGTCCTTCATCAGCGCATCGTCCTACCTCACGGGCGACGCCTTTGCCGGCATGCGCGAGCACATGCGCCGCGTGTGCGACGAAATCTGGATCATAGACCTTGGGGGCGAGGGGCGAGGGGCACGCAAGAGCGACAACGTTTTCGCCATTCGCACCCCTGTCGCCATCGCCATCGCCGCCTGCTACGGCCAGCCGAACCGCGACAAGCCGGCCGCAGTCCACTACACCAGCCTCGAGGGGACGCGCGAGGAGAAGCTCGCCCAACTCGCCGCCATCGGTGGCTTCAAGGACATCAGCTGGCAGCGCTGCCCCACGGCCTTTCAAGCCCCGTTCCATCCCACCAGCGACGGGCGGTTCTTCGATTGGCCGCTCCTCACCGACCTATTCCCCTGGCAGCACTCGGGGGTTCAACTCAAGCGCACCTGGCCCATAGGGCCAGACGAACGGACCTTGCAACGGCGCTGGCAGGCTCTCCTTCACGCGGCAGACCGCGCCGAGGCATTCCGCGAAACAGAGGACCGGCGTGTTGCGAGGAGCTACGACTTGCCGTTGACCCCCGCTGCCTCTGTCGCACCAATCGCCAAGCTGCCCGAAGACGCCCCTCCGCCGCCCATCGTGCGGTACGCCTATCGCTCGTTTGACCGCCAGTTCATCCTCGCGGATGCTCGACTCATGTCGAGAGCCCGGCCTCCCCTGTGGCACGTCATGGGGAGAGAACAGGTCTTCATCACCTCGATACTCACCCTTCCGCTGGGAACCGGCCCCGCGCTGGTGGCGTGCGGCAACCTCCCCGACCTGCACTTCTTCGCGGCAGCTGCCGGGGGCGGCAAGGACGTGGTGCCCCTCTACCGCGACCCCGAGGGGAGGGTGCCGAACGTGGGGGAGTGCGTGCTCGAGACCATCAGCCGCGCCACGGGGCTGCGGGTGACGGCGGAGGACCTGGCGGCATACGTCTATGCCGTGCTTGCCCATCCCTGCTATGCCAGCACCTTCGCCAGAGAGCTCGGGCGGGTGGAGGTGCGGGTGCCCATCACCAAGGATGCAGGCATCTTCAGGCGGGCGCGGGCCATCGGGCGCAGGCTCCTGTGGCTCCACACCTACGGCGAGCGCTTCGTGCCGGAGGGGCGGACGCCGGGAGTTCTCCCGGCAGGTTCGGCCCGCTGCCTCAAGGCCGTCCCGGGCGACCCGGAGCGGTATCCCGACAGCTTCAGCTACGACGAGGCGGCGAGGACCCTGCGGGTGGGAGAGGGCGAGTTTGCGCCTGTGGAGAAGGCGGTCTGGGAGTTCCAGGTCTCGGGCCTGGAGGTCGTCAAGTCCTGGCTCCGCTATCGCATGCGGAGCGGCTACGGACGCAAGTCGTCGCCTCTCGACGACATCCGGCCCGAGCGCTGGACGGAGCGGTTCACCACCGAGCTGCTCGAGCTTCTGTGGGTGCTGGAGGCCACGCTGGCCGAATATCCTCGCCAGGCCGAGCTGCTCGAGGAGGTGCTGCGTGGGCCGCTGTTGAGGGCCGACGACTTCCCGCCCGTGCCGCCGGAGCTTCGCAAGCCCCCCCGGCCCCCGGGCCAGGCGGAACTCCCGTACGAACAATGAGGCACGGCCGGCTTGCCTGTCACGGACACGTCTGGGGGGTCTTCTTGTAGGCGTAGACGTAGTCGGCGCCTTCCTCCGCGCCGTCGGTCCAGCCATCGGTGCCGACGACGCGGATGAAGTAGTCCCCAACATCCCTCGCAACCTGCGGCGAGGGCGCCCGCTTGAACGCCCAGAGGCCGCCGCGGCGCTCCACGCGGTGCTCCTCGAAGAGCGCCTTACGGGGATGCCTGGTGGTGTCGACGTACCAGTTGGCCGACACGCCACCCGCCCTGGCCATGTAGCGCTCAATGGCCTTGCGGACTTCTTCCTCGGTTGAAGCCATCGTGCTCGCTCCCGGAGAAGGAAACGGCGCCTCGCGCGCCAACGCCCCGCGACGCTGCCCCCGCCTCATATCCCCCTGCCTGCCGTCCTGTCCCATTTCTCTCCGCCGCAACCGTCTCGTCCGCCGATCCTCGCCATGTTGTAGCGCAGGAAGGCCCCCTTAGCAACAGGGTGTCCGCGCCGTTTGACTTCTGCGCCCCGATTGGCTAGCCTAGGGGCGGTGTGTTGCTGGTTCTCCGCCAAGGCGGGAGGTGATAGGAAAACTCCTATGGGCAACGCCAGGCTCACGCGTCGTGGGTTCGTGGGGGTGGCGGGTGCCGCCGCGGCCTCGCTGGCTATCGTGCCGCGCAACGCGGTGGTGGGCGCGGCGGAGCCGCCGCCGAGCATGAAGCTCAACATCGCAGGCGTCGGCGCCGGCGGAATGGGCGGCGGCGACATCGGCGCCGTGGCGCGCGGCAACAACATCGTGGCCCTCTGCGACGTGAACGCAAACACGCTCAAGGATGCAACCACCCCCAAGACGAGGCAGACCAAGGACGGCAAGACCGAGGAGGTCCCCGCCCGTTACCCCAAGGCCAAGCTCTACGCCGACTTCCGCAAGATGTTCGACGAGATGGAGAAGGAGATTGATGCGGTCACCATCGGCATCCCCGACCACACGCACGCGGTGGTGGCAATGGCGGCGATCAAGCGCGGCAAACACGTCTACTGCGAGAAGCCACTCGCACACTCCGTCCACGAGGTCCGCGAGCTGATGAAGGCGGCCAAGGAGAAAAACGTCGTCACCCAGCTCGGCAATCAGGGCCACTCGTTCGAGACCATCCGCATGTTCTGCGAGTGGATTTGGGACGGTGCCATCGGCAACGTGCACACCATCCACTGCGGCTGCGCGGCGGTGAACTCGGGCGTTGACCGCCTGGAGCAGGTGCGGAAGGAGCGGCCGCCGGTGCCCCCGCACCTGAACTGGGACCTGTGGCTCGGCCCCGCTCAGGAGCGCCCCTATCATCCCGCCTACTGCCCGGGGGCCTGGCGCGGCTGGACCCCGTTCGGCAACGGCACGGTCGGCGACTGGGTGTGCCACGTGGTGGACCCCGTGTTCTGGGCGCTTGACCTGGGCGCGCCAAAGACGATTCAGGCCGAGGTGAAGGACTGGGACTTCAAGACCCAGGGCGACGCCTTCCCGAAGGGCGATAAGATCACCTACGAGTTCGCGGCCAAGGGCAAGCGCGGGCCGGTCACAATGGTCTGGCACAGCGGCACCACGAGAATCCCGCGGCCCGAGGTGCTCGAGGAGGGCCGCAAGCACTACGAGACCGGCGCCGTAGTCTACGGCGACAAGGGCGTCATCATGTACGGCTCCCACGGCGCCGGCGGCGTCCGCATCATACCCGAGTCCGCAATGAAGGCCGACAAGCTCCCCGAGAAGAAAATCCCGCGCGTGCCCGGCCACCACGCCGACTGGCTCAACGCCATCCGCGAGGGGAAGAAGGCGGGGAGCGACTTTGCCCTCTACGGCGGGCCGCTGACTGAGCTCGCCATGCTCGGCGTCATTGCCATCAAGCTCCACGGCGCCAAGCTCGAGTGGGACGCCGAGAAGGTGCAGTTCACCAACTGCCCCGAGGCCAACCAGTTCATCAACCCGCCGTATCGTGCCGGCTGGAGCCTCTGAGGCAGGAACCGCGGAAGTCCGCCTTGATTCGATTCACTCGATTCATTCGCGGTTTGGGAGGCAGGAGGGCGATGTGAAGGGGTTCGAGGAGCTTGCCGAGGTGCTGGCCCGCGGGGCGGAGCCGCGGGAGCGGCTCGAGGCGGCCGAGAAGCTTGCAGAGCTTGATGACCCCCGCGTCGCCCCCACCCTCGCCAGGGCACTGGCCGACCCCGACCCCGAGGTGCGCCGGTGCGTGGAGGCCCTTCTCGCCCAGTTCTGCCGCGGCGACCGCAGGGGCCAGCTTGCAACCCTCCTGGCGGAGGCCGAGCGGGTGGCCGCGGCGCTCGCCGCGGAGGCCCGGCGCTTGCGGGGCGAACTGCCCGAAGAGCCGCAGCGGATGCTGCCCATCGAGCCCATCGAGCCGCCGCCCGGCTTCGACGGCCTCTGCGCCCTCGTGCGGCTCACCGGCGGGCCGCTGGACCTCAAGCGCGTGGCCCGGCTCCTCGCCCCCGCTGTGGGCCTGCCCCCTTTCGAGGTGGCGCGCGGGATTCAGGCGACCAAGGGCTTCCTCGCGCGCGACGTGTCGGCTGAGGTTGCGCGGCGCCTCGTCGCCCAACTCGCCAGGGCCGGCGTGGTGGCGGGGGCCGTGCCCATGAGCTCCCTTCCTCAGCCCCTCAAGCACGTGCGGCTGCGAAGCCCCAGCTTCGGCCCCGACGCCCTCCGGGGCCAACTCCTCCCCAGCGGCGAGGAGAGTGTGCCCTGGGCGAGCGTCGAGCTCGCCGTCGCAGCCCGCCTGGAGATGGAGCTCGAGCCCGACGCCCTGGAGGAGAGCTGGTCGCCGCTGAGCCGTCCCCTGCGCCCCCGCGCCCAGAAGCGGGCCGACCAGGAGCCGGTTTACGACTACGTCCTCGAGGTCTTCGCCGCCGAGCCTCCGCGCCGCCTGCGCCTCATGACCTACGAGCTAGACTTCAAGGTGATGCAGCGGCGCCCCACGCGCTTCAACCGTGTGGCACGCATGGCGCGCGAAGTCTTCCGCAGGGCCGACCGGGGCCGCCTCGCTGCCGGCCTCCGGCGCCTCGCAGACCACGACGACGAGAACTGGCACGACCTCACCTTCACATCCCCCGTGGGCTACGAGGACTACGTCACCTGGCAGCGACTCCTCCTCGCCCTGGGCGTCCCGCTCCCGTCGTGAGGCGTGCGCGGGTGCCGGGTTCTTGCTATGGGGGGCACACGGCCAGGCATAGCTTGGGCGTGCCGTGACCAGGGCGATTGGCAGAGAGCAAGAGGCCAGTGAAAGGTTGGCTCGAGCCGCTCTGGCGGCTCATCTACCCCGAGCAGTGTCTGGTGTGCGGGGCCGTCCTGGGGCCTGAGCGGCGCCACTTCTGCGCCGCTTGCCACGATGCCCTGCCGTGGGTGGGGGAGCACGCCTGCCCCCGGTGCGGCGCCGCCGCGGGCCTCTACGCCACCCTCGCGGGCGGGTGCGCCGCCTGCCGGGGGTGCCACTTCGCCTTTCGGCGAGCTGTTGCCCCGCTTCGCTACGAGGGCGTTGCTCGCGACCTCATCCTGCGGTTCAAGCTCGGCCGCAAGGCATCCCTGGCCTACGCCCTCGGCGACCTCCTGTGCGACCACCTGGCCGAGACCGCGCCAAGCCTGGCCGTGGACCTCGTGGCCTCCGTGCCCCTCCACTGGCGGCGACGCATGCGGCGCGGCTTCGACCAGGCCGCGATGCTGGCCCTCGAGGTGGCCACGCGGCTTCGCCTCCCACTTGCCCGCCGCCTCCTGCGGCGGACCAGGCACACGATGAGCCAGACTGCCCTCTCCGCCCTGCGCCGCAGCATCAACGTCCGCGGCGCATTCGCCGTCCGCGCCGCACGCCGCGGCCCCGGCCCCCTTGGCCGCATCCTCGACCGCGTGAGGGGCAGGGTGCCCCTCCTCGGCAAGCGCGTGCTGCTGATTGACGACGTTTTCACCACGGGCTCGACGGTCAACGAGTGTGCCCGCGTCCTGCGCGAGGCGGGCGCCGCAGAGGTCCTTGTCGCCACCATCGCCCACACCTGCCGATGATGCCTCAGCCCTCCAGCGCCCGGCGCAGGATGCCCTGGTGGCGTTGGAGGATGGCGGTTGCCTCGGCGCGGCCCAGGCCGCGGCGGGCCATGAGGATGGCGGCCTTGAGCTCGCCGCCGGCGTCGGCCAGGCATCGGCGCGCCGCGGCGTCGTCGAGGCCACAGAGCTGGCGAAGGATGCGGAGGGAGCGGACGCGGAGCTTGTTGTTGGTGGCCCGCAGGTCCACCATCAGGTTGCCGTAGCACTTGCCCAGCCGCACCATCGCCGCGGTGGTGAGGGTGTTGAGGATGAGCTTTGTGGCGGTGCCGGCCTTGAGGCGTGTAGAGCCGGTGAGCACCTCCGGCCCAACGTCAACTGCGATCACCACGTCGGCGGGGGGCAGGTCCTCTGGCCGCGGGTTGCAGGTGATGAAGAGCGTGCGCGCGCCGAGGCCGCGGGCGAACTCGAGTCCGCCGCGCACGAACGGCGTCAGCCCGCAGGCCGCAATGCCGGCCAGCACGTCCTTGGGGCCGAACCTGCGCCTTCGGAGGGCGAGGGCGGCGGTGCCAGCGCGGTCCTCCGCGCCCTCGATGGCGCGCACCAGGGCGTCGCGGCCCCCCGCGATGACCGCCTGCACCTGCTCGGGGTCGGTGCCGAAGGTTGGCGGGCACTCGGCGGCGTCGAGGGTGCCCAGCCGGCCGCTCGTGCCCGCGCCGATGTAGAAGAGCCGTCCGCCCGCCCGGAAGGCGGCCACGACAATCTCCACGGCAGCCGCAATCGCTTCTCTCGCAGCGTGCACGGCCGCCGGCACCAGGGCATCCTGCGCGTTCATCAGGTCCACGATCTCCAGCGTGCTCATCGCATCCAGGCGTTCGCTGGCGGGGTTGCGCTGCTCCGTGAGTGCCCTGTCGAGCGGGCTATCTTCCATCGCGGGTTCCCTAACACTACAACGCTACTTTCTACGCCATCGGTCGCAGAACGGCTCATTCTGACCCTGAACGAAGTGAAGTGCAGGGGCGAGGCTTGGCCTTCGGGACCGGCTCAAGGCCGGTAGAGATTCTTCGCTTCGCCCGCCCCGAAGCGGGCTCCGCTCAGAATGATACTGTATCGTGGCTTATCTCCTCTGCTGGCAAGCGGTTGGCTCCTTCGGGGCAGGGGGAAGTAGCGTTGTAGTGCCAAGTCGGCAATCCCGTTCGTCCTGGCGCAATCTTGCCCAGCACCACGCGCTTCCTCGCCCCCGTGGCCGACGGCAGGTTTCCTGGGCGCCCGGCCATCGTCTCGTGGGCGAGGACGGCGAAGGCTACGGCCTCCTTGGCGTCCACCGGGATGCCGAAGTCATCGGTCGTTCGGACGGGGATGGGGGCGAAGGCCTCGGCGATGCGGCGCATCAGCGTGAGGTTGTGGCACCCGCCGCCGCTGGCGACGACCTCGTCAATCGGCCCCAGCGGCCGGATGAAACGCTCGCAGGCATCGTGGACCGTCGTGGCTGTCAGCATCGTCGCGGTCGCGAGCATGTCCTCGGCGCTCATGTCGCCCCCAGCATCGAGCATCCGGCCAACGAAGCCGAAGCCGAAATCCTCGCGCCCCGTTGACTTTGGTGGCCTCAAGCGAAAGTAGTGGTGGCGCAGGAGTCGCGCGAGAAGGCCCTGGTGGACCGAGCCCTTGGCCGCCAGCGCGCCGTCCTTGTCATAGCGCCGCCTCTTTGTGAGGTGCGCTATAGCATCGAGAAGCATGTTCCCCGGCCCAGTATCGAAGGCGACCACCTGCCTCGGGCGGCAGGCGGGGGGGAGGTATGTGACGTTTGCGATGCCGCCGATGTTCAGCACCACGCGGCCGAGGGCGGCGTGGCGGAACAGCAGGTAGTCCACGTAGGGCACCAGAGGCGCGCCCTGGCCGCCGACGGCCATGTCGCGGGGCCGGAAGTCCGCTACAGTCGTCACCCCTGTCCGTTCCGCAATGACGCTTGGCTCGCCGACCTGAAGCGTGCCCGTGATTCGGCGGCGGCACATCACGACGGGTTCGGGCAGGTGTCGAATCGTCTGGCCGTGCGAGCCGATGAGGGCGATCTGGCTCATTGGCACACCGGCCTTGCGCGCGACGGCGATTGCGGCCTGGGCGAACAGCTCACCGAGGAAGACGTTTCCCCGGCAGACCTTCTCCGCCGTCGCTGTCTCCGAGTCGATCAGCTCCCTAATGATCCTCCGCGCGCCGCTTGAATAGGGCAAGGTCTCATGCGCGATCAGCCGCACGCGCGTCGTGAGACCGCCGCCCCGGATGGCAACCAACGCGGCCGTGATGCCGTCATAGGAGGTGCCCGACATCAGCCCAATGACTAGGTCTTCCCTGCTCGACTTGTCGTGCACGCGGGGTTCCTCGCCTTCCTGTGGCCAGTGGCGGATTATAGCCGCCGCAGGCCCCGGGCGCAATCCCTCTTGCGCAAGCGCCGGCCGCCGCGGGCGCTGGCTTGACCGCGCCTGACCTTTGCCGTAGACTCTGCCCCACACTGGTTGGAACTTTTCGCCGGAATCGCCCCACGGAAAGGAGCAAGCGATGAGGATGCTGGCCATCGCCCCTGGACTGGCTCTCGCAATCAGCGCGGCCCTTGCCGCCGAATGGCAGCCGGCCAAAGGGCCGCTGATGACCCGATGGGCAAAGGAGGTCTCGCCACAGAAGGCGTGGCCAGAATACCCACGGCCCCAAATGGTGCGCAAGGAGTGGCAGAATCTCAACGGCCTGTGGGACTATGCCATCACCGCGAAGGAGGCCGCCCAGCCGAAGGACTGGGAGGGGAAGATTCTTGTGCCATTCCCCGTCGAATCGGCGCTCTCCGGCGTGATGAGGAAAGTGGATGAGAAGCAGCGCCTCTGGTATCGCCGCACGTTCGACGTCCCCGCCGCCTGGAAGGGGAAGCGGGTGCTCCTGCACTTCGAGGCCGTGGACTGGGAAACGACGGTGACGCTGAACGGCAAGGAGCTGGGCACCCACCGCGGCGGCTACGACCCGTTCAGCTTCGACATCACCGACGCCCTGAAGGCCGATGGCGCGCAGGAACTCGTCGTAGCCGTCTGGGACCCCACCGACGCCGGCTTCCAGCCCATCGGCAAGCAGCGGCGCAGCCCCGGCGGCATCATGTACACGGCAACAACGGGCATCTGGCAGACCGTGTGGCTCGAGCCGGTGCCAGAAAGCTACATCCAGTCCTTGCAGATTGACCCGGATGTGGACGCAGGAGTAGTGCGCGTGAAGGTCGGGTTCCAGAGCACGGCGGTGTGGCATAGGCCCCCTGCGATCCAAGTGGTGGTGCGGGATGGTGACCGCGAGGTCGCCAGGAATTCCGGAGCCGCGCCCGAGACCGTCGAAGTCAAGGTTCCTGAACCGAAGCTCTGGTCGCCTGACACCCCGTTCCTCTACAGCCTTGCCGTCAGCGTGGCGGGGATGGACTCAGTCGAGAGCTACTTCGGGATGCGGAAGATCGCCCTGGGCAAGGACGAGGCAGGCATCACGCGGATGATGCTCAACGGCAAGCCCGTCTTCCACATCGGCCCGCTCGACCAGGGCTTCTGGCCCGATGGCCTCCACACCGCGCCCTGCGACGAGGCGCTCCGCTACGACATCGAGATGACCAAGAAGCTGGGGATGAACTGCGCCCGCAAGCACACCAAGTACGAGCCCAGCCGCTGGTACTACTGGTGCGACAAGCTCGGCCTCATGGTCTGGCAGGACATGCCCAGCATGTTCGTCTCCCCGCCCCAGGAGCGCAAGGACAAGGCGGGCAAGGTCCACAAGCCCGGCCCCGAGGCATTCAAGCGCTTCGAGCAGGCCAAGAAGAACTTCGAGGCCGAGCTCGTCGCCATGATCGAATGCCGCCGAAACCATCCCTGCATCGTCATGTGGATACCCTTCAACGAGGGCTGGGGCCAGCACGACACCGAACGCTACTGCGAGCTAATCAAGAAACTCGACCCCACCCGCCTGGTCAACAACGCCAGCGGCTGGACCGACGTGAAGGTGGGCGACATCCACGACATCCACGCCTACCCCGGCCCCGCCATGCCGCCGCTGGAGGAGAAGCGAGCCGTCGTCCTCGGCGAGTTCGGCGGGCTCGGCCTCGGCATTGAGGGCCACACCTGGACGGCCAAGCACTGGGGCTACCGAGGCGCTTCCAGCCGCGACGACCTCACGAAGCAATACGTCAAGCTCCTCCAGCGCCTCTACCAGCTCCGCGACAAGGGCCTCTGTGGCGGCATCTACACCCAGACCAGCGACGTGGAGACCGAGTGCAACGGCCTGATGACCTATGACCGCGAGCTGGTGAAGCTCGACCTTGAGGCCGCCGCCAAGGCCAACCGAGGCGAGTTCCCGCCACCGCCCGAAGTCAAGGTGATCTCCCCGACCTCCGAGAAGGAAGGCATCGCCTGGCGCTACACCACCGAGAAGCCGCCCGACGACTGGTTCAAGCCTGACTTCGATGACAAGGCGTGGAAAGAAGCCACCGGCGGCTTCGGCAGGAAGAACACGCCGGGCGCCACCGTGCGCACCGAATGGCACACCTCCGACATCTGGCTCCGCCGCACCATCGAGCTGCCCGAGGGCAAGCTCGCAAACCCTGCCCTCTCAATGCACCACGACGAGGACGCGGAGGTCTACATCAACGGCGTCCTCGCCGTGAAGACCGGCGGCTACACCACGCAGTACGAGGAGTTCGAGCTGACCAAGGAGGGCGCCGCCGCCCTCAAGCCTGGCAAGAACGTCATCGCCGTCCACTGCAAGCAAACCATAGGCGGCCAGTACATTGACGTGGGGATTGTGGACCTCGTGCCCAAGGCCAAGTAGTTTCTGATATGATAGATGAGGACGAGGACGAATCCGGGAGCAGGGCGCCTGCAAGGCCCAGGGGCCATGTCAGCCGTCTTGTGCGGTTTGCTATTTGCGCGCCAGCGGCTATAATAAGGGTCTTTGCGTGTCCCCGGCTCGCCCGACTGGTCTTGGAGTGAGTGATGGCCGACCATAAGACAGCGGACATACGGAACTTTGCGATAGCGGGCCACGGCGCGGCGGGCAAGACGACCCTCGCCGAGGCCATCCTGGTGGAGACGGGCGTGACGAACCGTATGGGGCGGCCGCGCGAGGGGACTTCCTCGGTGGACTTCGACGAGGAGGAGAAGGAGCGGCGGTTCACTATCTTCGCCAAGCTCCTGCACGTCACGCACAAGGGGAAGCAGTTCCAGATCGTGGACACGCCGGGCTACGACGACTTCTTCGGCGAGGTGGCGAGCGGCTTCGCGGCTGTGGAGACGGCGCTCATCGCGGTAGCCGCCGACGCGGGCATCCAGGTGAACACGCGGCGGGTGTGGAAGCGCGCGACCGAGCAGGGCCTGGCTCGCGCCATTGTGGTGACGAAGCTCGACGCCGAGAACGCGAAGTTCGATGAGGTGCTCGCCGCCATCCAGGCCACGTTTGGCAAGGCGTGCGTGCCGGTGAACCTGCCCGTGGGCTTGGGGCCGAGCTTCAGTGGGGTGGTGAGCACACTGAGCCCGCCGGCGGACGCGGCGGAGAACGTGGCCCGGGCCGCCGAGGCGCTCAAGGAGGCCATCGTGGAGTGCGACGACGTCCTGATGGAGCGCTACCTGGGCGGCGAGGAGGTGTCGGCGCAGGAGTTGCTTGCTGCGGCATGCAAAGCGGTGGCGAAGGGGGCGCTGGTGCCGGTGTTCTGCTGCGCCGCCGAGAAGCGGCTCGGCGTGACCGAGCTGCTCGACGGCATCGCCGCGCTCTTCCCGTCGCCCCTGGACGGCCTCCAGCGTCAGGCCAAGAAGCCGGGCAGCGACGAGGTGGTGGAGCGTCCGCCGCAGGAGGATGCGCCGTTCAGCGCCCAGGTCTTCAAGGCGCTCTACGACCCCTACGTGGGCAAGCTGGCGTACGTTCGAGTGTTCTCCGGCACGCTGAGGCCCGAGGACGGGCTGTTCAACGCCCGCACTGGCGAGCGGAGCAAGCTTGGCCACATCTACCGCATCCAGGGGAAGGACGAGGAGGAGGTGGAGAGCGCGGTGCCCGGCGACATCGTTGCGGTGGCGAAGATCGAGGATTTGGAGGTCTCGGACACGCTGTGCGACGAGCGGGAGCCCGTGGCTTATCCGGCGATCGCGTTTCCGACTCCGATGGTGTCGCGCGCGGCGGAGCCGAAGACCCGCGCGGACGAGCAACGGATGAGCACGGCCCTCGCGCGGATCGCGAGCCAGGACAAGACGTTCCTCGCCGGCCGCGACCCGCAGACCGGCGAGCTGGTGATAACTGGGATGAGCGACCTGCACCTGGACGTTGTGATGAGCAAGCTGAGCAGGAAGCCATTCGAGGTGGAGATGAACCTCAAGGAGCCGCGTATTCCGTACAAGGAGACCATCGCGGGCAAGTCCAGCTACGCCTACCGCCACAAGAAGCAGACGGGCGGAAGGGGCCAGTTCGCAGAGGTTCATCTCCGCGTCGAGCCGATGGAGCGCGGGGCAGAGTTCGAGTTCGTGGACGAAATCTACGGCGGCTCCATCCCGCGGCAGTTCGTCCCGGCGGTTGAGAAGGGCGTGCGCGAGACGATGGCCCGGGGGGTGATCGCCGGCTACCCGGTGGTGGACGTGCGGGTGGCGGTCTACGACGGCAAGCACCACGAGGTTGACAGCTCGGAGGCGGCGTTCAAGATCGCCGCCTCGCGGGCCTTCAGCGAGGCGTTCCGAGGAGCCAAGCCGATCCTGCTGGAGCCGATCGTGAACATGGAGATAACGGTGCCGGCGAAGTACTTCGGCGACATATCGGGCGACCTCAGCGGCCGGCGCGGGCGCATCCAGGGCATGGCCATCGAGGGCGACCAACAGGTCATCAGCGCCCAGGTGCCGCTCGCGGAGGTCGCAAACTACTCCACACAGCTCCGCTCCATCACCGGCGGCGAGGGGAGCTACACGATGGAGTTCTCCCACTACGAGCCTGTGCCCGCGCGCATCCAGGAGGTCATCGTGGCCAAGGCCGCCAAGGCCAAGGCCGGCGAAGAGGAAGAGTAGCCCGCATTTCAGGAGAAATGCGGGCGTGATTGCCGATTTGCGATTGCCAATTGCCGGTTGGGCTCAGAAGGCAAGTCGCCAATCGGCACTCGTCAATCGGCGATGATGGGGGTGCGTGTGCCTCCCATTTCCCGAACACTTGTCTGCCTCCTTGGGGCCTCTGGGGTGGCGTTTTGCGGCTCGGTGGAGGCGCCGCGCGCGAACGGGCCGCAGGCGACACCACTCGCCATCGAGCAGGCGTTTGGCGACCTGAAGTCGCCCGACTGGATTCTCAAGTGGGCGGCGATGAGCCAGCTCGCGCGCTGGAGGGCCGCCGAGGCGGCGCCCGCACTCAAGGCCGTCCTGAGCGCGCTCGTCGCACTGGCCGAGCTCCTCGGCGAGGGGGTGCTGGAGGAGGCCCAGGCCCGCGCAAAGGACCCTGCACCCGAGCTCCGCGCCGCCGCAGTCGAGGCCCTCGGCATCCTCGCCTCTCCGAAGGGCGAGGCCGCAATCGCCGAGCGCCTCAAGGACCCCGCCCCAGGGGTGCGCTGCCAGGCCGTCGTTGCCCTCGCACGGGTGCGCCGCGAGGCGGCCTGGGAGACGGTTGAGCCCCTGCTCGATGAGAAGGACGCGGCACTCGTCCAGCACGCGGCCCGCGCGCTCGTCTACATCCGCCGCCCCGAGGCGCGCGCGAGGGCCATCGCCCTTCTCAGCCACGCCGATGCCGCGGTGCGGGCCGAGGCAGCCAACACCCTCGGCCAGGCCCTCGTGCCCGAGGCCATCCCCGCCCTTCTGCTGCGCATGGCCACCGACGGCGAGCCGAAGGTGCGGTTCGCCTGCGAGAAGGCGCTGGCAGCCTTCGACGCCAGGGCGCTCTTCCTGCCCATGCTCGCCGCGCTGCGCGGGGAGCAGCCATACTGCTACGGGGCAGCACTCCGAGTGCTCGCCCTGCGGCCCAGCCTCGAGGCCTGCGAGGGCGTGGCCGCGCTCCTGCGCGACGCCCCGCCAGCCTACCGCGAGGTCCTCCCAGATGCCTTCCAGCTCCTCGTGCGCCTCGACGCCGACCGCTACGCCGACCTCTTCGCGCGGCATCTGAGTCACCCGACCGCCCACGTGCGCGCCAGGGCCATCGAGAGCCTGGGGCGCTGCGCCAAGGCTGACCTCTTCAAGCTCCTGCGGCCCATGCTCCTCGACCGCGAGCAAGGGGTGCGGGTTGCTGCGTTCCGCGTCATACGCAACCTCAGCGATGCCGCCCCGCCCGAGGGCTTCATCGAATACCTCAGCGACGCCATTCAGCAGGGCGACAGGTACACCCGCCACGCGGCAACGGACCTGTTGTGCGAGCGGGTGCCGCCCGCGGAGCTGCCCAAGGTCGTCGCTCTGCTCGCTCCCATTCTCGGGGGCAAGGAGAAGGACGAGCGCGAGTACGCCGCCAAGGCCCTCGCCCGCATGGGCGACGAGGGGGTGCGGCGCCGCATCGCTGCCGCTCAGGGCTACGTCACCACCTGGATGCTCATCGGCCCCTTCCCTTACGACAGCCGCAACCGCGGCTTCGGCCCAGCCTACTTCCCAGAGCACGAGGTGGACTTCCAGAAAACCTACGCCCCCGTCGTCACCGACCCGAGCGCCGTCTTCAAGGTCGGCGAGGCCACCTGCGGCGGCGAGAAGCGCAAGGCCATCCTCATGCAGCCCCCCACGGGCCGCGCGGCCTCAGCAAGGCTCATCGCCACATTTCATCTAGAGCTGCCGGATGCCCCGGACCTCAAGCTCGCCATGGCCCTCGGGCTGGAGGACGAGGCGGCAGATAGCGATGGCGCGGCGCTCGACGTCGCCATCAACGGCCAGAAGCTCCTCGAGTGCAAGCTCTCCAAGCCCGGGGGCTGGCAAGCCGCCGAGTGCGCCCTGGGCGAGTTCGCCGGCAAGCGCGTCGCCATCGAACTGGCCCTCGACCCCCTCGATAGCCCCAAGAACGACCGCGTGGCCATCGCCGACGCTAGGGTGGTGAGCAACGACAAAGTGCTCGCCAGCCTCGCCGAACTTGCCAACACCGCACCCGTCCGTGTGGCACAGCCGCTCTCGGCTGTGGCTCCACGCATCTCCTGGCAGCGCTACCAGGCCAGCCGCATTGACGGTGAGGTGTCGCTCTACGATGTCTACCCGCCGCCCATTGACGCCAAGATCGCCTACGGCGTGGCCGACATCATCCTGGCGGAGGAGCGCAAGGCTGTCGTGACGGTCAAGAGCGACGACGGCTTCATCCTCTGGCTCAACGGCGCAAAGGTCGCCGAGCGGCCCGGCGCCGGCGAGCAGCGGCAAGAGGTTACGATTCGCCAGGGGGTAAGCCGCTTCCTCATCAAGGTCTTCAACCTCCGCGAGTGGTGGCTCTACCAGGTGCGTCTCACCGACCCCGAGGGCCGCGCCCTGGAGTTCCGCCAGGACATCCAGTGAACACCTCGCCGCGATTCTCGCTCCAACGGCCCCGCATCAGTGCCTCTCCAAGTGTAGCCGCAAGCGTCCCGCTTGCCGAAGGAGGGCCGTGTGGCACGCCCCACGGGCGAGACGCCTGTGGCTACGTCGGGCGAGAGTCGTGGCAAGTTATTCCGTCTTGAGGAGAGTCAGTGGCCAGACGAGCCCGCAGGATGGCCGTGGAGCTTGGGAACTGCCGCGTCGAGGTCCTCGCCCAGGGCGACCGCTTCCTGGGCCTGGGCCGCATCCGCATCGGCCCCACCGATGTGCGCTCGGGGCGTCTCCCCCTGCGGCCCTACACCCAGACCTTCACCGGCCTGGAACTCGCCGACCTCCGCATCCTCGGCGTGGGTGCCGCCAAGCGGGGCGCGCGCATCAAGCTCGAGGCCCTCTTCCGCCCCCTGCCTGTCAAGCTCCTCCGCGACCACAGCTTCGACCCCATCCACGACACGGGCGACTGGGACCGGCCCACCGTGGCGGGAACGGGGCGCCTCGACATCGTGCTCAAACCGGCGAGAGATTCTTTCGAGGGCGTTGCCTTCGAGGGCTTCTCATACCACTACGAGTACGAGAGCAGAGACGTCCCGCTGTTCTACTTGCTCGACATGGCGAGCTGGGAGCTGGACGGCGACATCGTGGGCGCGACGGCGATCTCCCAGTCCTCGTGCTCCCCGCCCACGGCCACGTTCGCCCCCGACACGCGCTGGACTACCGAGGGGATCATCCACTGGGATGACCCGAACTCCGCCGCCAACCCCGTGATGACCCACAACCTGCCCCGCTGGGCCTCACACCAGGCGTTCGACTTCCAGTTCAAGGGCGGCAACACCCTCCTCGGCCTCTTCGAGCGCGTCGCACTCATCCGCAGCATCCTGATGCGCGAGCCGGGCAAACCCGAACTCAAGACCTTCGACAAGCACATCTTCGACCAGGCCCTCGCCGTCAAGACCTCGGCCAAGAGCATCCTGCTCAACACGGAGGCCAAGACGGCGACGGCCCAGAAGAACCTCTGGACGTGGGTTCTCGATGCGGTGCACGAGCGCGCCAGGGCGGAGTTTGGCCTCAAGGAGGAGCCGCTGGTGCCTCGCCTGTGCCAGAACTACTGGCACAATTTCACTATAGACACCTATCGCCGCGACCTCCTGCCCGCGGCCATCGCCCTGGGCTTCAAGGCCGTCTTCGTGGACAACCTGAACAAGTCGGCCATGACCGAGCGCTGCCCACACCCCGACTTCAACTGGAACATGTGCTGCGGCCACGAATACGAGGTCGCCCCCAGCCTCGGCGGGCCGGCCGCCCTCAAGCGCCTGGTGGACGACTGCCGCGAGCATGGCATCCGCATCTACGCCTGGACAAACAACGACCAGGCCCTCTCCAGCCCCGTCAACGCAGCCGAGCGGGACGACAAGGGCTGGTTCGTCCGAATGGAGGACACCCGCCTCAAGTACGGCGGGGCCTACGCCGGCGTGATGAGCATCCTCGACCTCGGCGTTGAGCCCGCCCGCCGCTACTGGGTGGACTGCCTGAAGAAGATCAAGGGGGAAACAGGGCTGGACGGCTATCTGTGCGACAGCTTCTACAACCTCGGCTTCATGCCCGTGAACTACCGCACGGGCAAGCCGAGCACCCAGTGGCGCGGGCTCCTGGCGGCATTCAAGGAGCTTCAGGACGCCGGCATCCACTTCCTCATTGAAAGCTTCGGCCCCTTTGGCAGCCCGCAGCACGGCTGCCCCGCCGCCTACGCCGAGCCGCAGAACCTCTTCGCCTGCTACAAAGTGACCGCAGGCTTCGGCTACACCACCATCCCCACGGCCGACCCCATCCAGATCGAGCAATCGGTGGGCACCCTCTACCGCTTCTTCGCACACATGGCCTCGCCAAGCTTCGCCCTGTTCCAGAATGGCGTGCGCATTGACCGCATCTGGACCGAGCGCCACAAGCGCGTGCTGGCCGACTACAACGAGAACCTGCCGCACATGCACAAGCGCTTCCTCCAGGAGGACGGCTTGGGCGTTCTCTGGCACGATGCGGCGGGCGAGCGGGCGACGCTGTGGAACTTCGCCGAGCGGGACGTCGCTCTCCCAGGCCGTGTCCGCGACCTCTCGGCCGGCCAGGACCTGCCGCCCACCGCCACCTATCACCTCCTCCCCTGCCACACGTACTCCATCAAGGAAGGGGGAACACTCCCAACTGCCGTGGGCGGGTAGGGTGTGCATACCTGCACTCCAGATTCCGCGTGCAGGTATGCACGCCCTACAACTACAACGGACTGCAAGAACGTGATGTTGCACAACACCATCGCATCGTGCCAGTACATTGATTCCGCAGCGTCACTACATGCCCTCACGGAGCGTCTGGCGGAGGCCCCCCGCGTCGCGCTCGACACGGAGGCGGACAGCCTGCACTCCTACTACGAGAAGGTATGCCTCATCCAGCTCGCGCTGGACGGTGAGGCATACATCGTGGACCCGCTGGCCGGCCTCGACCTTGCGGCTCTGCTGGGGGTGCTGGCAAGAAAGCCGCTGCTCCTCCACGGCGCCGACTACGACCTGCGGATGCTCAGGGCATCCCTGGGCTTCCGGCCGCAGGCCGAGGTGCATGACACCATGCTCGCGGCGCAGGTCATCGGCATCAAGGACTTCGGCCTGGCCGCGCTTGCGAGGCGCTTCTGCGGCGTCGCGCTCGCCAAGTCGAGCCGCAAGGCCGACTGGGCGCGCCGTCCCCTCACCCCCGCACAGTTGACCTACGCTGCCGACGATGTGCGCTACCTCGCACCCATCGCCGATGCGCTGCTCGAAGAGGTCCGCCGCCTCGGCCGCTACCCCTGGTATCGCGCCGCCTGCGAGCGCATGGTGGAGGCCACCGGGCGGGACCGCGCCCGCGACCCCGAGAACGCCTGGCGCATCAAGGGTTTGAAGGGCCTGAGCCGCCAGCAGCTCGCCTTCGTCCGCGAGCTCTGGCACTGGCGCGAGCGCGAGGCCCAGCATGCTGACCGCCCGCCGTTCATGGTGCTCGGCAATGCGCAGCTCCGCGACCTGGCCGTCTGGGCAGCCGCCCACCCCGCGGCCCCCCTGTCCCACGGCCCAAGGCTGCCGCGCAACTGCACCGGGCGCCGGCTCCACGCCCTCGAGCGGGCAATCGAGCACGCGCGCCATCTCCCACAGCAGGAGTGGCCTCACAAGCGTCCCGCACCGCGGCCGAACCCGCGGGCCGGCGTAGCGAAGCAGGCGGTGGATACGCTGATGGCCGAATGCGCCCGCATCGCGGGCGGCCTGGGCCTTGCGCCGCCGCTCCTCGCCTCGCGGGCCGCGCTTGAAGCCGTCGTCGCACGAAGGCCCCGCTCGGC
>FWPV01006905.1_pt1 | contig 21196 bp, 25 predicted proteins | sample 2228371 | NCBI WGS metagenome assembly FWPV01 (sample SAMEA103939776, study PRJEB20133) | metagenome | reverse complement strand
TCGCCAAGCTTTCTTAGGAGGAGCACCGCCTTCTTTCAACCACCCCGTCACCAACCCCTCGGCCTGGTAACGATCTCCTGGCGCACCAAGACAGGGCTCTTGACAGGGATCCCGGGGCGTCGTACTTTGCAGTGTGATGGAAGAGATGATCGTGAGCGGGGGGGTGATCGCCGGGAAGTCGAGCTTCTACGGGTATTGGTTCGCATAGGGGCGCGACCTCCTCCGCTCGTGGGGAGAGGGGCGCCCGGAGTCCGCAAGCAGGAGGCTTGCGGGTTTTTCTTTGTCGAGGAGGAACAGATGAAACTTGCACTTGCAGTACTGCTCATGGTGTTCGCGACGGCTGCCGTCGGTCAGCCGATCGTGATCGGGATCACCCAGATCGTGGATCACTTGGCGCTCAACGCGGTACGGGACGGCGTCATCGCCGCGCTGAGCGGGGCCGGGTATGTGGAAGGGGAGAACGTACGCTACATCCTGGCCAATGCCCAGGGAGATTTCTCGGTGGCCATCGCGATCGCCCAAGACTTCAAGGCCCGAGGGGTTGATCTGGTGGTGGCCATCGCCACCCCCACCGCCCTGGCCGCCGTTCAGGTATTCGAAGGGACAAACGTTCCGGTGGTCTACAGCGCGATCACAGCCCCCGAGGAGTACGGGCTCACCGGCCACCCCAATGTGACCGGGGTCTCCGATCTCATCGAGCCTGCGTTGGACCTGGCCTTGCTCAGGGCCCTATCCCCTGGCATTCGCCGGGTGGGGATCGTGTACAACCCCGGAGAAGCCAATTCCGACTACCTCACGAAGGTGGCGCAGGAAGCGGCCAACAGCCTGGGCCTCCAGATCGTGACGGCCGCTGCGGAGAGCACAGCTATGGTGATGCTTGCCGCGCAATCCCTCATCGGACGTGTGGACGCTTTCTACGCGACCACGGATAACACCGTTGCCGCGGGGATCGAAGGGGTCGTGCAGGTAGCGAATGCAGAGAGAATACCGTTTCTCATGGCGGATCCGTTCAGCATCGGACGTGGTCCGCTGGTGTGTGCGGGGTGGGACTACTACAGCCATGGCCTGCTGACCGGAAAGGTCGTGCTCGATCTCCTGGCGGGCAAGAGGCCCAATGAGATCCCGCCCATCTACCAGAAGGACACGGAGTTCGGGGAGCGCGAGATCCTGCTTAACCTGGACACGGCGCAGGCGCTGGGGTTCACCTTCCCCCAGGCGGTGTTGGACCAAGCGACGGGGATCCTCGTCGGCGGCCGCCGGTTCGTCCCCGGAGAGTGAGTGAGTTGGCATGAGCATCGTCATGGCAGCGGTCGAGCAGGGGCTCATCTATGGCCTCATGGCCCTCGGGGTGTACATCTCGTTCCGCATCCTGTCGTTCCCCGATCTGTCCGTGGATGGGACGTTCCCCCTCGGGGCAGCGGTGGGGGCGACGCTGATCGTGGCGGGATGGAACCCATACGCAGCGCTTGGGGTCGCATTCGTCGCTGGGGCAGCGGGCGGGGCATTCACCGGATTGCTCGCCACCAAGTTCCGCATCCAGGGGCTTCTGGCGGGGGTGCTGACGATGATCATGCTCTACTCCCTGAACCTGCGCATCATGGGGAGGCCCAATCTTCCCCTGCTCGGCCGCCCGTCCGTGTTCCGCCTCGCCGCTCAATGGGGGGGGATCCCCATGTCGTGGGCCAACCTCGCCGTGGCGGCCTCGCTCATGGTGGGAGCGATCCTCCTCCTTCACCTGCTGTTTCGGACCGAGGTCGGCCTGACCCTACGTGCCACGGGGGACAACCCCGGGATGGTGAGGGCCTACGGCACAAGCCCTGAGGGGATGATCATCTTGGGCCTCGCGCTCGCCAACGGGCTCGTCGCCCTGTCCGGCGCCCTGGCGGCCCAGCACTCCGGGTTCGCCGACGTCGGGCTCGGGGTGGGAACAATTGTCGCAGGACTGGCGTCGGTGATCGTCGGGGAGATCCTCCTCCGTCCGCGCTCGATCCTGGGGGCGCTGGGGGCAGTGATGGTCGGGTCGTGCCTGTATCGGGGAGCGATCCTCGTCGCGTTGCGCTACGGGTCAGCCGTGGGGTTCACCGCCTCCGATCTGAGGCTCCTCACCGCCCTCGTCGTGCTCGGGGCCCTCATCGCCCCGGCGTGGCGGCTGCACCGGGAGGAGGCAAGATGATCCTCGAGCTGGTGGGGGTACGGAAGTCGTACGCGGTCGGAGCCCAGCTCGTCTCCGCGTTGGCGGGGGTGGACTTCGCTCTCGCCGAGCGGGAGTTCGTGACGGTCATCGGTTCCAATGGAGCCGGGAAGACCACCCTGCTCAACGTGATCGCAGGAGGTGCACGCCCGGACAGGGGGAAGGTCTACCTGCTCGGTCGAGATGTGACGGGTTGGCCGACCCACCGCCGGGCCCGTTGGATCGGACGCGTGTTCCAGGATCCGCGGCAGGGGGCCGCTCCCTGCCTCACCGTCGCCGAGAACCTCGCCCTCGCCTCGCGCAAAGGGAGGAGGGGGCTCCGCTTCCCGTTGACCCGTCGCCGCTGCACTGTGCTGCAGGAGGCACTGGCTGGGCTCGGCATGGGGCTGGAGGAGAGGCTCTCCGAGCGGGTCGCCTGCCTATCTGGTGGGGAGCGGCAGGCGCTTGCCGTGCTCATGGCCACCCTGGCACAACCGCGGCTCCTCCTCCTCGACGAACACACAGCGTCCCTCGATCCGGCCAATGCCGAGCGCGTGCTTGCGGTCACAGCGGACCTCGTCCGCGCAAGGGGCTTGGCCACGCTCATGGTCACCCACCGCATGGACCAAGCATTGGCTCTCGGAGACCGGCTCGTGATGCTTCATCAGGGCCGGATCCTCCTCGACCTTCCTTCCGCGGAGAAACGGGCGTTGGCTGTGGAGGACCTGGTCAGGCTCTTCCGGCAGGAAGGGTGTGCCGAGGACGAGCTCCTCCTGTCCGCGACCAACAGTGCCCCGTCATAGCTCGCACGCGAACCTCGATCTTCCGGTGGTCCCCGAGGAGCTCGACCAGGCGGGATGTGTAGGTGCTCGCGGTGGGACGGTCAACCTGTGCCATGGAGGCCTAGCGTGTCAGCAGTACTCCGGTACTGGCCACTCCCAGCGCTATGCCGATCGAGGTGGGGGGCCGGCCGCCTCGTGGTTCAGAGTCACGTCGCTGGCGTCAGCGCTGGAGGTAACGGTTGCGCGGTCCGTACAGGGCAGCGAGTTCGTCCACCGCGAACTCCCGAGTGCTGAAGTACGCCGTCAGCTCGAAATCCGACTCCGCGGTGAACAGCTGCGGCACGACCACGATCGTGTACACGCCGGGAGAAACGGCGTGGGCGCCGGTGTACACGTCGCTCACGTTGCCGGGCCGGAACGCCACTCTGTTCCCGCTCGGGTCGTACAAGGTGGCGAGCACCCACTGCCCGCGCTCCAGCACGAGAGAGAGGGCCACGTAACCCGGCGACGTGATGTTCAGGGTGTAGGAAAGGACGTGACATCGACCCAGGCTCAGGTCAGAGTCGCTGTTGCACGTAGACAGGCGGCGGATCCGGTCTCGGACCTCGAACATGACCGAGATGTCCGACGCCGTGGCAGCGCTTCCAGGGGCGGCGGGTCCTGAAGTTCCGTCAAGGGTCCACGATCCGTACATCGCCTCGGCGATGGGGCGGTAGGCCGAGTACAGATCAATGGGAGCGGTGAACGCCCACGAGTGGAACACCTTCCCATCGGCCCGCGCCACCACGACGCGCCATTGGCGGAAGGTCTCGCCTTCGCGGTTGAACTCGACAATGTAGCCGGTCCCGCTTGGATAGCCACTGCTGTCGATGCACACCACGGGGCTTCCCGAGACGAGATCGCATTTGTACGCGTTGAGGAGGGCTTGTACGGTCTCGTAGCGACCACCCATCGAGGTGGAAGCGAAGCTCGCGATCGTGACCGTGGCGTAGTACGCTTGTGATCCTGGTTCTCCCGAGAGCAGTAGGGTATAGGCATTCGGTCGGGTGGGGATCCAGTCCGCGGGATAACGGATGCAGTACCCGAGTTCCTGCCAGCAGTACGCGTTCTCCAGGCCGATCGGAGCCCCCGCCGCGAGGGCGCAGCCCAGGACCCCGCCCGCAACCGCCATCCATATGGACCTACCCATGGAGCCTCCTTCGAAACGGCGCAGTATACATCGAGACCGGTGGAGAACGCTCCGGCCAGGTTCCCCCTCGCTTGGGCCCCGGCCGCGCGAGGGGACCTTAAACCTCACAGCGATCACTGTCGGGCATGTGCAACAGGGAGCACTTGGGCCAACACAGCACCCTCCTTCGGAGGTGGGGCAATCCAACACAGGCCCGGACGGGACGTGGGACCGCCACGGATCCTCGAAGGGCGATCACGCGGGGACAGACTACGTCTGACACCGAGGGCAGAAGTAGGTGCCCCGGCCGCCGAGGACGGATCGCTCAATCGGGGCCCCACACTTCCGGCACGGCTCGCCTGCTCGTCCGTACACAGCGACCTCGCCGGCAAACGCGCCGACCTCCCCCTGGGGCCCGCGGTAGAGCCCGTCTCCCAGCGTCGTGCCGCAACAGGCGATCGCCTCCTCCAGCACCGCGGGGATGGCCTGCGTGAGGAGCGCAGTCTCCTTCACAGAGAGGGAGTTCGCCGGCCGGTGGGGGGCGATTCCCGCTCGAAATAGGATCTCCACGGCGTAGATGTTTCCGATCCCGGCGATCTTCCGCTGGTCCATAAGCCAGAGCTTGATCGGCATCCGGGTATGGGCGAGGGCCTTGGGGAGCCAGCGAAGGTCTTCGAGCGGTTCCGGGCCGAGGGTGTCGGCGAACTCGTCCACGACTTCGGCGGTCCCCAGCCGACGCGGGTCCACGAAGTGCGCTGCTCCGTCGGCGAACCGCAGCGAAAGCCGAACCCGGCCTGCGGGCTTCCGTTTTGCCCACAGCACCCGGCCGCTCATCCGCAGATGGAGGACGAGCGTGCGATCTCTGAGGTCGAACAGGATGTACTTCCCCCGCCGGGAGAGGGAGGCCACGGTCGCCGGGAGATCGAGGGCTGGAGGGAGATGGGTGAGCTTCGGGTCCGGGGCGTGAACGGCGAGGATCTTCCTCCCCACCACGTGGGGACGGAGCCCACGGACCATCGTCTCCACCTCGGGAAGCTCGGGCATCGACTAGGGGGCGCCATCGCGGAGGTAGACGCGTTCTCCGGCGAGGAACGTCATGTCCACCGCGAGCTCCCTCCACGGCTGGCGATCGGGATCTCCGGACAGGACGACGAGATCGGCCTGCTTCCCCGGGGCGATCGTCCCGAGGTCGCCTTCGGCGAACGCGGCGTGGGCAGCCCCTTCCGTGTAGGCGCGGATCGCCGCGGAGAGGGGTAGCCTCTGGATCGGGTGGGGCGGGTCGAGGGCGCGGCCGATCCCGTACAGGGGTCCCATCGGCATCCCATCGGAGCCGAACGCGAGCGGGATCCCCCGTGCGAGGACCCAAGCGTGGGGGTCGCTTTTCCCATCGCGCTCCGGGCCGAGCCGCTCCTCGTACATCCCTCCTGGCCCCGACCACTGGAGGAAGTTCGGCTGCATCGACGCCACCAGCCCCAGGGCCGCTACCTCGTCCAGCTGGTCCGGGCTCGGGAGCTCGAGGTGTTCGATCCGGTGCCGATCCAAGCGGTTCACGCCCGCAGCGTGGGCCGCGGCGAGGGTCTCCCCGATCGCCCGGTCGCCGATGGCGTGGACTGCCATCTGGAGCCCGGCCTCGCCCGCCTGGCGCCAAGAGCGGGCCAACGCGGCCCGCTCGATGAGGAGCTGTCCACTCCCGTTGCCGTCGCGGTAGGGGGCGCCGAGAGCGGCGGTGCGGGCCCCGATCGAGCCGTCGGCGAACGCCTTGACCCCCTGGATCGTGAGGAGGGGGGAACCGAACCCGCGGCGCACCCCCAGCGCCTCCAGGGCGGAGAGGTCCTCGCTGGGGAGGTAGAGGAACACCCGTGTCCGGAGGGCCCCCCGCCGCGCCGCCATCTGGTAGACAGCAAGATCGCCGCGGGCGGCCATATCCGCGACCGAGGTGATCCCGAGCGAGACGGCGTAGCACGACGCGGCGGCCACGGCCTCGACGAGCGTGTCCCGGTCCGGCCGCGCCAGCCGGGAGAGCTCCCACGCTGCCTCCTCCCGGAGGTGCCCCAGGTCGCGGTCCACGAACTCCCCGTCGGGGCGGGTGCAGTGGGCGAGGGCGAGGGTGTTGCAGGCCACGAGGTGTCCGTCCACGCGCATCGCGCAGCACGGCTGGTGGGGCACGGCCCGGTCGAGGTCGGCTCTCTCCAGGTACCGCCTCTCCGGCCAGAACGACTCGTCCCACCCTCGACCGACGATCCACCCCTCGGGCCGGGATGCGGCTGCGCTGTGCAGCCGCTCGAGGGCTTCGGCAAGGGACCGCGCCGTCCTCAGTTCCACGTAGAACGTGCGCTCCAACCCGGCGCGGATGAAATGGGTGTGGGCATCGAAGAACCCAGGGAGGACGGGCCGCCCATGGAGGGGGATCAGAACCGTATTGGCCCGTTTCAGGCGGAGGACATCCGCCGCTTGGCCCACGGCCACGATCCTCCCGCAACGGACGGCGAGGGCATCCGCCCGGTCCGAGCCGAACACGGGGCCTCCCTGGAGGATCAGGTCCGCCGACATCGCTCGACCATTATCCACGATCGGGCCTCCGAAGGACGGCTCCCAGCCCGTGCCATGGGATCTCCCGCTGATGGGGGGGCTTCCCTCTCCCGTGGCGCGCTGTAGGATAGAGAGAGATGGAGACACGGGTTCTCGCTCCGGACAACGAAGGGATCATCGCCGCGGCGGACGTGATCCGCCGTCGGGGGACGGTGGCGTTCCCCACCGAGACCGTGTATGGCCTCGGGGCAGATGCCTTCTCGGCGCGGGCCGTGGCGCGGGTGTTCGCGGCCAAAGAGCGGCCCCGGTTCGATCCGATCATCGTCCATGTCGCCTCCCCTGAGGATGTTGAAACCCTGTGGACGAGCGTCCCGCCGCTCGCCCGGACGCTCATGGAGCGGTTCTGGCCAGGGCCTCTGACCCTCGTCCTCCCCCGGAGGAGGAGGGTCCCCGGGATCGTCACCGCCGGCCTGCCCACGGTAGCGGTGCGGATGCCGGATCATCCCGTGGCCCTCGCCCTCATCCGGGCCGCGGAGCGGCCGGTGGCCGCCCCGAGCGCGAACCGGTTCGGCCGCCTCTCCCCGACCCACCACGACGCGGTGGTGGACCAGCTTGGGGGGCGGATCGACGCGATCGTCGCCGGCGGGGCGACCCCGGTCGGGATCGAATCCACCGTGGTATCGCTCGTCGAGGACCCGCCCGTCGTCCTCCGCCCCGGCGGGGCGCCGTTGGAGGCGCTGCGGGAGGTCGTACCGGACCTCAGGATGGGGGCGCCGGCCGGTTCAGTGGCCTCCCCCGGGGCCCTCCCCCGCCACTACGTCCCCGTGACGCCCCTCCTTCTCCTCGAGCGCGGCCCGGCGCCGGATGAGGGTGAGCCCCTCGATCGTCTGGCGTGCGGTTTCCTCGCGTTCCGGGAGGAGTGGAGCGGGTTCGGGCGGGTGGAGGTCCTCTCCCCGCGCGGGGACCTCGTGGAGGCGGGGGCGCGCCTGTTCGCGACGTTGGACCGGCTCGATCGGGCGGGTCTCGCCGCGATCGTCGCCGAGCCGGTCCCGGAGGAGGGCCTGGGGGTGGCGGTCATGGACCGCCTGCGCCGGGCAGCGAGCGGCCGGGCCCACGTCGGCCCAGAGGAAGTGTGGCGGGTGCGGTGAAGGAGGGCAGATTGAACCTCAACGGAAAGCGCGTCGCGGTGCTGGTGGCAGATATGTACCAGGAACTCGAGTTCTGGTACCCCTACCTCCGGCTGCAGGAGGAAGGGGCGACGGTCGTCGCGGTGGGACCGGAGGCCAGGGAATATCGCAGCAAGCTCGGGTACCCCGCCCCGGCCGAGCTCGCTGCGGTCGACGCGCGGGCGGCGGAGTTCGCGGCGGTCGTCATCCCTGGCGGCTACGCCCCGGACCACATGCGCCGCAGCCCGGCCCTCGTCTCGTTCGTGCGCGAGATGGCCGCGAGCGGCAAGGCCGTGGCGGCGATCTGCCACGGAGGATGGATGCTCTGCTCGGCACGGGTGGTGAAGGGGAAGAGGGTGACGAGCTTCGTGGCGATCCGCGACGACCTCGAGAACGCGGGGGCGACGTGGGTCGACGAGGAGGTGGTTGTGGACGGAAACTTGATCACATCCCGCGTCCCGAGCGACCTCCCCGCGTTCACCCGCGCCATCATCGCCGCCCTGTCCGGCCCGGGGCGCAGGGCGTAGACCCCGGGCGATGCCGCCGTGTTGCCCGAAGGACGCAGTGCCGCGGGCGCTGCTCCTGAGCCTCCCAATCACCGCGTCCCAGGAGGGAACCGGGCCTCGACCCGGACCACCGCGGGCCGGATCGCGTCCACCCGCTCCGCTTCGCTCAGCACGGCGGGCCCCTCCTGGAGGGGGAGGATCATCCCCCGTCCGGCAAGCCAGTCCGCCGCCCGGTGGATGGACACGGCGAACCCGAACTCCTGTCCGGTTGCCGAGGTCACGCTGCCCGTGACGATCCCCACCACCTGGCCCGCCTCGTTCACGAGCGGGGCCCCGCTGTAGCCAGGCCGGAACGGATCCTGGGTGGCGATGAGGTCCCGCAACACGGCCCCTTCCGGCCCCACCGCCCACCAGCCAACGCCGCTGACGTGGGTGGGGAAAGCGACCGATTGGGCAGCTCCGGTGGGGTGGCCCACGGCCGTGACCTGGTCGCCGAACCGGGGCCGATCGCTCGCCAACGCGGCCGCGGGGATCGGCGGGGCCTCCTCCACGCGGAGGAGGGCGAGGTCGTGCTCCGCGCTCAGGGCGATCGTCGTCGCGCGGTAGCTGCGGCCTTCCCAACGCACGACGATCTCGATCGCCCCCCGCACCACGTGGGCCGCGGTGAGGATGTATCCCTCATCGCGGATCGCAAACCCGGTGCCGGATCCCGTCCGCTCCTCGGGCAGGAGGCCGGGGATGTAGACGGCGAGCAGGGCCCCCGCAAGGAGGAGGACGAGGAGAGGAGCCCACCACCGCCGACGGGGTGGGATCTCCAGTGCTTCTTCCCCCACGGGAAGGACCCTGTCCTCGGTCATCGGCCCGTGGGTCGTCTGGGCAGCGCTACCGGCGGCGCCTGTTGCGGCCTCGTCGTTCCTCCCGACGTCCTGCCTGAACCGGCTTCGTCTCCTGGCCTCCCGGCCCAAGCAGCGAGCGCAGGAGCCGGCGGTAGGCGTGAGCTGCCCGTTCCAGGTCGGCCACGGCCACGCGCTCGTTCGCCTGGTGGGCGAGCATCTCGTCGCCTGGACCGTAGCCCACGGTGGGGATCCCCCGCCGGGCGCAGGACTCCACGCCATCCGTCGAGAACCGCCACACCCGCATCGGCGGGGAGCCCAAGCCCTCCCACGCTCGCACCGTCCACGGGTGCTCGGGGTCCATCCACCACGCGGGGAAGAACAGCTCGGCCCCGAATCGTTCCCCAGTGTAGGCGACGAGCTCAACCCGCTCGATCCTCGCCTCGACCTCGAGCCCCTCGTAGGCGGCGAGCACGGACTCCGGGGTCTCCCCGCGCCCCAGCCGCCGGTCCACGAGGACCCAGCACCGCTCGGGGACGACCGGTCCATCGGACGGGGTCCCGATTGCGATCGGCGTTGCCGACTCCTCGCCAAGGAGGGGATCTTCGGGGAGGAGGGTGTCGAACGTGAACGGGAGGGTCTCCACCATGCGCACGATCGCGTTGTCCCCCAGCTCCGGCATCGCCGCATGGGAAGCCCTGCCCCGCGCCTCGAGGCGGACCACCGCCCGTCCGCGGTGGCCGATCCCCAGGCGGAGGTCGGTGGGCTCGCCCAGCACCACGAGGTCGGGCCTCCCCACCTGGTCGAGCACCCGTGCCAGGACCACCCCTTCGGCAGTCTCCTCATGGGGGACGTAGGCGAGGAGGAGCGTGCCCTGGACCTCCTTGGCCGTCGCGGCCGCCGCGGCGATCTGGGAGGCGATCGCCCCCTTCATGTCCACCGCCCCCCGCCCCCACAGCATCCCATCGGCGATCGCCCCGGCGAACGGCCCCTGCGTCCATTCCTCCTCCCCGACGGGGACCGTGTCGAGGTGCCCCTCCACCATCACGGTGGGGCCCTGTCCGTGGGAGATCCGTCCCACCACTGCCCCCAGCGGGCCGCGCTCCACCTCGCAGAACCCTTTCAGGGTCTGGAACAGGTGTTCGGCCAGATCCCCTTCCATCCCCGAAGGGCTCGGGATGTGCACCAGTTCTTGGGCCAAGCGCACAGGATCGATCATGAGAGATGGATCTCCACGATGTCCCTGTCCTGGACGACATGGTCCTGCGGGGCGTGCTGGCCGTCAAACCGGCCCGAACCCCACAAGCGCACGTAGCGCAGGCGACTCACGAATTCCCTGTGGATCTGTTCCACTACATCTAGCACCGTTGCTCCCTCCCGGATCGTGTACGGTCGCGTGAGATCAGGGGGTTGGCCGGGCTTCTTCGTGTACACCCGCACCACCCCCGAGTGGCGGAAGATGAACGTCCGCAGTTCGTCCAACCCCTCCCCGGTCGCTGTGGAGACGGCAATCGCGGGGAACTTCCCCTCGGCCCAGGCGCGGAACGCCGCCACGCGCTCACTGCCGAGGTCGGCCTTGAGGCCGAGGGCGACCGCCTTCCGCTCCACAACCCGCCAGTCCACCTGCCGGCTTGGGCCCGTGGTGAGCCGGGTGTGATGCTCCGCAAGGAGGCTTATCACCTCCTCCGCCTCCGCGAGCCCGCGGGGGTTCTCCAGATCCACGCACAGCGCCACCATATCCGCCAGCCGGATCGCGCTGTGCACCCACCCCTCGGTGTAGTCGCGGGTGACCGGCGGCAGGTCCACGAGTTGGATCTGGATATCCTCGAACTCCATCATCCCCGGGGTGGGGCGGAGGGTGGACATCGGGTAGGGCGCGACCTCCGGCGTGGCGCGGGTGAGGGTGGCGAGGAGGGCCGATTTCCCAACGTTCGGCGCGCCGACGAGGGCGACCTGGGCCGCTCCCTCCCGCGGCACGTGGTACGCGGCCGCGCCCCCCTTGCCCGATCGTCTCTGCTGTTCAGCCTTTTCCTTGAGCTTGGCGATCCGCTTGCGGATGTCAGCCTGCATCTTCTCCGTTCCCTTGTGTTTGGGAATGGTGGCAAGCATCTCTTGAAGAGCGTCCAGGCGCTCCTCATCCGTTTTGGCCCGGTTGAGGCGATCCCGGGCGGCGAGGAATGCGGGGCTCAGGTTGGCGGGCATGACCTCTGATTGTAGTGATCCCGTCAGACCTCTTCTAGCGAAGGGGGGACGGACCGGCTATAGTACCCATCATGATCCCCTCCGCAGGAGGCGGCACCGCCGACGTCATCTCCCCCCGCACGAGGCGGGACCTCGAGCTGGGGAAGGTCCTCGATGGGGTGGCATCGTTCGCCGCCTGCTCCCTCGGGGCCGAGGCGGTGCGGGCGCTCGCCCCGCGGGCCGAGCGGGATGCCCTGGAGCGGGAGTTCGCCCTCGTAGCGGAGATGGGGAAGGCAGTGGAGGGAGGGTTTTCCCCGGGCGGGATCGGCGACCTGTCTCCGCTTCTTGCCGAGGCGCGGGAGCATGGGATCCTGGCCCCGGACCGGTTCGTGGCCGCGGCGGGGATCCTCGCGGCGGGGGGGGAAGTGCGCGTGGCGCTGTTGCGCGCCCCGCTCCCGGGGCTCGCCTCCCTCGCGGAGAAGCTCTCCGACCAGACGGAGCTCGTCCGCGCGATCTGGCGGGCGCTCGACGAGCGGGGGGAGATCCGGGAGGACGCGACCCCCACGCTGCGGGACCTCACCCGGGAGAGGCGGGCGCTCGCGGACCGGATCACGGACGCCCTGCGCCGGTTCCTCGACCGGAACCGCGACCTCGTCCAGGAGCCAGTGGTGACCCAGCGCGGGGGGCGGTTCGTCGTGCCCTTGAAGGCCGGGGCCCGCGGGGGGGCGATCGTCGTCCACGAGACGTCCGCCAGCGGGCAAACCCTGTTCGCCGAGCCAGCACCGGTGGTCGAGCTCAACAACCGGCTGCGGGAGGTCGACGACGAGATCGGGCGCGAGAAGCGCCGCATCCTAGCCGAGCTCACCGCGCGGCTTCTCGCGGAGGAGGGACGCCTGCGGCGCGACGCGGCGATCCTCGCCCGGCTCGATTCCCTCTACGCCCGGGCGCGGTGGGGACAGGCCGCGCGCGCGATCATCCCCAGGCTCGTCGAGGACGGGCGGATCGAGCTCGTGGACGCCCGCCATCCCCTCCTCGGGGAGCGGGCTGTACCCGTCACGATCCGGTTCGGAGGGGCAAAGCGGATGGCGGTGATCACCGGCCCGAACACGGGCGGCAAGACCGTCCTCCTGAAGACGATCGGCCTCCTCACGGCGATGGCCCAGTGCGGGATCCCGATCCCCGCCTCGCCGCAGACCGTGCTCACCGTGTTTCCCAAGGTGCGGTCCGACATCGGAGAGGAGCAGTCCATCGAGCAGAGCCTGTCCACGTTTTCATCGCACATGACGAACATCGTGGGGATCCTCCGCGACGCCGACGAGCGGACGCTCGTCCTCCTCGATGAGCTGGGGGCGGGGACGGATCCCCAGGAGGGGGCAGCGCTTGGGTTGACAATCCTGGAACGGCTCCTGGAGCTGGGGTGCACGGCGGCAGTGGCGACCCACCTCACTCCCCTCAAGCACTTCTCCGTGTCCCACCCTGGGGTCTTGTCCTGTTCGATGGAGTTCGATCTGGAGACGTTGTCCCCCACCTACCGCGTTCAAGAGGGGGTGCCCGGGCGGTCGTGCGCCCTTGAGATCGCGAACCGGCTCGGGCTCCCCGAGGAGCTGATCGCGCGGGCGCGGGGGTCGTTCACAACCGGGGAGATCCGCGCCGAGGAGATCATCGCCGAGCTGGAGCGGGAACGGGGGGCGGCGCGCCGGCTGCGGGCCAACCTCGAGCTGGAGCGGGAAACGGTGAGGAAGATGCGGGCGGACTACGAGCGGCGCCTGCTCGCCCTCAAGGAGAAGAAGGTCGAGGCGTTGGGACAGGAGTTGACCCGTTTGGAGAGGGAGATCCGCGCGGCGCGCAACGAGCTGTCCGAGCTCATTGCCCAGGCGCGGGCCGCGGAGGGAAGCGAGGAACGGCGGAGGATCCTCAGACGGGTGGAGGGGATCGCGGCCGCCCTCCCGGCCCCTCCCGTTGCGGGGGCGCCGCCGGTCGCGCTTGAGGAAGGGATGACGGTGCGGGTGCGGCCGTCGGGCACGCTGGGGACGGTCCGGCATGTCGACGGGGATCGGGTCGAAGTGGAGGTGCGGGGGCGACGGGTCGAGCTCCCCCCCCAGGCCTTGGAACCGGCTGCGGACGCACCCGCGCCGCGGGCACCTGTGCCCACCCTCGGGCCGGTCAGCCAGGTGAGCCTCGAGCTGTCCGTGCGCGGGCTGACCGTGGCCGAGGCGGAACGCGAGGTGACGACGTGGCTGGACCGACTCCTGCGGGCCGGGGTGTCCACCGGGCGCATCGTCCACGGCAAGGGGACGGGGGCGCTGCGGGAGGCCCTCCACGCCTACCTCCGGCACGCTCCCTACGTGAAGCGGTTCCACCTCGCCCCGCCCACCGAAGGCGGGGACGGGGTCACGATCGTCGAGCTGGAGTAGGCGCTACCTCACCTCGACCCAAATCGGGTTCGTGTACGCCGGCTCGCCATCGGTGGCCACGACGCGCACGATGTACCAACTGCCCTTCGTCGGTGTGTCGGCGAGGACGATCGTGGTCTCGGCCTTCCCCTCCAGCGCGAACTCGCCCACGACCTCGCCGTTTCGGATCACCTGGGCGAGCCCGAGCCCCCGTGGCGCCTCGCGGGGGGCGACGAACAACTCGGCCTGAAGCCGCACTTCCTCGCCGGCGGTGAGGACGACCGTGTCTCCCGGTCGGGCCGCTCCGTCCTGGGCGGTGAAGTGGACGAGGGGGCCGTAGGTCGCGAACGCCCGGCCCTGTGCCAGCGCGTCGAGCCACTTCTCCACCGTCAGCTCGCCCTGTACATAGACGTAGGTCCGGGGCCGGCCGTAGACGTCGGTGGGCTCCTTCCAGTGGTGGGCATCGCTCACGCCGACGGCCACGTAGCGCTTCCCTTCGTTCCAGAACTTGAACAGCTGCTCGATCGTCCGCTCGTCGTCCTCGCCGAACTCGCCGTTCATGATCTCCACCAAGTCGAACCCGTGGTCGAAGAACGGCTTGCCGAGGGCGTCGAAGTACGGTGCCCCCGACCAGTACGGGTGGGCGACCTGGATGAACTGGGCCCCGTTCTGGCGGGCCTCGGCGAACGCGGGAGCAGGCGATCCCACGCCCATCCACACCATGGGGTCGAGGTTCGGGACGTACGCCTCCACCGGGTAGGCCACCCAGTGCCAGCGGAAGGCGGTGATCTCGATTCCAAGGATCGCCGGGAACCCCCGCTTCGCCGCCGCGGCAGCGAACGGGGCGTGCCCATCCCCGGTGTTGTGGTCGCTCAGGAACCCGAGGTCGAGCCCAGCCGCCAGCTGCACGGCGACAAGTTCGCTGGGGGGCGTGGACGCATCGAAGCTCGCGCTGGAGTGGGCGTGCAGGTCGGCGCTGTAGTAGCCCCAGGCCTGAGCTGGAGAGAACCCGGGCGGGAACTCCACGCTGACCTCGCCCTTCTCGCCGGCGCGCAGGGCGATCTCCCGGACCTCGGCCCCGCGGGTGAACCCGGCCCCGTGCTCGATGACCAGGGTGTACGCCCCTGCGGGGAGGGAGAAACGGACGATCCCGGGAACAGCGGCCGGGCTGTAGAAGATCCCCCGCACCTCGTCCCCCGCGCGGGCCACCACCCGCACGTCGACCGGGGCGCCCTCGAGCCTCGCCCACACCGTCACCTCGCCCGTCCCCTGCCCGACGGCCCCCGCTCCCAGGGCCCCCACGAGGACCGCCACCACGGCCCTCCAGGCCCAGCCCTGCACGCGCGTCACGCTGGTGAACATCGTTCCCTCCTTCGATCCAAGTGCGTCACCGGACAAGGGTAGCGGCAACCCCGGCCCCCGCAAGACCCGCCCCGACGCGGGGTTCGACCTGCCTGCCGCGGACACCGAGGAAACCCAAGACCACAACGAGCACCCACGGCACAACGGACTCCGGGAAGACGAGGACAGGAAGGTCCCAGGGTTGACGGCCCGAATCCCGTGGTGTTCTTCGTGCCCTTGGTGGGGAAGGGGTTCCAGCACTTCTCCGCGAGCTCCGCGTGCTCGGCGGTGGGTGCAGCCTGGAGCGGCGAGGTACGTCTGGCATGGGCCGGCACAACCCGACTTGGCCTCCGCCCTTATGCTATACTGAAGTCTGTGGAACGTTCCCGAGACTGGTGGATCCAGGCCCAAGCCGACCTAGCGCACGCCAAGGCAGCGCTCTCCATCCACCACTTCGATTGGGCGTGCTTCGCCGCCCATCAGGCGGCAGAGAAGGCGGTCAAGGCCGTGTTCGAGCGGCGAGGGGAGAAGGCAGCCGGCCACTCCGTGCGGTACCTCCTGTCGGCGGTGACCGAGAGGGAGGTCGCCCCGGAGCTCCTCTCGGCGGCGAAGGTTCTCGACAAGCACTACATTCCCACCCGGTACCCCAACGGCCTCGCGCAGGGGGCCCCCACTGAGTTCTACACGGAAGAGGAGGCGAGCGATGCGATCCGCCGTGCGGAGGAAATCCTACGGTTCTGTGACCGTCTTCTCGCTGGATGAAGAGGCCATCCAGGACGCCCTCGCTCGTTGGGTGAAGGAGATCCGGGAGCGACCGGAGGTGCTGGCCGTCGTCCTGTTCGGCTCGTTCGCGAGCAAGCGGGCCGTGCCGGGGAGCGACCTCGACGTGCTCATCGTCCTCCGCGACGACCCTCGCCCGTTCCTCGATCGCATCCCCGACTACGCGCCGGATGACCTGCCTCTCCCCGTCGACGTCTTCCCGTACACCCTGGCCGAGGTCGCGGCCGGCCAGCCCCTCGCCGTTGAAGCCCTGCGCACAGGGACAATGTTGTGGAGCCGAGAAGGACTCAACCTCGAGCCAGGGGAGTCCGCTCCGAGGGAACCCGGAGGCGAACCGGGGCTGAACACGCGATGACGAAGCCCGTCCTCATGGTGCTGGGCAGTCCCCACCTCGACAACCCCGGCCGGGACTACGTCAACCTCCGGGTGGACGACGTTCTGGTTCCCAAGAGGCAACAGGAGATTGCCGAGATCGTGGCCCGGCTGGCCCGGTTCCGGCCCACGAAGATCGCCCTCGAGGTCCCGTACGAAAGCAACGGACAGCTCAACGAGGCGTATCGGAGGTACGTCGGGGGCCAGCAGGAGCTCTCTCGCAACGAGGTCCACCAGATCGGCTTCCGGTTGGCCCAGACCCTAGGGCACGAAAGGGTCTACGCGGTGGATTCCTTTCCGGAATCCGCTCGTGAGCACGACACGGATTTCGTGTCCTTCGCCGAAGCGCACGGGCAGGACCACCTCCTCAACGAGGCGCTGCAGGCAAGCGAGGAGAGCGTTGCCCACCACGAGCAGATCCTCGCCCAAGGCTCCCTCATCGACCTCTACGTGGCCATGAACAGGAGCGACGAGCTCCTGGCCGACCACCGCGTGTACTTCACCCTGGCCCGGATCGGCGCTGGCGCGCGCTACCCAGGGGCCAACTGGGTCCAGGAGTGGTACGGACGGAACCTGCGGATCTGGGCGAACCTCGTCCGGATAACGGAACAGCGCGACCGAATCCTGGCCCTGTTCGGAGCCGGACACGCTTGGCTCCTCCGGCAGTTCGCCCATGAGTCGGGGGTGTTTGAGGTAGCGGATCCCCTCCCATACCTGGAACGCAACTGAGGGAAACCTAGCATTTCACGAGCGGCGAGCGGCATCCCCGGCCCGGCTCCTCCTCTACGGGTCTTGAGGTACCTCATCCACGGACAGGCCGACGATGGCGAGGTCGCGGCCCTCGATCACGTCCGCCCGGCCCGCGCAGCGCGGGCAGGCGAGCACGGGCACCGCGAAGTGCCACCCCTCCTCGCTCATGTACTTCACGGGTCCCTCGTACCCGCACTGGGGGCACTTCACCTTCACCGGGACGTTCTCGATGCGGAGGTCGGAGCCGTCCACCGCCGTTCCTTGGCTGAGGATCCGCCACGCCTCGGCCAACGCTTCCTCGGACAGGATGAGGAGCTCGCCTTTGCGCACGTGAACCGCTCTCACCCGCCCCGGGACCGGGTGGTGGCGGAGGTGCTCGGTCAGGCCGTCGAGGAGCGCGTGGGCGAGCGAGTACTCGTGCACCTAGAGGCCGAGGGCGGTGAGGAGCTCGTCGACCCCGCGGCCGCTTCTGGCGTCGGTGAGGACGACCCGGCCGTGGGGGTTGAGGTGGCGGTAGTCGGCGACGAGCCGGCCCGGGTCCACCCCGATGAAGCTCGCCAGGTCCACCTTGTTCACCGCCACGACGTCGGTCTGAGCGAAGATCTTGGGGTGTTTGTGCACCATGTCGTCCCCTTCCGTTACGGAGATCACGACGAGGTCACCCTCCGTTCCCAAGGGGAAGTCCGCCGGGCACACGAGGTTCCCCACGTTCTCGATGAACAGCACGTCCACCTCCCCCAGGGGGAACCCCTCCAGGGCGTGGCCCACGCGGTGGGCATCGAGGTGGCAATCGTCGCCGGTGTTGAGGTTGGCGGCGAGGAGGCCGGCGGCGATGAACCTCTGGTAGTCGTCGTCCCCCGCCACGTCGCCGGCGATCGCTCCCACCCGCACCCCTCTCTCCTTCAGGCGTTCCGCCATGCGAAGGATGAGGAGCGTCTTTCCCGATCCGATCGCTCCCATCACGTTGATCGCCCGCACCCCGCGTTCCTGGAGGAGCTCGTAATTCCGGGACGCGAGCTCGAGCTGCTGCCTGAACACGTCTTCTGCCCCCACTCGGATGTCGTGCATGGGAGGCGATGATACCCCGGGGCGGGGTCGGTTCCGAGTCCATCCCTCCTCGCGCAGGGGCTGGGGTCCGTTTGCATCGTGGGGATGGGCGCGCTATAGTCCGGCGCGATGCGCCGGGTGGCGGAGTGGGCGACGACGGCGACGCTGGCCTTCGTCGTCTTTCTTGTGCTTGCCTCCTTCACGGGGAGGTGGGGGGTGTGGGCTCCGGAGGAGCTGCTCGCCGGGGCAGTGATCGCCCTCCTCGTCGGGCTCGCCACGGGACGGCTCGTGTGGAGCCGGGGCGGGTGGCGGCTCCTCCAACCCCATCGGTGGCTCCTGTTCCTCGTGTACCTCGTGGGGCCGTTCCTGTACGCGATGGCGCGGGCAAACCTCGACGTGGCGTGGCGGGTGATCACCGGCCGGATCAACCCGGGGATCGTCCGGTTCAACCCCGGCCTCAGGACCGACTTCGGGCGGACATTCCTCGCCAACTCGATCACCCTCACCCCAGGGACCCTCACCGTGGACGTGGACGATGGCTCAGGCGACTTCTACGTGCACTGGATCAACGTGAGGGATCCCTCGCCGACGGCAGACGCGGTGTGCGGGCCGTTTCCAGGCTGGGCGCGGAGGGTTGCGGAATGATCGTCGCCCTGCCGTTCGCCCTGGGGGGCCTCGCCTTGGTGGGGTTCATCCTCGTGTGCATGGTTCGGCTTTCCATCGGCCCCACCGCCGCCGACCGCGCGGTGGCCCTGGACACGGTGAACACCCTCGTCGTGGCGACGATGGTCCTCCTCGGCGCGGCGTTCGACCTCGTCGTGCTCCTGGACGTGGCGCTCGTGTACGCGCTCCTCTCCTACGTGGGGACGCTCTACATCGCGCGGTACCTGGAAGGGGGCCTCTCGTGAACGGGCTCATCTACGCGTTTCTCGCGATCGGGGCCCTGTTCAACGCGCTGGGGGCGGTGGCGCTGCTGCGGTTCCCCGACGTGTACACCCGTATCCACGGCGCGACGAAGTGCACCACGTTCGGCTCGATCTTCTCGATCCTCGCCGTCGTGGTGTACGGGATCGTCCAGGGCGGAGGGGCGGGGGGAACGATGGCCGTGCGGGCGTTTCTGGCGCTTGTGTTCCTGCTTCTCACGAACCCCACGGGGTCCCACGCCCTGGCGCGGGCCGCCCACCGGTCGGGGATCAAGCCGTTCCGCGCCGTCGTAGACCGCCTCGAAGAGGCCCGTCACGAACCACGGACCACAGACCACGGACTACGGGAGAACGAATGACCCTCCTCGCGATCCTGCAGGTCGTGATCCTCATCCTGATCGTCGCCGGGTCAGTCCTCGCCGTGTGGCTGAAGGACCTCCTGGCGAGCGTGATCGCCCTCGCTGGGTCGAGCCTGCTTCTTGCGCTTCAGTTCTACCTCCTCCAGGCCCCGGACGTGGCGATCGCCGAGGCTGGGGTCGGGGCGGCGCTGACCACGGCGATCTTCGTCCTCGCGATCCGCAAGACTCAGCGCAAGGAGGAGGAATGAGGCGCTGGCTGATCCTGGCCGCGTTCCTCGTTGTGGCGGGGTGCCTCCTCCTCGGCGGGGCGCGGATGCGCCCGTTCGGCGCACCGCGCTATGACCTCATGGACCGCTACTTCAACGCCCGCTCCCAGGCGGAGGTCGCGGCGAACAACGTCGTCACCGCGATCGTGTTCGACTACCGGGGCTACGACACCCTCGGCGAAGCGACGGTCCTGTTCGTGGCCGTGGTGGGGGTGGCCCTCATCCTGCGGAGGTTGAAGCGATGAGCGTCGTGGTGAAGACGATCGCCCGGATCCTCCTCCCCGTGATTCTCGTATTCGGTGGGTACGTGATCCTCCACGGCCACCTCACCCCAGGCGGCGGGTTTCAGGGCGGGGCGGTGGCTGCCTCGGCGGTGGCCCTCCTTCTGGTCGCGTTCGGGGCTCCTGCGGTGAAGAGGCTCAAGTCCCCGTTCTCCGTCCTGGAGGATCTGGGCGGGGTCACGTTCGTGGTCCTGGCGTTCCTGGGGATCGGGTTCACCTTCTTCGCGAACTCGCTGGCGGGGATGGGGGGCCTGTTCGGGGCCCCGGTGCCCCCTGGGCCCAACCCGGGCTCCCTCAATACCGCGGGCACGCTCCCCCTCATGAACTGGGCGGTGGGGTTCAAGGTGCTGGGGGGACTGGGCGCAGTGCTGGTCCTGTTCGGGCTGTTCGGGGGTGACGATGATCGGTAACGTGCCGTTCGTCGTGTGCATGGTCCTCGTCCTCCTCGGCCTGTGGGCCCTCCTCTTCCGGAGGAACCTCATCAAGGTCGTGATCGGGATCAAGATCATCGAGAACGGGGTCAACCTGTACCTGGTGGCCACGGGCTACGTGAGAGGCGGGATCGTTCCCATCTACACGTACGCCCCGCCGGACGCGGCGATGGTCCTCCCCACCCCGCAGGCCCTCACCCTGACGAGCATTGTGATCGGCCTCGCCACGACGGCGCTCATGCTCGCGTTCGTGGTCGTCATCCACCGCCACAAGAAGACCCTCGACGGCCGCAAGGTCACGGAGCTCTCGGGATGAACCTCGCCGCGCACGCCCCGATCCTCGCCGTCGCCGTGCCCCTGCTGGGCGCGTTCGCCCTCCCGTTGTGGGCGAAGCTCCACCGGTCGCTGCGCGACGGGTGGCTCGTCCTCGTCGCCGGGGCCACCGCCGCCCTCACCGTCCTTGTCGCCGTCCAGGTCTACACGACTGGGATCCAGGTCTACACCCTCGGCGCGGCATGGCCCCTGGATACCCTCGCGCCAGGCGGGTTTCCGATCCGGATCATTCTTACCGTGGACGCCCTCAGCGCGTTCATGGGGCTCATCACCGCCCTCGTCGCCGTGGTGGGGTTCGCCTACGCCTGGCGGTACCTCGCCGAGGATGAAGGGAAGACCCTCGCCCTGACGCTGGGGACACTCCTCTGGGCGGGGATGCTCGGGATGGCGTTCACGGGGGATCTTTTCAACCTGTTCGTGTTCTTCGAGGTCACGTCGATCGCCGCGTGCGGCCTCGTCGGCTACCGCACGTGGGCGTCCCGCGGCCCGGAGGCGGCGTTCAAGACGATGGTCATGTACACCGTGGGCGGGCTGTTCGTCCTGCTGGCGATCGGCCTCCTCTACGGCGAGTACGGGGCCCTCAAC
>FWPV01006904.1_pt1 | contig 21196 bp, 20 predicted proteins | sample 2228371 | NCBI WGS metagenome assembly FWPV01 (sample SAMEA103939776, study PRJEB20133) | metagenome | reverse complement strand
TTTTGCATGGCAAAATTCCCCGCCTCCCGTCCCCCAGCAACCAGGTTGACCCCTCCTTTCTAATTTGCAAATTCTGATAGTTAATAGGAAAATAATCCTCCATGCCAGATAAGTGTTTTTCTCCCGGGAGTAGAAAATGTTTAAAATAAAAGTCATCATCTCCAGTGCCAACATTGTCAATCATAATCAAATGAACCTGCCCCTCAATCTGGGGGGCTTTTCCACGATCAAGATCCCAGATGGTTATTCCTTCTAATTCCTCCTTGCGCCAGCTCCCGGCATACGGGTCATAGGCTACTTTTATCCGCTGCAATCTTTTTCCACTAATCGGGTCAAAAATTAATATCCCGCCAGAAGAACCAATATCCGAAACAAGATACAAAAGACCACTGGTGGCTGAGAAGGCTAAGCCCTGAATCCCGCGAGGATAAAGCGCTTTTCTTCCATCTTCCTCGAAAAAAGAACAAGTTCGGAGATAGGATAAGCTCAACAGGTTATTCTTGATTTCGTGACGGTAGATTAAGACACGGACGCTGGCGTCATTATTATGCTTAAATTGCGAGACGTATAATAGACCGTCGCGCGGATTGATCGCGCACCCCATCGCATGGCTGCCTCCCTTAGTCACATCAAGGTTAGCTGACGTAAGGTAAGCTAAATCCTGAGCTCTGAACACAGCTATTTTCGGTGGTTGGGTGTAATTCTCGTGTTCGACAGGAATATATAAATACCCTTGATAATAATCTAGGTCTCCAAAATGGTTATATCCCTCATGGCGCAAGGATGCGGGTAGTTCAACATATTTAACCACCCCTGATTTGACATACGGGTCCACCCCCAGGTTCAGGTCAAAGGATACCGGAAATTTCCACAATCTATTTTTTTGAGTAATATACCAAAAAGCGTGGTCATGAGTGACTCCCTGGCTTTCCTCACTCCACCCTGTTGGCTTTTGATTAAATTGAGGTCTGTTCTATGTGAACCAATTACCCGCATTAATCGTATTATATATTGAAATTATATAAGAGGTAGTTTTATGGTCGCTTCAACCTATCGGAGTTATAAACTACAATCTCGATTATTCTTTAAACTTTTCATTTTAATCGTGGTCATGAATCTTATGCATTTGTATCTTTTCTGTCAGCCCTCAGGAGAAAAAATAAACAGAGAACATCTTATTGAAGATATCAGGCAACTCCTCTTCCTTCTTGAAGACAGTCATCCGGACCCGTATTTAAGGGCAGGTGGGAAAATAGCCTTCCATCGTCGCTTTCAGGATGCGTTGCTCCGGATTCCCGAGGAAGGAATGACGCTTAAAGAATTCTATCGCCTCCTGATGCCTCTGGTGGCCTCAGTCGGTGACGGCCATACCTTCCTGGTTCCTCCTTGGCCGACAGGCAAAGAGCCGGTACTTCCCGTTGGCCTGAATATTGTCGGGCAAACAGTTTATGTGGAAAAAGTGTTCCGGCCAGGTCTGGAACAACTCTTCGGTGCAAGACTTATAGCCGTAAATGGCCTGCCTTTTTCTGAGCTCCTCGACCGACTTAAATTATTGATTGGCTGGGATAACGAATACCAATTGCTGACTTATTTCTGCCGCTTTCTGAACGATAAAGATCTGCTGGCAATCTTGATTCCGGAGGTGCAAAGTATCGAATCTCTCCGGATAGAATTTGCCCTGCCCGGGGGACAAATATATTCTCTTGAAATCTCAAGCCAGGAAAAAGGGGCAGGCGCGGCTATTGAACCTCCCTCTAAAATTTCTCTTCCTTCAACAGAAAAAGTAGATTGGGCGTATAACTTCCTCGATGCCCGGAAAAAAACAGCTCTTCTGCGCATCGATGGGATGTTCAGTTACAGGGAAAACTTTGAATTCTTTCGTTCGATGGGCGCTGTCTGGGTTCCAGTTCAGGCGGCCGCGCTTTATAGAAAAATTTATCAGAAAAATCCGCCGGAGGACATTGACACCGTGATTTCCAATATTCCTTCAGCTACCGAGGCCTTTCGTAACCTAATAATTGAAATGAAAGAATCAGGAACCGAGAAACTGATCATCGACCTGAGAAAGAATACTGGCGGGAATTCACTCATGGGCAACATACTGGCGTATTTTCTCTTTCCTGAAGACGAATTGAGAAAGGTGATGAATTCTTATGCGATAAAAAAATACTCCGCCCTTTATTTTGCCAACTATGCAAATGATTCTCTGGAAAGAATAAATAAAAACCGTCAGCTCAACCTTGACCAAAATGACTATGACTTTAATGAAGATCCTTATTTTAAGAGTCGGTTGTCACGGGCTGTTGACGAGGAATCTGAACGGGAAGCATGGCTTAAATCGGCACCAACTTTCTGTGCTGAGTATAAATCAGGTCTTTACCAAAATTATTACAGGCCGCCGCAAATAATTATTATCTCATCAGCCTGGACTTATAGTTCTGCCTTCAATCTGATGTCTATTTTCTTTAAGCTGGGAGCCAAAGTTGTTGGCGTGCCTTCTGGTCAGTCTGGAACGTGTTATGGTGATACTTTGAGCTTTGCCTTGAAGAATACTGGAATCAGGGGGTTTGTCTCATACAAGTTTTTTGTTACCTTTCCTGAACACCCTGAGCTAAGCAGAATCTTGACACCACACCGGGAGCTTACCTACGAGGATCTGGTCCGCTTCCGTTTTGACCCAAACTCTTCCATTTTACTGGCCTGGCAAGATTTCTAATCAATTACGTATATCTTCTTGATGATGGTGGGGGGGCGATGCCTGGCAGTCGGCGATTTTTCCTCGGAGAATTTCTACGGCATGGCTCAGCGCGGGCATGATTACCTTCAGATTTTCTACCGCACCCCGGACACTTCCGGGTAGGTTGATTATCAGAGTCTCATTCCTGACCCCGCAGACCGCCCGGCTGAGCATCGCATGGGGAGTTTTTTTCAGGCTCCAAGCCCTCATGGACTCGGCCATTCCCGGAATTTCCTTTTCGATAACTTCTCTGGTTGCTTCCGGCGTTACATCTCTTCGGGAAAGGCCGGTGCCACCCGTAGTCAGGATAATTTCCGGGGATTCTGGACCCTGAGAAAGTTCCAGAAGCTTGGCTTTAATGACTTCTTTCTCATCAGGTACCACGACCGTAGCCACCACTCTCCCCCCTTTTTCCTCGACCAGCCTTTTTAAGGCAGGGCCGCTGAGGTCCTCCCTTTCCCCCCGTGCCGAGCGGTCCGAAACAGTGATGATAGCCAGAGTTAATCCCTCGAGTTCAGGTTGCGGTCCGGACATTGATTCTATCTCCAGGTTTTATTTTACCGCCCTTTATGACGCGAGCAAAGATTCCCTCTTCCGGCATGACACAATGCCCTACTTGGCGGAAAATAGCACATTTCGTGTGGCAGGTTTTACCAAGCTGGGTTACTTCCAGAATAATCTCTTCGCCCACTTCCAGGATGGTCCCCACCGGCAGAGCAGTCAGCTTCAGCCCGGAAGTAGTCAGGTTTTCCGCAAAATCTCCGGGCCCGACTTCAACGCCCAGCCGCCTCATCTTCTCGATGCTTTCCAGAGCCAGCAGGCTGACCTGCTTTATTCCAGGGCCAGCATGGGCATCGCCTTCAAGGCCGAAGTCTTCTATCAGCCGAGCTTCGGCCACCCGCTTTTTGCGCACACTTTTTTTCCGGCTGATATTTACGGAGAAAATCGTACCTGATACCGAACCAAAGCCAGGACTATGGTCTCTCATTTTTCTCTGCCAGATTTATATCATCATCATCATAAGCATAAGCAGCATAACACATTTCTTTATGCTCCTTTTACTACCCTGCCTTTTCTTCCCAGCTCTTGATGTCCAGAATTTTTGTCCTCCCAGCGGAAATCGCCGCTTTTTCCGCCAGACTTGGCCACCAGATGAATATCGCCGATGACCATTCTTTTATCAAAGGCTTTACACATATCATAAACAGTTAGGCAGGCTACGGCTACAGCTGTCAGCGCTTCCATTTCGACTCCGGTTCGGTCGACTGCTCTCACGCGGCTTCTAACTTCAACTAATCTTCTTGATTTTACCGGCACAACTTCAATTTCCGCTGAAGTAATCCTCAGAGGATGACCCAGAGGGATTAGTTCGGAAGTCTTTTTCGCCGCTTGAATCCCGGCCAGGCGGGCAGCTGCCAGGACATCTCCTTTGGGCAGCTGGTTTTCCAGGATAAGCCTTAGCACGCTGGCTGACATCCGCACTTCCCCTCTGGCTTCAGCTACTCGCAGGGTTTCAGCTTTCTCGGCTACATCCACCATCCTGATTTTTTCTCCAACAGGCTGCCTGGTTCTTCTGATTATGGCGGTCGATTTTTGGGCTCCGGGGGCAGTCTTATTTTTATTCTGTTTTTCGAGGCTCCCGAATTTATTTCTTTCTTTTCTTGATTCCATTTATTTCTCCTTAATTTTGCCTTAAACTCTCCTTAATTCTCCTGTTATGATATTTCTCTGGGCGAATTTCTAATCGCTCGAAGCTGATAAGATATTACCCGGCGCATATCTTTTCGCATTTCTAGAAATCTCGCCCGATTCATGTGACTTTCGAATTTTCCCCAGAACGGGAAAACACCAAAAACTTTATTCCTGATTTACCCACCGATGCTCCTCAACCCATTTCGGTTTCCACTTGCCTTTGATTCATGCCAGCTTCCGGGCTTTTCCTCCAAAGCTCTTCTGATCACTTTCAGGATTTCATCTTCGGTTTCACCCCGCCGGAGCATCGCCTTCAGGTCTAAGGTCTTTTCCGAAAAAAGACAGGTCCTGAGCTTACCGTCAGCGGAAAGCCTCAGCCGGTTGCAGGAACCGCAGAAGTGATGGCTAAGCGGCGCGATGAAACCAAAGCTGCCTTTCATCCCGGCCAGGCGGAAATGCCGTCTGGCTGGTCCTGAGCCCGGAATGTCCATCTCCTCCAGGTTGAATTTTTTTTGTATTCTGTCCATGATTTCGGGCATGGAAACGAAATAGCCTTCTACGGGAGAAAAATCCATTAATTCAATAAAGCGGACATGCACCGGCAGTTCAAAGGCGAGAGCCAGGAATTTTTCAAACTCCTTATCATCGTTAATATCCCGGAGGAGAACCACGTTCACTTTCACCGGGTTAAAACCAGCCTCCAGAGCCTTTCTCAAGCCGCGAAGAACCCTTTCTAAGCCATCTACCCCCGTGATTTCCTGGAATTTTTTTCTATCGAGGGTATCGAGAGAAATGTTCAGCCGACGCAGTCCCGCTGCCCAAAGTTCTTCCAGGTAATCTTCAAGGAGAAGTCCGTTGGTTGTCAGGGAAACGTCCCTGACCCCCGGACGGGCTAAAATCCTGGAGATCAGAGTTCCCAGTTCCTTTCGGAGAAGGGGCTCGCCGCCAGTAAGTCGGAAGCGGTCAATCCCGCATTTAAGAGCCAGGTTGACTAAATAAAGAATTTCCTCATAGCTCAGCATTTCCTCTGAGGGGATGAAGACAAAATCCTTAACCCCGCGGCAGTAAAAACAGCGCAGGTTGCAGCGGTCGGTCACCGAAATTCGCATGTAATTAATCTGGCGATTAAACCTATCCTTCATGTAGAAGACCTATTAATAATTATTTTTATATGTCTAGCATTCCTTATGTCGTGGTTGTGTTTGCTTGGCACCATGAGCCTATTAAATTACCACTCGACCAGATGCACCTTAACCTTTGTTCCCTCGGGTAGAAATTCTGCTTCGGCTGGAATCAGGGCCAGGCCGTCGGTTTCAACCAAGCTGGAAATGATGCCCGACTCCTGTGGCCCGACAGGTGTGGCCTGCCAGATTCCCTGCTTTTCCTCCAGCCTGACCCGGACAAAATTAAGTCTGCCTCTCTTCTTCTTGAAAGGCGAAGCCAGCACCGCTTCGATTTCCCGCGGCCAGAAATCTTCCCGGCCTGAGAGTTTTTTGATAAAGGGCCTGACATACTCCTCAAAAGAAATCATCACCGCGCCGGGGTTGCCGGGAAGGCCAAAAATCCAGGTGAGCCGCCGACCATTTTTTATTCGATAAAAGGCTAAAGGCTTGGCCGGCTTCTGGGCTACTTTCCAGAATACCTCCTGGGCTCCCATCTCCAGGGCAGCCTCCTTGACCAGGTCAAAATCTCCCACCGAAACCCCGCCGGAAGTGACGACAAGATCAGCTTTAGCGGCTGAAGATCTAAGAGCCGTCACCAGAGCTCTAAGATTGTCTTTTACCTGCTTTAGAAATACTAGCTCAGCACCGCTCCTTTCGACGAGCGCCTTCAAAATGGTGGAGTTAGCATCATATATTTTCCCGGGGCGAAGTCTTCTCCCGGGCTGGCAGAGTTCGTTTCCGGTGATTAACACGACCAGCTTTGGTCGTCTATAGACCGTAACCCGGCTGATTCCGCAGGCCGCCAGAAGCCCGAGATGAGGGGCTTTAAGCACTGTTCCCGGTTTAATGATCACCATTCCCTTAGTCACATCCTCACCGGCCTGGCGAACATTTTCCCCTAATTCAAAAACCCGCCTGATTATTACATAGCCATCTTTTTCTTCAGCTTCTTCAACTGGAACTACAGCGTCGGCACCGGCCGGCACTGGAGCGCCGGTCATGACCTTCACCGCCTGGCCTGGCTTTAGCGTTTTTTTGAAATATTGCCCGGCAGGCTGCTCAGCCAGAAGCTTGAGTCGGGCTTGCCCTCGTTTATCGGCTGTGTCTTTGCTTTTTACCGCATAGCCATCGACGGCCGAATTCCGGAATGGCGGTACCGGGATGGCCGAGCGTATCTCTTCGGCCGCCACTCGGTCGCGAGCAGAAGATAAGCTCACTCTTTCTTTTCCCAGAATTTTCGCTTCTTCTATCACCAGCTTTCGGGCATTTTCATAGGAAATCATATATCTTCTCCTGAATATTCATTATATAATTCGCCAGCTGGATTTCCGGGCCACGTAGTTATAGCCGAAGCTTTTATCCCGGCCCATATTTTCCTTCCCGGCTGAAGCTCTAACTCTTCCACGGAAGCGCGAGAAACAAAGGCTTTGAGACGGAAACCGCAGTCAAGGATAGTCAGAAACATCCGGTCATAAGCTCGGATATCCTTGATTTCGGCATAAAACCAGTTGCGGATACTGGTCGCTGGTCGCTCCCGCGCCAGAATGACCTCCTCCGGCCTAAAAGTAAGAAGAACCCTTTCGCCCTGTCTCTGTTTCCCGAAAGCTTTGACTGGCTGGCCATGGGCGGTAATTTCCAGAAGTCCGTTATCCGCTCTTTCCACCACCCCTTCGACCAATGCTTCCTGTCCCATGAGCCGGGAAACCTCCGACGTGGCTGGGGCAGCTGAAATTTCTTCTGGAGTTCCTGTCTGAACAATTCTTCCCTTGAGCATAATAGCCAGCCTGTCGGCTAAGTATACAGCCTCTTCCCGAATATGGGTTACCAGAATAGTGGTTACGCCAGTAGCTCTTCTTATCTTGTAGAAGTCAGCCATAAGCTTTTCTCTGAACCGCACATCCAACCCGCTAAACGGCTCATCGAGAAACAGAAAATCGGGCTCCAGGATGAAGGCCCGGGCGAGATGGACTCGCTGTCTTTCTCCACCGGATAATTCATAAGGCCACCGTTCAAGAAGCGGCGCCAGGTGGAAAAGGGCGGTTACCTTTTCCAGCCTTGACTCCTGTTCTTTCGCGGCCACACGGCGAAATTTAAGCCCAGTAAGCAGATTATCACGCACCGTGCCCCTGAAAAAGACTGGTTTCTGCAGCAGATGCACCACCTTAAGACTCAACTGGCGTCGGTTATGGGCTTCGGCTTTCTGGCCCTGAAAATAAATTTCTCCCGCCTCCGCCGGCTGAAGAAAAGATATCGCCCGGAGAAAAGTGCTTTTACCTGAACCGTTCGGGCCGAAAAGGACGAGACATTCCCCTTTTTTCAGCTCAAAATGGGAGACTTCGACCATCATCTTCTGGCCACAACACAATCGCAAGTTTCTTACTTCCAGCTCGGGCTTGTCCACCTGTTAGCTCCTTTCTGCTGGATTGAAGTTAGAAACCAGTTGACCAGAAAACTGAGAGAAACAAGAATGATGGCTAATACGACGGCTGTCCGAAAATTTCCCATTCTCGTTTCCTGGACGATAGCTGTGGTCAAAACACGGGTATAACCTTTGAGGTTTCCTCCGACCATCATCACGGCTCCCACTTCAGAAATTACTGCTCCGAAAGCAGCGATGATGGCGGCCAATTGCCCCATCTTTGATTCTTTGAGAAGCACCTGTATTGTCTGAAAGCGGCTGGCCCCCAGCGCTCTTGCCTGAAGCAGAACTTCTGGGTCAACTTGCTCTAAGGCCGCCAGAGAAAGACCCGTAACAAGAGGTAGGGCAATGATGAATTGCGCTAATATCATAGCTGCTGGGGTATACATTAATTGAAGAAACCCCAGAGGTCCGCTGCGCCAGAAGAGCAGAGCGACGAACAGGCCAATAGCTACCGGTGGGAGTCCCATTCCGGTGTTGATCAGGGCGACGATGAACTTTTTTCCGGGAAATCTTTGGAAATAAAGGAAAATGGCTGCGGGAAGGCCAACGAGCATCGAAAGAGCTGCGGCTGAGCCAGAAATTGCCAAGCTGAGCCACGTTATTTGCAGTATTTCTTGAAAATTCACGGTGATTTTTCTCCTGATTCTTCGAGGATCTTTAAAGGCTTAAAAAGTGGGCTCGACTCTCCTGCCTCCGTCTTAAACTCGGCGATAATTCTCTGAGCTTTTTCCGAGATAAGAAAATGGAGGAGGGCTTCAGCTCCCGTTGAATTCACCCGGCCTGATTTGTTTTCCACGGTGATGGCCGAGTATACATTCTTAAATTCACTGTCCGGGCAAAGTATTTCCAGCTGGAGCCCAGGACGGAGACGAACAAAAGTTGGGTAATCTGTCAGAATATAGGCTTGCTTTTCTGAAGCTAAGCGCAAGCTTTCGCCCATTCCCTGTCCTGTCTGGAAATACCAGGCTCCAGAGGGGTTAATTCCAGCTAAGCGCCAGATTTTCATCTCTAAATTATGGGTTCCGGAATTATCAGCCCGGCTGATAAAAAGTGCCGGCCGACGGGCAATTCGGGAAAAGGCTTCAACAAACCCTTGACCTCTTATTCTGGCTTCATCGGCGGAAGGGCCAGCAATGATAAAATCGCTGGCCATGAATTCTTCCCGGCTGCGGCCGTATCCATCCTGCATGAATTTTGATTCTTGTTCCGGGGAATGGGCGAGAAGGAGGTCGGCTGCCTGCCGCCTGCCCATTTCCAGTGCTTCGCCAGTGCCCACCGCTAGAACCTTCGTCCTGAATCCTGTTTCTCGTTCAAAAACCGGGAGAAGAGTCTCGAGCAAGCCACTGTCATAAAGGCTGGTGGTAGTAGCCACGATTATAGGACGGGCGGCTTTCGCATGCTGATTCAAAGCTGGCGGCTTTCCCTTAGCTATTTGATGTGCGCCAGGCTTCCGGTTTGGGGCAGTCCTGGAGACCAGAAAAATGATAGTAAGAATCAGAATAAAATAAAATATGGATCCCCTTTTTCTTCTCCGGGGCCGATTCTGCTCAGATGTTCGTCTGCCTTTCATGATTTTCCTTATGGACATTTACGTTTTTTCTTTACGTGACCTCCTGAAAACAGTATAAACTCTACCTCTCAGAGGCGTCCACCTTCTGAGAGATGTCAGTATACCTGCCATTCTATCACACCTCTTAAGAAGCTATTATAGCTATTCGCACTTTATTCCTCTGTCCAGTTTTAGAAGTACCTTTCAGCTTCTTTCTCTGAGCAGATTATAAGCTCGGGTATAACCGATTCCCAACATTTTGCAAGCCTTCTCTTCTCTGATCCCCTTATCATGGAAAATCATGTGCATTTTATGGACAAATTATGGACAAAGTTCTTCGTTAGTTGTTGGTGTGAGTGAAGAAATATATTAGAAGCTCCTTCTTAGGGAGGTTCCTATCCCCCTTCCGATTTCTAGTTTTTGTTTTATTTATGTTTTTGTCGATCCGTTACTGTTGGTTTTCGCGCCACATACTTTTTTTTTCCTTTTTTCCTTTATTTTTCCCCCTTTTCTATTTTCCTTTATTCTTTATTATTTCTATCCGAAAAGTAAAAAATAAATAAAAATTAATTTGAGCTTATTTTCTGCGGTGAGCGAGCTGTTTAGCTCGTAACTGTTGGGCTTTAAGAAGAATAGCCAATGCAAGCAGGAAAAGGAAAATGGTGGCCACAATAAGCCCGGTTTTTCTTAATTTAGCCTCATTTTCGGCGGCTTGAGCAAGGCCTTCTACCTTGCTTATAGTAGAGAGACTCTCTTCTATTCGTTTTTCTATCTCTGGCCAGGAGAGGCTGTGCACTAAGTTACGAGCCTCATAAAAAGAAGTCCGAGCTTGCTGAATTTCATAAAGTGCTTCGCTCACCTCAACCCCCTTTTTCCTAATAGATTCCAGGCGAGAAAATAAGGAGTCAATCTGGCGAGCCAGGCTAAGGAATTTTTCCCTGAGCGTGAAGCTCTGGCGGTAGGCGTTTGAGTTTTCGTTGTGACATTGAAGACAAGTATCTTCTTTTCCTCCCGCCAGCAACTCATCCGAGGGAGGGGTAATGCGGTGATGGCCATGGCAAGCTTCACATTCGGAGATTCCGGCTTCATCAAAGGCTGGCTTATGAGGGCTGCGGGAGAAAAGCTCGGCCGGGCTGGGGTGACATTGACGACAGACATTAGCCACCGAAGCCACTTCTGGCGGCGCCGCACCATGATTTCCATGGCAGTCGTTGCACGTGGGAGCTGATAAATCCTTTTTTTCATATAAGGCGCGGGCATGGACTGAGGCTCGATAGTCCTCTTCTTGCTGGGTGGTAAGGTTGTAATTTTTCATCAAGTTGGGGTCGGAATGACATTGGCCACAGGTAGAGGCCAGATTCCAGGCGAAAGTACGGGCTTGAGGCATGTTGGCGGTTTGAATCCCATGAGCACCATGGCAATCGGTACAAACGGCCGCTTTCAGGTCGCCTTTTTGGTAAGCCAGGCCATGACGGCTTGTCAAATAGAGCTCGAATTGGTCGACTCTCATCCGCGGGTTAAACCGCCGCATATAATCCGCATTAGAATGACACGAGGCGCAAAGCGTGGGGATTTCTTTTCTCGACGGTGCTCCCTTGAAAGATTTATCTTTAGCTTCCTCAATATCTTCCTTACTTTCGTTGCCGCCATGGCAGGCAGCGCAAAGGACGCCAAAAGTTGGATGAATATCTTGCTGAAAAGAGCGAGCCGGGACAGCTAATTTATCTTCGAGCTGGAGGTGGCATTCGAGACAAGTGTTTTTTTTCTCCTGGGCCGAAAGCAAGAAACTTAAAAGCCAAAAAGCACCGACAAAGAAAAAAGTTTTAAATAAATGTTTTTTCATTGTTTATAACCGTGGAAAAAGATAGGTTATCAAGGTCATAGCTGTGATGTAGATAATCACCGTTATGCCGATGGCTGAGGTCACTGGATTCCGTTGTCCCCGACTTGTCTTCTTATCCCAATAAGGAACAAGCATCCAGAGCAGACCACCGAGGGCGAAAACCAACAAAGCAATCTTTTCTCCTTCAATTCCCAAAATATGGCCAGGAACAAGCTTCAAAGTGGTAAACATAAATGTAAAATACCATTCAGGCCGAATGCCTACTGGTGTAGGCGCAAAAGGGTCCGCCTTTTCACCTATCTCCCAGGGAAAGAAGACACAAAGAACACCAATTAAGGCCAGGACAGTAAACCAGATGGCGGCATCACGAAGGAAAAAATCCGGGAAAAAAGGAATTTCCGTCACTTTTTCTTGCTTTATGCCGAGAGGACGGCTAATGCCGAGTACCTGGATTAAATATAGATGGACTCCCAAAAAGAAAAGGGCTACCAAAGGCAAGATGGCCACGTGAAACCAATAAAAACGCGAAATAGTTGCTCCGGAAATTTCTGGCCCGCCCAGGACGAACGTTTTTAGCGTTGACCCGATAAAAGGGAGCTGGCCAAGAATATCAGTTCCTACCCTGGTGGCGAAAAAGGAAAGTTTATTCCAGGGGAGCAAGTAACCGCTAAAACCAAAGGCCATAAAAATAACGAGAAGAAAGAAGCCTGAAACCCAGGTTATTTCCCGGGGTGGACGATAGCCTTGAAGAAGGAAAGTACTGAACATATGAATAAAGATGGCCCCAATAAGGATATTGGCGGACCAGCTATGAACGGAGCGAATCAACCAGCCAAATCTAACCTGCCCCATAATGTAGATAATACTCTCATGGGCTTTATCCACTGTAGGAACATAGTAAAGCAAAAGGAGAATACCGGTTATCACCTGAATGATAAACAGGAAGAGGCAAAGGCCGCCAAAGTAAGTCCAGAAAGAATAGGGATGTTCCGGAACAGTTTTTTTCTTGGCGAGCTCGACTATCGCTTGCCATTTAAACCTTTCTTCAAAATAGGCCAGTAAAGCTTCTTTTTTTGGTTTTTTCCCTGGGGAGAGAAGAATAGGCCCCTCCCTGGATACCGAATCCTTTAAGCCATTTTCTTTTCTTGCTTCCAACCTTGATCCCTCCGCTTTAACCTTTATTCTTGAATTTAGTCACGGCTAAAGAATCAGGCGAATATTATTCTGGCAATTATTTTTTTTCTCCGGAGGAATTAAAATGAGAACCATCCTAATGTCAGGTTTAGGGAGCAAGTGCTTTCCGCTTCCATGAAAATATTTTTTAAATTTTATTAATGTAGCCGGAATCATCTAACCCCCCGGCATCTTTTTAGATACTAAAATTTCCTCACCTTCGACTTGAACGTGCAAAGTTTCAAGCGGTTTAGGAGGCGGACCAGATATTACTTCACCGTTCAGGTCAAAGCGGCCGTTATGACAAGGACAGATTATCGTTCCCGTGGCACCATCAAAAGTAACGGTGCAGGTAAGATGCGTACAAACGGCGGAAAAAGCTTTATAAGTGCCGTCGCTCGTCAGCAGAAGAAGAGCCGGAGTTGAGCCAAAACGGAAAATTTTAGCCGAATTTGGCGTGAGCTCACCCACGCGGCCAGCCACCACTTGCTCTTCCTCTGCTTGTTTTTGGGGTGGCGGAGTGAGGTAGCGAATGACCGGATAAAGGAGGGAGAGGAAAGCGCCAGCTCCCGCACCGCCTAAAAGAAAATCGATGAATTTTCTCCGTTTCATAGCCTTACCTTTTTTCTTTTTTTTCTTTTTCTATCGAACTCCATTTTGTCCAGCGGTCGGAAAGCCAGGCCTGGTAAAAAGAAAGGTTATGAGCTCCAGAGCTCCCCTCATCCATCATAACTTCTAAAATCTTCAAGTCTTCCTCCAGAGCTGTTTTCTCTTCGGGGTTGAGAGATAATTTCTTGAGCTCCGCGAGGAGGAGTTGTAAATCCTCAAGTCTTGTTCGAACCTCTTTTTGTTTGCTGGTGAAGACCTGAAGGTCATTTGGCTCGTGGCATTCAAGGCAACTTGTTTTCTCGAACCGGCTGATTTTCCCTTTTTGGAATGGATGGCATTGCTGACATTCTACACCGGCCTCGGCCATTGAATCTTGTTTGACCTCAATAGGGAAAAGTTTTCCACCCTGGTAGAAGTGAGCCTGAACCTGGTGACATGAGGTGCAATCCTCAACTCCTGCCTGATGATGGCAAGACGCGCACCCATTCTTGGTCATGATCAACTTACCGTGTTGCGGGCTCAAGGAATGGCAAGCCTGGCAATCCAGGTCTGTTTTCTGAAGATGGACTTCATGGTTAAAAGTTAGGCCAAATATTCTGGGAGAAATGGCTTCAATTCCTTGATGGCAGTTGAGACAAGAAGTCGGGGCCCTTCCTGGAGCCATCTTCATCGGCGGCGGTTGGAAGTTTGACCCGATTAATTGCATCGCTTTGGCGATAAGATGGGATGAGGCAGCGAGCAATTCTGTACTGTAAACCATGTTGTGCACTGCCTTTCCTTTTTCGACAAGAGCAATGTTGAAAGCCGCTTCCTCCAGGAGTCGCTGGGCCTCCTCTTTTTGGCCTGTTTGCCCCCTGGCGAGCTCCTGCTGCGCTCTTTGAAGAATCTGCTTTGCTTCGGAAATTTCTTTTTCAGCCGCTTTTTTCCACTGAGCTAATAAGCTGGAAAATCCTTTGCCATGGCAGGATTCGCAGGCCTCGCCCGAAGCTTTAAGAGTTTCGCTGGAAAGGAATTTGCCTCCGGTTTCTTCATGAAGAACATGGCAGCCCTGACAGCTCAACCCCTTTTCCATTTTAATCGAGGGCATGGCATGGGTCAGTCCCTCACCTCCCTTGCCTTGGTAAAGAATCTTCTGAGCTTCATGGAAGTTGTAATGGCAGGTCTGGCAATTGGCCATCGCCTCGATGTCTTTTAGGATTTTGTGTTGAATCTCAAGATGACACTGGTTGCATTCGATTTTGTGCGCGGCGATATGAGTCGAATGGATGAGGTCGGTCTCTTCGTATTGGTCCAGCCGGTCTTTTTCAAAATGACATTTATAGCAGTTTTCTCGCGGGACGATGCCGTCGCCCACGATGACTTGGACATGACACCTTTGGCAAGGGAGGTTGCTCTGGAGAGCGACGCGGTGGTCATAACGTTCTTTATTAACTGTCAAGTCTTCAGGCTTATGGCAATGAGAACAATCAGCAATCCGGGGATAGTGTTCGCTCTGTTTAAAATGGCAGATAAAACAACTGCTTTCCGTGACGGTGATATGCTCGCCCTGGACAATCTGAGAGTGGCAACTCGTGCAGCGAAGTTTTTTTCCACGACGCAAGTCCTCAAAATGAACCTTATGGTCAAAAACGACAGTTTTGAATTTTACCATCCCCTCGAGCAGCCGCTTGTCATGACACCCAGGCCGAAGACAAGCTTCATCAGGGATTTCAGCCCATGGTTTTGATTTAATGTATAGCTTTGTCCAATAGCGACCAACCTGAAGTAATCCTTCTACCTTAGCCCTAAGTTTTGACCTTAACCCGGGTGGATAATGGCAAACGTGGCACTCAATTTCATGGTGGGAAGATGTTTTCCAGCTTTCATAAAAAGGTTTCATGTAGTGACAAACGGAACAAAAACTGGAGCGAGAAGTAAACTCAGCAGCCAGGATAAAAACAAGGAGCAAGATTCCCAGCCCCAGCAACCACCAGCGCCATTTTTTTCGCCTCATTTTCTCATCCCTTTTCTCGTTTAAAAGGAATAAAAAAGTCTAACGCGCTTTATCGCGGCTGCCCGCTTCTTGGAAAAGAAGTAATCATCCGCCTTATTCACATAGTCCAAAATAAACTGAAATCCTGTCATCTTCATCCGCTTTCCTTCAACCTTCATTTGGGTATTTCTCTTGCCGTTCATTTCCCCTTGACAAGTTCTTCCCTCTGTATTTCTGGAAGACAAAAAATTCCATTCATTTATTCTTGATTCTCGTTTCTATTCTCGTTTCTGCTCTTAAGTAATTCATTACTCACTATCAAACATAACTATGCAGGCCTGAAAGTAAGTAATTAACCCCAAAGTAGGTAAACAGTGCCGCCAAGAAGCCGAGGATAGCGATGAGGGCCGAGCGTTTTCCTTTCCAGCCCATTACAATCCGGGTGTGAAGATAAAGAGCAAAAACAAACCAGGTAATCAGCGACCAAACTTCTTTTGGGTCCCAACTCCAGTATCTTCCCCAGGCAACATTGGCCCATACCATGCCGAAGACGAGACCGCCCAAGGTAAATAAAGGGAAACCAACAGCCACCGCCCGGTAGCTCAATGAATCAAGCTTGTCCGGCGCTAATGAAGATGAGAGTTTTTTGCCTTTCTTTTCTTTATTTACTGCTACCAGATAAAAAATACTGGCCACAAAAGCGATGGCAAAGAAAGCTTCGCCCAGGAGGGTCACAGACACATGGAGCCAGAGCCAGTAGCTCTGGAGGGCAGGGACAAGCGGCATGGCTTGCTTGGGCATTAGGGGTGAGGAAGCGAGGGCCATAAGAGCAATTACCAATAGCATCAAGTAGGCACTTAAATGTTGAAAACGGAATATTTTTTCCCCCACGAGCAGGGCGACGACAGTTGACCAGGCAAAAAAGGATAAAGATTCGTACATGTTGGTGAAAGGAGCATGGCTGGTCTCGATGGTTCGTAAAATCAGGGCCAGGGTATGGCAGAGGAAACCGATCAAGGCTAACTTCGAACCATATCTAGCGATTTTTGCCTGGCGGGAAAAGTTGCTCGTGAAATAAAAAACGGCGGCTAAAATATAAATTATAAACGTAAGAGGAAAAAGTGTTGCTTCCTTCATTTTTTTATCCTTATTTCTTTTTCCTTAGAGTGGCCATAATTTTTTCCATTTCTTTGGCTAAACCTTCGCGGTTCTTGGTGGCTACGCCGCCCGCCGTGAGGCGGGTTCGACCAGCTTCAGGTTGAAGATAGAATCGAATTTCGCGAGGCGGCCAATAAAAGGCCAGGGCTAAACCCAGCATGAGCAGAATGCAACCAAGCCAGATAAAGGTAGTGCCTGGGTCCCGAGAGACATGGATTACAGAATACTGGGAAGCTGAGTAGTCCCTTAATTCAACAGATAACAATGAGCTCTTTCCCGGATGAAGCTGGCTGAAGTCAGGAAAACGAGCAAAGAGCCAGCCAGCAAAGAGTTTTTCCCCATTCCTGGTAATCTCCACCAGCGCCGCCGGGTTATTTGGCTCGTTGGAGCGGGAAAAGGGTTGTTTTTTTTCATCCAGGACAAAATCAGGGAGAAAACGCTGGACTTGAATTTCCATGGACTCATCGACTTTCAATTTTTCTCCGGTTCTTGCCTTAACTATTTTTTCTTTTCCTTCTCCCTCAGCCGGACGAATGAGGAGTTCAAGGCTGGCCTGGTCCCAATCCCATCCATAAGCGCTCTGGTAAAACTTAAAACTCTTGTAGTTAAGCGGATGGTTGACCTCGACCGTTTTAGAAAGAACATCCTGGCCATTTTCAATGACAGTTAAAGTGCTTTTCCAGTCTTTGACCTGCCCCCCGGGATAGTATTCGGTCTGGAAAGAATCGAGTCGAACGGAAAACCCGGCCCGCGGCACTGCGGCGACCTCTCTTTCATGTAGAGCCAGGTCAGTCCTGAAGCTAAGCAGGCCACTGACTATGCCGCCGATAAGAATGAACAGAATCGCCAGATGGACGACATCAGAACCAAAAATCCCGGCCATTCTTTTCCGAGCTAATAGGAACAGCTCTGCCTCTCCTTTTTTCTCCTTTAACTGGTAATGGTGGGCTTTGAGGGCTTCTTGCAGAGCCAAATGAACTGCGTCTAAACCAGCGTTTAGCTGGAAGTTATGATGATAGCGAAGCGCGGCTAACTCGGAAGGCTTAAAATCAACTCGCGGCTGGAAATACCTTTTGAATTTAGGAGGAAGCCGCAGGAGCGTGCAGATTGTCAGGTTGAGGCCGAAAAGGAAAAGAAGGGTCAGGTACCAGAAAGATTGGTATAACTTAGTGAACTGGAGTTTGACCAGCAGGTTAGCCAACTGGCCATAGTGGAAAAGATATTCTTCCTGGCTTCGGCCTTGGGGAATAAGGGTTCCTAAGATTGAACTCAAGGTCAGAATGATGAGGAGGATGATAGCAACTTTTACGGAAGTAAAAAAGCGAAGGAAAGGGGACATAAAAACCTCGTTTTAAATTAATAACATTAAAGACTATAAATAATATCGGAATACTAAAAAGAAGGCAAGTAAAGCCAAAAATATATTGCTTTTAAGGCGGCAATTTTCGGTCAAGAATTTAAACGGCGCAAGAAAACGTGCCAGCCACCATAGGTTACCAGCTTCAAGAGGAGAAATGAATCAGTCACCTTCAAAGCTTAGAGCTTAAAGCTTATGGCTATTCCTACGCCAGGCAAAAAATAAAGCCTAAGGAAAAGATAAGATTAAACAAATTATTGAATTTCTTGACCGCTTTTTGAGCCTCATCGTTTCATCTATACCCGGGGGTAGGCCGTGTCAAGTTTTGTTCGCCAGTTAGCCATCGTCGTCTCTCCATTTTAAGCCTCAGTTAGTAGCCTGGCCCAGCGGACTTTCTAACGCCTGACTGAATCTCTCCGGCTTGATATAGGCCTACTCATTCGACCAGTCTTCCGTGTACACCATGAGGTAGGAAGTTATCAGCCTCAAGTAGGAGTTAATTGACAGGAACACTCTGACTACCCAGCTTCTCTTTCTTATCTCTCGGTTGATCCTCTCCAGCATTGCCTTATAATCTCTTTGAGGCATCGTAATAAAATACCTCTTTTTCTTAGTTTATTTTCAGTAAAAGGAGAGTTTATGATGGCTCACTCCTTAATGCAATTGGCGAACAATTTTGTCCACCAGCGGCGCAGAAAGGGCCATCTTCAAAGTAAATAAACATCACGGCTAAAGATAAATTCATTCTAGCTCACCATTTTCTGAAACGCTGATTCTCCATAACCAAATTCAGGAGATCTTTTCAGAAGTTTCCAGCAATTGATAAAAACTATAAATTTCTTACTGATATTTTCGAGTAGAAAATTTAATTAAGATCAGAAGCCAAAAGGCCATCATCATTCCTGCATGATTTCTGGCCATAAGGTGATAATTGGTATCATGGCCCAGGAATTTAAATTCCTCGGCGGCAGCCTTCTACCGTTACTAAATTAATTCTGAGCTCTTTTTGTCTATAAAAATTACCTCTTTATGTGAAACTAATCATTTAAATATTTAACTTGAATATTCAGGCGACCATTAACGCCTTTAGCGGGATAAGCGAATTAAAGCCACGGCTTTTTTGCTCGGGTCGCTTTCGGAAACAGCTTCCAGAGTAACGGTAGCCTGTTTAGCACTATCTTTTCCCGCATAAACATAAACTGTAATGGGCGCTGTCTTACCAAATTCAACGGAGGCCAGAGCATTGGGTAGCTTAACCTCCCAGCCTTTTCCCTCCACAGAAGCAGATAGCCTGTAGATATCATACTTGACGAAGGGAGAAACATCAGAAGGATGAAGAGAAGAAGCTACTTCTTTTAGCTGACCAGTATTTTTTAAAACGGCCGAAATTGAATTAAGGCCTTCTTTAAGTTTCAGGTTGGCGGGTGTTTCAAGCGTTACCCCTCGGGCGTGGGGCCCTGCGCCGTCAAGGGAGCGAAGACCGATGAGGTAAGAAATAATTCCGTCTTTATTCTTGCGAGGCTCGATGACATAGAAATGGAGGCGGTTTGGCTCGTCTATGTACTCATATTTACTTCCTGAGTCAACTCCCGCATGGAAAAGGGCATCATTTAGCTGGCGGTAATCGGCGATGGTCATCATGACTTTTTCTCCCGCGGGACTGATATAATCAACTTGGTTCATGTCCTCGGGGTGGGCGTCAATAACCCAGATATAGCTGTTAAAAGCATTGGGGCCGCCGTTGTTGCCTCGCAAGTTGTCCTTGTTTTTAGCGATAAGGACGCCGTTATCTGGACAAAAGGAGTCGAACCCGATTCTCTGGACCACCTCCACTGAGTAAAAATTATAGTTGGGGATACCGGGAGAGAGGGGGTTGGTAGCTGGGTCGTCAGGAGGGGTTCGGTCGCCGGGCTCAGACCCGTCAAGTCGCACGTTAATCCCGGTGAAAGTGCTGGGTAGAGGGTCAACTGCCCGGGCAGTAACTTCAGCCACCACCAAGCCACTTTTGGCCAACCCATCGCGGCTTAAATTCAGCAGTTGTCCTTCAGGAATGAAGTCGCAAGCCATGCGGTTGCGAATCATCAACCCTGGCGGGGCGGCCGCGCCGCCGATGGGTGGGACTACCCAGCGCCGATGAAGACCTCCTGGTCCGTTAAAACATCCTCGGTCCATGATGTCCCAGGTGCCAGCGGCTGCTCGGCGATATGGTTGGACATAAGGATTATTGTTGAGGTCAGGCAAGCGGAAAGCGAAATGACCCAGTTCGTGAGCAATGGTTCCTGAATTTTCGCCCTGGCGCATCGAAGAAAGACCCCATTGTTGAGAACCAGCCAGCCAGCTTGTCCATTCCACATACCTTGTGGGAACCCACCGGGGCATGGCTGGGTTAGGATTGCCCCATTCAGGCGGGATGTCTTCTTTGCTCTTGAACTTCATCACGCCAAATTCCATCCAGACACCGGTTTCGTCGTAGCCAGCATAGATCCGCAAAATAGCATCATAATTTTTCTTGATATCTTGGCCAGCGTCTGCCATCCAGAGGGCATCGCAATCCTGCTCCAGGCGTCCGCTGGCCTTGCTTCCGTCAGGTGTGTAATCATTCTGGCCGTATTCATTTAGCCCATAAACCCAATGGGGTTTGGGCATCCGATAAGGACCAAATGCGTCCACCTGCGTCAGGCCAAATTTACCTCGGGATTGCTCCATCCAGTAGCGATGGATGTTAAGGCCATGGTTTATTTCAGTAGGCTTGGTAAAAAAGTCAGCATAAAATTGAGGGACTTTTTCCCGAGGAATCGGGTCAACCTGGGGATTGCCAAAAGGGTCAGAGCCTTTAGGTAAGGTGATGACAAACGGCTGGTCAGGAAAATCAACTGCCACCACGGCCAGCCGGAACCCTTTTTCTGGCTTAAGCGCAGGGTCAGCCCAATCGCGGCCAGGAAGAGGTCGGTAATCATCCCAGGTCATTTCTTCATGGTCTTTTACTTGTTGGGGGTCAATCGGAGGAGGAAATTTATCACTCTGATTGGCTGGGCTCCGACTTGGAGCAGGTAAGAAAATTAAAGAGAAAAAAATCAAAGTTAAGATAAGAAAACCAGCTCTTCGCCAGCCGGCATGCTTAAAAGATTGCTTTTTTGGCTTTTTGCCAGCTTCTTTGATTACCCTCATAAATATGACTCCTTTCTTATAAAGGATTAAAAGTAAGTAAATTCAAGGCTATGATATTTAATATATCAGAATCGGTCAAGCCCGTTGGCTCATCCGTGCCTTGCGCTATACTTCAAATTTCAAATCATAATTTTTTTTAAAATTAGAGATTTAAGGTCAGAGGGTTATTTTGTTTCAGGCTTAATCGCTTCCAGGGAAAAATCCACTTTTAATCAAGTTTTAGGGCTAAAATTAATGGTGGCTCATTTCTCGTTTTGTTGGTAAAAAAAAATATTTGGCCGAATAGCTTTAAGATTTTATTTAAAAAATTTTATGGTAATAAGAATAGGGTTCAGAACCTAAACAAAAAAGCG
>FWPV01006900.1_pt1 | contig 21199 bp, 13 predicted proteins | sample 2228371 | NCBI WGS metagenome assembly FWPV01 (sample SAMEA103939776, study PRJEB20133) | metagenome | reverse complement strand
TTTTAGATTTTGGATTGTGGATTGCCACGCTGGGCAGCACAACGCCTGAAATCGCTTCAGGCAATGCGGCATCATCAACGGTAATTGGTATAAGGTCGGACAGAACATCTGAGCAAGCGCGGCTTGTAACGCATTGGAACGCCCCTGCGCACGGCTCTGGTCGCCCCGCTTCGACAGGCTCAGCGCAGGCTCTCCAGCGAAGCTGGAGAGGCCCGCCCCTTCGGGCTGAGCCTCAGGACGAAGCCTGAGCGGAGCCGAAGGGGGCCGGGGACGGGAACCAACCAGCGCATCCCAACGCCATCACGCCTGTCGGCGCCCCCCATACGTTCTGTCCGCCCCTGAACCCGGCGGGGGGACGGGGAAGGCTACGCCCTTTGTCTCGCTCCCGTGGCGCGCGGCGCAGCCGTGTGGGAGCCTCACGCGACTTGCAGACCATTACGGTCTATCCAGGGGAAAACCTATGCAATGCCCCTCTTGCGGCGCAGATGTGCCCGACGACGCGCTGTTTTGCATCGAGTGCGGGGTCAACCTGCGGCCCGTTGCTACCGGCGAAACCACTGCGCTCCCCAAACCAGCCCCGGACGCGATCGCCTGCGGAGTTTGCGGCGCGGCCAATCCGGCCCACGCCGCTTACTGCGTGCGCTGCGGCGCGCTGATCAAAGGTCCGGTCCCCATTCCCGGGGTCACGATGCCGGAACGTCTGGCCCGTTCTACCGAGCCGCTTGCGCCCCCGCCGCCCACGCGGCGCGCCGGCCCTCCCCGCGAGCTGCTTGGTCTGGCTGTGTTCCTGATCGGCTTCGGGGTGCTCATGCTCGCCCGCGTATCTATCTGGCCGGGTATCCTGTTCGTCATTGGCATCAGCGTGTTTGCGGTGAAAGCCATGCGTGGGCAGATCGTAGAGGCTCTGTCCGGTGTGATCTGGCTCTTCGGACTGGGCGTGTTATTTACCGTGCCGCGCCTCTTCTGGCCGGGCTTGCTGGTGCTGATTGGTCTGACGGTGCTGCTCAATATGCTCCGGCGCGCCGCAGCCAGACCGTGAGCCGGTGATTGCGTATGTGTTCACCTATCGGCAATCCGAAATCTACAATCTGATGTGAGAATACGGGGAAACCGGGTTTCCCCAACCCCCTGCCTGTGGGGGTGGCAGCCGCTCCCACCAGCGGTTGGGGAATAGGGAAACCGGGTTTCCCCACCCCCCTGCCTGTGGGGAGGCCGTAGAGGAGCGGCGCCGCGCTGAACACATACCAATCGCGCGCTAGTTGACATGCCCCCGTCATTGCACTACACTTGCCGGTATGCCAGCCTCTGCGGGCTGACGTGAACGTGTGGGGAAACCTGGTTTCCTCACGTCCCTGCCTGAGGGGAGGGTTCGGGAGGGCGCAGCCCTCCCGGGAACAAAATAAGCCAGGTTTTCTATGGGCCGTATCGTCGCTGTCACGAACCTGAAAGGCGGAATCGGCAAGACCACCACCGTGGTGAACCTCAGCGCCGGCCTGGCGCTCAAAGGTGCTCATGTGCTGCTGGTGGACGTGGATGCCCAGGGTAACCTGGCGATGGCTCTCGGGGTCAGCCCGCGCCGTACGCTCTACGATGCGCTGGTTGATGGCGCGCGCGCCGCTGATTGCCGCACCCCTGTGCGCCAGAATCTCGACCTGATCGCCGCTGATACTACCTTGCTGACGGCCCAACCAGCGATCGCCCGGCGGCCCGACTGGCCGCGCGTGCTCGAACAGGCGCTTCGCCCGCTGCGCGCGGAGTATGATTTTATCTTCGTTGACTGCGGCGGCTCGCTGACGGTGTTGAACGTCAATGCGCTGCACGCGGCCACTGATGTGATCGTGCCTACGACGGTCGAGCCTTTTGCCGTGCGGGGCCTTGAAATGCTCGTGGTGCAACTCAGTCGGGTCAAGGGTAATGCCGGCAGCCTGCGGGCCATCGTGCCGACCCTTTTCGATGCGCGAACACGGCAGTCAGTCGATCTGCTGGAGCAGTTACGCGAGCAGTATGGCAGCCTGGTCATGGACCCCATCCGGATCAATGTGCGCCTATCGGAGTCGTCGGCCCGGGGCAAGACGATCTACGAGTACGATCCGCGCTCCCGCGGCGCCGCCGATTATGCCCGCCTCGTCGAGCGGTTGAGTGACCTCTGGGGTTTTGCCCCGCCCTCGCCCGCGCAGCCAGCGCCACCCCCGCCATCCTCCGCGCATCCCCTCCCCGCTACGCATCAACCCGTTGCCCCGCCGCTGGCGCCCCCTCCCCCCACTCCTGCCACGCCCCAGGCTGCAACTGCCCACCAGGAACCAATCGTGACCGGCGCGGGCAGTCTCCTGTCGCTCACCTGCCCTAACTGCGGCGGCCCACTGCGCCGCGCGACCGTCGCCGGCTATCGCGTGGTCTTCTGCGATCAGTGCCGTTACCGCCGCCAGGAGCTTGCGGGCGGGGTCAGAAGATAGCGGGCGCGAGTTGCGATGGTGCTGAGAAACGCCCCCCTCGCCCTCCTGGCGCTCCTGCTGGCCGCCGGCCTGATACTGGCCGGGCTGGCCCACGACGCGCCACTGGCTCGCCGGGATGGGTTGCTGCGCGCCGATGCGCTCAGCGCGCTGCTGGTGGTCGTCGTTGCCGCGCATGGCCTGGTTACCCTGGCCCGGGGCACGACCCATCGCTGGAGCGCCGTGGCCGTAGCCTGGCTGGTAGCGATGGCCGGGTTGCAGGGCCACCTCGGCGCGCTGGGAGGGCTGCTGGCCCTAGCGGGGCTGCTGGCCGGCGCCGAGTCTCTCGAGCGCGCCGGATCGCCCGGCTGGAGTCGGCAGGTCCCGCGCCTGGCGCCGCTCGGTGTAGTGGCGGGGATGGCGCTCATCGGCCTGACCGGCGGCGAGTGGAACTACGGCGCGCCACTGGCAGGGGCCGGGTTGAACAGTCTGAGCTTCGCGCTGATCCTCGTGGCTGCGTTGCTGGCCCTGGACGCCCGGGCGCTGGCCGGAGAAGGTGCGCCTGCCAGCGCGCCAATCCTGGCCAGCGGCTGCCTCTACGCCCTGGTGCGCCTGTTCAGCCTGGGGCCGTGGAACCTGGGCTGGCTCTTCGCCGCCTTGCTGATGGGCGGCCTGATAGCGCTGTGGGGAGCCTGGCGCGCTGCGGTCGCGCCAGCGGAGCGGGCTGCCCCGTGGCTGGGTCTGTCTCTGGGCGGGATGGCCATCGCCGGGGCGGGGATGGGCTCGGCGGCCGGACTTTCCGTCGTGGGGTACGCGCTGCTCCTCTGGCCGGCGCTGCGTCTGGGGCTGGAGCGTCCGGTTGCAGGAGTGCGCGCGCTCTGGCTGCTCTCTGCTGCGGCGCCGCTTAGCGGGCCGTTCGTGGCCGGCTGGCTGGCCATCGCCGCAGCCGCTGCCGGGGGAGTGCCTGCGCTGACCGTGGCGTTGTGGCTCGCAGCCCTGCTGGCTGCTCTACCGCCAGCGCGCCTCGCTGGCGCGCCCCGCCCGGCAGGCCTCGCAGCGCCAACCGGCGCCGGGCTGGAGCAGGGCGAGCGCGGCCACCCCGACGCTCCCCTCGATGCTACCCTGGCGGCCTCTGCCCCACCCCCCGGCGGGGAGGCCCCGGATAAGCAGGAACCATCGCACCCGGCGGCCTCTACCGGGCGACCTCGGGCAGAGCCAGGATCCTCTACCGCCGGTGCTGCCGCCCCGCCAGCCCTCACGCCGGAGGGGCGGGCCTGGCTGGCAGCGGCGTACAGCGCCGGGCTGGGCCTGGGCGCGCCACTGGCGCTGGCGGGCCTGCTGATCCCGGTAACGGCCCAGCTCCAGGGTGGGCTGACGCCCTTTGGCGAGATCGTCGCCTGGCCCTGGGCGGGCCTGATCGCCTTTGACACGATGCGGCAGCCCGTTGCCACCCTGCCCTCGGTCGCCCTGGCCGGGCTGATGCTCGTCCTCAGCGCGCTGTGCTGGGTAGCCCTGCGGCTGCTCGCCCTGCGCGAGCATTGAGCGATGGGTGAGCTGCTGGGCGCCCTGGGTCTGGCGTGGCCGCGCGTGTTACTCTACCCCGGTGGCCTGTTTGCCCTCGTGGCGAGCCTGGTGTTGATGCGCTGGCTGGCCGCCGGTGGCGCTGCGCCTGCCTGGCCGGCGCCGCCGGCAACCGTGCTCGACCTGGCGCCACCGCTCATGGTGCTGACCCTGTTGCCCCTGGCGCCGGCGCGGCCCTTTCCCTTCGGCCTCGATCTGCCCGTGGCCCTGGCCCTGCTGGAGTGGCCCCGCGTTCGCGTTCTGGCCGCTCGGGATCGCGCTCCTGCCGAGCTGCTGCGCGACTACGCGCTGCCGCTGGCAGCGGCCCTGGCCCTGGCTGTTGCCACGGGCGGATTGGAGCTATCGCGGTTGCTACGCTGGCCCGGGGCCGTGCCGGAACAGGCGCTGCTGGTGCTGGGCGCCATGCTCTGGCTGTTGGGCCTGCCGCGCCTGCTCCGCGCCGGCCCTGGAGGCGCCGCGGGCGCCCTGCGGGCCCTCGGCCTGCTCCTGGTGGGGACGTTGCCGCTGCTCGGCGCCCTCGCGGCAGCCGCCGGACCATGGCTGCCCGCGGACGGGGCGGGATGGCTCTTGCCGCCCGTGGCGATACTGAGCGCGGCGCTGGCGCTGGGCGTTGCGCTCCGTGTGCCGGAGCGTTGGGCAGGACGGATCGGGGCGGCAGGAGGGGCGCTGGTTCTGGCGCTGGCCGCCTATGCCGCGTCAACCGTGCGGTAGCCGCCACGCCCCCGGGGGGTAAACGCATCGGCCAGATTGGCGATGATCGCGCTGGCGAGCTGCATCTCCACCCGCAGCACCTCGCGCAGATTCTGCAGATCGCGGTCGGACCACAGCTCAAACAGATCGGAGACCGTGCTGCTCACCAGTTGGGTGTATTCCAGGCGCAGGCGCTCCGGGCCGCCCTGATAGATACGGCGCACCTCGACCATCACCGGTTCCATCTCGGCAGCCTCGGCGGGGTAGAAGCGCTGGAAGGCTTGCGCAACGGCGCGCTGGAACATACGCACCAGTTCCGTGTCGCTACGTTCCTGCACGCTGGTCGCCGTGGCCGTGTAGGTCCACTGCAGGTCGAGCGGCTCAGCGGGCAGATTGCGGCCCTCGGCGAGCAATTGATGCACTGGCGACCAGGTAAAGCTCAATTCAAGATAGGGAGGCATGTTTTCGCTGCTGAGAGGTTCTTCGTGTTCAGGAAAAAGTTCAACTTTGCACGTGCGATCCTGGGTGGTGGGGATGACACTCTCAATAAAGGCGTGTTCATGCAGGCCCGCGGCGAGCCAGGCATCTTCCAGCCCCGCCACCAGATCGTCATAGGTGATCATTGCCAGGCTCCAGTGACTGAGATTGCGCCACGAAGGCGCAACGATTGGGAGGGTTCGGGAGGGCGCGGCCCTTCCAGGAGTCTGATGTGAACATACGGGGAAACCGGGTTTTCCCATCCCCCTGCCTGTGGCGGCGCCAGCCGCTCCCACCAGCGGTTGGGACATGGGGAAACCGGGTTTCCCCAACCCCCTCCCTGAAGGGAGGGTTTGGGAGGGCGAAGCCCTCCCAGGAATAGTTATGTTCATGCCGGTGGGCAACCCGGGTTTCTCCATCCCCCCGCCCACGGGGTGGCAAGCCCTGCCCACCGGCAGGGTTTGGGAGGGCGCAGCCCTCCCGGGAGAAACGCTCCAGGCAGGAGATGGAGAACCCCGGATTCTCCCTGTCGTTGCCCATACACAGGTGATTGAAGCAACAAATGTTCCTGATATTGTAACCCCAACTGCTGGTACGGGCAACTGTGCTGGTTGCGGTACAGGGCTGATGCAACGTCCGCCTCCGGCAGTGGGGTGTGGGGCCTGCCAACAAGGGGTTCGTGGGAGGGCGCAGCCCTCCCACACCCTCCCCGCCGGGAGGAGCGCGGCGAAACCTGGTTTCCCCGTGTTCCTCCCGGCCCTGCCATGCCAGTGGATTCTTCACCACACGAACAGCCGCTCTGGTATTATATTGTTGCCCTGCCTTACTCTGAAGCTGCCTGCCCGGCCTGCTCCAGGGCGCGCTGTATCCAAAGGTCCGTTCGCCAGAGGCGCCCCGTATGGAACCTGACACCCTGACGCCACTCCACGAGCAACTGGCTGCGCTGCGCGCGCACCTTGATCGCCTGACGCCGGATCTGGCGCCTGCCGCCGATCTGGCGCAGCACCTGCGCTCTGCACCTTTCAACTGGGAACTGTGGGTTGATGGCGCAGGCCACTGTCGCTACAGCAGCCCTGCGAGCGTCGCAATCATCGGCTACACGCCCCAGCAGCTCTATGCCGACCCCGAGTTGCTGACCCGCTGCGTCCATCCTGCCGATCAGGATCTCTGGGCCGAGCACCGGCGCCGTGTGCTCCACGCCGACTGCGGCGAAACCTGCGCGCTGCTCCTGCGCCTGGTGCATCGCGACGGAACGGTGCGGCGGGTGCTGCACCGCTGCCGCCCGTTCCTGGACCCCGACGGCGTCTGGCAGGGGCGTCACGCCGTGATCTGGGTGCTTGGCGAAGGCGAGTTCCCCGATCTGAGCGCGCTGCCTCCCTACCCCTGGTTGGGGTCCCAGATAGAATGGCACCTGTCGTCGGATTACCATTTCATCCGCTCGATTGCCGACCTCTTGCCGGCAGTGGTGTTCATTTTCGATCTTACCGAACAGCGCGCCGTGTATGCCAATCGTCCTCTGGCCGGTTTGCTCGGCTACAGCCTCGACGAGATCCGTGCTTCCGACATTAATACGCTGCCGCGTCTGTTGCATCCTGAGGATCTGACCGGTCTTGAGCAGGGGTTAGAGGAACTGCGCGCCATGACCGACGACCAGACCATTGAGCACACCTTTCGCCTGCGGCACCGCGATGGCTCGTGGCGCTGGATGCGTAGCCGTGGCAGGGTCTTTCGCCGCGACGCCCAGGGGCAGGTCTTGCAGGTGCTGGGGCAGATCGAAGATGTGACCGAACAGCATCTCGCCGAGGAACGACTCCGCTACCAGGCGAACCTGCTGGCCAACGTCGCTGATGCGGTGATCGCCGCCGATCTGGCTTTCCACATCCAGAGTTGGAACGCCGCTGCCGAACGGATCTATGGCTGGACCGCCAGCGAGGTGGTGGGCCGGTCGGTTGACGAGGTGCTGAAGACCCGCTACATCCACGATTCGGAAGAATCGGCCTTGCAGACCCTGTTCAGCGATGGGCAGTGGAGCGGCGAGGTGGAGCAGCGCCGGCGCGACGGAAGCTATGTACCCATTCAGTCCTCGGTGGCCTTGCTCCGCAATGGCGCGGGACAAATCACGGGCATGGTGGCGATCAATCGCGACATTAGCGAGCGCCGGCACGCCGAACTGCTGCTTCAGGCGGTCAACACCCGGCTCGAACAGGCAATTGTCGAGGCGCGTCGCCGTACTGCCGAGGTGATGCAGATCAACCAGATGCACGATCTGCTCCAGGTCTGCCAGAACCGCGCCGAAGCCGCCGAGGTGATCGGGTTGCGCCTGGCGGCGATTTTTCCTGACCACGGCGGCTATCTGGCGATCCGCATTCCCGGTGCCGATGACCTGGAAGTGATCTGCCAGTGGGGTGAGCAATGCCCGGCCGAGACCGTGTTTCCCATCGAAGCCTGCTGGGCCTTGCGACGCGGCCAGTTCCACGTGCTCGCCGGCCCCCGCGCGGGTCCGCGCTGTCGCCATCTCGGTGCGACCCGGGCTGACCATATGTGCTGCCTGCCGCTTGCCGTGCAGAGCGAGATCTACGGCGTGCTCCACATTGCTGGCGAGGCCCAGCCGCGCATCGAGTTGCTGATCTCCGTCGGCGACGCGATCAAACTGGCCCTGGCCAATATTGATCTGCGTGAGGCGTTACGCGAACAGGCCATCCACGATCCGCTGACCGGGTTGTTCAACCGGCGCTACCTGGAGGCAACCCTGCCCCGTGAAGTCTACCGCGTGCAGCGGGAGGGCGAGGCGCTCTGTGTCGCGATGCTGGATATTGATTATTTCAAGAGTTTCAACGATCGCTACGGCCACGAAGCCGGCGATATGCTCTTACGCGAGGTGGGATGGGTCTTTCGCGAGCATATGCGTAAAAGTGACATTGCCTGCCGCTACGGCGGAGAAGAGTTTGTGCTGGTCCTGCCCGGTTCGGCAGTAGAGGATACGGTGCAGCGGCTGGAGCAGATCCGCAACCTGGTCAACGCCCTGCAGATCGACTTTCACGGGCGCCGCCTGGACCCCGTGAGCGTTTCGGTGGGCGTGGCGGCCTACAGCGGCGCTGGCGGCGTCGAGGAGTTGCTGCGCGCTGCCGATGAGGCCCTGTATGCCGCCAAGCGCGCCGGACGCAACACGATTGTGGTCGCCGGGACGCCTCATACCAATGCTGCTTGATGGCCTCGCATCGGATCAGCGCCACACCTCTACAGCTCCACAAGGAGACGGTGGTCGCCGGACTCCCTGGCGCATTTCTCTGGACCTGTGCTATAATGAAGAGTCCCATGCTGCGCAGCCGACGTACCGGGCCTGCGCCTGAAGGGGCTGGTCGGCACGATCAGCCCTGTTTTGAGTTGCCATGCGTACCCTTGAGGAGCTTTGCGTCGAACTGGCTGCCCAACCTGCCGTCGGGTCAATTGCCGCGGCCCTGGGTCGGCCAGGCGCTTACCTGCGGCTGGCCCCGCTACCCGCAGCCACCCGTGCGCCAGTGGCGGCGGCTCTGGCCCGGCGTCACCCCGCGCCCCTGCTCTTCGTCCTCTCGAGCGCCGATGTGGCCCTGCGCGCCGCCGATGATCTCCGGCAGTGGCTCGGGCCAACCCGCCCGATCTATTTTCCGGCCAGTGACGCGCTGCCCTACGAGCACACCTCACCGGGGAGCCAGGTGCTCAGCCAGCGCCTCCGCGTCTTGCAGAGCCTCGCCGTCTGGCGCGCCGGGGCCGGAGCGTCGGCGCCGCCGGTGATCGTTGCGCCGATCAAGGCCCTGATGCAACCGACGTTGACTCCCGCCGAACTGGCCGAGGCGACGCTGCCCCTGGCGCTCGGCGCAACCTATCGTCCCGAGGCCCTTACGCGCCGGCTTCTCGATCTGGGCTACCGTATGGCCCCTACGGTGGAGGAACCGGGCGAATTGAACCGCCGCGGTGACCTGCTCGACGTCTGGCCCGCGGCCGACGAGTTGCCCCTGCGTATTGGCTTCTTTGGCGACGAGGTGGAGAGCATACGCCGGTTTGATCCTGTGACCCAGCGCAGCGAGACGCGCCTGGAAGCGGTGACGATCGGCCCGCCGCATGAGATCCCCCTCTGGCGCCGCGAGCTGGCCGTGGCCCGCATCGCCGCCCTCGATCACACCGGGCTCCGCCGCGAGGCGCGTCTGGAGTGGGAAGCCGCCCTCGAGCGCCTCGAGCGCGGCGAACGCTTCGAGGGCCGCGCCTTCTACGCCCCGTTCTACCGCCAGGCTATGGGCGCCTCGCTGCTCGACCATCTGCCTCCAGGCGCGGCGATCCTCCTCTCCGAGGCCCAGTTCCTCGCCCGCCACGCCGCCGAGATCCACGAACAGGCCGAGCATGGGCGCGCGCGCCTGATCGTCGGCGCTGAGTTGCCCCCCGATTTTCCCCGGCCCTATTTCCTCTGGGACGAACTCTTCGCCTCCGCCGCCCCGCCCGCCGGCTGCGCCCTGGCCGACCTCAGCGGCTCCGAAGCGCCTACCCCGGACGGCGCTGGCGAGTCACTTCCGACCGGCAACCTCCACTTCGAGCCTCCCGAACTGTTCGGCAGCCAGTTTCGACGCCTGGTTCACGACATCGTCACGCGCCTGGTCCGCGGCGAGCGGGTGCTGGCCGTTACCAGCCAGGCGGCCCGCTTGCAGGAACTGGTCGAGGAGGCCCTGCAGAACGGTGTCGCCGATGCGGCAATGGCCCGGGCGCGCTTCAGCGTGGCCCACAGCGCCCTTGAAGGCGGCTGGCGCCTCCCCGCGCTCAATCTGACCCTCTACACCGACTGCGAGATCTTCGGTATTCGCCAGCGCCGCCCGCTCAGCGAACGCCGTAAACGCGCCGCTTCCGCCGAAGAGCGCGCCGCCTTTGTGCGTGGTCTCAAACCGGGTGATTACGTGGTACACATCGAACACGGCATTGCCCGGTTCGAGGGCCTCATCCGCCGCGTTGTCGGCGAGATCGAGCGTGAGTACCTGGCGCTGCGCTATGCCGGCGACGACAAGATCTACGTGCCGGTAGACCAGGTCGATCGCGTGACCCGCTATATCGGCTCAGGCGATGCCGCTCCCGCCCTTACGCGCCTGGGCACTCAGGACTGGGAACGCGCCAAGCGCAAGGCCCGCGCTGCCGTGCAGGACCTGGCCGAAGAACTGCTGACCATCTACGCCCAGCGCCAGATGAAGCAGGGCCACCCCTACAGCCCCGATACCGACTGGCAGCGCGAACTCGAAGAAGCCTTCCCTTACCTGGAAACCGACGATCAACTCCGCGCCATTGGCGAAGTCAAACGTGACATGGAACAACCGGTACCGATGGACCGCCTGATCTGCGGCGATGTCGGTTTCGGCAAGACTGAAGTGGCCCTCCGCGCCGCCTTCAAGGCTGTGCAGGACGGCAAACAGGTGGCCGTGCTGGTGCCCACCACTGTGCTGGCCCAGCAGCATTTCGATACCTTCCGCAAACGCATGGCGGCCTTCCCCGTGCGCGTTGAAATGCTCTCGCGCTTCCGCCTGCCGAAGGAACAGGACGCCATTGTTGCCGATCTCGCTCGCGGCAAAGTGGACATCGTCATCGGCACCCACCGTCTCCTCTCCAATGATGTGCGTTTCAAGGACCTGGGACTGGTGATCGTTGACGAGGAGCAGCGCTTCGGCGTGCGCCATAAGGAACGTCTCAAGCGCCTGCGCGCCGAGGTGGATGTTCTAACCCTCACCGCGACCCCCATCCCCCGCACCCTGCACATGGCCATGGCCGGCATCCGCGACCTGAGCGTCATTGATACCCCTCCCGAGGAGCGCCTGCCCATCAAGACCTATGTGGCGCCGTACAACGAGTCGCTGGTCTGTGAGGCCATCAACCGGGAACTGGAGCGCGACGGTCAGGTCTACTTCGTCCACAACCGCGTGCAGAGCATCTATCACGTTGCCAATCGCCTGCGCGGCCTGCTGCCCGAGGCGCGCATTGCCGTGGGCCATGGCCAGCTCGATGAGCGCGAACTCGAACGGGTCATGCTCGATTTCTTCGAGGGGCGCTACGATGTTCTGGTCTGCACCACGATCATCGAGAGCGGGCTGGACGTGCCTAACGCCAACACGATTATCATTGACGATGCGACCAGCTACGGCCTGGCGCAACTCTACCAGTTACGCGGACGGGTGGGTCGCAGCGCCAACCGCGCCTATGCCTACCTGCTCTACCACCAGGAGAAGCCGATGACCCGGGAAGCTCAGTCGCGCCTGGAGGCCATTCAGGAGGCTACGGAACTCGGCGCGGGCTTTCGCGTCGCCATGCGCGATCTCGAAATCCGGGGCGCGGGCAACCTCCTGGGCGCCGAACAGAGCGGCCACATTGCCGCCGTGGGGTTCGATCTCTACTCGCGCCTGCTGGAACAGGCCGTGCGCCAGCTCAAGGCGAGTGTTGATCGCGCCGCGCCATCCGGCGAAGCCGTGCCACAGGTCAGCCTGAGCGAAGCCGCCAGCAAGCTGGTGATCAGCGAAAAGGTCCTGGTCTCACCCCTCGTTACCCTCGACCTGCCATTGACGGCCTATCTGCCTGAAGACTACATCGCCGACCCCGTGCTGCGCGTGGCGATGTACCAGCGTATGACCGAGGCGCAGACAGTTGAGGAAGTTCGCGAGCTGCGGCAGGAGTTGCACGACCGCTTCGGCAAGCCGCCGGAGGCGGCCCTGCATCTGCTCACCTGGCTCCAGATCAAGGCCCTGGCATTGCAGGCCGGTGTGAGTTCAGTCGTCACAGCCGGAGACGAGTTTATGATTCGCCTGCCCGTACTTGAGGGCGCGCAGCGCGAGCGCCTGCGCCGGCGCTTCTCGCGCGACCAGACGGTCAAGGTTGGCCCGCAGTTCGTGCGCCTCGACCGTCGGGCCCTCAACGGCGCCTGGAGCGACAAGCTCATCGTCGTGCTCGAGGCCCTGGCGGCCTGAGCGCCTTCCAGCGCGAGCCGTCACCGCGGGGCAGGGCAGGTTCCCGGGTAAAGCGGTTTCAGGCGTTGCGCTTCCCAGCCTGGCAATCCACATCATGCCAGGCGCCGCCGCCCTGAGTGGTCTGCCACGATACTTGTGACGGACGTGGCGGGAGGGGGCGTGGGAGGGCGAAGCCCTCCCCGCAAAAAACTATCCATCACAACCTGGTTGACAAACCACCGAGCGCAGTTGAAGGGGTAGCATCTCGGCGGGACCCTTCGTTTCGCTCAGGGTGACAGCGCCAGACGCGCCGGTAAGCGTCTATGTTCGCGCCGGAACGCTTAAAACTCCTGCCACACCCAGTGGTACGAACTCACCGGGAGAGGACGCGGCGGCATTGGCTGCCCTGGTCTGGGGAGCCGGTCGTTGGCTGGATTGACGCTGCTGCTGCGCGCGTAGAGGTAGGCGATCTTTCCGGCGTTCAGCTCGAAGGCGGTTTTGATCCAGGCCTGGGCGATGGTCGGCTGGGCCCACGGAAAGTCGATCCCGAAAAAGCTCGGCAAGCGCGCGTTCTCCACCAGGCGCCCGCCGAAGGCCACATCGGCCATATTGCTGTTGAAGCCGAGCAGCATGTGCGCCCCCTGGAACGAACTGAACCACCTGCGGATCGGTTCGCTGCCGCTCGTGTAGCCCTGCACCCGCAGCGTCTGGCATGAAGCAAAGCCGACCCAGCGCGCGCTGTTGAAGCGAGCATTGCTGGCGCTCACCCAGGCGCTGTCTTTGTTCGAGGCCATACTCAAACCGCCCGGGCCGCCGTGACCGGCGTAGTACACAAAGTCAGCCCGATCCACTCCCTGTGTGCAGTCAATGCCACCCAGACCGCAGTCGCGCCAGTCGCGCTCCCAGGCGGCGCTGTTCGACCAGAAAAAGCGCTGGCTGTAGCCGTAGCTGATCATCCCGCTACGGAATCCATTCGCGTCGGGAATCACTCCTGGGAGATCGCTGCCGCCTGTGCCTGCCGGCGGGTAGTCCCAGTTGGCTTCGATGCCGAAGCTGTACCCCGTCTGCTGTGGGACGGCTTCGGCTGCCGTCGCTGCGCCACTCTGATCACGAGCGAGTAGCGGCAGGTACAGCGTGGGTGCGACGGCGGGTTGCAGGCTGACCTGCGCCTCCCGCACTGCGCCATCACCGTCGATCACTCGCAGCACCACTGTAACCGGTGTGGGTGTGCCGTCACGACCGGCAGCGGGCAGGTTACGGGTGCGCAGTTCAACCGTGCCGGGGCTGCTCACCGTGGAGGTGGCGGCAAGCGCCTCGCCGCCACCGGTGAGCCACTCGACGCGGTAGGGAGCCGCGCCATCACTGATCGCGCCCCGCAGCAGCACCTCCGCGCCGGGGTTGAAGCGCGAACCGTTTGCGGGGTCGGTAATGCTCACCGTCGGGCCAAAGCCCCCCGCCCCCGGCTGCGCCAGCGGCGCCACAATATCGCGCAGGACCACCGTCTCGCCCCCGACGGTGACCTCGATGCCTTCAAACTCCAGCACCGGCTCCAGCGCGCGCTGCTCCACTGCGGCGTCGCGCACGTAATAGGAAAGCGCCGGATCAGGGATGTTTACCGTAGCCCCGGGGAACGAGGCGCGCACCTGTTGCTCCACCTGATTGCGAATGACGTTCGGATCACGGATCAGGACCTCACGCGGCTGACCGAGCTGGCGACTGAAGAACGGCATGGCTACCGCCGCCAGTCCTGGCGCCGCATTGTCCAGCGTAGGACCGTTATCCTGGCTCGTCGTGGTGAACAGCAGTGAGAGATGACCGCCCGGACCGCCGAGCGGCACCCCGAAGCGCTGACCCACCTGCACCGGCAGTTGCATCGGCACCTCCACCACGACCCCGACCTCCTGCTGGGTCGGTGCGGCGCCGGGATTACCGGCGGGAACAGTGGCAGCGCGGATCAGGCTCGTCCGGTAGAGCGGATTCTGGGGATCGGGGTTGAAATTGCAGCCCTGCGGGTTCGGAGTGCTCACCCCCTGCGGGATCTGCGGGCCGGCCAGCAGGTCACCCTGCCGATCCATAAAGTCGTTCTGCACGAGGAACTGGCAGGCCAGTCGTTGCGCCTGCCCGCGGTCGATAGCCCCACGCGCGCTCTCGCGACCAAGTTCCCTCAGATCGGTGGCGTAGTAGCCGCCACTTGCCCCATAGCGCACCAGGAACGACTGTGTGTCGGTGAACAGAGCCGTAAAGCGCGGCGCTCCGAGGTACGTATCCGCGGCAACAGGCTGTTCAGCGAAGATGCCGCTGAAGCGGCGGGTCAGTTCCCGCGTCGTGTCCTGGTTTACCTGAGGCGCGGTGAGCGGGAAGACTGGCAGGGTCGCGCCTTGCTGAAGCACAATGTTGTTCGCGGTCACAAAGACAGGCGGAGCGGAACGAACCGTCCAGGCGCCGGTCAGGGCCAGGCTCAGCGCCAGCGTCAGCAGCATCAAACGCAATGACAGACGGATGGGACCTGCGGGCATGAGGCTCTCCTTTCTCCAATGGAATGCCGGCGCTGAACGGAATGGCCTGGAAGGCTCGATTCGCGAGGCGCTCAACGCCGCGATGAAAACAGGTGTATGGTTGAGAGGGCTACGTCCTCCCAGGCCCTCCCCACAGGGAGGGGGGTGGGGAAAGCCGGTTTCCCCATTTCCCAACCGCTGTTGGGAGCGGCTGGCGCCCCCACAGGCAGGGAGATGGGGAAACCTGGTTTCCCCATCTGTTCACCTCAGGGCTTCACCCTGACCATGAACCCTCTGACAACCTTAAGAACCGGCCAGGGAGGTATCGTATTGAACGCGACGATGATGAATTTTCACACCCTCCTCTGTGACTCGCGGAACTACAATGATCTCGGGGAGGGCCTGGAAGGACGACACCCTTGCCAGAGTGAAAATATGTGTTCCTGGGAGGGCGCAGCCCTCCCAAACCCTCCCCACTGGCAGGGGGGTGGGGAAACCTGGTTTCCCCATATGTTCACGTTCGTTGGGCGCGGCGAAGCCGCGCCGACATCGGTGAGGAGCACGTATGGCACGCTCGCTGTACCTGGTTCCGCTCGAACGGCATGCCGGAACCTCGCTCCTTTCGCTTGGGATCCTCGATTACGTGTTGCGGAAGACGCGGCGCGTGGCGATCTTTCGCCCGGTGATCCGCGACGAGGCAATGACCCGACCCGACAAGACCATTGACCTGCTCCTGGGCCATTTTCGCCTCGATCAGGTCTACGGCGAAACCTATGCGCTCACAACTTCAGCCGCCGACGCCTTGCTGGCCCATAACCGCTACGACCAGATCCTCAATCGCGCCATCGCCGCCTACCAGCGCCTGGCCGGGCGCTATGATTTTGTCTACTGCATAGGCTCCGACAGTCACCACGATGCTCCCCAGTTCGAGTTCAACCTGAACGTCGAACTGGCCCGCAGCCTCGACAGCCCGGTGATCCTGCTCACGAGCGGCCAGGGGCGCAGCGCCGAGGAGCTTGCCGGGATCCTGCGGCAGGCCTATGATGCCTTTCGTGCCCGCGGCTGTCCGGTCGTGGCGCTGGTGGTAAACAAGGTAGAACCGGAACGGCTCGATACCCTGCGCGCATCAATCGCCCAGGATCTGGGCCTTCCTGCCGAACAGGTGGTGGCCTTGCCCGCCGACGTGGTGCTGGGTAGCCCGACGATGCGTGAGGTGGTCGAGCAGCTCAACGCCGAGGTGCTCTACGGCCGTGAACAGTTTGACCGGCAGGCCCGCCGGGTGATGATTGTCGCGATGCAGATGGAGCATTACCTGGATCGACTCAGCGACCATGTCTTGCTGGTCACCCCGGGGGATCGCGGCGACGTTCTGCTCAGCGCGGTGCTGGCCCACCATTCGGCGAATTATCCCTCCCTGGCCGGGATCGTGCTGACGGCTGGACAGCGACCCTCGGCGGCGCTGGTGCGCCTCCTCGATGGTGTGGGCGAGATCCCCCCGGTGGTGGCGGTGACGAGCGACACCTACGAGACCGCCACCGAACTGTTTCGGGTGAAGTCGTACATTACCACCAATACGCCGATGAAGATCGAAGCCGCGTTGCAGCTCTGCGCCCGCTACATCGATGGGGCGGCGCTGGAGCAGCGCTACGGCGCGATCCAGCCCCGCGGCGTCTCGCCGCGGCTCTTTCTCTACAACCTGGCCCAGCAGGCCCGCGCCAACCGCCGGCGCATCGTGCTCCCCGAGGGTAACGAGGAGCGCATCCTGCGCGCCAGCGCCATCCTGCTCCGCGACCAGATCGCTGACCTCATCCTCCTTGGCGATCCGCAGGAGATCCGCGCCAATGTGAACCGCCTGGGCATTGACCTGGATCTCAACCAGGTCGAGATCATCAACCCGGCCACCTCCCCGCGCCTCGATGCCTACGCCGAGGAACTCTACCACCTGCGCCAACACCGCGGTATGACCCGCGAGCACGCCCGCGACCTGATGCACGATGTCTCCTACTACGGCACGATGATGGTCCATATGGGCGATGCCGACGGCATGGTCTCGGGCGCGGCGCACACCACGGCCGACACGATTCGCCCGGCATTGCAGATCATCAAGACCCGTCCCGGTATCTCGATTGTCTCCTCAGTGTTCTTTATGTGTCTGGAGGATCGGGTGCTGGTCTACGGCGATTGCGCGATCAATCCCCGGCCCACCGCCGAGCAACTGGCCGACATTGCGATCGCCTCGGCGGATACGGCAAAGCTCTTCGGGATCGAGCCGCGGGTGGCTATCCTCTCGTACTCTACCGGCGAGTCGGGCGAGGGTGAGGAGGTGGAACGGGTACGCAGGGCAACCCAACTGGCCCGGGCCCGCCGTCCCGATCTGTTACTCGAGGGGCCGCTGCAGTACGACGCCGCCGTAGATGAAACGGTCGCCCGCGCCAAAATGCCCGGCTCCAGGGTTGCCGGTCGGGCCACAGTGCTGATTTTTCCCGATCTTAACACCGGCAACAATACCTACAAGGCGGTGCAGCGCGAAACGGGGTCAATCGCGGTGGGGCCGGTGCTCCAGGGGCTGAACAAACCGGTCAATGATCTCAGCCGTGGCTGCAGTGTTGAGGATATTGTTAACACCGTGGCGATTACCGCCATTCAGGCCCAGGAGATGCTGGAACTCACCGAGGCGCGCTAGTGGTTTGTCAACCAGGTTGTGATGGATGGTTTTTTGCGGGGAGGGCTTCGCCCTCCCACGCCCCCTCCCGCCACGTTCATCATAATTATCGTGGCGGACCACTAGGCCCGCAGCGTCGAAAAGCGCAGGCTCCCCCTCCCCACACCCTCCCGGCGCAGAGGGCTTGCCGCCCTGACGGGCAGGAACGCGGGGAGACCCGAATGAAATGAAACGTGTAGAGACGCAGCGCCGCTGCGTCTCTACGCCCAAACTTTCCCATCGGGGAGGGGCCCGGGGAAACCCGGTTTCCCCGTATGTTCACCTCAGGATGCCGGCAGCCGCCAGCCAGAGAATGAGCAGACCAACGGCGATCCGGTAGATCCCGAAGGCAACGAACGTGTGCCGCGCCACGTAGCGCAACAGCCAGCCAATCGCGAGGTAGCCAACGATCATCGCCACCACCGTGCCCAGCAGCAGCCGACCCCAGTCGCCCGCCTGCACCTGGTCCAGGCTGCCGATCAGGTCCACCACCGTTGCTGCGCCGAGCACAGGGATCGAGAGGTAGAAGGAGAAAGCGGTGGCAGTACGCCGGTCGAGACCGGCCAGCAATCCGCCAATGATGGACGAGCCGGAGCGCGACATCCCCGGAATAAGCGCGAAGACCTGGGCGATGCCTACCCCGAGGGCCTGCCAGGGCGTGATCTGCCCCGGGTCGTGAGTGTTGGCGGCGCGGAGCGGAAACCGCTCCAGGATCAGAAATACGATGCCCCCAGCGATCAACGCCCCGGCGATCACCTGGGGCGTCTCAAAGAGCACGGCTTTGATGAAGTCGCGGAAGACAATGCCGATGATCGCCGCGGGCAGGGCGGCGATGACCACTCCGATCCAGAGACGGCGGGCCGCCAGCGCCTCAGCGCGCGTGCTCCGTCCTGCCAGGGCGCGCCCCTGGGCCAGGAGATCAGCGGCGTAAAACGCCACCACCGACAACACCGTCCCGAACTGGATGAAAATCTCGAACGTACCCCCGATGCTGCCCGTGTACCCCAGCAGATCCGAGACGATCAGCAGATGGCCGGTGGACGAGATCGGCAGCCATTCGGTGATCCCCTGAACCACGCCCAGGACGATAACCTTCCACCATTCGGGGTCGCCGGGTACCGCGATGACCAGGCTCCCCAGGAGAGCGACGACCGCGCCGATGAAGAGTGGGAGGGGCAGCGCCGGCGCGGGCGCGCTCACCTCGCGGGCAGGTTGTTTGTGCATAATACCAATTACCGTTGATGATGCCGCATTGCCTGAACCGATTTCAGGCGTTGTGCAGCCCAGCGTGGCAATCCACAATCCAAAATCTAAAATCCAAAATGGTATAACTCCTTCGGGAGGGTATGGGAGGGCCAGGCCTCCCAGCGAGTAAACCGATAACCCGGGTGTCGCGTGCGATCCTTCCCTTTCCCTGGGCAGGGGGTTGGGGAAACCTGGTTTCCCCAGCCTCCAACTGCTGGAGGGGGCGTCTGGCGCCCCGCCAGGCAGGGATGTGGGAAAACCGGGTTTCCCATATGCTCACATCAGTATGCCTGCTGGTGCTTGCTCGCGGCTCAACGGCGCACAGGTGACGGATGACAATTCTCTTACCGTCCGGACGCGCGTTGCCCGGCTTTCAAGAATCCCTCGCTGCTACGTTCAATAAAGCAAGTGGTGGAGGCATGGGGCCAGGGCGTAGGGCAACCCGGGTTTCCCGGCTGCTCCTCGCGGAGGAGGACGCAGCCCACTCCAACGCTCCCGTCCGGCAGGTCAGGGCAAGCGGAAACCGGGGTTTCCCTCGGACCCTCCTACATCCCGTACTCCAGGCGGCGTACCAGCGCTCCCGGCAGCCGTGCCTCGATCATCTGGCGCTGCGTTTTCCGCACATCGTACTCCACCCGGGCGAAGGTCACGGTGCCGGTATCAGTGTTGAGAATCGCATAGGCCGCCCGCGGGTCCTGATCCCGAGGCTGGCCAACGCTGCCAGGGTTGATGATAAAGCGGGAGTGATCTTCAAGCTCAACGACGCGCTGGCGGTCGGCCAGGAAGCGTTCGCAGCGCTCGTAGCCATCGCGGACGCGAAAACCGAGTTGCACGTGGGAGTGACCGATGAAACACACCTGCTGGTGGAACACCTGGAAGTTCCTGGCGGCCTGCTCGGTCGAGAGCAAATACTCCCAGACCGGCTCGCGCGGGCTGCCATGGGCCAGAAGGAAGCGGTCGTCAACCGGCAGCGCGGGGGCGAGTTGCTCGAGCCAGGCGCGATTGTCCGCGCTGAGTTGTTCGCCGTTCCAGATATTGGCCCGGCGCGCATCGGGGTTGAAATCGCGCAGATCGATTTTGCCCAGACAGGCCAGGTCATGATTGCCGGTGAGGGCCTTGCTGGCGTACTGGCGCACCAACGCTACACACTCATTCGGGCGCGGGCCGTAGCCGATCGTATCGCCCAGGCACCAGAGGTCGTCAAAACTGCCCGCAGCGGCCAGGACTGTCTCCAGGGCAACGAGGTTTGAGTGGATATCAGAGACGATAACGACACGCATACAGGGCCTTCATCGCTGTCGGGTACGTGTTCACACTTCTCCCGGGAGCACGGGCATCTTGCCCGCATCCAGGCCCGTGCGGGCGGGACGCCCGCGCTCCCGGGGTGACGCCTTGCTCCAAATGTGAGCACATACTTCAGACAGGCTCTTTGACGTCACCTGAACCAGGTTCTATAATGAGGACGGCAACGTCCCCGCGCAAACGTTCACCAATTATGCTCGAGCCAACCGGACACTGCCCATACCTCGGGCTAAAGCAGAACCAGGCGATACGCTTTGCCTCGCCAACGCCTGAGCATCGCTGCTACGCTACCGGCCAGGCTCAAGAAATCCCCTCGACCCCACCGGAATATCAGCTTACCTTCTGTCTTTCGGCGAATCACGTTAGATGCCCATTATACACGGGCACGGCGCTCCCTTCAACGCCAGCGCCGGTTACGGGGCCGGAGATCGGACCGGCGCTGGCCTCTGCTGGCGGGCTGCGCGGCTGGCTGGCAGGCCTTCCGCCCCGCGATCGCGCGATCTATGGGTTGCTGCTCTCCCTGCTGGGGCTGATTCTGGTGATCTACGCGGTTGCCGGTGTGGGGCTGATCCGCGAGGGCGGCTTTGCTGGCGGTCTGCCTTTACCCCCGCCTTCCCCAACCGAAGAACCCGGGTCTGGCGTCGCGGTGTCGTCGCCCACCATGACCGCCACAGCAACGCCGACTGCGACGGTGACGGCGACCGCCCAACCTTCCAGCACACCAACCTCCAGCGCCACCCCGACCACGTCGGTCTTGCCGACGATTGAGCCTGTTTCTCCCACCCCTGAGCCGCCCACGGCAACCTTCCCGCCGCCAGTCTATATCCCGTCTCCTCCTCCGTTACCAACCAGCACGCCAGGGCCGCTGATCCCGATTACCCCCGAAGCGCCGACCGAGGTGATCGAACCCTCTCCGACGCCGCCCGGAGAGACTCCAACTGACATCCCCGCTCCCTTCCCCTCGGAAGCGCCCACCGTCCCGCCAATCGAAACGCCCATCCTGCCATTTCCGGAGCCGACCGCGACCGCGCCGGCGGCAGCACCCCCCGGTGCGCCCCCCGAGCCGCCCACACCAGGGCCGCCACCTTCGCCTGCGCGAACGCCCGGGCCGTAAACCCCCCGTACCATCAAGATAGCTCCACAGAGGACGTTGTGGAGCTGTAGACTTGTGGAGGTGTGGAGCCGAGCCAATGCGAGGCCATCGTGCACAACTGAGGTGAAAATAGGGGAAACCGGGTTTCCCCATCCCCCTGCCGGTTGGGGCGGCAAGCCCTCCCCAGCGGGGAGGGTTTGGGAGGGCGCAGCCCTCCCAAGAACAATAATATTTTCATTCCG
>FWPV01002007.1_pt1 | contig 21199 bp, 22 predicted proteins | sample 2228371 | NCBI WGS metagenome assembly FWPV01 (sample SAMEA103939776, study PRJEB20133) | metagenome | reverse complement strand
GGCACTGCCCGGCGCTCTCGTCGTAGCTGATGAACTGCCGTCCCCGGGCAGTCCGCCCTCCGCCGTGGGAAGCACGCCCGCCGAGCTGCGCCACCCGTTCACGGGTCTCCGCCGATGCCGCCTGCAGTCCACGCTCCTCGTGCGGCGCCCGTCCCCCGGCCCGGGCCACTCGCTCCCGCGTCTCCGGGGGAGCCGCCTGCAGCCCCCGCGCCGCGTGCGGCGCCTTCCCCCCGGCCTGCGCTACCCGAATCCGGGTCTCCTTGCTGGCGGCCTCGAGGCCCCGCTCTGCGTGCGGAGCCCTGCCCCCGGCCCTCGCCACCCGCGTTCGGGTCTCTTTGTCCGCGGAAGCAAGACCCCTCCTGGGTTTATCCTCCCTGGATCGTTGTGCCATCTTCATCCCCTCCCATTCGGTGTACCATCTCCGTATCCGGATTTTCCACGCCCTGCGCACCCCACCTCGTACTATCATATAAAAAGCTATCTGCCGTCGTCATGATCATGCTCAACTCATACCGCTCCGGTTCGAAACTGACAGGATATCGGCCCGAATAATGCGCCATCGCCGTACCGTGTGAGATGCCGGGGGCAGTCACGGGGTCTACCGCAGATGGGATATGTCAGCCGTGCCGCCGTTTCAGACGGGATTCCGCTACCTTCGCTGGAACCGCCGTGCCGCAGCGACGAGTGCTTCTGCGAAGTCTGTGGAGAAGTAGGCGTGGGTATAGCAGCCCATGACGGAATCCACGAACAGCCCGTCGCGGCCCCTCTCTATCCCGGTTCCCCGCTGGAGCGACACCGCGAACCGTGCGTCCCTGCCGCACTCCACGCGGGAGTAGTGGAACTCGTGGCCGCGGTAGGCGAGATCGGACGGCAGGAGATCCGTGCCCTGCCGGACCGAGGCCTCGACGTAGCCGAGTCCCTGGATCCGATCCTCCATCACCGAATGGGCGGGGAGAATGCCGCCGAAGCGGTAGAACCTCTCCGCATCGAGCCCGCCGGTGAGGTAGAGCAGTCCACCGCACTCCCCGTAGATGGGCATGCCGCCGTCCGCCGCCTTCCGGATCTCCTTCGTGCAGGGCGATCGCTCGAGGGCGGCTGCATGGAGCTCCGGGTATCCCCCGCCGAGGTAGATCAGATCCACCGCGGGCAGGGAGTCACGGATCGGGCTGAAGAACCGCACCCCGGCACCGGCAGCGGCAAGCCGCTCAAGGTTGTCCGGGTAGTAGAAGCAGAACGCCTCGTCCCGGGCAACCCCGATCTGGACGTCCGGTTCGGGGAGAGGGGCGGACAGATCCGTCCCGGGGAGCGGGGGCGCCGTTCCGGCCACCTTCACGATCCCCTCCAGATCGCAGGTCTCCTCTATGATGCGCCCGAAGAGGCTCATTTTGCCGCTCTCGTGGGCCATGGCAAGTCCGAGGTGGCGGCTCTGCACCGACAGATCCGTCCGGCGGGGGATCCAGCCGAGGGCGGGTATCTCCAGTGCAGGTTCGATCGACCTCCGATGGCGTTCGCTTCCCACCCGGTTCAGGATGACGCCGGCGATCCGCGTTGCGGGATCGAACCCCGCATAACCCCGCACCACCGCATGGATCGACCTCGACATGCCGCGTGCGTCGATTACTAGCACCACCGGCGCCTGCAGAATCTTCGCCACCTCCGCGGTGCTGGAGGTCTCGGAGCCGTCCATGCCGTCGTAGAGCCCCATCACGCCCTCGATGACCGCAATATCGGCACCCCGAACCGCTGCAGCGAACGTCTCCTCCACACCCTTCCGCCCCATCATGTAAGGATCCAGGTTCCTCGAATGGCGGCCGCAGATGGCTGTGTGGTGCGTGGGATCGATGAAGTCCGGCCCCACCTTGAAGGGCTGGACGTGCAGCCCGCGGGCTGCGAGGGCGGCCATCAGTCCGCTCGCCACCGTGGTCTTGCCGCAGCCGCTGTGGGTTCCGGCGACGACGATGCGCGGAATGCGGATCATCCCGATCGATCCGTACGTGTTCATGCGCTATCATCCTGCGTCCGCGGGTTGCCGGGTGGAACCGCCGCCTCGAGGAGGATCGCGGACACCCGCAGGCGGCTCCTCTCGCAGAACGCCTCCACCCGCTGCTGGACGCGCTGCAGCATTCCCCCGGAGGTGACGATGAGGGTGCTCCGCCCCAGGATCGCCTCCATCAGGCATCGGTCGATCACGTCGTGCGTGAACTGCGGGACGATCCGCTCCTGCTCGAGGCGCTGCTTCGCATGGGTGCCCATGGCGCCGATAGCGCAGATCTGCCCGCACGCGAGCATCCGGTGCACCGTACCGCCGTCACAGGCCTTCGCATCCATGAGGTAGATCGCGCCCCGCTCTCCAGCGGCACCGCGGCCCGCCGCGCGTTCGATGTTCTGCACCATCTCCAGCACGCCGGAGGGGGGATCGCCGCCGTCCAGCAGGCCCCGAGCCGTCAGGGCCGAGTGGAGCTCCAGGAGCTGCGGCATGGTGAGACGGGCGCGCCGCACCAGTTCCGGGTCGGCGAAGAGCACCCCGGGCGGTGCGCGCCGAAGCACGGTCCCCTCGGCCATCAGGATCACATCGTCCGCCCAGCGGTAGGCTAGCTCGACGTCGTGCGTGGAGATGACAACCAGGGTGCCGCGTTCATGGAGCTCGTCCAGCAGATCCATCGTCTCTGCGGCACCTGCGGGATCCAGGGAGCTCGTGGGCTCGTCGAAGATGAGGATATCCGGCTCCATCGCCAGGACGCCGGCGATGGCCGCGCGCTTCTTCTCGCCCCCCGAGAGGCGGTGGGGAGGGCGCTTCTCGTACCCGCCGAGCCCCACAGCGTACAGGGCGTCTTCCACCCGGCGCCTCACATGTTCCTGCGGGAGACCGAGGTTCACAGGCCCGAAGGCGACGTCCTGGTAGACCGTGGGCGCGAAGAGCTGGGCGTCGGAGTTCTGGAAGACCATGCCCACCCGGCGGCGCGCTTCCCGGAGCGATCGCCCGTCGTACTGCAGAGGAGATCCGAAGAGCCGCACCTCCCCGCGGTTCGGGCGGAGCGTTCCGTTGCACATCAACAGCAGCGTAGTCTTACCTGCACCATTCGGACCGACAACGGCGATCTTCTTCCCCGTTCCGATGGCGGCGTTCACGCCCCGCAGCGCCTCCGGGCGGTTGGGGTAGGCGTAGTGGACATCCAGAAACTCTATCGCGGCATCCATGATCGGTCTCCTACAGCACTTCCAGCGACGCGGTTCCGACCATCAGGGCGGCGGCGCCTGCCAAGTACCCGATCACCAGCAGGGTGCCCCGGATCGAGATCCTCCGCTCGTTCTCCAGGAGTTCCAGCCTTCCGTCGTAGCAGCGGGCGTCCATCGCGAGAATGAGATCTTCGCCCCTCTCCCACGCCCGTACGAAGAGCATCGAGCCGAGCATGGAGAGGGCAGATATCGAGTTGCGGAATGTCGTGTAGCCCTGCCGCATGACCTGGGCGTTGCCGATCGCGATCGCCTCCCCGATCAGGACGAAGATGGAGCGGTAGACGAGCATGGATAGGTCTACGAACTCCCGCGGGAGCCCTGCCGACCGCAGAAGCGAGAATATCTCGATCAGGGGGGTGGTGAGCGCGATGAAGAAGAGCGAGCAGATGCCTCCGAGCGCCCGTGCCGCCACGAGGATCGTGAGGTTCGCCGCATCTCGCGTCGCCGTCAGGGTGACGACGGAGAGTGGCACGGAGAAGAGGGGATCGCCGCTGCCCGTTACGAACAGGATCACGGCGCCGCCTGTGACGATGAAGAGCAGGGGCGCCAGAAGGGCCCGCAGGTAGAAGGAGAGCGGTATTTTCGCCAGCAGGACGGTAGCGAGCCCCATCGTCGCCGCGACGAATGCCGGGGCGACGGGGCTCGTCGACGATACGCTGATCAGGATGGCGCCGATGGAAAGCGCCACCTTCAGCCGGGGATCTACGGAGGAGAGGGCATTGGTGTTGGCGAAATCGTCGAGGATCGTCTCGGTCATCGTCTCTCCTGCAGATCACTCTTTGCCGCCAAGACGCAAAAAGCCCATCTTCTCCCGGACTGCCAGACCTCACTCACCCTGTCTCTTCCCGCGGTTGTAGCCGAAGAAGTAGCCGATGATGCCGGCCCCGATCGCGGCCTGAAGACTGAAGAGGAGGCTCTCGATCTCTCCGCTCGGCGGCTCCCAGATCGGCTGCATCCAGGGGACGTAGCCCTGCTCTTCCAGCAGCTCAGCTGCGCTCCCGTCCGCGCCGCCCCAGGCTTCCTCGCCTTCCGCCAGATTCGCCTGGATCTGGGCGTTCTGATAGAGGAATACGATCGCCATGATGACGATCGCGAGCGCTGCGATCAGTTCGCCCTTCCTCTTCATGCCCTCGCCTCCTTCACTCTCGCGACAGCCTGGGCGGGCAGGACGTTCAGGCGGACCAGGATGTCGGGGCGGAGGTCGATGATATACTTGAAGATGAGCCCGGTCACCACGCCCTCCAGGATGGCGAGAGGTACATGGGTGATGGCGAAGATGTAGCCGAAGGCGACGAAGGAAGCCCAGACACCTCCCGCCCCGGCGGGGAAGGCGAGCGCCAGCTGCAGGGAGGTCACCACGTACGTGGAGAGATCTGCGATGGCGGCGGCCAGGAAGACCGTTGCATAGGTGTTCAGGTTCAGCCGCCTGCCGGCGCGGTAGATCCCGTATGCTGCCAGCGGCCCGGCGATGCCCATGGAGAAGACATTGGCGCCGAGGGTGGAGAGGCCGCCGTGGGCCAGGAAGAGCGCCTGGTAGAGGAGGACGATGACGCCCAGGATGGAGGCGGCGGCCGGCCCGAAGAGGATCGCGGCGAGACCCGTGCCGGTAGGATGAGAGCAGCTGCCCGTGATCGACGGCAGTTTGAGCGAGGAGAGCACGAAGACGAACGCTCCGGCCACTGCCAGCAGGGGCAGGGCTTCGCGCCTGTCGCGGAACACCTTCTTCACCTGGTACATGCCGTAGAGGAGGAACGGCATCGAGACCAGAAACCAGAACAGCGACCATATACCTGGCAGGTATCCTTCCATGATGTGCATCGCATCACCCAAATCAGGTTATTTTGATTTAACTCAAATTTATTTTATAAGTTTTGATTGATAAACCTGCTGATGCGAGCCCGCGCTTCCGCTCCGGCATGGCAGCGGCACGGCGAAACGGATTTAAAGGGGGAAGCCGAGTCTCCTCCGAAGATAGGGCCATTGCGTGAGATGGTATCCATGGAGCTCCCCGACCACAAGACCAAGATCGTCTGCACGATCGGCCCTGCCTCCTCCAGCCTTCCGGTGCTGCGCGGGATGCTGCGGAGCGGCATGAACGTGGCGCGCCTGAACCTCTCCCACGGCAGCTTCGACGATCACCGCGGCTATATCCGTACCATCCGCACCGCTGCCGAGGCGGATAGACTGCCGTTCACCATCCTCGCCGATCTCCCCGGCCCCAAGATCCGCATCGGAAGGCTCGCGTCCGAGCCGATCCTCCTGCGGAAGGGGGATCGGGTGATCCTCACGACGGAGCCGCTGCTCGGCGATACGAACCGCATCCCGGTCGACTTCGAGGCCTTTCCCGAGATCGTCTCCCCGGGCAGCATCGTCTATCTGGCAGACGGATTCCTGCAGCTGCGGGTGCTGGAGGTGACGGGAATGGACGTGGTCTGCGAGGTGCTGATCGGGGGGCACCTCTTCTCGCGGAAGGGGATGAATCTGGTCGGTGACTTCCCCCGGATCGGGGCGCTCACCCCGCGGGACATCGAGTGCCTCCGCTTCGGGCTCGGGGAGGGGCTCGACACCTTCTCCATCTCCTTCATCGAGGATGCCGCAGACATCCGGCGGGCCCGCGAGATCGCTGCCGATCTCGGGAAGTCGATCCGCGTCGTGGCGAAGATCGAGCGCCACGAGGCGCTGGAGAACTTGGACGCGCTCCTGCGGGAGGCGGACGGGGTGATGATCGCCCGGGGGGACCTCGGCGTCCAGATTCCGCTGCAGGACGTGCCCGGGGTGCAGAAGCGGATCATCCGCCAGGCGAACATCCTGGGAAAGCCGGTGATCACCGCCACCCAGATGCTCGAGTCGATGACCGAGAACATCCGACCGACTCGCGCGGAGGTGACGGACGTGGCAACCGCGATCCTGGACGGCACCGACGCTGTCATGCTCTCGGAGGAGACCTCGGTCGGGAGGTACCCCGTGGAGACGGTGGCGACGATGGCGGCGATCGCTCGATCCGCCGAAGCGTACCGATCGTCCGCGCTCGGGCCATGTGATCTGGAGGGCTACTTCCGCAGCGGGATGGGGCGGCAGGGGATCACGGTCGGCGATGTGGTCTCCTTGAACGTGATCGAGGCGATGCATGCTCTCGGGATTCGGTTCGTGGTGACCCCCACCCGCACCGGCGGCACCCCCCGGCGGATCTCCCGGTTCAAGCCGGACGCCTGGATCCTCGCCTTCTCCCGGAGCGAGGAGACGCAGAGGTTCCTCAACCTATCCTATGGCGTCTACCCGTTCCTGATCCACACCGGGAGGGAGCCGTGGCACGACCTGATCATCCAGTTCCTGAAACAGTCCGGGCTGGTGCATGCGGGCGACCGCGTGCTCCTCACCGAGGGCGTCTCCCCGGGGGAGCCGGGCACCGACTCGCTCACCATCTACCGGGTGCCCTGACGGGGCATCAGAAGGAACCGGCCACAACGACGAAGAGGTCCGCCCGCGGTTCGGGCGGCTCCTCCGCCGTGCCCAGTGCTATCCGCTCCTCCGGGTATCCCAGATTCTCGCAGAGGGCGACCCGCGTCCCGGGAGGAAGGGCGGATGCCAGCGGCGCGACCGGGAAGGCCGGGTCGGCGACGATGAAGGCGACCCGACCCCGGAGAACCTCGTTCCGCGCCTCTTCGATCGCCCGTGCATGATCTCTCCCGTGGGCGGCGATGATGGCGGCGCGGGCGAGCGGGATGCGGAGGCGGGCGAAGGCGACCTGCATCGAGGAGATGCCCGGGACGACCGTGCCCGGGAGATAGCCGAGCCCGGCGAGCATCGGGTCCCCTGTGGACAGGACCACCGCGTCCTGCGGGAGGTCCTTCAGGCGCCGGTAGTCCTCGATCACCCGCACGTCGCACCCTTCGGGCAGGTGGGCGCTGGCGAGCGCGATCGCCCGTTCGGAGCCGTAGACGCGCCGTGCGGTCCGCAGGACGGCGATCGCCTGCTCTGTTATCATCCCCGGCCCGCAGCCGACACCGACGATCAGCATCCGCTCTCCCCTAGAATGCGCCCCTCCCGCGCGAGCAGGACGACCCGAACCCATGGATACCGCTCTCTGTACGCCCCGAGCGCCCTCTCTCGCGCCGCTTCCCATGAGGGGGAGAGGACGAGCTCCTCGACGGTCGCGCAGCCCGTTCCCTCCAGAATACCGGGATCGATGAACCGCAGGATCAGCCCGGGGAGGCCGCAGAGGACGACGTCCCCCTTTGCCGCATCCAGCGCCGCTCCGATCCGGCTGCCGACCAGCACCACCTCGTGGGCGGGGAAGAGCAGTCGGGCATAGCGGAGGCCCGTGCGGCCGGTCGCCAGCACCACCCGCCGCGATCGTTCGATCCGCTCGATCACCGACTCCACGAGGTGGTCGTCCCAGGGCTCAACGAGCCCCGTGGTGCCCAGGATGGAGATGCCGCCCTCGATCCCGATGCGGGGGTTGAGGGTCTGCCGAGCGATCCGCCGACCCTGCGGGACGGAGAGCTCCACCCGCGCTCCTGCGAGCCCGGCCGCCTCCACCGCTTCGGCGACCGCGCGCTCGATACTCTCCAGAGCGGTGCGGCTGATCGCAGGCTCCCCCCGCCGCGCCCGCGGGGTGTCCCGCATCCACCGCCCGATCCCCTCGCCGGCGTCGATCTCGATTCCTCCGGATATCCGTTTGGCGGCCGCCACGAACTCCGCACCCGCTGTCGCGTCTTCCGGGTAGTCACCGGGATCCTTGCGTGCGGTCGCACGTCCCTGCCGGGCCGTCACGGGTATGGAAACCGCGATCCCGCAGGGCAGAGTAAGATCGACGGACGCGGGTTCGCCGCCTGCCAGCGAGAGAACCGCCGCCTTGGCCGCTGCGGCTGCCGTCGTCCCGGTGGTGAAGCCCCGCCGGAGCGCGGCCCCGGATGCCGTGAGCACGGCGAGCCCCGCCGCCACGAGCGCACGGCGCTGCGGGTCCCGGCAGGCCGCCGCCCAGGTCTCCGGGTACTCAAATCCCGTTACCGGATCCCGCAGCATCCTGCTCCTCGATGCGGAGGGTGATCAGTTCGTTCAGGGCGGCGACTGCCACCGGGGTGCCGCCCCGCGTCCCCTCGCAGGAGATGGAAGGGACATCCAGGCTCCGCAGCGCCTCCTTGCTCTCGGCGGCGTTCACGAACCCGACGGGGGTCCCGATTACGAGCGCCGGCCGAACGCCCTCCCCGATCAGGCTGCAGATCGTGAGCAGGGCGGAAGGCGCGTTCCCGATCACGACGATCGCTCCGTCCAGGCGACGGCGCAGCGCCAGGAACCCGGCGGACGTGCGTGTGATGCCGCTCTCCCGGGCGATCTCCTCGCCGTGATCGAGGGCGCAGAGGATGCGGCTGGTGTGCCCCTTCTTCTGGATGCCAGCCTGCACCATGCGGATGTCCGTGACAATGGGAGCCCCACCGGCGAGCGCCCGCAGTCCCGCCTCAACCGGGCGGTTCGCGAACCTCATCAAGTCCGCCATGTCGAAGTCCCCGACGGCGATGGCGCAGCGCTGGCGGATGCGGTCCTCGGGACCGCTGTCCCCGACCCGCTCCCGCGCGATCTGACGGCTCTTCCTCGAGATGCCGTACGCCTCCTCGGTGACGGCCCCCGGATCAGTATACGTATTTGCGGTGGTATCCCCGCGGCGTGATGATTCCCCGTGCATCCGAACCGCTCCTCCAGATCCTGCTCTCCTCCCCGCCGACGATCAGGGTGGAGTGCATGTCCACGTCCTTCAGAAAGTCTGCAATCTCTTCCAGCGTCGTGACGACGACCCGCTCTTCGGGGCGATAGGCGTTCCGCACGATCCCGACCGGCGTCTGCGGGGGTAGGTGCGCGCGGGCTATCTCCAGCGCCCGCGCGCAGTGCTCCGCCCGCCCCCGGCTCTTTGGGTTGTAGATGACTACCGGCACCCTCATCGAGAAGGCGAGATCCAGCCTCTTCTCGATCACCGCCCAGGGTGTGAGGAGATCGGAGAGGCTGAGCGTGACGTGGTCGCCCGAGAGGGGCGATCCCAGGAGCGATGCGGCTGCCTGGGCCGCAGTTACCCCGGGAACCACCTCCACCGCCACGTCCAGTCCCCGCCGCTCGATCACCTCGAGGACGATGGACGCCATGCCGTAGATGCCCGGATCTCCGCCGCTCACCAGGGCGACGCGGTGCTCCGCCGCCAGCTCTGCCGCCGTCTCCGCCCGCTCGACCTCCCGCCCCATGCCGCTCCGCAGGACAGTCTTGCCCGCGATCAGGTCTTCGATCAGGTCCAGGTAGCGGCCGTTCCCGATGACGTACTCGGCGTCCGCGATCGCCCTCCGCGCTCTTTCGGTCATGCAGGCGATATCCCCCGGCCCGGTCCCCACAATGCAGAGACGGCCGCAGGACTCATCGGGCGACGGCAACGGTCACCCTCCCGTAGGCTCTCTTCGCCATGACGATCTCCTTTCTCCCTGAGAGCGCCCGGGCGCAGGGTTCGGCCACGCCCTGCAGTCCCAGCCGCGCGGCGGCGGACGGGGTGCCGGGCGGCTGGGCATTAATCTGCGCGTCCTGCAGGAAGACCAGGTTTCCCGAGAGGGCGGAGACGGCCTCGGAGAGAGCGGACTCCCCCCGCTTCCGCTCTGTCGTGGCATACGCAAGCACGGAATCCGGACCGATCCCGGCGTCCCGCAGACCCTTCGAGAGGGCAGACAGCACCTCGTCGCGGGACACGCCCCGGCGGCAGCCGATTCCGACCACGTACTCGCCTCCCCGCAGCAGAATCGATACAGACGGGCCCGCGATCACCACCCCCGGACCCGGGATCGCGTAGAGCGGCACGTCACCCTCCAGCATCGCGGCGTTCGCTGCCCGGGTGGAGGTTCGATTCAGGACGGTGCAACCCTCGCGGGCAGCGATCCCCTCGACCGACTCCCTGCCCGCAGCCTCGGTTGCCGTGGTGATCACCGCCTGGATCCCGAGGCAGGCCTGAAGCTCCCTGGCGAGGGCGTTCCCGCCATGGTGCCCGCCGAGGATGGGGATGGCATGGGCGAGGTCCGGGCTGACGACGACCACCGCTGGATCCTCCCACTTGCTCTGTATCAGAGGGGCCAGCTGCCGCACCGCGATCCCGGCGGCCATGAGCGCAACGATCCGGCGGTAGCGTGAGAAGGCGTCGCGGAAGGCGTCTCCCGAGTAGGGCACCAGGTCCGCCCCCAGGGTGCGGGCGATCAGCTCCCCGTTCCCGAGAGCGTGCGGCATGGCGATGACGACAGTGCCGGTCATGCGTAGAGCACCGACCTGGCATATCCATCCGGTTCCACGACGCCCCCGATGACGATCAGGGCCGTCCGTTCGATGCCGGCCGAGCGGGCCCTCTCCACGATGTTGGCGAGCGTTCCCTTCACCACCCGCTCGTCATCCCAGGAGGCGTGGTAGACGACCGCCACGGGCGTCTCCGGCGGATACTCCACCGCAGACACCACCTCCTGCAGTTTATCGGCTCCCAGGAAGACGACCATCGTCGCGCCGTGGCGTGAGAGCTCGGCAAGGGCGTCATCCCCCAGCGTCCTGCCCCGCGGGCGGGTCACGATCAGGGTATCGGAGACGCCCCGCAGCGTCAGCTGGGTTTTCAGAGCCGCCGCCGCAGCGAAGAGGGAGGAGACGCCGGGCACAATCTCCACGTCCACGCCCCGCTCCGCGAGCCCGTCGATCTGCTCCACGATCGCCCCGTAGAGCGAGGGGTCGCCGGAATGGAGGCGGACGACGGTCCGCCCGGCAAGGGCGTTCGACGCCATCGCCTCCAGAAGTTCGGGGAGGTGCATACCGTGGCTGTTCATCTTCAGGGGTGCGCCCGAGAGGGCGACGAGGGCCGGGTTCACCAGGGATCCGGTGTAGATGAGGACATCTGCCCGTTCGAGCAGCCTGCGGCCTTTCACCGTGATCAGGTCGGGATCCCCGGGTCCGGCGCCCACGAAGTAGACCTTCGTCATCGCCTCGCCACCAGGATGCTCATGTAATCGCTCTTCTCGGGCAGCGCCGTTCCCGGGTAGATGCGGGCGTCGGGCATGTACATCCGCTCCAGCAGGATGAACTCGCTGTAGCCCAGGCGTTTGAGCCTCTCCGCGTCCTCCCGCGGGTTCCGCACTTTAAGAAGGATCCGGCAGCGGGGCTCGCTGCCATCAGCGACCTCGAACCCCTCCGAGAGGGAGATTCCCGCCGCGGCGGTCCAGGCGGTGATGGCACTCACTCCGGGCTCGGACGTGCACGGGATCTGCGGGTGCTTCTCCCGGATCACCTGCACGAGCCGCCCGTAGGTGGAGAAGAGATTCGGATCCCCCAGGAGCCCGAAGACCGCGAGACCCCGCTCCGCATGGGGTGCGATGCGGTCTGCATGCTCCTCGATGACTTTCCGGATCGCCGCCTCGTCCTCGGTCATGGGGAAGGAGAGGATCTCTGCATCGCGGTAGGGGGCGACCAGATCGCGGGCGATGCGCCCCGGGACGAAGACCGCGTCCGCCTCCCGCAGCAGGCGGACTGCGCGGAGCGTGAGGAGCTCGGGATCGCCCGGCCCCAGGCCCAGCCCTACGAGCATGCCGCACCCCCCACGACGATGTAAACGGGGTCGATGGGGCGGAACATGATCTCGCCGCCGACCTCTCGGGAGCGCGCCACCTGCACCAGAACCGCCTCGCGGAAGATGCCGAGCGCCCGCATGGTCGAGATCGCCGTCGCAAGCGTGTTCACGAGGACCGCGTTCACCACGATCGTGCCCTTCACCTGCCGTGCGAGGATGCCGAGCACTTCGGGAAGGTCCCGGGACCCGCCCACGAAGGCGGCATCGAGCTCCCCCAGTCCGCCGAGGATCTGCCGGGCTTCGCCCGGCAGGAAGTCGATATTCGAGACGCCCGCACCCGCTGCCGCCCCCCGCGCTTCGGCGATCGCCTCCTCCCGGCGGTCGATCGCGTATACCCGCTCTGCCTGCCGCGCAATCGCCATGGAGACCTTTCCGGTCCCGCAGCCGATGTCAGCCACCCGATCGGTCGGTCGGAGTCCCAGTTTCTGGAGGGCGACCGCCATGATCTCATCCTGTGTCGGTCCGCCTGGAAGACCCATATCACACCTTACGAAAATTTGGTTGTGTTAATAATAACCTGGGTTGATCGTCGTATTATTCTTATCTTCGAATTCCTCGCTCTCCGGGTTACGCCCTATCGCTGCTTGGAGGAGGCGCATCTCCTCCCCAGTCCCCATCCCCTGCAGCACGATAGAAGCCTGCTCCGGGATGCCTGACCTGTCCTGAATGGAGAAGTATCCCTGTAATAGCCACAACTGCGCAGAACGTCGGTCCGATCCCCAGGTCCGCGCACCAGCCCCATCGCACCTCGGAAAAGGGGATACCGATTTTTACGGTGGCGGTATGGCCACGATTCTGGTCGGCCGCGCCAGATAGCCATCCGATCTTTCTGTTCACTCAGGCCCTATCGCATTAGCGGGGGGGGAGAGGATGACATCACCTCCCCCGTGCTCCCATCCTCCCTGCATAGCGAGATCCTGGATAATCCGTATACCGGAAGCCGGCTCTTCCGGGTGCTCGATCGGTTAGGCAGAATAGACAGTGCGTGATTTCGCACCCAAGCCGTGCTTGCAGTGCGATAACATTGGTGCGGGTGCTCCAGGATGCCTCCGCCAATCCCAGCATAGCAGAATTCAGACACTAGATGCCCAACCGATCTTCTGCTCCATCCAGGCCTATCGCAATAAGGGTGGAGGGGGCGGTGCCCCCTCCCCCAAGTGCCCCCACCTCTGCCAGTACGATGGCCGGGTGGAAATCCGTATACCCAATTCCCTTCTGCATCCCCGAGATTCGAGAATGCCTCGACAACCCAGGTAGGGATGAGAGCTGGGCTTCTTCTCCCTCTCTCCTTTCGGTGCGATAATCCTGGCAGGGGGTGCTCGGTGTCGCCTCAAATACCCCCGAACATCAATGTCGGATTCGAACAAGGGTCTCCGCCGCACTCTCTCCTACAGACCCTATCGCACCGGGGGGGGCGCACCCCCTCCCCCTATTCCCCCGCCGGTATGATACCCCAGGAGAATCCGTATACATGATTCTGATCGGAGCTCGGGGCGGCAGGATTGCAAGAGATACACCACCAAGCCCTCCCGCCGCTGTGCAATGTCTTTCAAAGGATAGAGAAGGGGATGCCCCGGATCCTTCAATCCTGGAGCTCTTCGCTATAGAGGTTCTCGCCCCGGTAGAGCTGCACCACATCCCCGATCACGATGATGGCCGGCGGTCGGACTCCTGCGGTCCGTGCCCGCACGGCGATGTCCCCGAGGACACCCACAGTCACCCGCTGCCCCTCCGAGAGCCCGCGCTCGACGATCGCGACCGGCGTCTCCCGATCCATGCCGTGACCCTGCAGAGTCTTCGCGATGCCCTCCAGGTTCTTCACGCCCATCAGGATCACAATCGTCCCCCGCGTCTTCGCGAGCGCCGCCCAGTCGATCCCGGACTCCGCCTTTGTTGGATCCTCGTGTCCCGTCACGAAGATGACGGTGGAGGCGCACCTGCGGTGGGTGACCGGGATCCCGACGCAGCCGGGCACCGCGACCTCCACCGGTATCCCGTGAGCCCGGAGCACCTCCAGCTCCTCGCCACCCCGCCCGAAGAGGAAAGGGTCCCCGCCCTTCAACCGCACGACGGTCCGCCCCGCGCGCGCCCGGTCCACCAGGATCGCCTCGATCTCATCCTGCTCCAGGGTGTGCCGCCCCCCGTACTTCCCGCAGTCGATCCGCTCCGCATGCTCGGGGAGCGTGCGGAGGATCTCTCCGGCCAGCTGGTCGTAGAGGATCACGTCCGCCGCATCGATCACCTGCCGGGCGCGGAGGGTGAGGAGCCCCGGCACCCCCGGGCCGGCTCCGACCAGGTAGACTCTGCCCGTCATTCCGTCAGCCTCAGTTGCCGTGCGGCGTCGGCGATCAGGTCCGACGCCTTCTCCCGCAGCATCCGCCCGCACTCCCGCGCTTCCTTCAGCGTGCTGATCCTCTGATCGATCCGCTCCGTCCGCTCCCCATCCAGGGAGAGCACCTCGGCGATCAGCCTCCCGTTGCTGCAGAAGATCCCGTTCGGGGTGAAGCATCCCCCGCCGAGCTCCTCCATCACCGCCCGCTCGACGCCGATCTCCACGCGGGTCGCGGTGTCGTCCAGCGGGCGCAGCTGGCTGATGAGTGCCGGATCGTCCCGGGCGACCACGCCGATCGTCCCCTGGTTGGCGGAGGGGACGAATTGGGTGACCGGCAGGCGCATGCCGTTTGCCTCGATCTCCATCCGCTCCAGCCCGGCTTCGGCGAGCACGATGGCATCGAAGTCCCCGAGGGCGAGGCGGCGGAGGCGGGTGTCCACGTTCCCCCGCAGGGGGCGGATGGTGAGCGAGGGGTCGTGACGCAGGAGCTGCGCCCGCCGGCGGGTGCTGGATGTCCCCACCACCTGCACGTCGTCGAGGTCGCCCTCGAAGATGAGGTAGTCGGCCGGCGAGTCGCGGGCCAGGATTGCGGCCGTCACCACCCCCTCGGGGCGTCTGGCAGGTATGTCCTTCATGCTGTGAACCGCCGCGTCGATCTCGCCGTCCAGGATCGCCTCGTCGAGCGCCCGCACGAAGACACCCTGCCCCCCGATCTCGTGGAGGGGGACACCCGCCGCCACGTCGCCCTGGGTGCGGACGATCACCGTCTCCACCTCGATCCCCCGATCGGCGAGCGCCCGCGCCACCTTCTCGGTCTGCACCAGCGCGAGGCGGCTGCCCCGCGTACCCAGTCTCAGAGACATTGGCGGTACGCCGCTCCTATCGCTTCGATGTCCTGCTCGGTGTGCGCCGCGGAGAGGAAGTTCGTCTCGAACTGGGAGGGGGGGAGGAAGACGCCGCGCGAGAGCATGCCCCTCCAGAGGCGGCCGAACGCCTCCGTATCGCATTCCTTCACCTCGCGGTAGTTCTTCGGGGGGCTCCCGCGGAAGAAGTACTGGAACAGGGAGCCGATGGAGACGAAAGATCCGTCCCCGCGTACGGACTCGCCGATCGCCCGCACCGATGTCTCCAGGCTGCGGTAGATCTCGGGGTGAGCGTGGAGGTACTGCAGGGTTGCCGTGCCGGCGGCGAGGGAGAGAGGGTTGCCGCTGAAGGTCCCCGCCTGGTAGACGGGGCCCTCCGGAGCCACGAGCTCCATGATCTCCCGCCGTCCGCCGAACGCACCGATGGGAAGCCCGCCGCCCAGGATCTTGCCGAAGGTGGCGAGATCCGGCCGCACCCTGTAGCGCGCCTGGGCACCGCCGATACCCAGGCGGTAGCCCGTGATCACCTCGTCGAAGATCAGAAGCACGTCCGCCTCGCGGGTGATGCTCCTCACCTCCTCCAGGTAGCCCGGTTCGGGGAGGACGGGGCCAATATTCCCCATGACAGGCTCCAGGATCAGGCAGGCGGTGTCCGGATTCTTCTGGAGCTGTTCTGCAAGCGTCTCCGCGTCGTTGAAGGGCACCTGGAGGGTGTGGCGGACGAGGTCGGGGAGGACGCCCGCGGAGTCCGGAATGCCGAGCGTGGTCGCCCCCGATCCCGCCTTCACCAGTACCGCATCGTGGGCGCCGTGGAACCCGCCCTCGATCTTGACGATGTCCTGCCTCCCCGTGTAACCGCGGGCGAGGCGGATCGCCGCCATGGTCGCCTCCGCTCCCGTGGAGACGAACCGCACCATCTCCACCGCGGGGTGGTCGGCGACGACCCGTCGCGCGAGCTCGAGTTCCAGCGGCGTCGGGGTGCCGTAGAGCCAGCCCCGCTCCAGCTGCCGTGCGATCGCGTCTCTCACCAGCGGATGGGCGTGCCCCAGGATGAGGGGTCCGTAGCCCATGCAGCAGTCGATCAGCTCTTCCCCCTCCACGGTGACGATCCGAGAGCCCTGGCCCCGCACAGCGTAGAAGGGATGGGGGCGGATCGCCCGCACCGGGCTGCTCACTCCGCCCGGCATCAGTGTTCTCGCCTCCTCGAAGAGGTCGGCGCTCTTCACGGTATCCACCCCGCAGCCTCATCGGCAAAGTAGGTGACGATCAGGTCGGCGCCCGCCCGTTTGAGGCAGGTGAGGGTCTCCAGCACGGCGGCCTTCTCGTCGAGCCAGCCCCGCTCCGCCGCCGCGCGGATCATCGCGTACTCCCCGCTCACCTGGTATGCGGCAACCGGAAGACCGAGGGTCTTCACCCCGGCGAGCACGTCCAGATAGAACCCGGCCGGCTTCACCATCAGGATGTCGGCGCCCTCCATCGCGTCCTCTTCGGACTCCCGCAGGGCCTCGTTCGCGTTCGCCGGGTTCAGCTGGTAGCTACGCCGATCCCCGAAGGCGTAGCCGCTCTCCGCCGCTTCCCGGAACGGGCCGTAGAAGGCGCTGGCGAACTTGGTGGAGTAGGACATGATCAGTACATCCTCCCGCGCGGCGGCATCGAGGGCCCGCCGGATCGAGAGCACCATCCCGTCCAGCATGCAGGAGGGGGCGACGATGTCGGCCCCGGCCCGGGCGTGGCTCACCGCGATCCGCTCCATCACCGCAAGAGAGGGATCGTTCAGGAGATCCGGTCCGCAGTGGGTATCGCCCACGATCCCGCAGTGCCCGTGGTCCGTGTACTCGCAGGCACATACGTCGGTGCAGATCACCATCTCCGGCACGTTTCTCCGGATTCTCCGCACTGCCTGCTGCACCACGCCGTCCTCCGTCCAGGCAGAGGATCCCTCCGCGTCCTTCTCCGCGGGGATACCGAAGAGCAGGATGCTCCGGATCCCCTTCTCCCACAGTTCGCGAGCCCGTTCCGCGGTATCGTCGATCGGGTAGCGCATCTGGCCCGGCATGGAGCCGATTCCGACCGGCTCCTCCGCCCGTTCGTCGACGAAGAGCGGGGCGATCAGGTCTTTTCTGGACACTGTATTCTCGGACAGGATCTCGCAGATCCCCTTCCGGCGCAGCCTTCTCAGTCTTCTCTCCGGAAACATACTTTCTCTCCCTGGGTGATAGCCCGTACCAGGGCCTCGGCTCCCTGCAGATCTCCGCATTCCGAACTCGTGCGGATGGCAATCGTCGCATCCGAGAGGAGCTTCTTCACGAGCACCCTCGAGAGATCGTCCACCACGCCGGCGACCCGCCGGTCGTCGTTCGCCCCCAGACGGGCGAGCGCTCGGTCCCGTTCGCGGATGCGAATCGTCTCGGCCCAGCGGTAGAGATCCGCGAGCACGTGGTCGGAGGCGGCGCGGTTGACCAGCCGCACGAACTCGGACGTCTCCTCCTCGATGAACTCCCGCGCCTTCTCCGCCTCCTGCCGTCGGGAGAGGAGGTTGCTGTCGCTGATGGAGCGGAGGCTGTCGATATTAAAGAGGCGCACCCCCTCGATCCGCTCCGCCCCCTCCTCCACGTCCCGCGGCTGGGCGATGTCGATCAGGATCAGCGGGTGCGCAGTGCGATCCGAGGGCCATACCCTCCCCTTCATCGCCTCGGCAAGTTCGTCCCTGCGGATGATGGGATGCGGGGCGGATGTGCAGGAAATGACGACGTCGGAGAGGGCGATGTAGTGGTAGAGGTCTTTTAAGTTCACGGCCCTCCCCCCGATCTTCTCGGCCAGGATGACCGCACGCTCGTAGGTGCGGTTCGCCACGTAGATGGCGGTCAGCCGCTTGGCGGCGAGGGCTTGGGCGACCAGCATGCCCATCTCCCCGCTGCCGACGACGAGGATGTGGCGGCGTTCCAGGCTCCCGAGCTGCTGTTCGGCCAGCAGCACCGCCGCCGATCCGATGGATACCGCCCCCCGGTTGATCTGGGTGCGCCTCCTCACCTGGATCCCGACATGGACCGCCTTGTCGATGCAGAGCTCGATGAGGGGGGATGCCGTACCGGCCTGGCGGGCGGTGGCAAGGGCGGTCTTCATCTGCCCCAGGATCTGGTCCTCCCCTACGATCATGGAGTCGATACCGGCGGCGAGTTCCAGCAGGTGGACGAGCACGCTGCGCCCGGAGAGGCAGGAGAAACCCCCTTTCCCCTGCCCGGAGAGGTAGGCGGAGAGCCGGGCGGCGTCCCCCTGCACCAGCACCTCCACGCGGTTGCAGGTCTGGAGGAGGAGCACTCCGCGGAAATGCTCTCCGGCCGCCTGCAGGAACGCGATCTCGTCGGGGAAGCGGCAGGCCTCGAGCTCCTCGCCCTTCGCCGTGTGGTGGGAGATGGTCGCGATCGCCAGGGGGGCGAGGAGCGGCGCGTCAGTCATGAAGGTACCTCCCCCGCACCACCCTCCAGGCGGCATCGTGCCCGCGGGATATCGCCTCCCAGACCTCCCTGTCCCGCAACACCTCCCAGAGCACTTCAGAACGCCGCGTGCGGGAGGGCTCGACCCGGCGGAGCTCCCGCCGCAGATCCTCCTGGAGGCGTATCATATCGTCGAGCATGGGATAGGTCTCCTCGAGCGCCATCCGCAGGTAGCGGGCGATGGCGGGCGAGCGTCCGAAGGTGGTGATGGCGATGGCGAAGTTCTCGCCCTTCACGACAGACGGCACGATTACGTCTCCGCTCTCCCCCTCGGCATTGTTGAAGTGAATGCCGAGCTGGCGACAGATCCGCCCGATGCGGTTGTTGACGGCGGGATCGTCCGTCGCTGCCACCGCCAGGAACGCCCCGGCCAGGATCTCCTCCAGCATCGCATCGGACGCCGCCGCGAGATCCAGCTCACGCATCTCCACGGCGAGGCTCCTGAGATCCGGCACAAACGAACGGCTCACCACCACCACGTCCGCCTCCCTGCAGAAGAATGCAGCCTTCCGCAGGCTCACATCGCCCCCTCCGAAGACGACAACCCTTCTTCCGCCGAGATCGATCAGGAGGGGGATCATTGGTTACATCTTTTGCGATGGACTCTCATTAAAGTGCTGATCCATTCGGGCGTTTTTACGGTGGCAATACTGTTTATCGTGCCGGTCAACTCGGATCCTATAAATACCTGCATCCCTCTCATCTGTTCGTATGACGGACGGTTACTACGGAGTCTCCGAGATCGGCACCGCGATCGAGCATGCAAAGCGACTGCTCTGGCCGCCGCAGATCGGGATCTGGATGCGGCTCGCGGTGATCGCCCTCTTCACGGCAGGAGGCTCCATCTCTTCTCCGGTCCAGTACAATCTGTCCGAGAGGGATATACCGCCGGGCGCGGCCGAATTCCTGATGCCGTATCTGCCGTTCATCCTGCTTATCGTCGCCATCGTGATCGCGCTCGGGCTGATCTTCTGGCTGATCCGCGGCGTGATGCAGTTCGTCTTTGTGGACAGCCTAACGAGCGGGCGGGTGCTGATCCTGCCCTATGCGAAGAACCGATGGAGGAAGGGGCTGCGGCTCTTCGGTTTCGAGGCGGGGCTCTCCCTCCTGCTGCTCCTGGTCATCGGGGCGCTCGCCCTGATCCTCCTCTTCCCCCTATTCGCCGCCACTGGGATGCCGAATGCCGCCCTGCTCCCGGCGCTCCTCCTGCTCATCCTCTTCTTCGTCGTCCTCCTGATCCCGCTCTCTCTGGTGCTGATGCTCACCGTCGATTTCGCCGTCCCGATCATGATCCGCGACGACGTCGGAGTGCTCGATGCCTGGCGCCGGCTCGCGCCGCTCCTCCGCCGCGAGTGGCAGCAGGCGCTCGTCTACGTGGCGGCGAAGGTTTTGCTCGCCATCGGGGCCGGGATCCTGATGTTCATTTTGATCCTGCTCGCTCTCCTGGTGATCGCCCTCCCCTTCCTGGTGATCGGGCTGCTGCTGGTGCTCGCCCTGTCGATCCCATTTTACACGATTCTCCTCATCCTGCTGATCCCCTTCCTCATTCTGGCGATCCCGGCGGTGCTGCTGATCCGCGTTCCGTTCGAGACCTTCTTCCGCTACTACTCGCTCCAGGTGCTGGGAAGGCTGGACGCGAGGTACCGGCTGCTCCCGGACGGGGGTGCGGGTGCGGCGCCGGCGGGAGCTGCAAATCCTCCCGCTGTCCCATAAAATATTTTGAGAAGCCGATACTGCTGGCTGCAGGGGCGGGTACACGTGCTCGCATCGATCCTCCCCGCTCGGGGCTCAGGGTCATAAGCACCGATCCGGGATGTCTGCAGGGAGAACAGTCGTATCTCGAAACGCTCTTTGAGACTTTCGTCAATCTCATGGATCACGAGGTATACGGGTATAAGGTTAATGTCGTTCACTCTCTGGTACACTTGAGTCTCCCAGGATACCGGGGCTATCGCAGGGGGAGAGGGTCGAACCCAACTCTCCCCTCCCCGCGGCCCGGAACGGCCCCCCCTCTCCGAGGGGAGGGGACTGGTTCGATAGGCCTGGATGGTGAATACCGAGGAGAAACCTCTCTATCGCCCGACGTGGGAGAGGAGTGCGACCCCTTCCCTGAGAAGACCGGAGAGCCGTCAACCTCGGGGGGATTTCGACGGAGCCCTCTTCCAAGCTTGGATAAAACGTTCCTTGCCTGTCTCCCCGATCCCCCGGATGATGGGACTTCTCCAGGTTTCAGAAGCCGTCCCTACCTTCCAGGGATATGAACACGATTAAACTGTGACAGAAAATCCCATCTGCGGCACGCATTCAGAAGACCCTGCAGCCTCTCCGAACCTCGATACCTCAGGAGAGCGGGATGATTCCCCCGTATCGGCAGGAATCCCTGGCCTCGCCGAACCTGCAGGGCCGCCGGGAAGCGCTGCGATCTCTCTCTCTGGGATGCAAAAAATAGTATCTTTGAGATGAGTTCAGGTAACGTCGATCCAGAGGTGCAGGTCCCGGTAGCTGCTGTTGAGCCGCTCCGCCAACGGCATCGCACCATCGGGAACGCTCTCGTTGAAGAGCAGGAACTCGATGCGGTTGTAGAGCGACTCTCCGGTCGCGAGGCGGCACTGCAGCCCCTGCTTCAGCTCTCCCCACGCATCTATGTTTT
>FWPV01006897.1_pt1 | contig 21203 bp, 14 predicted proteins | sample 2228371 | NCBI WGS metagenome assembly FWPV01 (sample SAMEA103939776, study PRJEB20133) | metagenome | reverse complement strand
CGCAATGTCGTGTTGGGCATTCCGGCAGTGGAGGCGGTTGTCGAGACAGCCCGCGGGCGGGTGTTTGCTTACCGCATTGTGCCACCGGTGCTTGCCAATGGTTTCCCGGTGGCTATGTTGCCGCATAGTCTCACTGAGTTTTCGGCTTTGTTGAACGGCGCCGCGCCCGATAGGGTGGTCAGCATGACAATCGGCGGGCGGGGAGCGAGCTCTTTTGCCACCAATGTGGATGTGGAACTTTGCGAGATCCAAGGATACAGGGCGCCGCTTCCCGAGAGGGGAAAGGATTTGATTTCGCGCGGAGCACAGAATTCGGTGGCGCCGGAGATTCTGAATGGAGTCGGAGTGGCCGGGCGGAACGAAGTGATTCCCGTGCCGGACCGGGATGGAATTGTGCGGCTTATCTGGTGGGCTATTGACGGGCTGCGAAACGGACCGGCGGCGGGGCTTGAAGTATGGATCGACGGGCGGCGGACTGTCGCGAGGATGGGGTCGCCGAGGCCGGATGTAGTGGCGATCAAGCGTTGTGCAGGGTGTTTGCATTCCGGATTCGAGTGGGTGTACCCGTCCCGCAAATTAGGCCCCGGTGAGCACACGCTGGAGTTCCGGGTCATTCATCGCGATGGCGAGTCTTTTTATGAGTCGCCACGCCGGGTGCGGTTTCGGCTGGAGTAACGGGGCGTTTCCATGAGTGGGGACGCGAAGTCTCTGATCTGATAGAGTGTACCGTTATGGCTCTCTCCCCGGTTTCAGCTCCTCCTGGCGAAAAGCCCACGCGCGCCCGTTATTGGGTGATTGTCTTCGCTGTCACGCTGGCCATTCTGGCTTACATCGACCGGGTTTGCATCTCGCAGGCCGCGCCGGTGATGTCCCGTGATTTGGGTCTGACGAAAACGCAGATGGGCTCGGTCTTTTCGGCTTTCGCCTTGGCCTATGCGCTTTTTGAGATTCCGGGCGGCTGGCTGGGGGACTGGATGGGACCGCGGCGCGTGTTGCTGCGGATTGTGGTGTGGTGGTCGGTGTTTACGGCTCTCACCGGCTATATGTGGAATTTCGCCTCGCTGTGGGTGACCCGGTTTCTGTTCGGCGCGGGAGAGGCGGGCTGTTTTCCGAACCTCACCAAGGCGTTCACCACGTGGCTGCCGCAGCATGAGCGCGTGCGGGCGCAAGGGATCATGTGGATGTTCGCGCGCTGGGGCGGAGCGTTCACACCGCCGCTCGTGGTGTTGACCTTCCAGTATATGAGCTGGCGCTGGGCGTTTGTCTTGTATGGCGCTCTTGGGTTTGTCTGGGCGGCGTTTTTCTATGCCTGGTTCCGGGACAACCCTCGGCACCACAAGAGCGTGAACGCCGCCGAACTCGCCCTGCTTGAAGGAGCGGACGAGATGGCTTCCGGACACGGCGACGTGCCGTGGGGCAAGCTGATTCGTTCCCGGACCGTGTGGCTGCTGTGGGCGCAATACTTCTTGCTCTCATATCCGTGGTACTTCTATATCACCTGGCTGCCGACCTATCTTCAGGAGCATCGCGGACTGTCCGCCGCCGTAGCGGCGAGATACGCGATCATGCCGCTGTTCTTTGGCGGATTCGGGAATCTGCTGGCAGGATTCATCGCGCCTGCGGTGGCGCGCTGGGCGGGTGGCGTGAGGAGGGGACGAAAAATCAGCAGTTCGGCGGGTTTTCTCGGCGCGTCGGTTTTTTTGTTGATTTCCATTCACTCGGGCGACCCGTTCTGGGGGATGGTGGCCATGGGCATGGCTAGCTTCTGCAACGACCTGGTGATGCCGAGCGCTTGGGGCGCGTGCATGGACGTCGGCGGCAAATACGCCGGCACGCTGGCTGGGTCGATGAACATGATGGGGAACATGGCGGGCTTTGTCGCGCCGTGGTTGGGAGGTTACATTCTGCAAAGCACCGGCGGAGACTGGAACTTGTTCCTTTACACGATGGCGGGCGCTTACTTCCTGGGGACCATTTGCTGGCCGTTCCTCGACCCGGTCACGCCTTTGGAAAAGTCGAAGTGAGCCTGGCTGGGGCAAACCGGCTGGGCGTTCCGTAAAATGAAATTGTCATGAAGACACTGACTCGCCGCTCTTTTCTTCACGCCACGGCTGTCCCGCCGCTAGCTCCGATGGCGGGCGTGCTGGTGGCAGCGCCGCGCACGACGGATATCCGCATCAAAGAAGTCCGGCACAGCTATGAGAACTATATGTACCGGACGCCGATCAAGTTCGGCGGAACGGTTTTAGACCGCGTGACCTTGATCAACGTCGATGTGGTTGTCGCGCTGCCGAACGGCAAGACTCAACGCGGGTTCGGGTCGATGCCGTTGGGCAATATCTGGGCGTATCCGTCGAAGACGATGTCGTACGACGAGACGCTCGGCGCCATGAAGGAGCTCGCCGACCGGATCCGTAAGATAACGGCTGACTACAATGAGACGGCTCACCCGGTAGACATCAACCACGTGCTGGAGCCGGCTTACCTGAAAGCCGCCGCTGAGATTAGCAAGAAGCTTAAGGAACCGATTCCGAAGCTGGCGACGCTCGTGGTGGCGAGCGCGTTCGATGCGGCGATCCACGATGCGTTCGGCAAGATCCACAACCGCAGCACGTACGCGACGTACGGACCGGATCTGATGGCCCATGACCTCTCCCATTATTTGGGAAAAGAGTTCAAGGGCGAGTATCTGCAACAGTACGTGAACAAAACCCCGAAGCCGGCGATGCCGTTGTATCACCTGGTGGGCGCCGTGGATCCGGTGTTTCCGGAAGAAGTCAAGAAGCCGGTGGGCGACGGGCTGCCCGAGCATCTGGCGGAGTGGATCGTTTACAGCGGGCTGACGCACATCAAGATCAAGCTGAACGGCGAAGACCTGAAATGGGATCTCGAGCGGATTCTCGCGGTGAACAAGGTAGCGGAAGCTACCCAGGCGAAGCGGAAGGTGGCGAAGTGGTACTACTCGCTCGATTTCAACGAGAAGTGCCCGAACGTCGGATATCTGATTGACATGCTCCGGCAGCTCAAGCAGAAGTCGCCCGCGGGATTCGAGCGGATCCAGTATATCGAGCAACCGACCAAGCGGGATCTCAAAGCCGACCGGGCGAACGTCATGCACGAGGCGGCGAAGCTGCGTCCGGTAGTAATCGACGAATCGCTGACGGAGCTCGAAAGTTTGCTGCTGGCGCGGGAGATGGGTTACACCGGCGCGGCGCTCAAAGCTTGCAAGGGACAGGCGCAGGCGCTGCTCATGGCGGCGGCGGCGCAGAAGTTCAAAATGTTTTTGTGCGTGCAGGATTTGACCTGTCCGGGCGCGTCCTTGATCCATTCGGCGGGCATCGCCGCGCACGTGCCGACGGTGGCGGCTATCGAAGCCAACTCGCGGCAATATTGCCCCGCAGCCAACAAGGGCTGGGACAAGAAATTCCCGGGCATGTTTGATATTCGGGACGGGCTTTGCCGGACGTCTCAAATACTCAAGCTTGGGTTGGGAGCGGTGGCGTAACGGATTGGGGGCAGTCCTCCGAATTTCGCTATGCTCGAAAGGATGGAGGGCCGGCGAATCCCGTTAAAGATCGGGTGGGGAGGCTACGTCTTCTTTGCGGCTTTAGCGGCTTGGGCGCTGTGGCGGTGGCTGGCGCCCGCTTCGGCCGTCCGGAGCCTCCTCGAAGTTCTCGTTTTCTTCCTAGGGGCGTGGCTGTTGCTGCGCGCGGCGCGCCAGCTGGTGCGCCGGACGATCTGGAGCCTTCGGAACAGGCTTTACGTCGCTTACCTGTTCATCGCGGTAGTGCCGGTCTGCCTGGTGCTCTTGCTGGCGGCGGCGGGCGCTTACATTTTGACGGGGCAAATCGGGATCTTTCTCGTGCATTCCGAGTTGGAGCGCAGAACCGCTAGTCTGCGCAACACGGCGGAGTTTCTGCTTAGCGCCACGGAGACGAGGAGAAGCGAAGCGCTGCGCGAGATGGCGGAGCATTATTCGAAGCGCTTCCCGGGGCTGGAGATTCTGATCCAAGATAAGCGCGAAATCCGGCTGCCTCCCACGGCGACCATCACCGCTCCGCCGCCTGGGTGGGGCAACATCGGAGGCGTGGTGATCCGTGACGGAGCGCTCTTTGCGTGGGCGCACGCCGCGGCGGAAAACAGGGAGGTGACTCTTGCCGCGCCGCTTCATCCGGAGGTGTTGTCGGGGCTGGTGCCCTTCCTCGGAGAAGTCACATACATGACACTGGCCGAGGGCGGAACGGCGAGGCGGGCAGGCGGCTCTCGTTTCATGATGGAAGGCAAGGAACTGGCGCCGCATCCGGGGCGCGCGCCTGATGCTTTGCCTCCTCCGGTGAACCGCTTCGACATTGCGGTGGACTGGTTTACTCTGGCGCCTGCCGCGGTTTGGGACCAACCGCAGAAGATGCAGAACGTGGTGTTTTCCATCCGGACGCGGTTTTCCGCGGTGTTCCGGATCATCACCGGCGAGCAGGCGGATTTCAGCGACAAGTTCGCCGGGATTGTGTTCTCCGGGACGGCGATCCTGTTCCTGATCGTGGAGCTTTTTTCGCTCTTGATCGGGGTCAATCTGACGCGCACCATCACAGGCGCCGTTCATAACCTTTATGAGGGGACGTTGAGGATCCGGGAAGGGGATTTTAGCCACCGCATTCAGGTGGCAGGGCGGGATCAGCTCGCGGAATTGAGCCAGTCGTTCAATCGCATGACCGAGGATATTGAGCGCCTGCTGGCGGTGTCGAAAGAGAAAGAGCGGTTGCAGGCGGAGCTCGAACTGGCGCGCGAGGTGCAGGCGCAACTGTATCCCAAGGCGCCTCCGGAACTCAAGACCCTAAGGATCCTTGCGGCGTGCACGCCGGCACGGATGGTTTCGGGCGACTACTTCGACTATCAGACGCTGCTCGATTCCAAAGTGGCGCTGGCGTTGGGCGATGTGGCGGGAAAGGGCATTTCGGCGGCGCTGCTGATGGCCACTGTAGGCTCGTCATTGCGGACGCAGCTCCGCAATTGCATGGAAGCGGTGATGCGAAATGGAGGGCACATGCCCGTGCCTGTGTCGCAGCTTGTGGCGCAGTTGAACCAGCAGCTTTACAACGACACGGCGCCGGAGAAATACCTGACGTTCTACCTGGGCATTTATGATGAAGCCTCCGGCGTACTGACATACACGAACGCCGGGCATATCCCGCCCATTTTGATCCGCCGCGGCGAAGCATTGAGGCTGGATGTAAACGGCACGGTGGTGGGCGCCTTCCCGTTCGCCCAATATGGCGAGAGCGCTATCGAATTGCAGAGCGGCGATTTGCTGGTCTGCTACACCGACGGCGTGACGGAGCCGGAAAACGACTACGGCGAGATGTTTGGCGAGGAGCGCCTGATCGAGGTGCTGCTGCGCAACTCGGACCGGGAGGAGCAGGCGATTGTGGACGCCGTGATGGACGCCGTACGCAGTTGGACGGGCTCGCCCGAGCTCCAAGACGACATGACGATGCTCGTGGCGCGGAGGCGTTAGATGGGCCGGGTCTTGCGCCGCGGATTGATCATGGCATTTCTGGTGGCGGGCGTTATCTCGCTCGGGACGGCGGGCTTCATCCTGATTGAGGGCTACCCGCCCTTCGACGCTTTCTACATGACCTTGACCACCATCACGACGGTGGGCTACATGGAGGTCCATCCGCTCAGCAATACCGGGAGAATCTTCAACGTGTTCCTGATTCTCACCGGCGTGAGCACGGCGTTTCTCGCCATCGGCATGATGACGCAGACGGTGATCGAGATGGAGATGGGGGAGGCGCTGGCGCGGAGGAGAGCTAGACGCATGATCGAGAAGCTGAAGGATCATTACATTGTATGTGGGTACGGGCGCGTGGGCGCGGGCGCGGCGCAGGAGCTGAAATCGGCCGGCGTGCCGTTCGTAGTGGTGGACCGCAATCAGGAGAGGGTGGATGAGGCCATCCGGGGCGGCATGCTGGCGATGACCGCCGACTCGACGCGGGATGAAACGTTGCGGCAGGCGGGCGTGGAACGGGCCAAGGGCGTGGTCGCGGCGCTCGAAACGGATGCCGACAACCTCTACTTGGTGCTTTCGGCCAAGACGCTGAATCCGGGCATCCGGATTGCCGCGCGGACGAGCGAGGAAGAATCGGAAGAAAAGCTCCGGCGCGTGGGAGCGGACGTGGTGTTCACGCCGTATAGCATCACGGGACACCGGCTCGCGCTGGCGTTGCTCCGGCCTGGGGTCTTCGAGTTTCTGCGGGTCACCAGCCGCAATATCGGTCTGGATGTTTCCATCGAAGAATTGAAAGTCGGCGAGGCGAGCGAACTGGCAGGCAAGACGCTGCGCCAACTTCAGGTCCGGCGGGAGTTGGGAGTGATTGTGCTGGCCATCGGTAAGGCGAGCGGTCAAATGCTGTTCAACCCGCCGGCGGACGCCGAGCTGGCCGCCGGCGACACGCTCATCGCCATGGGAGAGAGGGATAACCTGAGCCGGCTTTCGGCCTTGTTGCAGGGGGTGCGCGAATGAAAGTTCTGACCGCCGCCGGGATGAGGGAAATCGACCGGCTGACGATTGAGGCGGGAGTGCCGAGCCTGGTGCTGATGGAAAACGCCGGGCTGAGGGTGGTGGAATTTCTCGAAGAGCGCTTCGCTCCCCTGGACCGGCATCGCATCGTCATCTTCTGTGGCAGGGGGAACAACGGCGGCGACGGGTTCGTCATCGCGCGGCAGCTCTTCATGCGGCGGCTGGCGGCGGCGGTGCACGTCGTGCTGGCGTGCGACCCGGATGAGTTGCGGGGCGACGCCGCCGCGAATTTCGCCATGCTGACGTTTGCGGGCTGCCCGGTGCATCTCGAAGTCACCCCGGAGATGCACGCCGCGACGATTGTTGTCGATGCTTTGTTGGGTACGGGAGCGCGGGGCGCGGCGAAAGGACGGGTTGCGGAACTCATCCACGAGATCAACACGGGCTTCCCGGGGGCGAAGGTGGTGGCGGTCGATATACCCTCCGGGCTTTCAAGCGATGAACCGCGGAGCGAAGGCGAGTGGGCGCGAGCGGACTACACGGTGACGTTTACCGCGCCGAAGGTGGGGCAAGTGCTGCCGCCGGGGTGCGATCGCGTGGGCGAGTTGCGCGTCGCGGCGATTGGCACGCCCGCGCGGCTGATGGAAGACGACGACCGGTTCTGGCTGTCCCTATCCGAAGCTGAGGATTTCCGTCACCTGCTGGCGCCGCGCGCGCCGGGAGGCCACAAAGGCTGTTACGGACACGTTCTGGTGATGGCCGGTTCATTCGGGAAGACCGGAGCAGCGGCGATGTGCGGGTTGGCGGCGCTGCGGTCGGGCGCCGGATTGGTGACGGTGGCGTCTACCCGGGAAGCGATCCCGGTGATCGCAGGCCATGCGCCGGAGTTGATGACCGAGACGCTGCCGGGAAACGCGGATGGCAAGGATGTGATCGCGATTGGCCCGGGGTTGGGAGCGAGCGAAGAGGCGCAGGCGCTGGTTCGCAAGGTGCTGGTCGAGTATCCTCAGCCCGTAGTCGCGGACGCGGACGCCCTTTGGCCGATGCCTCTGCCCGGCGGGGACCGTCTGCGCGTGCTCACCCCGCACCCGGGCGAAATGGCCCGTCTGACCGGCAAGACCACCGCGGAAATACAGGCGGACCGCGTCGGGGCGGCGCGGGAATACGCCATGCGCCACCACGCCGTGGTGGTCTTGAAGGGGCAGCGGACGGTCGTGGCGTTCCCGGACGGCAAAGCGTGGATCAATCCCACGGGGACGCCGGCCATGGGGAAAGGGGGCAGCGGAGACATCCTGACGGGCATGATCGCCGGGTTTCTGGCTCAATTTCCCAACGACGCCGCTGCCGCTGTGCGCGCCGCCGTGTACCTGCACGGCTTGGCCGGCGAGCTCGCCGCCTCGGATTTGGGCGACAAGTGCGTGCTGGCCACCGGTTTGCTGGACTATTTGCCTGAGGCCATTCATGTCTGTGCGGGTCTTCCGGACTGAGTCCGAAGAAGAGACGATCGCATTGGGGAAGCGGCTGGCGGCGAGCCTGCCCCGGTCTTGCGCCGTGCTGCTGATCGGAAACCTGGGCGCCGGAAAGACGACCCTGGCGAAAGGCATCGTCGAAGGGCTCGGCGCCGCGCCGGCGGAGGAAGTCAGCAGCCCCACGTTCACGCTGATCCACGAATACAGCCCCCGGGTGTTCCATGTGGACTTGTACCGGTTGGAAACGGCGGAGGAGGCGGCTTCGCTGGGGTTGGATGAGCTGTGGGACCGCGAAGCGGTGACCCTCGTCGAATGGGGTGAGCGCTTCCCGGAACTCATGCCGCCTGAGCGCGTCGAGATCCGGATCGAGACAGAGGGCGAGGACCGGCGAAGGATCGAGGTCAGATCATTTCTTCCCGGCCCGCATACATTTCCTGAATAAGTGAGCGGAAGTTATCGATCGCCTGCTGGCGCCGGACTTTCATGGTGGGAGTCAGTTCGCCGTGCTCGATGGAGAACTCGCGGCCGATCACGCGATATTTGCGGATTTGCTCGAAAGGCGCCAGCTGCGCGTTCACGCGGCGGATGGCGGCGCGCAATTCCGCTTGCACCTCCGGCGAGGCGGCCAAGTCAGCCAAGCCATCTTCGGGACAACGGGGAAGCCCTTTAAGAGAGGCGGCGGCGGCCGGGTTGAGAGTAAGGAGGGCGGCGACATAAGGCATGCGGTCGCCAACAAGCAACACTTGATTGATCAAGGGCTCGGACTTCAGCAGGCATTCGATGCGGGACGGGTAGATCTTCTTGCCATTCGAAGAAACGATGAGGTCTTTCTTGCGGCCGGTGATGTAGATGAAGCCGTCAGCGTCGATTTCCGCGATATCGCCCGTATGGAGCCATCCGTCCTTCAGTACGGCGGCGGTGGCTTCAGGGTCGTTGAGGTAGCCGTCAAAAAGACAGGGGGCTTTCAGCAGAAGTTCGCCATCCGGGGCGAGCTTGGCATCGACGCCGGGCAGGACCGTGCCGATGCTGCCCGCTCTTGGCTGGTCCGGGCGGTTAAAGGCGACGATGCCGCCTTCGGTGAGTCCGTAGCCTTCGACCAAGTTCATGCCGATGGCGGCGTAAAATTCGGCCAGTTGCCGGCCGAGGGGAGCGGCGCCGGAGATGGGCATGCGCAGCCGCCCGCCGAAGCGGTCCCGGATCCGGCGAAAGATCAGGCGATCGGCCCATTTCAATGATGTTTGGACCCACCCGGGCACAGGTTTGCCCTCCCGGCGGAGGCGGGCGGCCTCGAGTCCCAAGCCCAACGCGCCGTAAAACAGCTTGCGGACGGGCAGGGGGCGCTTGCGGATCTCCGTGCAGATGGTGGAGTACACGCGCTCCCAAACGCGGGGCGGAGCAAGGAACCACGTGGGCTTCAGTTCGCGGATCTCGGCGGGGAGCCGGTTGAGGTTTTCGGAGAACCAGACGGGGCAGCCCATGCGCACCGGCAGCAGTTCGACCACCATGCGTTGCGCGATGTGGGCGGAGGGAAGGAAGGCGATGGTGACATCGTGGGGGCCGAGGTCGAGCACTTGATGGCCCATGTCGAGGTTGGCGACCACGGCGCGGTGGGAGGTGAGGGCCATCTTCGGCTCGCCAGTGGCGCCGGAGGTCATGTAAAGGATGGCGTGGTCATCCGGTCCATATTCGTTCTGAATGCGCCGGAAGAGCCCGGGATCTTTGCGCATGGCCTCGCGTCCGGCGTCGCGCAGGGTTTCAAGGGGCATGGCGCCGGGGGCTTCGCCATCCAAAAGGATCCAGTGGATGGGGCTGCCGCCGCAGGCTGCGCGCAGCGGTTCCAAGAGCGCAGGGGTTCCGGCGAAGACGGCGCGGGCTCTCGAAGCGCGGATGGCTGCGGCCTTTCCGGCGGCGGGGTAGGTGCTGTAAAGGGCGGCGGCGATGGCGCCGCTGGCCATGACGCCCTGGTCGGCGAGGTAGAACTCGGCGCAGGTGTCGGCATCGAGGGCGACCACGTCGCTTTTGCGGACGCCGAGCGCGCGGAGACCGCACGCGATTTCGGCGACCGCCTGTTGATATTCGATCCAATTCAGTATGCGGTACTTGCGGCGGCGGCCGGGAACCGGCTGGTAAAGGGCGGGATTTTTGCCCCACCGGGCCGCCGCATGCTCCAGGACCGCAAACACTGTCCGGGGGCCCATCGAGTTCATGCTAGCATGGCGGGGAGCGGCGGACGCGAGTGGCGCCGGCAGAGGGTTGTGCCGGCGGATTGATTGTGTTAGAGTTTCGCTTTGGCGATCGGAGTACGCCGCGAGCGGAGGTTCTCAATGGGACAGAAGGGGCGGTAGCCTATCCGCCAAACCTGGAATGCGCATGATTTGGCTACTAGTATTGCTGGCGATCTCGAGCTCTCAGGACCGGCCCGCAGATTATGTGCTGGGTGTCGATGACGTCGTGGTGGTGCGGGTCTTGGATTTGGATGAGATCAAGCCCGATCCGCTGCGCATTGACATGCGGGGCTTTATCAATCTTCCGCTGGTGGGGCGGATACAAGCGGGCGGGCGGACAGTCGAGCAATTGGAGCGGGAGATCGCGCTCCGGCTTGACAATATACTACACAAGCCGGAAGTCACGGTATCGGTTCAGGAGTTTCGCAGCCAGCCGGTGTCGCTGCTCGGCTCGGTGAGAAATCCTGGGGTATTACAGGTGCGCGGTCGGAAGACCTTGTACGAAGTGCTTTCGATGGCGGGAGGGTTGAATCCGGATGCAGGCAACTGGATTCACATCACGCGGCGCAAGGAAGCGGGCGCGCTGCCGCTGAAAGACGTCCGGCAGGATGACACGGGCGACTTCTGGATCGGGCGCGTGGCGGTGAAGTCCGTAATGGAGGCTAAGAACCCGGAAGAAAATATTGTAATCATGCCGAATGATGTCATTTCGGTGCCCAAAGCGGATCTTGTCTATGTCATTGGGGCGGTGAAGCGGAGCGGCGGTTTCGTGCTGGCGGAAAAGGAGCAATTGTCGGCTCTCCAAGCGCTGGCACTGGCGGAGGGGCTGGATCGCGGCGCCGCGCCCAAAAGCGCTAAGATTTTACGACAGGGCAAGGAAGGCAAGAGACAGGAGATCCCGATAGACATCAAGAAAATTATGTCGGGCAAGGCGAGTGACGTGCCGTTGGTGGCCAACGACATTTTGTTTATTCCTTCGAGTTCGATGAGGACGGTGGGATGGCGGACGTTTGAGGCGGGCATGGCCATCGGCACAGGGTGGGCGATCTATCGGAGATAGGGATGGCATCCGAGGAAAGCAAAGATCTCACTGTGCGGCCGGCTCCGATAGAGGTGCCCGCTCCGGCGCCGGGTCAAACCCGAATCTATGACCAGGACGGGTTTGACGAGGGCGACGAGCGCGGGGGAGTACTCGAATATTGGAGGATGGTCGCCCGCCGGAAAGGCACCGTCATTTTGGTGACGGTGCTCGGGGGACTGGCCGGCGTATTAATTACGATGCCGCAGACGCCCGTCTATCAGGCGCGCACCACCATCGAGATTCAGGAAATGAACGAGAATTTCCTGAATATGAAGCAGACCACGCCGGTGTATGAAAGCGGGATCTATGCGACGCTGGCGGACATCCAAACGCAGATCAAGATCCTCCAAAGCTCGACTCTGCTGGAGCGGGTGGTGGAGAAGCTGAAGGTGAAGGCGCCGTCGGATCTCAAGATGGAGACGGGCCGCATTTCGGCGTGGCGCCGAGCTTTGAACTTGCCGGAGGCTCCGGAGAAGGACGCGCGGGACGCCGCGCTCGCTATGGCTGCCGGGAACGTCAAGGTGAAGGCGGCGGGTCAGACGCGGATCATCGAGGTGACCGTGGATTCGACAGATCCGAATGTCGCCGCAACGTTTGCGAATACCTTGGCCAATGAGTTCATCGACCAAAACATGGAGGCGCGCTGGCTGATGGCTCAGCGCACCGGGGACTGGCTGGGGCGGCAGCTTGAAGAGATGCGCATCAAGCTTGAAAAAAGCGAGGATGCCTTGCAGGATTACGCCCGGAGAGCCGGTTTAGTGTTCACCGGGGAGAAGCAAAACATCTCCGAAGAGAAACTCAGGCAGTTGCAGACGGCGCTGGCGGCGGCGCAAATGGACCGGGTGGCTAAGCAGTCGCGGTACGAGATGGCCAAGAACAGCCCGCCGGAGACGCTTCCCGACGTTCTCAACGATCCAACCTTACAGGATTATCAAGCCAAGATCACCGATTTGCGGAGGCAGGAGGCGGAACTCGCTGCGACGTACAAGCCGGAGTACTCCCGGGTTAAGCGGGTGCAAGCGCAACTGGCGGCGGTGGAATCGGCTTTGCAGCGGGAGCGGCAAGCGATTGTCAACCGCATCCGGAACGAGTTTGAGGAAGCGGCGCAGCGCGAGAGGATGCTGGCTAAGGATTACGCCGAGCAGACGCGGGTGGTGACGGCGGAAGCCGAACGGTCGATTCAGTACAACATCCTCAAACGGGAAGTCGAGACCAACCGGCAGTTGTATGAGGCGATGCTTCAGCGGGTGAAAGAGTCGAGCATACTGTCGGCATTGCGGGCGAGCAATGTCCGGGTTGTGGATCCCGCCAAGCCCCCCAAGTCGCCGTACAAGCCGGACGTGCCCACCAACGCGGGCGTGGGTTTGCTGGCTGGGCTGGGTCTCGGAATTGCGTTTGTCATCATTCGCGAGAAAGCAGACCGGACGTTGCAGGAACCCGGAGACACCCCGTTCTACCTGAATGTGCCCGAATTCGGCGTCATCCCTGCGGCGGACACTGGGCGCCATTTGCTGTACTATAAGCGGCGCAAGCTGCCGGAGGACGCGAAGAGTTTGACGAAAACCGATCGCCGGCTGTTACAAGATCGCGTGGAGCTGGCCACTTGGCAGCAGAAGCCGTCGCTTGTCGCCGAGTCTTTCCGGGTGGTGTTGACGTCGATCTTGTTTTCGAGCGGAAACGGCAACCGCCCGCGTGTTCTGGTGCTGACAAGCGCCGGACCCGGGGAAGGGAAAACGACGGTGGCGAGTAATCTCGCCATTGCCATGGCGGAGATCAGGCTCAAGGTGCTGGTCATTGACGGAGACTTGCGCAAGCCGCGTTTGCACGGGGTGTTTGATGTAGACAACCGGAGAGGATTGAGCACGCTCCTGAGCGAGCGCCCGCTGGCTGAAGGCGCGCTGGAAGGTGTGATTCAGCAGAGCTCGATTCCGGGTCTCTTCGTGTTGCCGAGCGGTCCTGAAACGGCTGCGGCTGCGAACCTGCTGCACTCGGCGAACTTGCCGGAGTTGCTGGCGCGGTTCCGCAAGGAATTCGACATGATCGTGATCGATACGCCGCCTATGCTGCATCTCCCCGATGCCCGTGTCATCGGGCGATTGGCGGACGGGGTCATATTGGTGATGCGGGCAGGGCAAACCACCCGGGACGCCGCGCTTGCAGCACGGCAGCGGTTCGCCGAAGACCGGACGAGGGTGTTGGGCACCATCCTGAATTACTGGAATCCAAAACGCGCGCCGAATGGCTATTACGGCTACAAGGGCTACTACGGCTACTACAGCTCGAAGTCATAGCGCTCCGCCCGGCGCCGGCCGCCGCCCCGGTTCGAGAGTGGCGCTGATCATTGCGTGTCTTCAGCGCGGCGGGACAGAAATTCAGACTCTTCATACTGCGAGGACGCTGATTTCTCTGGGCTATGAGGTCCGGGTTGTTTGTCTCTTCGACTGGGATGAAGGAGTCCTGCGCCTGTTCGAGGAGGCTGGGGCGGACGTCAAATGCCTTGGCTTGAAGAGCCGGCGTAACTACCCGGCGATCCTTTGGGCATTGGTGCGGGCTTTGCGACGATTCGCCCCGCGATTCGCACACGTTCAGTACATCGCCCCCGGACTCCTGTCCGTTGTGGCCGCCCGGCTGGCGCGCACGCCCCGAGTTCTCATTACGGTCCACCAATTGGGAACGCCGTGCAACCGGTTTGAGCACCTGCTCTTTCGCATCGCGACACGGCTGGCGGATCGAACGATCTGCGTTTCGCGGGCGGTGGAGGATTCCTGGTTCGGCGGCGGCGCGGCGGAAAAGTGGCGCATCCTTGAACCTGGGCCGAGGGTGGTGATTCATAACTGCGTTGAAGCTGCGGATGCGGAGGCACGGTCCGGGACTGATGCCGGCGTCTTTACGATCGGGTATGCCGGCAGAATACGTGTCGAGAAGGGTGTGGATATTCTGGTGCGCGCGGCGGCTTGGCTGAAAGCGCAGGGGCATGAATTCCGGGTAGTGGTGGCTGGAGACGGCCCACAGCGCGAAGAGTGCGAGACCCTGGCGCAGCGGCTGGGGGTGGCGCAACGGTTCGTTTGGCTGGGCGCTGTGGCGCCCGAAAGGCTAGGGGAGATCTACCGGAGTTTTGATGTTCTGGTAGTGCCTTCGCGGCTGGAAGGTTTCGGGCTTGTGGCAGCGGAAGCCATGATGCACGGTGTTCCGGTGGCGGCGGCGCGGATCGGGGGCTTAGCGGAGCTGGTCGAGCACGGAGTGACGGGTCTATTATTTCAGCCCGAAGACCCCGAAGAGTTGGCGAAGGCCATCCTGTGCATTCGGCGGGATGCGAAGTTGGCCGCGGAGTGTGCGGTGAGGGGTAGAGAATTCATCGCGGCGCAAATGTCAGCGGAGCGTTACCGCGGGCGCCTGGCGGAATGTTACAGCGCTTTGGCGGCGGAGGCGAGGTGAGAATACTCTTGGTCCACAATTTTTACGGCTCCACCTCGCCGAGCGGCGAGAACGCGGTGGTGGAAGAAGAGCGAGATCTGTTGCGCGCCGGGGGTCATGAGGTCTTGGAGCATTTCGTATCGAGCGACTGGATTCGCGAGGGCGGCCGGATGCGCTTGCTGCGAACGGGTTTGTTGGCGCCGTGGAATCCTGGCGCGCGTGCGGAGGTTCGGAGGAAGATTCTTAGGTTCGCCCCTGACATAGTGCATGTGCACAATGTGTTTCCCTTGTTATCGCCTTCCGTATTCTCCGCCGCGGAGGGCACAGGAGCGGCGGTAGTAGCCACGTTGCACAATTACCGGACTGTCTGCCCGGCGGCTGTGCTGTTGCGGGACGGCAAACCGTGCGAGGCGTGCGTCCGCACGCGGTCGGTGATTCCCGCTGTCCGGTATGGTTGCTACAAGGCGTCACGGCTTATGACGCTCCCCGTGGCCGCAGGGGTGGCGTTGCACCGGTGGCTCAAGACTTACGACCGGCACGTCGATGCGCACATCGCGTTAACGGCCTTTCAGAAGGAGCAGTTGGTGCGCGGAGGGCTGCCGGAGAATAAGATTCATGTAAAGCCGAGTTCGTTCAATGGCGTTTGCCGTCCGGTGCCGTGGCGCGAGCGTGAATCCAAAGTGGTTTTCGTGGGTCGGATCAGCTCTGAGAAAGGGCTCGACAGTTTGCTGGAGGCATGGCGGCTCTGGGGGGATGCGGCGCCGCAATTGGAAATCGTCGGGGATGGTCCTGATTTGGAGCGTTTGCGGGCGGCGGCTGGCGGCGGGTTGTCATCCAAGGTTTCTTTCACGGGGAGGAAACCGCAACCGGAGGCGCACGCTTTGATGGCGCGGGCGAAGCTGCTAGCGCTACCTTCGATTTGGTTCGAGGGGTTCCCTCTCGCGCTGCGGGAGGCATTCGCTTTCGGTGTGCCGGTTGCTGCATCCCGAATCGGGCCGTTCGAGGAATTGGTTGAGAAAACCGGGGCTGGCCGGTGTTTCAATCCCGGCGACCCGGCGAGCATTTATGGAATAATAGCGGAGGCTTGGCGCAATGACAGTGAACTCGATCAGATGGGGCGGATGGCTTTCCGCGAGTATCAGACCAGATATAGTCGCCAGGAAGGGCTGGCCGGTCTAGAGAGGGTATATCAGTGGGCGATGGAGATCAGGCGATTGCGGCTAAGCGGCTGGGCTCAGGACGCAATCTCGCGCGCTGCACGATAACGGGGATCGGGTTCGACCTGTTGGATCCCGTTCGCACGCTGACCGCGATAAGCTCTCAGCCGCGGGAAAGCCCACTCTTGATCTTCCTCGTGAATCCCCACACGGTGATGGTTTGTCACCGCCATGCAGGCGTGATGGCGGCGGTGCGGCAAGCGGACTTGGTTTTGCCGGACGGTGTGGGAATTGCGCTCGCCACGAAGATCCTGGGAATCCCCCGGGTGGAGCGGACACCCGGTCCGGACTTGGTGCGGGCGCTCTGCGATTTGGGCAGAAGCTTTGGGCTCCGGCACTATTTCTATGGCGGCGCGCCAGGGGTTCCAGAGCAAATGGTCGAAAAGCTGGGCAGCGAATTCCCAGGGCTTGCCGTGGCGGGGTGGGCTTCGCCTCCATTTTTCCAGTGGGAATCGGAGACCGAAGAGGAAGACTGCCGGAGAATCAACGAGACGAGCCCTGACATCGTGTGGGTGGGGTTAGGGTCCCCCAAGCAGGAAGCGTGGGCTTTTCGCAACCGCAGCCGCATTCAGGCGCGCGCGGTGATCCCGGTAGGCGCGGCGTTCGACTTTCTGAGCGGGCGCATCCGCAGGGCGCCGGCGTGGGTCCGGAGGATGGGGATCGAGTGGCTGTACCGCCTGGTCCATGAGCCGCGGCGTCTGTGGCGGCGGAACCTTGACAGCCCTCTTTTCGTCTGGGAAGTTTTGAAGCAACGCATTGGGGTGTCTCGCACGGATGGCAGAAGCGGTTGAGCCGAGCGGAGCAGACGGGGTATCGAGCCAAAGGCCCGCCGTGAGCGTGGTCATTCCGTTGTTCAACAAAGAGGCGACGATAGGACGGGCGCTCTCGTCGGTGTTTCGGCAGACGGTCCAGGACTTCGAAATCATCGTCGTGAACGACGGCTCCACAGACGGGAGCCGGAGAGCGCTGGAGGCGTTTCGGGACCCGCGGCTGCGTGTGATTGACCAAGCGAACGCCGGCGCCGCCGCGGCAAGGAACCGTGGGATCGCGGAGGCTCGCTCGGAGCTGGTGGCGTTCTTGGACGCGGATGACGAGTGGCTGCCGCATTTTCTCGAGACCGCCCTGGGTCTGAGATCGAGGTATTCTTGGGCGAGCGTCTTCGGCGTGGCTTACCACACACAACCTCCGGACGGGAGTGGCTACGACGTGCGGCTGCGGAAGATCCGGTTCCGCGGCTTGGACGGGATTTTGCAGAACTACTTCGAAGTTGCTAGTGCGTCAGACCCGCCGCTTCACTCCTCCTCCACGGTGGTGTGCAGGAAGGCTTTGACATTGACGGGTGGTTTCCCCGAGGGAATCGTGTCGGGTGAGGATCTGCTCATGTGGGCGAGGCTAGCTTGCCGGTTTCCGGTGGCCTACTCGCTAAAGGTGTCGAGCGTGTTCTACTGCCCGGGTCGGTTGGATTTCACGCGCCCGCGCCGCGGAGTGGAGATCGTGGAGCGGGAATTGGGGCGCCTTCTTGAGTCGGCTTCAGCGGAGGTTGCGCCGGGGTTGAGGGCGTTTATTGGGCGGTGGCACGAAATGAGAGCCGTAATTGCACTAGGAAAGAATGATCCCCGCGCGGCGCGCTATCACCTCAAGCAGGCTATTGCGGGCCGCGGGTTGGATCTGCGCCTCTCGGGGATGTGTCTTTTGGCGTTTTTGCCGGCAATTGTACGCGCGCCCCTCTTCAGCGGACTCCGGAGGTGGCGCGCCTCGTCTCAATCGAAGGTAGCCACTTCGACCAGCGGCCAAATCACCGGGGTAATAGAGAGAAGCGAATGAACGATCCGGCGCCGGGCGACGCGAAACTGGTGATTCTAACGAACTATGTCTCGCCGCCTCGATTGCCTGTTTTCGAAGAAATTGCCCGCCGTATCGACACCACCATCTTGGTCGATACGCCGATGGAGGAAAACCGGAAGTGGCCCGTCACTGAGAGTTCTCTGAGGGTCAAGGTGGCGCCGGGGTTCACCCTCCGGCGAATCTACGCGCACCCAGCGGGCTTTCGCGAACAGGCCTATTTTCATTTGCCCGCCGGGTTATTTTGGCTGCTGCCGCGGTGCAGACCGACGCATATTCTCAGCGGCGAGTTGGGAGTGCGCACCGGGATCGCCTGTTTGTACCGGCTACTGCATCCAAGGGTCCGGTTGACGGTTTGGGTCGAAGGAACGCCTCACACGGACGGTCCCCGGGGCAAGCTTCGCTCCTGGTGGAGAAAGCTGATCCTCAGGGCGCCGGACGGGGTGGTTGCGACGAGCCATGCCACGAGGGAGTTGCTGCTCTCCTATGGCGTGAAACCAGAGAGGATTGCTGTCGTCTTGCAGGCTAGCGCGCTCGACGCGCCCGAAAGTTCGCCCGTCCGCAGCGCGAATGAACGAAAGAGACTCCTGTTTTGCGGGCAACTAGCGCTGCGAAAGGGCCTCCGCCATTTGATGCCGGCTCTCAACGCTGTCTGCGCCCGGTTGAAAGACTTGACTGTCGAGATGTGGCTTGCCGGGCATGGAAACGAGGAGCAATGGTTAAAGGAGCAGATCTTGCCCTCTAACTTGAAGTTGGCGTTTCTCGGCCATGTTCCGTACTCAAGTCTGCCCGAGGTTTACAAGAAATGCGGGATCTTCGTTTTTCCCACGTTAGCCGATGTTTGGGGGCTGGTGGTGAACGAGGCGATGGCGCACGGCCTGCCGGTCGCTGGCAGCCGTTACTCGCAAGCTGTTTGTGAGCTGATTGAAGAGGGTAAGACAGGTTGGACTTTCCGGCCCGATGATCCTCAGGAACTGGAAACCGCTCTCTTCGAAGCCTTGACAAGATCCTGCGAGGAACTTGAGCGGATGGGTGAGGCGGCCCGGGAGCGGGCGGCACGCCTGACTCCGGAACGCTTTGCAGCGGAATTGCTCGCGGCGGCCTTGGGCGAATCGAAAAAGAACGCGACGCGGCTGGCGATTTTGACCAACTTCGTTCCGCCAACCCGTGCGGAGGCTTACGAGAGAATCGCGGCCCGAGTGGACACCACCGTTCTGGTTGACACTCTGATAAAGCCGAACCGCGGGTGGCCCCCTTATAGCGGCCCGCTCCGCGTGCAGGTGGCCACAGGGATCACCATCCGGCGCTCGTACCGGCACCCCATGGGCTGGCAGGAGACAGTTTTTTATCACTTGCCATTCGGATTGCTGTGGCGCCTTTTCCGGGTCAATCCGACTCATATTCTCAGCGGGGAACTTGGATGCCGCAGTGCGGTGGCATGCTGTTATAAGCTGCTCAAGCCGTCCACGCGGCTGGCGGTTGTTGTGTCGGGAACGGCGCACACCGATCTTTTCAGGGGCAAGCTTCGAACATGGTGGCGAAGAGCCCTCGTGCGAGTGCCGGATGCGATTGTTGCCACTAGCACCGGAGCGCGGGAGCTCATGCTCTTGTATGGGGCGCCGCCTTCGAAGGTCAGTGTTTCACTACTGGTCGGCGGCCTCCAGCCGCCGGCGGCCGCCCCGCGGCGCACCGAGTGCGAGCGGCGCCGCCTCCTGTTCTGTGGGAGGCTAGTGCCATTGAAGGGTCTGCGAGAATTCGTGCCGGTCCTTGCCCAAGTCTGTGTAGAGACTTCGCAGCAGGTTGAGCTCTGGATTGCCGGAAAGGGGGAGGAAGAACGGCGACTGAAAGAGATGAAGCTTCCGGGATCGCTTCAGTTGCGCTTTCTGGGAGATGTGCCCTACTCCCAACTGCCAGCGGTTTACAGACAGTGCGGAATATTGGTGTTTCCAACGTTCTGCGATGTGTGGGGCGTAGTCGTGAATGAAGCGATGGCGTATTCGATGCCGGTCTTGGGCAGCCGCTATTCGCAAGCTGTTTGCGATTTGGTGGAGGATGGCGTCAGCGGCTGGACGTTTTTTCCCGACCGCCCTGCCACGGTCCTCGAAGGTGTACGGCGAGCCTTGGCTGCGACCACGGAAGAATTGGAATCTATGGGACAAGCTGCCCGCCGCCGGATTGCGGCCGTATCGCCGGAACGATTCGCCAGCGACTTGCTTCGTGCTGTGTTGGGTGAACCACAGGAGCTGCAAGAATCCGCCCGCCGGGGTGGGACCGGAGGGCCACAACTGGTTCCCGGGCCGGCAACGCTCGAGAATGACGTGTTGCGTTAGACTGAGCGCAGGTGAAGGCTCCGTGACTCCGGTGAGGAGAGCGCGGGATACCGGATTGGAATGCAGGTGACGGCAAAAAGCGCGACAAGCGAGACGGGTGACCAGGGGTTTGCGCTCCCGGCCCGCCGCTCCCGCCGGCTGGGCTTGGCGAGGCGGAGCGCGGCTAGAGCTACCGGGCTTCCGTTCCTGGTTGCGGTGGTGTTCCTTGCGCAGATCGTCACGAATTATTACTCTCCAAAGCTGGTTGGATACAGCCTGACCGGTTGGTCCTGGGTCCTTGTACTGGTGGCAAGTCTTCTGAGAATCAGCGCCCATTTAGGACACATTCGATTTCCCGTATGGATTTGGGCGCCGTGGTGCGCTGTCGTCTTGCTCTACGCTTTTAGCGGCTATGAATTCGCCTGGCAATCGGCGAGTCAGATTGTTTGTCCGGCGGTCGCCGCGGTGGCGTTCTCCACTTATCGAGTAGACGGCAAATCCATGGATGCTATCGACCGGGCGGTGAGGATCGCGTATCTGCTGTTTTATCTTGGTTACCTACTGATTATTGTTCCCTTCATGATCCAGTATTCTGCCTCGCCCTTTGCCCCTGGCGCCATTTCTGCGTTGTTTTTCCAAAGCTACTTTCTCGCCCGGTTCTTGATGGCGGGCAGGAACACTATTGATCTCCTGCTTTATCTGTCCGCTGTGGCGATACCAGCCGTGGCTGCCCACCGGGGTCCCATCGCCGCCTCGGTTGCGCTGGCAGTCTTTGCTCTAATGCCTATCAATTTAGCGCGCCGGGTTGCGATTGCGGTGCTCGGGCTTGCGATCGGCTTGGCGGCGTTCTACTCGCCTAGATTTCAGAGCAAGATGTTTTTCTCCGGGAAGGGCACAATCAGAGACCTTCGCTACGACAACCCGGACCTCTACATGACGGGGCGGAAGGCGATGTGGGATAGCCTGCTGGAAGGGTGTGAAGAGAAGCCGTGGCTAGGGCACGGAGGGAATGCGGACCGGACTTGGCTTTTAAGCCGCGGCTTCCATCTGTACCTCCCGCACAACGATTGGCTGCGGATACGGTTTAACTATGGCTGGTTGGGCGTGGCTTTGTACTTGGGCACGA
>FWPV01003972.1_pt1 | contig 21203 bp, 19 predicted proteins | sample 2228371 | NCBI WGS metagenome assembly FWPV01 (sample SAMEA103939776, study PRJEB20133) | metagenome | reverse complement strand
ATCCGCACGGCAGACCCCGTGGAGCGCGTTGTACGCACGCATAAGGTTCACGGTTCGCTCTCCGATCCAGCGAAGGGCCGCTTCATCGTAGTCTGTCCCACACGCAGAAGTAAGCCCTGCCGCGATCTCCGACCAGTAGATCTCCGCCATGACGAACGTCCCCCCCGACTTGCACACTCCCACTGAGTCAACAACGGCGCCAAAGTCCTCACCATCCTTGACCAAGAGTGGCTTGTGGCGGGTCGCTTGTGGGTCCGCCATCTCGGGGAGAAAGCCCTCGCCGTACCGCCTCCGCACTCCCTCAGCATCTCCCGTTTCGTCCAAAGTGGGGAACGCCTTGAGGTGGTCCGCACCGCGACTCGCCGTAATGTGAGCAAGCCCCATCGATTGTTGGGCTCGGCCATCCTGTCCCGGGATCTCCAGCCCCTTGACCTCCATAGCAAAGGCTGCCGCATCTCCGCCCAGCTCCTGCGCCGCGCGCCGCACCCCAAGACCAAGGAGTTCCCCCAGACCCCGCCGCAGCGCGATCTGCTCTATCAGCTCAAGAACCACGCGGTGATCGCCCCACCGGAGCGTCAACCCACCCGTTTCCCTCGGCCCCAATATCCCCCGCTCGAAGAGCTCCATTGCAAAAGAGATGACGCGTCCGGTACTGATCGTGTCCAACCCGAGACGGTCGCACCGGTCGTTTGCCGCCAGAATGGCGGCGAGGTCTGCCACCCCTACCCCAGATCCCAAAGCATTCAGTGTCTCGTACTCGAGGCTTGATGTGCAGACTCAGTTGTACTCGCCCCCCCGCACGCGGTACACCGTACCGGGCACGCGAAGCACCCCATATCCTTGACCCAGTACTTCTCCCGCAGCGCCCCGCCACCGATGTTAGCGGCAAACGGGAAAGACCCGTACTGAAAGTTGTGCGTAGGGAATCTTCCGATTTCATTCATTAGCTCGACGATCCCGGGTGTGCCATACCGCGCGACCGCGGGGAACATCGGGTTCGCCCGGATTCTCTTGTGCATGCTCGCGGACAGGTGGGCGAAGCCCTCCGGATCCGCGATACGAACCCGAGTCCTCCCCCGTACGGCAATCGCTTTGAGGCGTTTGGAGGCCATCAACGTGCCCAGACCGGCACGAGCGAGGCTGCGCTGTGGCGAACATTGAATAGAGGCGAACAAGACACCGTTCTCGGCCGCTGGTCCCACACAAGCGACCTTGATGTGAGGGTCTCCTTTCTGGGTCCGGATGGTCGCTTCAGTCTCAACCGTATCGAGCCCCCAGAGAGCGCTGGCAGGCTCGAGGCGGGCCTGGCCATCCTCAACCCATAGCAGCACCGGTTCAGCGGATTGTCCTGTCACAGCAATCGCATCGTACCCAGCGAATCGGAGCTCAGGGCCGAAGAACCCCCCGCAGTTGGCATCGCCGTAGATCCCGGTGAGAGGCGACTTGCCCACCGCTGCCAGCCTCCCCGAACAAGGCCACGACGTGCCTGTTAGGGGTCCCGCCGCAAGGGCAAGGAGATTCGCTGCATCCAACGGACCCACATCCGGTGGCACCTCCTCCCAGAGGAGCCATACACCCAGACCATTGCCGCCGAGCAGGACGTGCGCTAGCGAGGGAGGAATCTCCTGGTCGGTTACTACTCCTCGATCCAGATCAACGCGAAGCATCCGTCGGATCATGGCACTGCCCGCTGTTCTCATCGCACGATGACCTCGTCCACGTCCAGTCGGCGGGTTGTAGCCTCCAGGGGGACCCCGTTTTGATCCCATCCTCGCAGCATGTAGTACCGTTTCAACATGGTGTCCAGGGTCTCCAGGGGGAGGCTTTTCTTATCTCCTGACTCAAGTACAACGGCCTCTTCCATAAGCCGTCTGGGCAACCGGTCATCCGCACCCGACAGACCGAGACGCACGTTGAGCAACCGCTCAAGATTCACCACCCTCTCTCCAATCTCCAGGAGGGACCCAGCATCGAAGGACAACCCCAGCGACGTGAGCGCCCGGGCCAGGTCCTCCGGGTACAGGGCATAGGTTTCCGTCGTTGTGAACTTGCAGATCCCGAGGGAGTCCGATACAGCGCAGTACTCCTCGCTGAACTTGACCATGTCGGGCTTGTACGTCACATCGTCCAAGTCAAGCAGCCCTGGCATCGTATGGGGCAGAAGATCCCTCCCCGCACGATCGAGCCGCGCTGTGTCGATGGTGGGAAGAGCGTACAGGTGATCCGCGCCTCGATTCGAAGTCGCGTGAGCCAAGCCAAATCCTTTCACCACCCGAGGATCTTGGCACGGCATCTCCATGCCCTTGACCTCCATGGCGAAGCACAGAGAGGCCTGGCCCACCTCGACAGCGGCACGCCTCACCCCGAGTGCCAACAGGGCACCCAATCCACGCCTGCTGGCGATATCGACGATCAGGTTCGCTATCCCCCTCCCATTCCCCCAGGTCAGCCCCCTTCCCTCGAAGCCAAGAAGGCCCTCTTCCTCGCACTCCATCGCAAAGGCTATCACGTTCCCTGTCGATATCGTGTCCATGCCCAACTCGTTGCAGAGCATATTGGCATAGATGATCGCCTCGGGATCAGCACAGCAGCAAAGCGGACCCAGCGCGTCGATGGACTCGTACTCCGGCCCTGCAGTGCAGCTCTTGAACTCACCGCTGCGGACCTCGGACATGCGACCACAGGCGATCGGGCATCCCAAGCATCCCTTGCGCGCCGTTCGGTACGGTTCCATCGCGTGAGCATCAACACGATTCGCCAGTGGAAATTGCGCTTTCCGCCGATTCTGCGTCGGAAGGTCACCCACCACGTTCTTGAGGGCAACGAGGAACGGTGTCCCCCACGTGTGCAACACTGCGCTCCCTGGATCCGCAATCACCTTCCTCGTAGCTTGAACAGCCTCGCGTGAAAAGCCCGACGGGTACGAGCGGCGCCTCCCCGGAAGGGCAACCACGGCCTTCAGGCGCTTGGCGCCCCACACCGCTCCTCCCCCGCAACGTGCAGCTGCGCGGCCCCCATCGTTTATCAGCGAGGAGAACAGAACACCATTTTCCCCTGCCGGACCTATGCTCACAACGGACGCTCCGGGGAACCTTCGTCTCAGGTACGCCTCGGTTTCCCCCGTCGTATGTCCCCATAGGTCACCCGCCGGTTGAATCGACACGCCGTTGGGTTGGACCACCAGGAATACGGGCCGGATCGACGTCCCGCGGATAATGAGCGCGGCAATGCCACATCCGGCAAGACAAGCGCCAAACGAGCCCCCTCCGTTCGCGTAGCCGTAGACGCCCGTCAGCGGGGAGCGAAAGGTGACGTTGTAGCGCGATGCGCCTGGCCACGGCGAGCCTGCCAGAAGCCCTGGAGTGAGAACGACAAGGTCGTCGCCCATGTGCCCACTTCCAGCCTGGAGAAGCTCTTCCGCAATGAGCGCTGCCCCTAACCCCCTCCCGCCAAGCACTCGCCGCAGGGTCTCAGGGCTGATTTGACAGTAGCTCACTGTTCCTCGACTCAGATCCACTTCCACGATCGACGTTCGCGCCAAGCTGTTCATGAAACATCCCTCACCTGACCGCTGTGCAGGGCCCTGTGTATGATGTCCTCGCGTGTGTGCCCGGCCGTTGCCACGTGCCCCGAGCGCGAGCTGACCACAGTTACTACCGCAGGCTTGTTGATATGAATCAGATCGGGGATGTACTCGAATACACCACCCGCATCTGCAAGCACTTCTCCGAACAGGCGGCCGTAGATCGGGGTGGTGGCGAAACACAGCTGCTTGGCCAATCCATGGACCTCCACACCGTCGTCCACCGTCAAGTACACCCGACCCATGTAGTGGATCATGTCATCGGGCCAGAGCATCCCAGTCCACCCACCCTGGGGAGGACATACTGGGACCTGCCCAATGATCTGGAGTACAATAGCGGAATCGAGCTCTAGGCTACGCTCGATTGTGAAGATCACGCACTCATTGATACGTCCTGCGATCTGCGTCGCTCCTACCACGCTGCGGGCTGAGCTAACCACAAGAACGAGCTCCGAAGGATCTACCCCCGCCCGTAGAGCGATGGTCTGAGCGATTTCATCGTCCGGCAATCTATCCCATTCGATAATCCCCACAGGAGGGAACTCCCCCCTCTCTTCTAGCACCCTGAGGGGCGAATCCTGTTCTGTACGTACCCTAAGAGGCCCACACATCCGCAGGTCGTGCGAGAGCCCCGCCAAGGGGAAAGATGCCTGCCCGTAGTAGGTCGACAAGGTTGGGCGCAACGACTCAACCGTGACCTGCGCCAGTGACGTCCCTCCGGTCTCTACCATATCAACTGCCGTCGAACAAAGCCCCAGGTGCGAGAGCTCAATGAGCAACCGCCCCGCTTCGTGGGATCCCACTGCGCACACCCCCGCATCCACCACAAGAGCGCCACACCTCAGCTGGTGGACCTCCACACCCAGGTCCGCCGACCGACCGACCAGCTCGTCAAGAAGCCATCGACAGCGATCGACGCAGCTCATCACTTTGAAAACCATGCCGCTGCCTTCTGATCTGGACAAACACTACTCCTCCAACAAGGCTACCGCTCGTCTCAGCATAATTCGCTGATCTCCCCACAGCCCGTCGAAGCGCGGCGCCGTGATCGCTAGGATGCCCACCGTTTCGCAGAAACTCTGGATCGCCATGCTGAGGCCTTTGTACAAAGCTTGCTCTGTTAAACCCACCATCGGGAACTCAACCACAGCATCCGCCTGCGGAGGAACACACGATCCGGCCACCCGTGCCCTAAGGCTTGGGCAATACACCTCGTTGATGGTCACCCCCTCCTCACTGTAGATCCTCCCTCCCACTTTGGCCCCGCTGATTCCGCCCAAGGGGTAGTTAAACACACCAACTCCCGGCGCCGACTCCACCAGGGAGGCAGTGGCCCTCCTCGCTCCTGCCAAGCATGCCGCGGCATCGCGGCCGAATACTTCGAGTACAGCGTCCAGACCGATCCCAACTTTGAGATGTTGTTCGATGAGCATGTCTCCACTCATAATGGGCATTCGGATGACATCACGTTCTCCAACTGTCTCGTTTACCTCGAAGCCATCTCCCCATTTGCCGATTGATTCGCTGAGTTCAATGTCATCGACAACCGAGTTGGTGGGCCAAGCATCGAACAACGCGCAGGTAGGTAGATGAGGCAGGATATAGAGTCGCTCTCTCACAGCGCGCTTGAACGTCTCTATCCCGAGAGCGCAGGGCGCGTTGAGCTGTAGGAGCACTCCGGGTCGGCGATCCGGAGTGTTGCCTTCGGTCAACCGCGCCTCGATGCAGACCTGAAGGGGAGCGGCCGTGATGATACTGAACCCGCTGAGGTAACGAGCTTCGTCCAGAGCTGTCCGTGAGTCGTTGGCCGTGAGCGCAACTCTGGTCACGAAGAGCCTCGTCGCCTCACAGAACGTATCCTCGATGAATACGTTGTTGTATTTCATGCCTCCTCCCTCGTGAGGGTCCAATGCTGCCGCTTGCACTCTCTGTTCCCTCTTTGCCGGATAAACATCCCTCTACTATCAACCAAGAACGCGCCATCCCGCCAGACGAGTTCGCCTCTTCGAATGGTCGCGCAAACCCCGCCACGAATCTCCATACCGTCGAATGGACTCCAGTCACAGTTCGAGTGCTGCCTCTGCACTTCGATACGGCCCTCGGCATCGGGGTCGAAGAGTACCAAGTCGGCGTCAGAACCGGGAAGGAGATCCCCCTTGGCCGGTGTCAGGCCAAACAACATCGCCGGTCTTCGGCAACATGCCTCGATCCAACGATCGATGCTCAATTTCCCTCCGACCACACCCGTGCTGTAGATCAACACGAGGCGCGTTTCCACACCTGGAAACCCATTGGGGATCTTGGTGAAATCAGAGCCAACGGCTCTTTTCTGGTCGCGGTAGAAGGGACAATGATCAGTGCCCACTGTATCTATGGTCCCGTCACGCAATCCCTCCCACAACCGCTCCTGATCAGCAGGTGTACGAAGCGGAGGGGTTACCGCGAAGTCGGCAGCGTTCGCTCCTTGGTAGACACCGTCCTCCAGCAGCAAGTAATGTGGACATGTCTCAGCATACACTGCTTGTCCTGCTGCCTTCGCGCGGGCGATCAGCTCTACCGCTCTTGCCGTCGAGATGTGGTGGAAGTAGACCGGACACGCCGTTGCCGCAGCGATCTCGAGCACCAAGGCCACCATTGCTGTTTCAGCAAGCGCCGGTCTCGCCCTAGGATGGTGTTCCAGTACCAGTTGCTGTCTTGATACCAGCTCTTGGGTGAGTCGGTTGACGATCGAGGGTTCTTCGGCATGGACGGTGACCATGCCGCCGGCTGTCGCCACCGTCTCGAACAAGTACAATAGATCTGCGGGATCTAGTCGCAGAGACTGTTCGTCGTAGGTGGTGAACACCTTAAAGCTGCTGACCCCATGTGCTACCAGCGCGGGGATTTCTCCAAGCACCCGTGCGTTAATCTCACGCACGATGCAATGCAGGCTGAAATCTGCGTACCCAACGGAAGTTCCTTCGATAACGCGGGCGTTCACTGCCTCCCAAAGAGTCTGCCCCTTCTTGGGAAGAGCGAAATCAACATATGTCGTTGTTCCACCCGCCAAGGCGGCTCGGCTCCCGGAAGAAAAATCATCACAGGAGCCCACGCCCGCGAATCGGAAACCCATGTGAACGTGTGGATCCACCCCTCCCGGCAACACCAGCATCCCCCCCGCCTCTACGACATCTGCATCCCGTGGCGGCGAGATCTTGTCTTCTATCCGCGCTATCCGCCCATCCTCGACGAGGATGTCCGCCCGAACCACCTCACCATGTGTGGCCAGATTGCCTTGCCGAACTAGCATCCGCTTCACGCGCTGCCCCTTCGCAATATGTACACAGCCCGTCGGCGCAGGGTCAACTCCACCCGATCGGTGGCAGAAAGCGCAACCATCGGGCTACCGTCAGCCACCACCACCGCGCCCGGCAGTAACCCTGAAACAGTTACATCATCCGACTCCCCGAACGCGATGTGGAAGAGCCCCAAGGGCTCTGCCGCCAACAGGTCACGGATCGTCAGATGGCTTCTGATCAGTACAACACTCGCTGCTGCCAACACCGCGTGACAGCCTACGTACGGTCCCCAACTGAGGAACCCACTCGCAGCTGTTCCCATGAACCTGTGCGGATCATTGACCGGGCACGCTACCAGTTGGCCGATTTTCATCTTCCGACCGTCGAGCACCACCCGCCCGTTCTTCCACACACGCACACTCGGGCCGCAGACGGGCGCGGGGACGGCCACCTCGCGACGCCCCGCCAGCATGGCGCAAGCGTCAAGATCAACGCGTGCCCCGTGGAGGGTCGCAAAGAAGGTATTGGCAAACGCAAGGTCATGAAACGCAATTCCGAACTCCCTTCCATCAACAGCACACGCGAGCCCGTCCACAGCTATCTGAACCAGGTTATCCCATCGCAACCCAGCCGCGTCCTGGCCCAGCGCGGTGACCAAGGGTCCAACATTGGCTGATCCGATACCGATCCCAGCAAGCGGGGGTACGTTACCCCCGGCAGAGGCTAAAGCGTTAGCCACAGCCGCCAGCGTGCCGTCCCCCCCTATGGCCACCACCAGATCCACACTGCTGGAGGCCATCATGTGCTGAACAGCTTGAGCCGCATATGCTGGCCCTGGCACGTCCGGGCACTCCATTTCCTGGACTCGGCAACCTGCCTTCATGGCGACCTCTGCCTCCGCGGATCCCCGAGGAGCAACAACCCTCACTGGGCCGAGAGAGCTAATCAAACCCTGCACAGCACTTTCGACCCCGACTCTACCCAACCCCGCTTCGGGGTGTGCCACGACGGCAATACGCCGAACTGCGGACGGCACAGAGCCGCTCACTTGATCGCCCCTCCCGTCAGGCCGGAAACCAGGAACCGCTGCCCCAACAGGAACAGGATCAGCACGGGTAACGTTGCCAGAAGTGCTGCCGCACTGAGCGGCCCCCACAGCACGACCCCCCCAGACCCGACAAAGCGTGCCAAGTACACAGGGAGTGTGTAGTTCACATTGCTGCGCATGACAACTAGCGCGAAGAAGAACTCGTTCCAGGAAAGGAGAAGCGAGAAGGTTGCCACTGCAAGGAGCCCGGGGACAGAAAGAGGAAGAACGATCCTTACGAGCGACCCCAGACGGCCACACCCGTCGATCCGCGCGGCTTCTTCGAGCTCGACGGGGATCTTGTCGAAGTACCCCTTTAGCAGCCAGATCGAGAACGGCAAACTGAAACTGGTATGCATCATGATCAACCCCGGCAAACGGTCAACTAAGCCGTACACCGTGAGGACGGTGAACAAACCGAGCACCATGATGATGCCGGGGAAGGCTTGAGTAGCCAGCAACCACATGGAGAACAACGTGCGCCCGCGAAACCTGAACCGGGACATTGCATACCCAGCAGGAGCAGTTACCACCACCGCTAGCAACATCGTGCTCACAGCAACAATGCAGCTGTTGCGCATGTTGACGGAGAACGTTGTCCCAAACATCACTGAGCGGAAGTTCGCCAGCGTGGGTGCTCTGGGGATCCCCAACGGTGCATCGAAGATCTCCACCTCCGGCTTCAGGGAGTTGAAACCCAGCAGTATCAATGGGAATGTGAGCACCCCGATCATCACCACAACAGAGGCATGAAGTAGCACTACACGCCAGAGGCTCACCGCAGCACCTCCCGGATGTAGAAGACCACAGCCAGGAGGAGCACAGACAGGATTACCACTCCGATGGCAGCGCCATAACCGGCCTGGTAGTACATGAAGGCGTTCTGGTACGCGTACAACGGGAGTGTCATTGACGCGCTACCTGGACCTCCTTTGGTAAGCACGAACACGATGTCGAACGAGTTGAACGTCCATATGGTCTCGAGCGTAAGCACAATGAGGATCATCTTGCGCATGCTGGGTACGATTACATGTATCTGCGTTTGGATGTAATTCGCCCCATCTATGGCTGCTGCCTCCAACATCTCCGGCTCCATGGACTGCAGGCCAGCCAGCAACATGACACTCACAAACGGTATCCCCATCCAGGTGGTGGCAATCACGCAGGTCCATAGGGCAAGGCTAGGGCTCGTCAACCACTCCGGCCCCCTGAGCCCGAGCGAAGCTAGCGTCATATTGAGGGGACCATTGGGAAGGAAGATGTACCTCCAGATGAGCGAGATAACAACCCCAGGAAGTGCCCATGGCACGAGCGACACGGTTCGGAAGAATCTGCGGAATCGTAGGTGCTTCGAGTTCAGCATGGTTGCCAGCACATAGCCCAAGAAGAACATGCCAGCCACACTCGTCACCGTCCAGGCAACGCTGTTCAGAAACGCAGCGCTGAACGTAGGGTCGGAGAGTAGCAATGTGAAGTTCTCCCATCCGGTGAAGACATCCTGACGGGCGAGTGCACGATACGAGTAGAACACCCTCGAGATGCCCTGCACCAAAGGGTACAGGCTGACCATACACAGCACGGTGAGCGCTGGCAGCAGAAAAGGTAATGCACGACGCCCGTCGCCTACTGGCCGACGGGAGAAGGTTCGTCTATTTCGCATCGGCGAACCTGACTACAATCTTCATCCCGTCCCCCCGCTCCGCCGCGTCGAACGCATCAGCAACAGCCGGGAACAGCACAACTCCAGTGATAAGCCGCTCCAGCTCTCTAACGTGCTCAGCTGCCCACTGTGCGGCACTCCGGAAGTGGGCCAGGCGATATCCAAAGCTCCCCACCACAGACACCTCACGATAGTGAATGTCGTAGGGATTTAGCGACACAAGCTCACCCTTGGGGAGACCGCCGAAGAGGAGCACGATCCCGCCGGAGGAGGTCAAATCCATCGCTGTCGCAGCAACCGGCCGACTCCCCACCGCAACCAACACTCTCTCTGCGTTAGGAGCTCCAAACACCTCCTCCAGCGCCTCCGGAAGCGGGGCATCCGCGGGGTCGATCACGGCCAGGCCCAGTTGCTTCAGACACTGTCGCCGTGCTCCGTTGATCTCGCTTACGAGAACACGGCCCCCGCGTGCGCGAGCCAACAAGGCCAATAGCGCCCCCATTGGGCCCCCACCTATCACCAGCACTGTGTCCCCATGCGCCACATGTGCCCGCTCGATCCCGTTCATCGCACATGCGAGCGGCTCGAAGAGCGTGGCGGTCGCATCATCGAGAGCAGCCGGTACGGGAACGATTGCCTTGTCCACCATGCTCCCTGGCACCCGGATGTACTCCTGGAGTGCTCCTGAGATGAAGTCCTTGGTGTTGCAGAGCTCGCCAAGGCCCCGGAAACAAGTCGCACACACACCACACTCGGTATATGGGGCACAGGCTACTCGCATGCCCGGTACTATCCCCAGCCCTTGAGAAGCCATGGATACAACCTGCCCTACCACCTCATGCCCGAGGACACACGGAGGTTGGAAGAACGGATGCCCACGACGATAGGCCTTGACATCTGTGCCACAGAGCCCCACCGCGAGTGTCTTAAGGAGCACGTCGCCAGCTTTGACATCGGGGACGGGCACCTCCCGAATCGCGATCCGCCCCAGAGCGGCAAGCTCTGCTGCCTTCATTCGCTCGGGGTTCATGTGCGTGAACGCCCCTTTGGATCGGCCCTTGAAGGTCGTGCGACGCCGTTGGCGAGGGGGACCAGAGGTCCCCCTCGCCTATAGGCAGTGTTCAGTACTCGATCCGGATTTCAACCACGTACCACGACCACATCTCCGGCGCGTAGAGGTCCTCTACGCCCTCGATCTGGTACGGGAACACCAGCTTGAGCGGCCCGCCACGGCTCGCGCGAATCCGCTCCCCGCCGGAAGAGTACGCAATCAAGATCGGGTAGTCGAACGCGTCCTTGATTGCTACAGGGAACTCTTTTTCGTCCGAAGCGACGATGACGGCCCACCTTGCCGCCCCGGGTATCCCCACGTAGTGCAGAAGGGCGCGGAGCTCCACTCCTCCATACACCTGGGTGCCAAGCCAGGGGTCTTCCACTTCATACTCGACGAAGGGCAACGCCTTGAGCATGTCCAGGTCGAACTGGAACACCTCACCGGCATTGCGCAACGCAATTGAACCCGATAGGGTCAGCACAACGTCGCCAGCCGGCGTCGGGATTTGTCCCAGCGCAAGCACTCCAACCACCACTACCGCCGCTACTCCCATGCTCAGAACTCGCTTCACAGCCTACCTCCTTGTCCGTTCATCAAGTACGCGTCCGTTTCTCTGGTCCTCACCACCGTATGCTCCTCCCATCACCTCCCCTCCTCATTGCAGCCCCATCCTTCTGAGGAACTGGTTGCCCTGAACCGTCGCTGCTTGCAGCGCGCTCTCAAGGGTCTGTTTCCCCAAGATGACCAGCTCTATCTGCGGGATGAACGATTGCCACTCCCAGGCCAGAAAGCCGAACATCTGCGGCTTCACATCTTCGGCGTAGGGTAGCCACTGGTACGCCACATCCCACTGGAACTCCGCGCTGCGGAACTCCGGACGCTCCAAGGCTGAGGAACGTGTTGGGAACAGCCAATCCGCCTTGGCAAGTCGCACCTGGTTCTCCGGGCTGGTGAAGAACCTCAAGAACTGCGCCGCCTCGTCCTTGTACTTCGATCCCGCGTAGATGCCCACCGCTTGAGGATCCGCTTCGGTCACATTGCGCACCGGCCCCTTCACCCAAAGCATTCCCCAATCCAGCTGCTTGCGTCCCACCATCTCCAGCCACTGCCGTACCCAACACCCAAAGCTGAACATCGCGTATCGGCCGTCCCGGAACCCGGCGAGCAAGCTCATGAAGTCATAGCTCAGAATCTCGCGCGACATTACCTGATCGACGATGACGAGATCGATGTAGAAACGAATCGCTTCCCTGGCTGCATCGTCGATATCCACAAACCATCGTCCGTTCGCGTCCTCACGGAGCACCTGCCCGCCGTTCTGGGCAACAAGGCACCACCATAGCCTCTGCTCCAACGGAGCCATCAGCCCCCAGGTCGTCACGTTGCCCTGCTCGTCCCGCCGCGTAAGAATCTGCGCATACTCCCGAAGCTCATGCCACGTGAGCATTCCATCTGCGGGGACTGCCAGACCCGCTTCGCGGAACATGGCGCGGTTGTAGAAGATCACCTGCGTCTCCTGAAGAAAGGGGATCCCGTAGATCACGCCACTCCTCGGGTCGATGACCTGCTTCCAGGTGCGTTCCGTGATGTCGCCCAACGTCGCCGCGTCGATGTACGCGTTCAGCGGCTCCGCATACCCCAGCAGCCCATACTCGTAGCACATAACAGCGTCCTGGTGGAACAAATCTGGCGCTTGCCCTGCCTGGAAGCTGGTCAAGAGATAATCGTTGATGTTCTCCCACGGCACCCACACCAGCTCAATGTAGATTCCTGGGTTCGCGGCATTCCACTCCGCAACCACGTCCTCGATTTCGTCCACCATCTCCGGTTGCCATGCGGGTGTCACGAACTTCAGTGAGACCTGCGCTGTTGCCGTACTCGTCAGCAGCAACCCGCAGAACAGCGCAGTCAGCCACGTCCACCTGCCTCTCATCGGTCCTCCTTTGAAGAACGGAATCACTGGCCCCCTTCCTTGGTGTAGAAGTACTCGACGAACGCCTTGAACGGTGTCGTGCTCGTCGGATGATAGAAACCAAGGATGCCAAGCCTGTCGCCCCGACTGAGCGGAAAGGGAACCTTCCCAATGATCATTGTCTTCGTGCCGTCGGTTGCCGAGACATCGGATCCCATCACCGCCCGAACCAACAGGTTCGGCGCGGCTACGAAGCGCCCCTGGAACGTCTCCGGATGGGTGAAGATATCCTCCAGCGTCAACTCCGGGCTCAGCACGTAAAAGGAGCGCGTCCCGACGACCGTGGTGCCGTCTTCCAGCGAGAACCGCACATTGAGGGTCCTGTAGCCGGGTTCGAGGACGGATACGTTGAGAAACCCCGACGCGGTGCTCCACACCCCGTTGCTATGAACATCGAGGCGGAGCTCCGGGCCATCATCCCACCAGTGAACGGCACTCACGGCGCGCCCCCACACTTGAGCGATCGTCCAGTCCGCCCACGCCAGGATAGAGGAATCAGGGGATGGTATGTAAACCCGCTCGCCCACCCCGATCTCCCGCCAGATCGAATCCAGTCGTCCCCGTTGAAGGCGGTGGACTCGATAACCGAACCCCAATCCATCCGGTCCGGGTCCTTCCCACCAAGCGCCGCACACGGCCCCCGAAGTCCATTCGGGGAACGGAGTCTCCCGCAGCGTGGCGTTGGTGTGCCAGTGCCCCGTGAGGAGAGCGGTGATCTCCGCCTTGGCCAGCAGATCGAACAGCGCCGCGTTCTCGGGCGTGGCCGCCCAGTCCCACGAAGGCTGATGCGCGAAGACGAGGATGGGGATATGCTCGGGAACAAGCGCCAAGTCGGCGCGCACCCACGCCAGCTGCGTCGCGTCGATGCCGTAGACGAGCTTACCTCCTGAAAGGTGGTTCGTGTTCAGGACAACGCAGTGCACGCCCTTCATGTCAAACGAGTAGTACGTGGGACCGAACACCTGTTCGAACAGCCGCGTCCCGATTGCTTCATCCCTAACGACATCGTGGTTTCCGACGCCGGCGTAGAAGGGGACGTCGAGCCGAGCCGGCAACAGGTCTCCCACGATGGTCATCCATTCCGCCACACGATCCGGACTCGGACGCTGAGCATCAGCCACCACGTCGCCGATGAGAAGCACAAAATCTGGGCGCAGGTCGTTCAGTTCATGGACCAGTTCATCGAGAACCCCGTCGGGGTGGACCGCCATCCGCCGGTCGATGAGAGCGTCTTTGAACTGGTCCGGATCAGGCGCGTAGTGGATGTCTGCCAACAGGGCGAACACTAGCGGCCCGCTGTCGTCCACTTCCACAAGGGTGAACTCATACGCCCCATCTTCCGCGAGGGGGCGATACCACCCGTCTTTGGAGCGAAACCCGCTGGGGACAGAGATCCAGACGAACCGCGCTCCCTCAGCGGGGTCTAAGGCGAACCGACCGTCGGCCTCGGTCAGCGTCACCGTGTGTCCGTTGCTCACCACCACCCCTGCCAGACCCGTTGCACCTGCCTGTGTCCCACTGCTGGTCATGACACGCACGATCCCCTCGATGGGCTGCGCCTGCGCTGCCCAGCACATCAGCAAGCAGGAGACCGCCGCAAGAGCTGGTCCCGTCCACCGTTTAGCGGTCCACATGCGTTCCTCCTTCCCCACCGTGCACAGCTTCGACCAATCCGCGCACGACGGCCCCCGGATCGTGCGATCCGAACACCGACCGTCCGAACGCCACCCCTGCAGCACCAGCGGCAACCACCTTCCGCGCGAGTTCAACAGGGTTGTCACCACCTGCTCCGCCTGCAGCCAAGACTGGCACAGGACAATTGCGCACCACCTTATCAAACCCCTCTTCGCTTGCCCCGTAGATCTTGACGACATCAGCTCCCAGCTCGTATGCCACCCGCGCCGAAGAGTCAATCCACTCCAGGTCATGGAACCGCTCCGGCACTGACATGAGCATCTCCGCAATGAGAGGCATTCCCCAGCGTCGGCAGGTTGACGCGACACGGGCCAACTGTGCCAAGGACGGCGCTTCCCCCTTGCCCCCCACGAAGGCCATCGCGATCACCGCGTCCGCTCCGGCAGCAACTGCGTCCTCTACAGGCATAATCAGCCGGTGATAATCGAAACAAGGATCACGGTCGGTGCTCGCACCTGTGACCCGCAGGATCAGCGCGACGTTGCGATCGCAGACTTCCGCCCCGATGCGCATGGCCCCAGGGTTCAGAATGAGACCATCCGCTCCCGCCTCAACAACCTGATGAACCGTCTCCCTGAACGGCGAAAGCCCTGGCAGGTTCCCTTTGTGCTGCCCATGATCGAGAGCGATGATCACCGCGCGCCCGTCCGCGGCGAACAACCGCCTCATCCGGATATGCCATCCGTTCATCGCATGCTCCTTCGGGAGCAGGTTTCCCCTGGGATGACTCGCACTGGAAGCAGTAGCGATTCGACGGTCCCTTCCAAAAGCATCCGGGCTGCCTCTGTGCCCATGCGCCTGGCAGGCACTTCCACTGTGGTCAGCTGAGGACGAACAAACGCTGCCCACGGTACATGGTCGAACCCCGCGACACCAAGATCGTCAGGCACAATCAGCCCCAATTCCGCTGCGGCGCGCATGACCCCAACCGCCATCAGGTCGTTCGCAGCCATGATGGCGTCGGGAGAACCACGAGCCAGGATCGCCTTGGCGGTAGCGTAGGCAGACTCATACGTGAACTGGCCGTGGCACACACAGACGGGTGTCATGTCCCTGACCTTCAGAGCATCGAGAAACCCCGCGAGGCGATCGTTCGCTGTGCTCACGTCTGCGGGCCCCGCAATGTAGGCGATCTTACGGTATCCAAGTTCCAGCAAATGTTCTGTGAGCATCCGACTCCCAGTTCGGTTGTCCGCACTGATCGTAGGCAACCCCCGAACCTCTCGGTCTGCAACCACCATACGCACCCCACAATGGGCCAATCGGTCGATCGCATCCCTATCAGGCTGCGCCACGGGAACAAACACGACACCCTGCACCCTTTCCGCGAGGAGGAGCGAAAGGTAGCGTGTTTCCTTGTGGACCGAATTACTGCTATCGCAGATTAGGGTTGAGCATCCAGCGTCGAAGGCCACAGCCTCCACGCCGCGGGCGAGTAACGCAAAGAAAGGGTTCGAAATGTCGGGCAGGAGAACGGCGAGGACTTGTGCGAGCTGGCGGCGCAGTGACCGCGCGGCACGTTGAGGTGTGTAGTTCAGCTTGCGAATCGCTTCCAGCACCCGATCCCTCGTCGCCGGCCTCATGTGCTGCCCATCGGTCCCGTTGAGGACTCGAGAGACGGTGCTGGGGGAAACACCTGCCAGCGCTGCGACTTGCCGTATAGTCGGCTGCCGGACCATAGGAAATCGATCTCCGAAATCGTTACCATAGTAGCGCGGGGGAGGGCCGCAGTCAAGAGGGGGCTCCGCGAACGGCGGGGGATGCTGTTCAGAAAAGCGCCGGACTGGTGAGAGCGCTCGGGGCGATGGTCCGCCATGCCGGGGATGGAGCAGGAGGTGGGGAGGCCGACCCCATATCAGCTGGTCCCCGCTGGGGTTCAGGCGCAGTGGCCGAAGACCAATGGGTAAATCTGGTGGTCAGTGGCGCTAATCTGCCACCCAAACATTGTCTTGTCGGGGAGGTCAGCAGCCTAACCGGGCAACGAACTCTCGGCAAACCTGGGTCTCGGGGTACGGGCCGCCAGGTTACCCGGCACGACTCTCCTGAAACCGCGTGACCAAAGCTCGCGCTTCCCGTGGCGCGGGCATCCATCGTCAGAGGCACCCCTCGCGGGGGCGGTAGCCCCGCGCAGGAACAGCGATGCGTCGAACACGTGGCGGAGCGGCCTCACTCTACCGCTGGCCCAAGAGACCTGGTAGCCAGACATGAGCAGGACAGGATCTGTGACTATTGGCACCCCTCCATGGGACCACCGCAGCCTCGCTCCCTCTTCTCCATGGCCCCGGTGCATCCTCCTGGCGCCTCAACGTTCTGAGGCAAGGAGGAGCCACAATGGTCGAGCTGAACGTGATTGTCCTGACAGGGGCTGCAATGGTCGCCTCGGGCGTGTCCATAGCGCTCTTCCAGTGGACGTGGCAAAGCGATGCCGTAAAGCCGGTCCTTGTGACCGCCCAGAATCCTCGCCTCCAGGAGGGGGGTAAATCCTTCTCCCTCGAGAATCGAATCATCGAACACCCGTTGGGGTTCCTCGTCCAGCAGGGAGGGGTTCCCGGACCTCCACCCCCCTGACTCCATGGACGGAGCGCGGGGGTAAGCGCTGGGAACCTCGTGTTCCGACCAGCCTGCCCATCCTTTCCCTCCTGCGCAGCGGGGACCACTCATCCCGCTGCGCGCTTCTCGAACCAACAGGCCACGCCCTGTCAATGCAGTGTCTCCCCAGAGAAGTGTCCCCACAGACCCGCCCGTGCCGGGGTGAAGAGTCTGCCGGATCAGAACACGTTTTCCACGAGTCCCTCATTGTCGCAGGCGACGACGGTGGCCTTCTCGACGTGAGGGTAGGCAGAGAGGGCACGCGAGAACGCCACCAGGTCAGCGTCTCGCCGTGGTCGTACGAGGTAGGTGAGTTCCACGCGCATACCGTCGTGAACAGACCTCGTGCTGATCAGACGAACGGACTGGAAGTGAAGGTCGAACACACCCTTGGGGTAGGCGATCTCTGTCCCGCCGTCAGTGGGGACGGTGAACTTCACGAGCATCTCCCCCCGAGGATGCTTCCCCACCCTGAAGAAGCGGACGGCGAGCATGAATAGGCCGATGAGTCCCACACCCGCAGCCGTCTCAGCGAGCATCCCCACCCCTGCCCCCATCCCTGCTGCCAGCCCAAGGAAGATGAACGCAGCGTCCCGGGTGTCCTTCACAGGTGTACGGAAACGGATCACGGCCAGCGCACCTACGAGGGTGAACGCCCGGGCCACCTGGTTCGAAATGATAAGCATGACGAGCGACACGATGAGCGCGAGGTAGAGAAGCGTGTGTTGAATCGTGATCGAAAACGCCGCTCCCGGCGTGGCGAGGCGGTAGACAATCGCCACATACAAACCGAGGCCGAGACTCACCGAAACAACGATGAGCACCGCCCTCAAGCTGGCAAGTAACGTATCAGAAGAGCCGAACATTGGGCCAGACCTCCTTGGCGAGTGGTGACTTCAGGACGAGGTGTTCGATGCACGTGGCGTACTTGGAGCACGCCCGTCGTAACAGGGGGAACTGCCGGGTGAGCTGAGGGAGGGTCCGTGGAACGACGGCCGTGAACTTGACTTCGAGAACCGCGACGTGGGTGAGAATTGAGCGAAGGCCCTCTTCCTCGTAGATCTCGTCGAGGCGGGGAAACGCCGCGGCACGGAGGTTCCGATCGATAGTGATCCGCACCGTGTCCTGATCCGCGAACTCCACGTACGCCTCCCGTTCGTACACGATGAGGACGGTGGGAACAAACGCATGCCGATCCATGAGGAAAAGAAGTCGCTGCAGCAGGTTTGGGTAACTCGCTACGCCCGCGAAGTCTAGCCCGTCCTGCGCCTCGAGGCACGCCAGCCACGCATCGTTCAGTCGAACCTTTTCTTTTCGATAGACCTGTCCCCGACGGGCTTTGCGTTCGAGGAAGTAGGCTGCAGATCCCGGCTCGTCGTAGGTGCGGACCCGGTACTTCTGGCGGATTGGCCCGCCGTTCTCTTTGGCGTGGTAGCAGATGAGGCCGGGGGAGTCGAAGTACACGCTGCGGACCGTGTACACGTTGCCAGGCCTCCCCTGCGCGTGGGGGTCCACTTCCAGCTGGGCAGACAGGTAACGGGAGATCCGTCGGGCGTCCTCGAGCGTGAGCAGATACTTCAGCTCCCACCGACCGCTCGCCGCGGGCCCAGGCGAGCTGTTCGCCAGCTCTGGAGGGAGTGCGGGGGATCGCCGTGGGTCGTAGGTTGTGGCCCCTCCCCTGAACTCCCGGTGACGCGATCCCCATCTTGAGAAGAGCATCGTTGCCTAGCCCAGATCGCCAGGAGCTGCCGATGCTCCGTCGTGCTCGGGCAAGCGGCCTTCGCGTTGTGGACCAGAGAGCTCGCTTCGCAGCCCAGCGCCCTGCACGGGGATCACCACCGGGATCGGCCTGGCGCAACGCCAGCGTAGGTCACGCGGCCCGCGACCCCAAACTGCGCGACCTGGGTCCCCGGGGTGTACGCGCCTTCCAAGTAGAGGCCGTCCGCCGGTGTTCCGGTGGACCGTCCTCCGGAGTAGATCGTGTAGGTGGCACCATCTTTCAGGAGAGGGGAGGCAACCACCACAGACTGGTACGCCTTGGCCGAGGCGAAGGTCACCACAGCGCTGCCATCCACCGCGGCGATGTGAACGAGACTCCCCGCTGGCTGCACCGCGGAGAAGGTCATCATCACCGAGTTCACGGTCGAGGACGCGCTCGGAGCTTGCGCCATGCCACCGCTGCCGACGGCAACCAGGAACCCGCCGCTCATGGTGAAGCTTCGATCGTAGTCAATAGCACTTTCCATGTTGACCGTCGGGCCGTGGATAAGGACGATCCCTCCGGTCATCACAATCGAACCGTTGATGTCGAGGCCGTCCCCACCCGAGTAGATAACGATGTGCCCTCCGGTGATGTAGAGCCAGTTGGTGGCGGGCGCGGTTATGCCCATCCCCGGTCGGCCCATCATCGGGAACGTTCCTCCGCCCGATGCGGCGTTGATCCCGTCGTCCCGCGACATGATGTGGATCTCGCCCGCGTTGATCGTGATGACCTTGCTCTCCAAGCCCTCGTACGAGGTCGTGATGCGAATCGTTCCACCGTCAACGGTGAGGGCCTCATCGGCATGGATTGCGTCGTCGCCCGAGGAGAGGGTGAGGATGCCCCCGCTGACTGTGAGGGTCCCGTTCGAGTGCAGGGCATCATCGGCTGAGTCCACCGTGATCGTTCCACCGGTGATCGTTAGTTCCACACCAGCCTTAAGCCCCTTCGCACTGGGGAGGATCGTGGCAGGAGCCGTAACCCTCGCCGGGGAGCCCATCGTCATCCCTGGGTTCCGGCCAGCGCTGTTGGTACTCCCGCCACCGCAGAGGACCTCGATCGTTCCTCCGCTTACGAGGAGGCCAGTTGCGGCCTGGATCCCGTCCTCATCGGCCGTGATGCGGATCGTGCCGCTCGTGATCGTGATCGTGCCGCGCTCGAGGTCCACATTGTTGGTTGACTGCATCCCATCCCCACCCGCGCGGATCGTGATCGTCCCCTCCTCGACCGTGATCGAGTCACGTCCCTTGATCCCGTCGTTCACCGCAACCACCGTGATCGTCCCTCCCGCGATCGTCAGGTCGTCCTTGCTCTGGATCCCGTTGTTGTAGTTCGCGTTCACGGTGAGAGAGCCCGTGCCGGTGATCACGAGGTCATCCTTGCTGAACAGGGCCGCATTGGGCTCATCCGTGCCTGGGGTCTCGAACACGTACGAGCTTCCGTCCGTGAGAACGTTCTCCGTGCCGGCGGCCAGGGTGATCACAACAACCTTGGCTTGGGCAACGTAGATGGGGGAACTCGTGGAACAGGTGATCCGCACCCCGTTGAGGACCAGGGTGACGGGGTTCTTGTCCAGGGAGTCCACGACGATCTGCCCGTCGTCCAGCGTGCCGTGGATGCTGTACGTCCCACCGGCCCTGATGAGGACGCGCGAGCCCTGGGCAACGGCGCCGGTTCCCGTCACCGTGATCGAGCTGCCCGCAAGGAGGATCTGGGTTCCAGGGGCACCGGTCGCTGGTCCACTCGCGGCAGCGACGGTGACGAACCCCATTCCCGACGGACGGATCACAACCGTCGCCCCATCACTGCCCAGAACCTGAGTGTTCGCCACCCGGTCCTCTTCCGAAGCCAGCGGAGCCTCTGCCAGCATGGGATCCTGTGGCACCGGAAGAACTGAGTCCAGCCCCCCTCGGGACCGGCATGGAGCCAGGATCAGGGCAGACCCCCCAACCAGACAAAGTACAGATCCGATGATCCAACGTGGGACACGCATACCCGTCCACCTCCGAGGTCCGCAAGGATAGGAGCAGAGAGAAGGGAGGTTGGTGTCACGGTTGTGACAGGTCTGTGGAGACAGTCTCTACACGGGATCAGAAGGTCCGGCCTACGAGAGCAGGAAGGCGATCCTCATTCGAAGACGCCTCCTCTCCTCTCTTCGGGGTTACCGCGCAGTCTCTTTGAGCCGGTAGAGGAGGTCGAGGGCCTCGAGCGGGGTCAGCCGGTCGGGGTCCACCTCTCGCAGCGCGCGCACCGCGGGGTGGTCGTGGGAGGCGAACAGGGGAAGCTGGGTCTCCGCGGCCGGTCGGGCTGGGGGGGCGGCGCCCTCCACCTCGTCCAGGGCTCGCTGCGCCTCGCGGAGGACCTCCTCGGGAAGCTGGGCGAGCCGGGCGACGTGGATCCCGTAGCTCCGCTCCCCCACCCCGGGGAGGATCCGGTACAGGAACACGACCTCCCCCTTCCACTCCCGGGCGGCGGCGTGGAGGTTCACCACCCCCAGGGCCGCCTCGGCGAGCCGCGCCAGCTCTC
>FWPV01006891.1_pt1:0-17500 | contig 21215 bp, 15 predicted proteins | sample 2228371 | NCBI WGS metagenome assembly FWPV01 (sample SAMEA103939776, study PRJEB20133) | metagenome | reverse complement strand
CCCTGAGCCGCTGGTCAGAAAGCTGCCGCACAGTGCCGAGGGGCAAAATTTCCCGTGATATACCCCGGCTTATTTCAATCATCGCAAGGCCCCTCATCTCCACCCCTCGCCACCATAGTTCCATTCTTCTTCCCTTCCCCAAGCCGAATCAATGACGTCAAGTACTCTTTCCCCTCAGAAAAAGACTCACCCCGCAGGATTATTCCTCCCCAAACGCCTCAGAAAATCCCTGGCCCTCACCTCTCCTGAGAATGCCCACCCCCCTGCCTGCCCCGCTGGCTTCCAGAGGAGCTCGCATATTGATTAGGTTGCCGAGGGGTGATTACTCAAATTGACCATGGAGCTCTTATTCAAGCTCCATGAAAATAGGCCGAAAAAGATTCCAAGGAAAGGGGCTAACCCTGCCAGGAGTTGATCCCGGATTACCTGCACCAGGCAATGCTCCCCAAAAGGGACGCCTCAACTTGCAGCTCCAAACGATGGTCCTCACCAGAGCGTTAGATCAGAACCCTGCCCGGAGCACGGGTTCCCGATCCTTGGATGGAATGTTTTGTGCATTTGCAATTGGGCAAGCCGGTACATTTTCAGCCATGCCGAGGAAGGAAGATTTGGAATAGCGATCAGGCTTGGCCAGCGCATCCGCCCCCCGCTCACCTTCGCCAAGCCTTTCCTCTCAGACGTGAGGTAAGACTTGTACCCATGGAAAACACCTTAGGGTCCTTATGTCAAACGAATCACCGAGGGAGGGTTCTTCAGGGGAAGATATTCTTCCAAGACAAGAAATTCTCTTTGCCATGCAAGAAAAAATCTTGCGTAGCCAGACGCCGATCCGCACTGGCTGGTCAATAAATACTATTAATCCGGCAGGTTACATTGTTTCCCTTAGGCAACCCAAAAATTTGCCCGGGAAATTCCTTCCCAATGAATTAGGAAAAACCCATTGAAGGGGGTAGAGATCCATGATTACCAAGCAGGGGAGATGGCATAGGCATTTGCGATTGGGGATGAGCGCAGCCCTGACCATTTTGACGGTGCTGCTTGTTACAGGGAGCGCTAACGCCTTTCAGACCGGCTGGTGGCTTCGGGTCAATCAGCCGCAGATGCTGGCGCAATTCGCCGCCGAAGGCAATACTCTGATCCTGGGCGAGTCGGCCATTTGGTACACCAACCCTGGTGATCCCACCATCAAAAACTTCTTGGATGAAGCCCACAAATACGGCATGAAGGTAATCTTGGGCATGAGCAAAGCGGAGCAAATGCCCACCACTAATTTCGTGAATGCCGTGAACGCCCATAAAAACCACCCGGCCCTCTACGGCTGGTTTATCGCGGATGAACCCGAGCTCTACGGGTGGTACATCCACGACTATTTAGCGGTAAATCCCGGTTTTTATCGGTTATTGAAGGCCAATGATCCCAACCATCCGGCCTTCATCAGTTTCAACCAGCCATACGCCGGCTCCTTGTGGACCACAAATTGGAATCGTATCCGGCAGTGGTATGATGTGAGCGACCTGGTGGCCATCCATGCCTATTCCACCTATTCCACCGTGCCTGAGTTCGGCACCGCGGAAGCGCGCTACTTCTATGACCTGTGGAAGCAAATGATGCAAGACGCCCAAAACTATGGCAAGGCCGGCGTGATCGCCACCTGTCAGGGCTTTGGGGACAACACCTACAACCCGTGGAAAACGCCGACATATAAGGAAATCCGCTACGCCGTCTTCAGCGCCGTGGTAAATGGTGTGGATAAAATATTATTCTGGTTATATGACGGATGGGGTTCCAAGGATCCCAAGGCGGTGGATAACGTCCGAAAGATGGTGGCCCAACTGCAAAGCGTCAGCCCGCAGATGGAAAATGGCGAGACCAACGACCCCACCATCGGCGTGAACCAGTCCGTGGATAAGTTGGCCTACCGTTATGGGGCGGAAGGGAATAACCACATCATCGTGGCCGTCAACATCGCCAACCGCATGTCCGGGGGCAGCTACTTGGACGGCGTGCAGTTCACTTTACCCATCGAGGCCAATGCACAAGCGGTGGAGGTCCTGCACGAAAACCGCACCATCCCGGTAATTGGGGGCAGATTCACCGACTCCTTTGCCCCCTTCGAGGTGCACATTTATAAGTTTGTCTCCTCCACCCAGCCGCCCCTTCCGCCTCTGAATGAGCCACCGGTGGCTCATTTCACCGCCACCACCAGCGGTTTAAGCGTTAATTTGGATGCCTCCAGTTCCAGCGATCCTGATGGTTTCATTGCCGCCTATCTTTGGGATTTCGGGGATGGCCAGACCGGCAACGGCCAAATGCTGAGCCATACATATGCTGCTTCCGGCACCTACAATGTGGTGCTCAAGGTCAAGGACAATAAGGGGGCCATTAGTCAGGACGCCAAAACCATCAGCGTGACCAATCCCACCAACAGAGGGCGGGGAAAAAAGAACAAAACCACTACGGCCACAGTATTGATGCCACCTTGGTAGCCTTTCTTTGCCGGGCATTGCGTGGCTGAGCCCAGCACGGGCGGGAGTCGATACATAAAACTTCTCACCCTCAAGGCGGAGGAAGCCGGCCCAGAACCGGCTTCCTCCTTTCTTTTCCCGCCTCCGGATATTGGACCGGAACCACAAAGTTTGGAGAAAATCGCGAATTCAAACTTTCTGGGAGGCAAGAATCTGGAACTCCCCCGGAACGGAATTGCGCGGCTTGGCAAACCGCTCCCTCGGTGCTTGGCAAGTCCATTTACCTTAGCACGCGTCCCCAGAAATCGCTAGTCTCGGTTCCTTCGTTATTCTGGTACGGAAAATATGTTCAAATTGCTCCGCTGCTGAGGCTGGCGAATGGTGTTGTTCGGCCCAGGTTCTGCCATTTGCTCCCAGACGCTTGCGCAATTCCTGGTCCTGTTTGAGAGCGAGGATTGCCGCGGCCATTTCCTCAGGATTTTCGGGTGGAATACATAACCCTGCGTTGGCTCGCTGGATCAATTTCCAGGTTTCGCTTCCTTCATCAACGCTCGCCAGGATAGGTCGACCACTGGCCATGATTGAATACGTCTTGGACGGAAGCGAATCCGCCCCCACCCCCCGCTTCAAAATGACCATGGAGACATCAGCACTCGCTAAGACTTCTGCCAATCGCTGCCGAGGTTGAAATGGCAAAAACGCGACATTTGCCAGCTGACGCCGGACAGCTTCCCTGACTAACTGCTCACGACCGCCCCCCTCTCCCACCAAGACGAATCTCATGTCGGGATGCGCCCTAAGCAGGTCAGCAGCGGTGAGAAAATGCTCCAATCCTTGGGACAACCCGATGTTGCCAGCATAAAGTACGACGAAGGGATCAACCAGTTCATGTTCCCGGGCAAAGGCATTGTTGCGAGGCAAAGGGTGGATTAATTCTGTGTCAACCCAGTCGTAGATTAATTCCATTTTTTCATCCGGCACCCCCAAGGCACGCAACCCGGGCCGGAATGAATCCGCGAGAATGCGCACCACTGCAGCATGTTTCAGGCAGTAGCGCTCCAGGGCAGCCACGGCGGCGATAACCGGCTGGTGCCGAAAAATACCCAAACGGATCCCGATCTCTGGATAAAGGTCATGAATGGAAAAAATGGCGACCTTCCTGCGCAAGCTGACCAAGGTCACGAATGGCAGCCATACCATCAAGGCGGGATTGGCAACAAAGACGGCATCATATTCCAAGCCCAAGCCAGCCAAAGTCGCCCCAATCTGGTAGGAAAGAAACTGCAGGAGGCGACAGGCAAGATTGCCTCGCTTCAGGGACGGGAGCGCGACCCGAACAACCTCTACCCCCTGTTCCGATGATCGCCAGATCAATTTCCCCCGGTAGGACGCAGGCACCTGCCCGGAAGGGTAGTGGGGTACCGAGGTGATCACCGTGACCCGGTGGCCGCGTTGCACCAGCTTCTCGCTGAGCATAGTGAACAGAGGTGCGCTGGGCCCCAAATCGGGGGCATAATAGGGCACAATGGCTAAGAGATGCATGGAAGGATTTCTCCACCTACCTTTGATCTAAAAAAGTCCCCTCTTTTCATAAACTTATTTTTCTTTGTTCTTCTCCACCTGCTCCTTGATCCAGGCATAGGTAATGCGAAGCCCCTGTTCCAGGGGCAAGGTTGGCTTCCATCCGAGTTTCGCCTCGATGAGGCGGTTATCTGAGTTCCGGCCACGCACTCCCATGGGACCGGGAACGTGTTTTTTCTTCAATTGTTTCCCAGAAATACGCATGATGATTTCGGCCAAATGATCGATGGTTACCATTTCCTCGGAACCGATGTTAAAAGGTCCGGTCAGAGAAGAGCGGTTCAGCCGGATGGTGCCTTCCAAGCATTCATCAATGTAAAGAAAAGAACGAGTCTGCTTGCCATCCCCCCAGATCTCGATCTCCCCGCCATCCGGTGCCAGAGCCACCTTTCGACACAAGGCCGCGGGCGCTTTTTCTTTGCCGCCCTGCCAAGTGCCTTCCGGTCCGAAAATATTATGGTAGCGGGCAATCCTCACCTCCATGCCGTAGTTGCGGTGGAAAGCCAGGTAGAGCCTCTCACTGAATAGTTTTTCCCATCCATATTCACTATCCGGAGCAGCAGGATAGGCACTGTCCTCGGAACACTTGGGGTTATCAGGATCCTCTTGGTTATAAGCCGGGTAGATGCAGGCAGAAGAAGAATAGAAGATTTTCTTGACATTGCGACGGTAGCAGGCCTCCAGCATATTAAGGTTGATCAGCGCAGAATTATGCATGATGTCGGCATCAAAATCTCCAGTGAATACATACCCGGCCCCCCCCATATCCGCCGCGAACTGGTAAACCTCTTGAAATTGCCGGTCCACCACCTGCCGGCAGAGATAAGGGTCTCGCAAATCGCCCATGACAAAATCGTCCGCTTCCGTGGGAGCGAATTCCGGGAACTTGAGATCAACCCCCCGGACCCAAAAACCTTCCTTCTTAAGGCGCTTCACCATATGGCTGCCGATAAATCCGCCCGCCCCGCATACCAATGCCAACTTGGTCATGAAACCGTCTCCTCAAAAGGCCCCTTGCCTTGGTTTGATTTTTTTCATTCCTCTCAAGGTGTTATCTGATTTCTCAAAAATGCCCCCAAGGGATCGCTTTCTGCCAGCAAGCCAGCCGCTCCCTAAATGCAGGTATTTTTGCATCTGTTCATGAAGGTGGTTCACTCATTATTTATCGTGGTGCCCTTTCTTACCCGGAAAACAACCACTGGATTGATATTGTTGCAGGTGCTAAGGGGAAGAGGGGAAGTCAATCTTTCCCAGGCCTGCCCCCCCATAATTTGCGCTGAAACGCTCCTGGTAATGCCAAGCGTAATGTAGGGGTGGTTTGAAGAAAATCGGCAGATATCCTTGCTTATAGTTCTTTTGAAGGTGTGCGCGGAATTTTTCCTGATGGACTGGCAGTTAGGAAATTTTATTGCCACTCTTGGGAAAATAACAGCCCTCGCCTTTTAAACAAGGAATTTCTTGTTGTTTTAGTCCGGTAAAAAATGCCAGCCCTTGGTAAGGCGTTAAAGAACACGTTTCCGCTCTTTCCCTTGCAAGGGAGACAGAATCCACAGCGGGACCAACTAGCGGATACTTTTCAGTAGGAAGGTAGCCCGCCTGGCGACACCGCCTTGTTCATCAAAAAGACCATGCCATATTTTTTCTCTCCGGCAATAATTGTTTTTTTAACTGGAAATTTCCCAATAACTTTTCTCAGGCATATATTTCCGGGAGCCACAGCCTCCCGGGAGAGTATCAATTTTTTCCCACGGCTCAGATTGCCGATTCAGCTTGGCGCCAGAAATCATCGGCCAAGCGGACAATATCGTCTTCGCCCAGGTATGAGCCGGTTTGCACTTCGATGAGGCGGAGAGGCTCCGGGCCAGGATTTTCCAAACGGTGCGGCGTCTTGAGGGGCACGAAGACGCTCTCGTTGGTGGCCACCTCCTTCTCCTCCGAGCCAATGGTGACCCGGGCCACGCCCTGCACCACCACCCAGTGCTCGGCCCGGTGGTTGTGGTATTGCAGGCTCAACCGCTGCCCCGGGTCCACTTCCAATTGTTTCACCTGGTAATTCGGCCCCTCGTCAATCACCGTGTAGCGCCCCCAGGGACGCTCCACCATGCGATGCATTACCGATTCCACCATGGCCCGGCGGTTCAGCTCCGCCACCACTTCCCGAACCTCCTGGGCCCGGTCCCGATGGCACACCAAAGAGGCGTCCGGGGTATCCACCACAATGGCGTCCTCCATGCCGATGGTGGCCACCAGCCGGTTTTGGGAAAACACCAGGGTGTTTGTGCTCTCCCAGTCAAGCGCCCGGCCCAGGAGAATATTGCCCTGCTGGTCTTTGGGAAGCAGGTCATAGAGGGCAGCCCAGGTGCCCACGTCGCTCCAGCCCATGTCCACCGGCAGCACCGCCACATTGTCTGCCTTCTCCATGATGCCGTGGTCCAGCGAAACATTGGGCAGCCGGCTATACACCTGGGCCAAAGCTGCGGGGTCGGGGTTCCCCAGAAGCGGCACCGCTGCATGCAACTCGGGCATATGCCGGGCCAGCGCCTCTAAAAAGACGTCCCGGCGAAACAGAAACATGCCGCTATTCCAGTAATAGCCACCTTCAGCCAGCAGGGCCAAGGCCCGGGGGAGATCCGGCTTCTCGATGAAGCGCTCGGCGCAAAAACCGGGCACGGCAGAGTCCAAAGGATCGCCTCCCTTGATGTAGCCGTAACCGGTATCGGGACGGGTGGGCTTGATTCCGAAGGTCACCAGGTAGCCGGACAAGGCCAGCGCCGCCCCTTGTTCCAGGGCCTCCAGAAACTTCCCTTGGTCCTTGATGAAGTGATCGGCCGGAAATACCCCCATGATTACCCCCTCCGGCTCCGCCTCCAACCGGGCCGCGGCCAGAGCCACCGCCGGCAGGGTATTGCGCCCTTCGGGCTCCAGCCAGAGCTGCACACTTTGCCAGCCTTTCCGGTGCAGTTCCAGCCGGATGACGTCCGTTTGGGCCTCGTTGGTGACCAAGGCCAGACGCTCCAGGGGCACCAGCGGCAGCAGGCGGGCAATGGTGCTTTGGAGCAGCGACTCCGAGCCCAACAACCTGAGCACCTGTTTGGGATACTGGGACCGGCTCAAAGGCCAGAACCGGGTTCCCGATCCACCGGCCAAAATTACCCCGAACATCTCCTTTGCCTTCCCATGCATGGTATTTCTCCTTGCCTGCTGCCTATGGGAACTTGCTCCATGGTTTTGGGCGGCCGAAGCAGGACTGCTTCCTCCCACCCGCTGCTATACCACCGAGGGAGACCGCCTGCAACTACCTGAATAGGTCAAGCATACTCTTATGCTGGCTGTTGTGTGAACAGGGAAATAGGATGGAGAGAAATGTCATCCTGGAAAGTATTTCACCAAAGTTATTATTTTCAGCCGCTCTGCCACATTACCAAGTTGTTTTCATCCCCGCTTAAAAAAGTCCCGCACAGCTCCGGCTACTTCAATTATTTGTTCCGTCGTCATGGTGGGATAAAGCGGTAACGTAACCTCTCGTTGAGCCACTTCTTCCGTAAGGGGCAGGCGGAACTCAAAGTTTTCTAGGAAGAGCCGCCGGTAATATGAGAACTGGTGGACCGGCGGGTAGTGAATGCTTGTCTGGATGCCCCGGCCAGCCAGATATTCCATCAAGCGGGAGCGCTCCGAGGCGTCGGGGACCAGGATGGGGAAAATATGACAGGCAGAATGGTTCAGATCGGCGTCGGGAAAAGGCACCTGCACGTGGGGCAAGTCCCTCAGAGCTTCCCGGTATTGGCGGGTAAGGTGCCGGCGCTTGGCATTGCTCTCCTCCAAACGGGCCAACTGCACCAGTCCTAAAGCAGCGCGCAGATCATCCAGCCGGTAGTTATAGCCCGGGGCCACCACATCATAGGAAAACTGGTGCCCCCGATAGCGGTCCCAGGTGAGGCTGGTCATCCCATGCGAGCGGGCCAAGCGGAGGTGCTCCGCCAGGTCGCCATCGTTGGTCACCACCATTCCCCCTTCCCCCGTGGTGAGGTTCTTGTTGGCAAAAAAACTGAAGCAGGCTATTGTCCCGAGGCTCCCCACCTTGGGCGTCTCAGGCAAGGCGGCATAATTTGCGCCGGGAGCATGCGCGCAGTCTTCGATAATGGCCAGGCGATGCCGCCGGGCCAGGTCTTGGACCATGGCCATATCCGCCGCAAAGCCGGCATAATGCACCAGCATGACAGCCTTCGTCCGGGGAGTAATTTTTGCGGCGGCATCCTCGACGGAGAAGGTAAAATCGTGTTGACCGGCGATATCCACAAAACAAGGCCGCGCCCCCGTATACAGGATGGCATTGGCGCTGGCCACAAACGTCAGGGCCGGACACAAAACTTCATCCCCTGGACCCAGCCCCAAGGCCTGGCAGGCCAGATGAAGCGCCGCCGTGCCGTTGGCCACCGCAAAGGCATGGCGAACTCCCAAAAACCGGGCAAAGGCGGCTTCCAATTCCTGGACCCTTGGCCCCTGGGAAACCCACCCGGAGGCCAACACCTCATTGACTGCTTCCATTTCCTCCGGTCCGAACCGCACCTCAGCCAAAGGAATTTTCCAGGCCATCCGTTAAATTCCTTTTTAAAGATTATAGGCCAGCTTGTAGCGGTCCAAATTGGCTTTCAAATAGGCAATGGTGGCTTCCAATCCCTCCTCCAGGGTCACCTTGGGCTGCCAACCCAGCAGCTCCCTGGCCTTGCGATTGTCGCATTCCAGGTGCCACACTTCGCTGGCCTCCGGTCGGCAGCGTTCCTCAGAACAGATAATCTGTTTCTTCATCCCCAGCAGGGAGAGGATCAGCTGCGTGAGCTCGCCGATGCTGACCGCACGCCCACTCCCCAGATTGATCACCTGACCGATGGCTTCGCGCCGCGTGGCTGCCAGCATGAAACCTTCGATGGTATCGCTGACATAGTTCAGATCCCGCCGGGGTTCAAGGGAACCCAGGCGGATCGCGTCGCTTTGCAAGGCCTGGGTGATGATGGTGGGGATGACAGCCCGGGCTGATTGCCGGGGGCCAAAGGTATTGAAGGGCCGCACCGTGGCCACCGGGAGTCCAAAGGACAAATGATAGCTTTCCGCTAATTTGTCTGCCCCGATTTTGCTGGCCGCATAGGGCGATTGGCCTTTGAGGGGATGGTGTTCGTCAATGGGGGTGTATTGCGCGGTGCCATAGACCTCGCTGGTGGAGGTATGGACAAAGCGCGTGACTCCCTGCATCCGGGCAGCCTCCAGCAGGTTCAGGGTGCCGCCGCAATTCACCGCCACGTATTGGCTGGGAGCAAGGTAGGAATAAGGAATGGCGATGAGGGCGGCCAGATGAAAGACAATTTCCACGCCCTCCAGAGCCCGCATCATCCCCTGGGCATCGGTGAGGTCTCCGGCCACCACCTCCACTTGGGCCAGGGTTTCCGGGGGCAGGAGCTCCAAAAGCCCCCGGTCGTTGCGGGAATTGTAACGGACCAGGGCCCGCACCCGGGCTTCCCGGGCCACCAGGTGCTCCACCAAATGACTGCCGAGGAAACCTCCGGCCCCGGTGACCAACACGTGTTTCTCTGCAAAAGTCATATAACCTCAAATGAGGGAATGGCGGCATGAGGAGTCCACCCGGCCTTCCTGTTAACCGCTCCTTGGTATCGAGGTGGTGCCGCTTAGGAAAGGCGGACGCCAAGGAGGATCGCCCCTGAAGTTCCCAGGCCGCCCCGTTTCCTTTCTGGCTAGAACCTATTTCAAAACCCTATATCTTATAAATTTGTCATTCTGAGCGAAGCGAAGGATCTCGGATTTTAAATTACTTGAGACCCTTCGCTTCGCTCAGGGTGACAGAACAAGAGGTTTTGAAATGGGTTCTAAACCTGGTGCACGAGAAGTGTGTTTTCCTGCTGAACCTGTCGGAGCAACGCCGAGGCCTTGCGAAAAAAGTTATTCTTTGGAAAGTAATTGCTGATGCGGTCCAGTGAGCTTATGAAAAATTTTCTCTGCATCCATTGACAATATGGATTAAAAACCAGTTTATAATTAATCCGTTCTTGTCTTAATCCCATGCCGGCTTTGAACTTGTCAAGGGTGTCCAGCTGCTCGATAGATGACAAACCATGAGAAAAGACCGTGATTTCCGGATCTTCAAACTTTGCTCTTATTATAGTATATAGCAGTGCGTTATTGGGACAATGAGAGAGATAATTTGTTTTTGAGGCTTGCAAAAGAGAAAAATAACATTCCCCCACTTTAGCCCCCACCAGAAAGGCCACCAGACGATCTTCGGCAAAGACCCCGTGGGCGTCGAAGTTGGGGCAGGAGGCGGCGGCCTGGCAGTATTTCATCCAACTGGCCTGATTGGCAATATCCGGATTTCTCCCCTGACGCTGGGCGACCTCGAAAATTAACTCCAGCCCATGCTCAGCCAAGAATTGAAAATCCACCGGCCTCACTTCCGTCATCCGCAGTCCCCGGGAAACACGGTTCCGGAAGCGATGCTCCAAGCAGCGCAGGCCATATTCCCGGTTGTCGCAGACCCAATGAAAGCCTGGGATGACCTCGGTTTTCTCCCGAGAGGTGTAGCGGACCAGAATGGCAAGTTTTTTATGAAAGAGCTGGTCCAATTCTTCGGGGGCCGGCGTTACGGGGAGATGGAAGGGGAGATTTTGAAAGCAAAAAGGGTGTATCTCGCACCAATATGCACTCCGCGTCTTTACCACTCGGTGGCCCCTTTTCTCAAAAAACTTTGCCAGATGAAAAAGATCATGATCCAAGGAGCTCATGGTTTCTCCCCCTTCTTGCAACAATCCGCAATTATTGGCAAACATGTTCATCACTTGGCGTGGCGTCGGAGTTTCTGAGGGGAGATTGATGCGGGCCTTTGTGCTGCGCGTACCGCCAGGGCCCTGCCCTTTCCCCTTTGCCGTGAGGAGTTCAAGGGGAGACTTTGGTCAACCATCTCTTGTGCCAGAAAAACAGGCAGAGAAGATCGCACCGGGTGGAATATAATTTTTGTTTGCCCTGGCAGATGGTGTTTTCCAGGACCACCAGGTCCTTGCATTTGCAAAGCTTTCCTTTCAGCTCGTCGTAAAAATAGGTGGCATTTTTCAAGACCCGGTAGGTTTTATTGCAATGGGCGGCCATGCTCTCAATAAAGGGGCATCCTCGAAAGGTGCCGCGGTAATCAAGCATATTCTGGATCTCTTCCAAGGGGCGAATCCTCACAAGATCGCCGGGATTGATGGAAACCTCTGCCTCTCTCTCTGGGGAAGTAGCACGGTTTCGTCCCATTTGGGATTGGAAATAACGAAGCTTTTTTTTCATTTTGGACAAAGTCTTGCGGATATATTCCACCGCATTCTCATAAGGTGATGCGGGTTCCGCCATTTCAGGGATAGACCGAAATTGACACATAGATTTCTCCTCCGCAATCCCCCGCCTTGAGCAATCTTCTATTGCGCCCGTTATGATCCCGGCGTAACTGGCTCCAGCCATGCCTCATGCCAGAGCAGGTTGCAGGTTCGGTCACATGGGTGGGGAAATTCTTCCACCACGCCGGTGCAGCGCAATCCATCCAGGATATAGTATGGGCACCGCAGGCGGAGAAACTTATCCATATAAACATTATGGACCACTTGGAGGACCGTGAATTCTTGCCCGCAATACTCATACATCTGGCGCATGAATAAACAGCCGTCCAGTTTATGCTCGGCGTCAAGGGTGGCGTCAATGGCTGCCGGCGCCGCCACCCGAACCCGGTCTCCGGGTTTGAATTTGGCTGGTCGGCATCGCTTTCTCATTCCAAACATGGCAATTTCCTGGGGAAGTTTCTAAGGTAGGGCAAGCAGCGCAAGTTTTTAAGTCGGGACAGTGGGTGGAGTGCTTCCGGGATTTTCCCCCTGACTTCATTCATGTCAAAGGAAACCACGCCGGTCGGCTTATCTCCAAAGGCGAGTTTCTGGAAAGGGGGTCCAGCCGCACCGCATGACTGCGGCCAGCCTGACAGCCCCTCGACCTCCATCCCCCGGGATCTGGGCAGCGGTCTGCCAAGACCGGAATTGCCGCCGGGTGCGAGCAAAGAACACCGATTTTGCCACTTCTTACAGAGCACCCATGACTTCTGCTGCCTTCTCCACCGTCCAGGGCCTCACAAGCCGGCCGCGGACAGGATCAGCCCCAACTACTCCGACTCATCTCCTCAGCCGGTGGCTGCACCACCATGCCACTAGGGAGTCTCGGTGGCTTGCCGGCGTAGTTTGTCGGATAGGACACCAGGGATGGTTTTGGTTTCGCCAGCAGCAGGAAATGGGGCACCAAGTCAAGCCGCCCCCGGGTCAGATACTTCAGCAGAGAGGTCAGGTAAAACTCGGCCCTGGCAAGCATCCCCGCGCACCGCCCCCAGCTGCTGAAATGAAAGGCGGGTAGATTAATCTGCTCGGTGACTATAAATCCTGCTTTTTCCAACAACTTTGTCAACGTGCGGGGAGTAAAAAAGTACAGCCAGGTTTCCGGCATGGCACGCTGCAACAGCCGGTAGAGATGTCCCCGGTTGGCGAAATTCAGACTATGTACGGCAAGCATGCCCCCAGGCTTTAAGAGCTCCCGGCAGTGCACCAGATCCTGCAGCGGATGCGGCAAATAATAAACGGTGGTGATCATGGTGACCACGTCAAAGAAGCGGTCCGGCAGCCAGGCGTCCTGGAGCGTTCCCTGAATGATCTGCGCTTCTGGAAGGAGTGCCTTGGCTGCTTGGCAGGCGCGGGGAGAAGGATCCAGACCGAAGCGCTGCCATGTTTCCGGAACCTGCTGCAAAAACAAGCCATGACCCGCACCCACGTCAAGGAGGGCTCCTGCCGCAGGATGGCGCACCAAGATCTGGCGAAGAATGCTGTTCAAATATCTCTTATAACTGTTTCCCTGCCAGGCCGGCTCATCACCCATCCAGGTCTCGGCGAAGTAGTTCGCGAGCCACGCCTCCCCCCGCCTCGGGCTGCGATAGGTGAGGCCGCACCTAAGACAGCGCCGGATATCACCCTTCTCCCGCTGCGGCCAGAGAACCTGGCTGGGGGCATCGGGCCCGCAGGAGGCACATGGCACCATTTCCCAACCGTCCACCCGGGCTGCTGGAGCTATGGCCATGGCACGACCGGCGGGCGGGCTGTTGCGTGCCGCCATGACGCCCAGGGTTTTTGGTTGGTAAGGATGCCTTGCCACTTCATTTATTAAGCCCTGGTAGGCAAGAGGAAAAACCCTTGCATAGTGATGCCCGCATTCCTGATTGCTCTGCGGAGCAGGGTGAGGAACCCGGCTGGGTTCCAGACCCGCAAAGATGGCTTCCTGGCTATTTTGCCAGTTTTTTGTATATAAATTAATTTCAATATAAGTCCCCATCTCCTGGTAAGCAACCTCGCCTTGCGAGAACTTTCCGAAATTTTTCAGATGTAGAAGGTCCGGCGCCGGGCTCAGCCGGACACCCGCGCCGGACCTGGAACCTTATTCCCCGTGAGGCCGCATTATTTGAAGAAATTTTGCAGGGTGATCCCCTGGCGGCTCAAAGAATTGGCGCTGTTAGGGGTATAGGTGAAATACATGGCCCAGTTGCTCCCGGGGAACCCAGGACCCTCAGCCCACGCGGTTTCCCCTTTGACGCAGGGGACCTTGACGGGGATGATGACCGGTTGAGCGCTTAAGACCGAGCAGACGTCAGCGGCGCAGTCCGTAGAGGAAACCGGGACCAGGATCACCGCCACCACGTCGCTGCATCCCGGCTCAAAATCCGCGCCCTTGCACCTGGCCTTGGCCACCAGTTCAGCAACTTTCCCGGCGTTATAGGGAGGAAAGTTGTCGCTGGGCAAAGTTTCCCCCAGCAAGATCCAAATGGCTGCCTGAACCTCGGCCCAGTTATAGCATTTGGGAGGCGAGATGTAATTCAGAATCCAGTTGATGGCATCCCATTCCTCGCTGCCGGAAAAAAGGCAGGTGGGCAGGTTTTCATCAATGCTGGAAAACACTCGCACATCATAAGTGATATTTGTCCCTATCCCCAAATCCGTGGAAGCGCACCAGGCATTGTAGGTTCCATTCAAGATTCCGCCTTCTGCCACCGTGACCGGGAAATAGCTGGGAGCCTGCAATGTGAAGTCTGGTTCGGAAGTGACGGTCATTTTCGCGAGGCAGGGAAGCTGCAGGTCTTTGGGGGAACCCGTATAGGCATTGGCATGCACAGCAATGTAAATCGGGCTATAGCTCGGAAGAGGAATGTTATCGTAGAGGACCCTTTCCGTAAAAGGGGAGAAGGATTTCTTATAGGGGAACTGACCAGGAACCGGATTGCCATTCACTTGGGGAATTCCCGCCAGTGAGCTGGCCACAGCCACATGGGTTTTGGCGATAGCCCAGGGGCTGTCATCCGGGATGACGATTTTGATATACAGTTTGGACCCATCGTCCCAGACCCTCACATCGCCGATATCATTCCGAAAGTTTTTGGGGTTGCCGGCGATCAAATCGGTAACAAAAGGATATGCCTTGGTGGCCGCCACGGCCTGTCCCGCCATGAGCGCCACCCACATACACAGAAGCAACCAAACTACCCTTTTCATGATCCCTTCCTCCTTGATTGGGGTTATTGCCTTTTGTATCCCTTCTGCATGGCTTCTCTTTCCGGTCCGGGCAGGTTTGCGGGGTTTGCGGCAAGACATAATTGTCAGGTTTTTTCAGGACTTAAATTAAAGAACGAAAGGTGGGAATGAAGTTATTTTTCAACCGACGACAGTAGAATCTGCGGCAAATTATTTTTAAAATGCCATTATTGCCTAAGTATGACAACAAAATATATAATTTTATATATCTTGTATGTGCGCTGCTTTCTTTTTATTAATATTGCCTTAATGTTTTATTTTTTTCTTTAATCCCTATATTTAATAAATTTTAAATAATTCGCCAAAATATGATATTTCCGGGGCAAAAGTATCCGGACCAATGTTTTGGTTGCTTGATTTATTTTTATAAAGGCTGGATATTCTCTCATTTCAAATCCCTGCCGTATAAGGAATGAGTTGAGGGAAGGTCGTTCAAAGGAGGCCTGACCTAAAGTAATTAAGGAAATATTTTCATTATTTTTACAAGCGTTAATGAAGGTGTACAAGAGCGCCTGTGTTGGATGGTAAGCCAAATAATCTGTCATCGCGTAACATTTTTCAATAAATGCCTTTTGATCTACCACTACTCCGATAAGATAGGCGATAAGCATTTCATCTAAAAAAGCCCCCAATATAATTTTCTTTTTTGATAATATCGCTGCCTCAATCATCGAGATAAATTTTTTATTCTGTAAATATTTTTGTCCCTTTATATTCTTTATTCTCTCAAACCAAGACAGATATACTTGATGACCGCCATTTATTAATTCGCTGAATGACGTAATGGTACGGATCTGAAGCCTATTTAATCCCCTGCGAATATCCTGTTGCATTTGACGCCGTATTTTTCTTAATTGGTATTCCTGTACCTTATCCATACATAATATGTAATAGACGGAATTTGAGTATTTTTGCTCGGGAACCAAATGTGAATATCCAAGTAACGACCTTACCAGCGCTGGTTTTCTTTCTCCGGCAGGGAATGAACTGAAATGCCAAGCGGGAACACAGAAAAAAGGATTTACCGCCCGCCACCAGATGCCTTGACTTTTAAATATGGTATTGTCATGCTCTTTTTCATAACACATATATTCATCAATGGTGAATGGATTAAAGGAAATATCTATAATCATTAATTGATTCCCTATTGATATTTATAATATTATAGCACTAATTTATTTATAATATCTAAGTATTTTTTTATTACTATATTTTTTTCGAATTGCTGCAAAAAATATTTTCTGCCTTTTTGGCCATCTATCATACCTTTCTCAGGATTTTGATAATATTGCAGTATTGCATGGGCCAGTTTCTCACCATTTTCCGGTGGAACTACTAAACCACAGCCGGATTGACGCACGATATTTGCGATATCGCAATCCACATCAACCGCCGCCACAACTGGCCGTGCTGCCGCCATATACCCTAATATTTTGCTTGGCACGGAGGTCTTTCCGCGTCCCGATGCCAACGTCACCAGCGACACATCGGCCGTTGCCTGAACCTCGCTCAACCTGGTACGCGGCTGAAACGGGGCAAAAAGGAGATTTTCTAGCCCCTTATTTCTCGCCTCTTTTTCCAAATGATCATGCACCTTGCCACCGCTCACCAAAAGAAAGATGATATTGCGGTGGTTCTTCAAATGGGTGGCTGCTTCAAGAATCACTTCGGATCCCGATACCCACCCCATTCCTCCTGCATACAGGACCACGAACTTATCTGAAGAAATGTTCAACTCCCGCCGAAAGGCATTGTTCCGATCCATATGGACAATGTCTTGTCGGTCTAACCAAACCGGAATAACAGATATCTTGTCAGGTGTAACCTTTTTTTCTTCCGTCATTATCTTACGAAAGCCATCTGACAATACTACAATATGGTCTGATTGTTGATAAAGAAACTGTTCCAAATATCTTGCTAATGAAACGGACAGAGAGTTTTTCAATAAACCTAAATCAATAAGAATATCAGGATAGATATCTGCAATAACATAAATCACTTTGGCCCGAAATATTCTGCCAAGCATAAGTGAGATTAATGGCCCCACCAACGGCGGGGCCCCACACAAAATCACCTCTGGCTTATTAATCCTGAAAGCTGAAATACAATATGAAATTGCTTGACTGAGCATTACAAAACCAATCGCCACGGGACTTCTAGAGGAAGACACCAAATGGTAGCCTCGGATGACGGTAACTCCTCCCTCCACCTCCTTTCTTGATAATGTTCTCTTATATCCCTTAAAAATTTTCCCTTCAGGGTGATTCGGAAACCCGGTGGCAATATTTACCGAACAGCCCTCTTGGGCCAAAAATTCCGCCAAATCTCTCCATAATATCCCGCTCGGATGCCTCTCTGGAGGATATACTTGGCTCGTCATCAAAATCCTGAGAGGGAAACTTGTCTCCATTGTTATTTCTGCGGCTCTTGGCCCGGAAGATACTTCTTTCACTGCTGTCCGGAACACTAACAGGCTGTTGAAAAACCACTGAAATCAGGCTTGTCATCCTCTTTGAGGACGATTTCGATACCTTTATGACGGGCAAACTCCCGGAAAAATCTGTGCTGTTTTCTCCAATGGTGACCGGTTACCGGCAGAATTATCGTTTTCCCGATAGCTGCTTTGGTTCAGGGAGAAATAGCCGCCCTCAGATTGCGCAGGCGCACCAGGTTATATGCCGCGGCGGTGAGGGTGAACACAAAGCCCACCCGGTCCTGGCCTCGGTGCCGGGTCTTCCGGAGATTCCCCACGGTCTTCATCCAGCCGAAGATCTCCTCCACCCGTTTGCGCAGGCGCTGACTGACGGC
>FWPV01006890.1_pt1 | contig 21215 bp, 17 predicted proteins | sample 2228371 | NCBI WGS metagenome assembly FWPV01 (sample SAMEA103939776, study PRJEB20133) | metagenome | reverse complement strand
GCACGTAGATCCGCTCGATCCCGCAGCAGGACTGGCCGGCGTTGAAGCAGGCCCCGTCGACCAGGTTCTCGACCGCGTGGGCGAGATCGGCATCGGCTCGGACATAGGCCGGATCCTTGCCGCCCAGCTCGAGCGCCAGGCCACAGAAGCTCTCGCCGGCCGCCCGCTGCATCGCCCGACCGCCGGCCACCGAGCCCGTGAACACCGCGTGATCGACCAGTCCCTTGGCCAAGAGCGCGGCCGTCGTCTCGTGGTCCATGTGCAGATGCTGGAAGACGCCCTCGGGCAGGCCGGCGGCGTCCATGGCCTCCTGGAAGCGCTCGGCGCACAAGGGTGTCTGGTGCGAGTGCTTGAGGATCACCGCGTTGCCCGCGGCGAGCGCCGGGACGATCGCGTTGACCGCGGTCAGATAGGGATAGTTCCAGGGTGCCACCACGAGCACGAGGCCCAAGGGCTCGCGGCGCATGAACCGGGTGAAGCCGGGCAGCGGCGGCACGGCCACGTCGCCGAGCGCCTCCTCGGCCATCGCCAGCATCGCCCGGGCCCGCTCCTCGAGACCGCGCACCTCGCCGGGTGCATGGGCGATCGGCCGGCCCATCTGCAGCGTGATCTCCCGGGCGATCGCCTCCCGCCGTGCCACCATGTGGTCGATCGCTCGGCCGATCAGCCGGACCCGCTCGGCCACCGGCACCGCACGCCAGGTCGGCTGGGCCCGCCGGGCGCGGTGGATCGCCGCCTCCACGGTGGCCGCATCGGCGAGCGGCCGCTCGACGACCACCCGGCCGTCGATCGGCGAGACGGTGCGCAACAGGCTCATACCGGGTCCTCCGCGATCACGGGCGCTCCACCCCGGCCCGCGGCCCGCCTCTAGCCCCTCCTGCGTGCCCGTGGGAGGGGCGAGCTGCGACGATCGGTGCGGGCCGGCCCGCGCGCCGTGCATGAGCGACCTCTTATAAGCGGTGTGCGGCGTGCCTATCTTCGGCCCCGACCACTCTCGGAGAAGCGGGGGAAAGGCGCCATGCGAGCGGCCGAAGGAACCGTACGACCGAGCCTCGCCGAAGGGCTCGCCCATCTGCCGATCGGTGTGTTCGCGACCGTGATGGGCCTGGCGGGCCTCACCCTGGCCACCGAGCGGATGGCCCACGCGGCCTCCGTTCTGGGCGGGGCGGCCGTGCTCCTGCTCGCCCTCACGATCGCCGTCTATCTGGGCCTGTTGGTCCTCTACGGGCTCAAGCTCGCCCGGCATCCCGACAAGGTCGTCGAGGAGTGGCGTCATCCCGTGCGGCTGGCCTTCTTCCCGGCGGTGACGATCGGGCTGTTGCTGATCGCCACCGCCTTGCAGCCGCATCTGCCGGGCTTGGCCGAGCCCTTGTGGCTTCTGGGCGCGCTCGCCCATCTCGCGGCCATGCTCGCGGTGGTGACGAGCTGGATCGCGGCGACACACTTCGAGCCGCCGCACGTCAACCCGGCCTGGTTCATCCCGGCGGTCGGCAACGTGCTGGTCCCGCTCGCCGGTGTGCCGGCGGGCTGGATCGAGCTGTCCTGGTTCTTCTTGGCGATCGGGCTGCTCTTCTGGCTCGTGCTCTTGACCCTGGTCTTCAACCGGCTGGTCTTCCATCAGCCCTTGCCGGCCCAACTCCTGCCCACGCTCGCCATCCTCGTGGCCCCACCCGCCGTCTCGTTCCTGGCCTGGGTCAAGCTCGTGGGCGAGCCGGGCGCGTTCGGCCGGATGCTCTACGCCACCGCCGTGCTGTTCGCGGCGATCGTGGCCCTGCAGCTGCCGCGTCTGGTCAAGTTGCCCTGGGCGTTGAGCTTCTGGGCCTATTCCTTTCCCCTCGCGGCCTTCACCATCGCCACCGCCGTAGCCGGTGAAAAGCTGGGCCAGCCGCTGCTCGCGGCCGCCGCCTGGCCTTTGTGGGGCCTCTTGGTGCTGGTCGTGGCGGCCTTGGCCGTGCGGACCCTCAAAGTTGCCCTCGCCGGCGAGCTGTTCCGCCCGCACGGTTGAGCGGTCCCCTTGCCGGCCGTGGCGACCCCGGTAAGCTGCCGGCGGCTCGGGAGGGCAGGGGATGCTCCACAAGAATCTGATCGGTGGCCAGTGGGTCGAGGGGGTCGCGGTCACCCGCAACATCAACCCGTCGAACACCGAGGACGTGGTGGGCGAGTACGCCCAGGCCGACCGCGCCCAGGTCGAGGCGGCGATCGCCGAGGCCCGCGCCGCCTTCGCCTCCTGGTCGACCACGCCCATCGAGACCCGGGCCGACATGTTGGATGCGGTCGGCAACGAGATCCTGGCCCGCAAGGACGAGCTGGGCCGGCTGCTCTCCCGCGAGGAGGGCAAGCCCCTGCCGGAGGGGATCGGCGAGGTCGTCCGCGCCGGGCGGATCTTCAAATTCTTCGCCGCCGAGTGCCTGCGCCTGTCGGGTGAGGTCCTGCCCAGCACCCGCCCCGGCATCCAGGTCGAGATCACCCGCGAGCCCGTGGGGGTCGTGGGCCTGATCACGCCCTGGAACTTCCCGATCGCGATCCCGGCCTGGAAGATCGCCCCGGCACTGGCCTACGGCAACACGGTGGTCTTCAAGCCGGCCGATCTGGTCCCCGGCTCGGCTTGGGCCTTGTGCGAGATCCTCTCCCGCCATCTGCCCCCCGGCGTGGTCAATCTCGTGATGGGGCGGGGCTCGGTGGTGGGCGAGGCGATCGTCGGCTCGCCGCACGTCGATGCCGTGAGCTTCACGGGCTCGATCGAGGTCGGCCGGCGGATCGCCGCGGTCTGCGGGCAGAGCCTCAAGAAGGTCCAGCTCGAGATGGGCGGCAAGAACCCGCTCGTGGTGCTCGACGACGCCGATCTCGACACCGCCGTCACGTGTGCCGTCCAGGGCGCCTTCTACCAGACCGGCCAGCGCTGCACGGCCTCCTCGCGGCTCGTGGTCACCGAAGCCATCCACGACCGGTTCGTCGAAGCCATGATCCAGGCGATGGTCGGGCTCGTGGTCGACGACGCGCTCGCGCCCGGGACCCAGATCGGCCCGGTGGTCGACCAGCGCCAGCTCGACCAGGACCTCATGTACATCCAGATCGCCGAACAGGAGGGTGCCAAGCGCGCCTGCGGTGGCGAGCGGCTGACCCGCGCCAAGCCCGGCTTCTATCTGCAGCCGGCGCTCTTCACCGAGACCACCCCGGAGATGCGCATCAACCGGGAGGAGGTCTTCGGCCCGGTGGCCTCGGTGATCCGGGTCAAGGACTACGAGGAGGCGCTGGCGGTCGCCAACGACACGCCCTTCGGGCTGTCGGCCGGCATCTGCACCCGCTCCTTGAAGTACGCCCAGCACTTCAAGCGCCACGCCCAGGCCGGGCTCGTCATGGTCAACCTGCCGACCGCCGGGGTCGACTACCACGTGCCGTTCGGCGGCCGCAAAGGCAGCTCCTACGGGCCGCGCGAGCAGGGGCGCTACGCCGCCGAGTTCTACACCACCGTCAAGACCGCCTACACCTTGCCGCTCTGAGACGGCCCGAGCCCGGCGCCCGGATCCGCGCGTGCCGCCGATCCTGCTCGCCTATGTGCGCGTGGTCGAGGCGATCAACCGCGTCCTCGGCCGGCTCGTGCTGTGGGCGATCTTCGCGCTGTTGGTGCTGCTGCTCTACGCCGCCGTCTCGCGCACGCTGCTCGACGCGCCGTTGATCTGGAGCGTCGAGCTCGCCCAGTTCCTCTTGGCCGGCTATTTCCTTCTGGGTGGCGGCTGGTCGCTTCTGGCCGATGCGCACGTGCGCATGGATCTGTTCTATTCTCGCTGGACGCCGCGGACCCGCGCCTTCGCCGATTCGCTGACCGCCTTCTGCCTGGTCTTCTATCTGGCCGTCATGTTGCTCGGCGGCCTCTCCAGTACGCACTACGCCCTCGTCTACGATCAGCGCAACTACAGCGCCTGGGCACCACCCCTGGCGCCCATCAAGATCGTCATGGTCGTGGGCCTCGTGCTCATGCTGCTGCAGGCCACGGCGATCTTCATCCGCGACCTGGCCCGCGCCCGCGGCACCCCGCTGCCCGAGGATCCCCGGCCGTGAGCTACGAGCTTCTGGCCATCCTTTTGTTCTCCGGGATGATGCTGGCGCTGCTCACGGGCCAGCGGGTCTTCGCGGCGATCGGCTTCGTGGCCTCGGCCGCGACCCTGGCGCTGTGGGGCACGGGCGGCTTCGAGATCCCGTTCAACGCGGCAATCCAGGTCATGAACTGGTACGCCCTCGTGACCCTGCCGCTGTTCGTGCTCATGGGCTACGTGCTCGCCGGCTCGGGCCTGGCCGACGACCTCTACCGGATGGTCCACGTCTGGTCCGGCGGTCTGCGCGGCGGCCTGGCGATCGGCACCATCCTGCTCATGGTGCTGATCTCGGCCATCAACGGCCTGTCGGTGGCGGGCCTCGCGATCGGCGCCACGATCGCGCTGCCGGCCATGCTCCAGCGCGGCTACGACAAGCTCATGGTCACGGGCGTCATCCAGGCCGGCTCGACGCTCGGCATCCTGGTCCCGCCCTCGGTGGTCATGGTCCTCTACGGCATGATCGCCCGCCAGCCGGTGGGCCATCTGTGGCTCGCCGGCATCCTGCCCGGCCTGCTCATGGCCGCGCTCTTCATCCTCTACATCATGATCCGCTGCCGCCTGCAGCCCCATCTGGGCCCACCGCTTCCGGCCGCCGAGCGGGCCGCCGTCCCGTGGCGCGAGAAGCTCCTGCTGCTGCGCGCCGGCATCGCCCCGCTGCTCATCTTCGCCCTCATGATCGGGCTCTTCGTCAAAGGTATCACGAGCCTGGTCGAGAGCGCCGCGGTGGGCGCCACCGCCTCGCTGATCGTCGCCGCCCTCAAGGGCCGGCTCACGCTTCCCTTCCTCGAGGATTGCGCCAAGAAGACGCTCGCCGTCTCCTGCATGTTCCTGTGGATCATCACCGCCGCCTTGGCCTTCGGTGCCGTGTTCGACGGCCTGGGCGCGGTCAAGGCCGTGGAGCGGCTGGTCATCGGCCAGATGCACCTCGAGCCCTGGCAGGTCCTGGTCCTGATGCAGCTCTCCTTCCTGATCCTCGGCACCTTCCTCGACGACACGGCGATGCTCGTGATCGTGGCCCCCCTCTACATCCCGCTGGTGCGCAAGCTCGGCTTCGATCCGATCTGGTACGGCGTGCTCTACACGATCACCTGCCAGATCGCCTATCTCACCCCGCCCTTCGGCTACAATCTGTTCCTCATGCGGGCCATGGCCCCACCGGGCGTGACGCTGGCCGACATCTACCGCTCGGTGGCGCCGTTCGTGGCCATCATGCTTCTCACTCTCGTGATCGTGGGCCTGTTCCCGGATCTGGCGCTGTGGTTGCCGCGCCAGATCTACGGCCGCTGAGCCCGGCTGCGCCGCTCAGCCGGCCGCGAGCCGGACCCGCTCCAGCCCGGCGGCGAGCGATAGGGTCGAGGCGCCGGCCAGGAGCGCCTCGCGGCCGATCGAGCGCTCCGGGGCGAAGGGCGAGGGCCCGGCTTCCCCGGGCGCGCGCGGATCCGCACGCCCCGCCGGCGTGATCGCCGAGCGCGGCGCGCCGGTCGACCGGTGCGAAGCCGCCGACCGCTCGGCGGCACTCGACCGCTCGGGCCGCGGCGGGACGAGCGACGCGGCCCCCGGCGGCGAGGCGAGGGGCATGTCCTCCACCGGCTCGTCGCCTCCACCGGCAAGCTCCTCCGCGACGGCTGCGCCCCGCTCGGCCAGGGCGGCCCGCCGCTCGGCCCGTGCCCGCTCGGCCCGCAGCGCTTCGAGGGCCGCTCGGGCTTGTTCGCGCTCGCGGTCGAGCCGCGCCGCGTAGCGGACGATGGTCTCGAGCCGCGGCAGCAGCTCGGCCGACTCGCCGCGGACCAGGCGATCGAGCAGCCGGAGCTCGATCGCCGCCAGCTGGTCGCGCCGGCGGATCGCGCTCACGAGCTCGCGCAGCGCCGCCTCCTCGGCGGCATCGGCCGGCGCCAGGCGGGCCCGGTAGGCCTCGAGCAGCGGATCCGGGGCGGCGCCGGGCGGGTCGGCGCCGGGGAGGGTCGCGTCGGGCTGATCGGGGCAGGCATTCGGCATCGGATCCTCTCCTGAGCTCACGACGATGCCTTTCCCCCTCGCCGATCAGAACATAATCCGAATAGACGCGCCCGGCAAGGGGAGCGCGCGGGTCAGCCCGGGCCCAGCCGTGCGAGGCGCTGCTCGAGGTCCGCCGGCATCCCGGCGTCGACCGGCGCCAGGCGGCCGCTGTCGCGCAGCGCCCGGGCGATGACGAGCGCGGCCGCGTAGCGCCGCCGGGCCTCGTCCCTGCTACCCGTCTGCTCGGCGACCTCTCCGAGCTTGACGTTGGAGACGATCAAGTCGCGCTGCCACTCGGTATTGCCCGGGTCCTTGGCGGCGAGCCTCTGGGCGATTTCGTACACCTCCGCGTAGGCTTCGCGCGCGCCAGCCCGGTCGCCCTGCGCCACGAGCACGTCGCCGATCCTGTCGTGGAACACGGAAAGGCCGTGCTGCCATTCGGCGTTGGCCGGGTCCTGGGCGGCGAGCTTCTGGCGGATCGCCAATGCCTCGCGGTAGGCCTCGAGTGCACCGGCGAGGTCACCCTTCTTCACGAGCAGATCGGCGATCCTGCTGTGAGTCATCGCGAGGTGGTTCTGCCATTCGACGTTGGTAGGGTCCCGCGCGCAGAGTATCGCCAGGTTCTCCTTCGCTCTGTTGTAGTTGGCGATCGCTCCCGAGAAGTTACCCTGCGCCGCGAGCGCGTCGCCCATCCTGCCGTGGCTCACCGCAAGGTCGTGCTGCGACAGGGGATTGCCCGGATGCCCCGCAACGAGATTTTGGGTGATCGCGAGATCCTCGCGGTAAGCAGCGAGCGCCCCCTGAAGGTCGCCCTGTGCGAGAAGCACGTCACCGATCCTCTGTTGGCTCCCTGCTAGCTCATGCTGCCGTCCGACGTTGCTGGGGTCCTGCGCGTTCAGCCTCCGGCGGATCGAGAGCGCCTCATTGAAAGATCTTAGCGCGTCCGAAAGGTCGCCTCCGCCCATGTGCACGTCGCCGACTTTGTCGAGACTCGCCGCGAGGTGTCGCTGCCAGAGGGCGTTGCTCGGGTCCTTGGCTGCGAGCTTCCGGGCGATCGCCAGGGCCGCGTGGTAGGCCTCGAGCGCGCCGGCGCGGTCGCCCTGCGCCATCAGAACATTGCCGATCTTCCCGTGGCTCACCGAGAGGTCGCGCTGCCACTCGGCGTGGCCCGGGTCCCGGGCGGCGAGCGTCTCCGCGATGGCCTGGGCCGCGCGGTAGGCCTCGAGCGCGCCCGCAAGGTCGCCCTGCGCCCGCAGCACGTCGCCGATCCTCTCGTGGCTCACCGAGAGGTCGCGCTGCCACCCGGTGTTGCCCGGGTCCCGGGCGGCGAGCGTCTCCGCGATGGCCTGGGCCGCGCGGTAGGCCTCGAGCCCGCCCGCAAGGTCGCCCTGCGCCACCAGCACGTCGCCTATCCGGCCGCGGCCTACCGCAAGCATCTGCTGCCAGACGACGTTGCCCTGGTACTGGGCAGCAAGCCTTTGAACGAGTGCGAGCGCCTCGTCGAAGGCGGCGCGCGCACCGGCTAGGTCGCCTTGTGCCCCAAGGACGCCGCCGATCTTCTCGTGGCTCACGGCGAGGTCTTTTCGATAGAGGGGGTTGCCAGGGTCCTTGGCGGCGAGCTTCCGGGCGATCGCCAGGGCCGCGCGGTAGGCGGCGAGGGCGCCGTTGAGGTCGTCCTGAGCCATCATCGCGTCGCCGATCTTGCCGTGGCTCACGGCGAGGTCGTGCTGCCACTGGGTGTTGCTCGGGTCCTTGGCGGCGAACGTCTGCGCGATCGCCAGGGCCGCGCGGTAGGCCTCGAGCGCGCCCGGCAGCTCGCCCTGCGCCACGAGCACGTCGCCGAGCTCTCCGCTCGCCGCCATCCGGTCCCGTTCGGCGTTGCGATGCGCCGCGGCCTCGCCGGCCCGGCGGGCCGCCTTCTCGGCCGCGGCGAGGTCGCCGGCCTGCCGCTCCAGGCGGGCGATCCAGATCCAGGTCCAGGTGTCGTCCGGGTCGAGCTCGGCCGCGCGGCGGTAGGCGGCGAGGGCCTCCTCGGTCGACACGTCCGACGCCAGCGCCCCCGCGGAGCGGTACAGGTCGGCCAGATCCCGACGCGCCGTTTCGAGCCGCCGGGTGGCTGCCTCGAGATCGGCCTCGCGGCGCGCGATCTCCTCGGCCAGCAAGGTTCGCGCGCGGCTGCGGTCGCCGGCGGCAGCCGCCTGGAGCGCGGCCAGTGCCGCGGCCGGGTCGGGGCCCGCGGCGATGGCCTGGAAGCCGCGCAGCTCGGCCTCGCGCAGCCGCTCGGCCTCGAGCTCGGAAAGACGCGCCTCGGCGGCCAGGCGGCGCTGCTTCTCCTCTTCGAGCTTCCTTTCGACAATGGCCAGGATCTTCTTGATGTCACGCGATTGCTCGGCCTGTCGCTCGTCCAGGGCGTCGAGCTTCCGCCGGGTGGCCCGGGCGAGCGCCGGAAAGAGCTCGCCCGCGACATCGAGCCGATCGCCGACGAGCCGGTAGAACGCGACCAGCGCCTGCCGGCAGTGCGGCTCCAGGGCCGCGCGGTCGGCCGGGTGGTCGAAGCGGGCTTGGGCCAGCACCCGATCGGCGGCCTTCTGCGGATCGAGCCCGAGCTCGACCAGCTCGTGGTCGCGCAGCCCGTGGTGGCGCAGGAGATGCTCGACCTGGAGCCGGACCGGCTCGACGAGGTCGGCGTTCAGCCGCCCGCCGACTACCCCCCGGTGCATCGCCTCGGCGAGGCAGCGGCGCAGCTCGCGGCGCCGCAGGGCCCGCCGCCGGCCGACGAGGGCCAGCGCCGCCTCCGTCAGCTCCGCTGCCGGTAACGCGACGCTGGCGAACCACGCGACCCCGGCATGGCCGGCGAGCATCGCCAGGCCGATCGATGCGGCCTTGGCGAACGACGTGGCTGGACCGGCGGGGGGCGTCACGAGGGGCGGGTCCCGCTGGGCGTTTCCGGGTTGAATGCAACCACTACTCGAGCGCGTCCGCGGATACAAGGCGCCGGCGCCGGCCACGGCCCGGTTGGCGCGGGCGGGCGGGCGTGCCAAGCTCGCCCGCGGGGCAACGCGTCAGCCCGGCCTCGAGGAGGATCCGCACGTGACGACCAAACGCGAGCTCTTGAAAGGTGTGGGGGCGGCCGCCGTCGGCGGTGCGGCCACGATCGCCGCCCCCGCCGTGTTGCGCGCCCAGACCCCGATCAAGTGGCGGCTGCAGACCTATGCCGGCCCGGCCCTGGCCGAGCACGTCATCAAGCCGTCGATCGACGCCTTCAACAAGGCCGCCAAGGGCGAGATGGTCATCGAACTCTACACCGCCGATCAGCTCGTCCCGCAGGGCGAACTGTTCCGCGCGGTCCAGCGCGGCACCATCGACGCCGCGCAATCGGACGAGGACTCGATGGCCGCCCCGGTCGACGTGTCGGTGTTTTCGGCCTACTTCCCGTTCGCCTGCCGCTATTCCCTGGACGTGCCCACGCTCTGGAACTGGTACGGGCTCAAGGAGATCTGGGAGGAGGCCTACGCCGAGGTCAAAGGGGTGACCTGGCTGTCGACCGGCTCCTGGGACCCCTGCAACATCGCCTCGACCAAGCCGGTCCGCTCGATCAAGGATCTGCGCGGGCTGCGGCTCTACATGTTCCCCACCGGCGGCAAGTTCCTGCAGCGCTTCGGGGTGATCCCGGTCTCGCTGCCTTACGAGGACGTCCAGGTGGCGATCCAGACCGGCGAGCTCGACGGGGTGTGCTGGTCCGGCATCACCGAGGTCTACACCGTGGGTTGGGCCGACGTCACCAAATACTACCTCACCAACAACATCTCGGGAGCCTGGGCGGGTTCGTACATCGTCAACACCGATCGGTGGAACGCCCTGCCGGAGCACCTCAAGGAGCTGTTCAAGCTGTGCATCGACAGCTCGCACTATTACCGGCTGCACTGGTACTGGTGGGGCGAGGCCCACTACCGCACCAAGGGCGGCAAGCTCGAGCTCACCTCGATCCCGGAGAGCGAATGGGCCCAGATCGAGAAGGCGGCGCTCGAGTTCTGGGACGAGATCGCCAAGCAGAGCCCGCGCAGCGCCAAGATCGTCCAGATCCTCAAGGACTATCTGGCGACCATGGAGAAGGCGGGCCCACCTTACCGCTACGCGTGAGGCGGGCCGTGCGACGGCTGGGCTTCGTGGTGGCCGGTGGGCTCCTGCTCGCCGGCTGCACGGCCGCCGATCGCCCCGACGGCGGGGCGCTGGCGGCGATCGCCACGCCCGTTTTCGTCCTGGGCAAGGGAGTCGCCTGCCTGGCCACCGTGGCGGTGGCCGCCCCCACCGCCACCGCCTGGGCGCTCACCGACCGGCCGGATCGCGAGGTCCACACCCGGATGCTCGAATCGGGCGTGGCCGCCAATTGCGGCGGCCGCTGGACGCTCGGCACCGGCTGAGCGCGGTCCGGCGTCGCGCGGATCGCCGCTGCGACCGCGCCACCCTTGCCGGTGCCGGCCGCTTCCGCGATGGTGCAGCGATCGAGCAAGGGGGTGGGGCCGTGGCGGAACTGGAGGCGCCGAGCGTCGTCGTCGGGGGCGCACCACCGGGCCGGCGCGAGCGGCGCACCGGCCTGGTGGTCCGCCTGTCGGGTGACAGCGGTGACGGGATCCAGGTGGCGGGCGGTCAGCTCGCGCTGGCCAGCGCCCTCTCGGGCGCCGATCTCGAAACCTTCCCCGACTTCCCGGCCGAGATCCGCGCCCCGGCCGGAACCACCTACGGCGTCTCCTCCTTCCAGATCCACGTGGCCGATCACCGGGTCCACACGGTGGGCGACCGGCCGGATCTGCTGGTGGCCTTCAACCCGGCGGCGATCAAGGTCAACCTGCCCGATCTGCGCCCGGGCACCATCGTGATCCTCGATCCGGCGAGCTTCGATGCCCGCGGCCTGGCGCGGGCCGGCTTCACGTCCGACCCGCGCGCCGACGGAACGCTGGCCGCCTTCCGGGTCCTGGAGATCCCGATCGGCGCGCGCACCCGCGAGGCCGTGGCCGGCACCGGCGTGTCGGCGCGCGAGGCCGGACGGTGCAAGAACTTCTGGGCCCTGGGGCTGGTCCTGTGGATGCTGGACCGCGACACCCGGCCGATCGAAGCGTGGCTCGAGCGGCGCTTCGCCGGCCAACCGACGCTCCGGGCCGCCAACCGGGCGGCGCTGCGGGCCGGCCACGCCTACGGCGAGACCACCGAGCAGGCCCTGCCCGCCTTCACGATCGGCCGGGCCGGCCTGCCTTCCGGCACCTATCGCACGATCAACGGCCTCGAGGCCCTGGCCTTCGGGCTTCTGGACGGCGCCCGCAACGCCGGACTCGAGCTCTTCTACGCCTCCTATCCGATCACCCCGGCCTCGGGGCTCCTGCACCTCCTGGCCGGGCTGCGCGCCCTCGGTGTCACGACCTTCCAGGCCGAGGACGAGATCGCCGCGATCTGCGCGGCGATCGGCGCCGCTTACGCCGGGGCGATCGGTGTCACCGGCACCTCCGGGCCGGGCATGGACCTCAAGAGCGAGGCTTTGGGCCTGGCGGTGGCGGTCGAGCTGCCGCTCGTGGTGATCGACGTGCAGCGGGCCGGGCCCTCGACCGGCATGCCCACCAAGACCGAACAGGCCGATCTGCTCCAGGCGCTGTTCGGCCGGCACGGCGAGGCGCCGCTCGTCGTGCTCGCGCCGGCCACGCCCGCCGAGGGCTTCACGATCGCCCGCGAGGCGGTCCGCCTCGCCGTGCGGCACATGACGCCCGTGGTCGTGCTGGCCGACGCCTTCCTCGCCAACGCCGCCCAGCCCTGGCGGATCCCCGAGCTCGCCGCGACCCCGCAGTTCCCGGTCCGCTTCCCGCGCGCCGAGGACGGGGTGCAGCCCCGGCGGCGCGACGAACGCGGCGTGCCGCTCTGGATCCCACCCGCCACACCCGGCCTCGCCCATCGGATCACCGGTCTCGAGCGTGATCTCGCGACCGGTGCCATCTCTTACGCACCCGCCAACCACGCCCGCAGCACCGCCGCCCGCCGCGCCAAGCTGGCGGCGGTGGCCGAGGCCCTGCCCGAGGCCCGGCTGGAGCAGGGTGATCCGACCGATCGGCTGGTGGTGGTGGGCTGGGGCAGCAGCTTCGGGCCGATCACCGACGCGGTGGCCGAGGCGCGCGCCCGCGGCCGGGACGTGGCGCAGCTGCATCTGCGCCAGCTGTGGCCGCTGCCGCGCGGGCTGGGCCCGTTGCTCGCGGGCTTCCGCCGCATCCTGGTGCCGGAGATGAACGCGGGCCAGCTCGCCAGGCTGCTGCGCGCCGAACTCCTCGTCCCGGCCGAGCCGCTTGCCAAGATCACCGGCCGGCCGTTCGGCGTGGAGGAGCTCGTCCAGGCGATCGAGGCCCGGCTGGAGGTGACCCCGTGAGCGTGCTCGCCGAGCCCCGCCGCCAGGAGGCGGTACCCCGCCGACCCGAGGACTACGCCTCCGATCAGGAGGTGCGCTGGTGCCCGGGCTGTGGCGATTACGCGATCTTGAAGGCGGTCGAGCGGGCCCTGGCGGCGCTGCGGCTCGACCCGGATCGGGTGGTGTTCGTCTCGGGGATCGGCTGTGCCGCCCGCTTCCCGCACTATCTGGCCACGTACGGCTTCCACGGCATCCACGGGCGGGCCCCGGCGATCGCCACCGGCATCAAGCTCGCCCGCCCCGAGCTCGACGTGTGGGTGGTGGGCGGCGACGGCGACATGCTGGCGATCGGCACCAACCATCTCGTCCACGCGCTGCGCCGCGATCTCGACCTCGTGATCCTGGTCGTGAACAACGCCGTCTACGGCCTCACCAAGGGCCAGGCCTCGCCCACCACCGCCGCCGGCGCCCGCACGACCTCGACCCCTCTGGGGGTGGTCGAGCGGCCGCTCTCGGCCTGCGAACTGGCGCTGGCCGCCGGGGCGCGGTTCGTGGCCCGCGGCGTCGACGTGCACCAGAAGCTGTTGCCCGAGATCCTGATCCGCGCCCACGACCATCCCGGCGCGGCGATGGTCGAGATCCTGCAGAACTGCGTCATCTACGCCGACGGCGCGTTCGCCGCGATCACCGACAAGGCGGTCGAGGCCGAGGCCCAGATCCGGCTGCGCCACGGCGAGCCGCTGCTGTTCGCCGCCGGCCGCATGGGGCTGCGTCCGGCCCGCGATCGCATCGGCCTCGAGGTGGTGGAGATCGGCCCCGAGGGCTGGCAGGCGCAGGGTGTGCTCGTGCACGACGAGCGCGATCGCGCGCTCGCCACACTGTTGGCCGCGCTGCGGCCGCCCATGCCGGTGGCGATCGGCGTGCTCTACGCCGATCCGGCGGACACCAGTTTCGAACGGGCGCTGCGGGCGCAAGGGGAGGCCGCTCGGGCCCACGAACCGGACCTCGATCTGGCGGCCGTGATCCGCCGCGCCCCCACCTGGACGGTCGAGGGCTGAGGTCTCGTCAGCCGGCGGGCCCGGTCACCGGCAGCCCGGCGCGCCGCCAAGCGCTCATGCCACCGGCCAACTGGACCGCCCGATAGCCCCGCTCGCGCAACAGTCGCACGGCGGGGATCGATCGATGGGCGCTTTCGCACACCGCCACGATCTCGGCACCCTCCGGTAGATCGAGCTCGGCCAGGCGCTCGGCCAACTCCTGGATCGGCAGGTGCCGGGCACCGGGAATGGTTCCGCGGGCGACCTCGGCGGCACTGCGCACGTCGATCACCACCGGTGCATCGGGCCGTCCCAGCCGATCGGCCAGCTCGCGGGGTACGATCTCGGGCACGCGGCCGAACGGCAACCAGTGGAACCAGCGCAACGGTGCCCGCCGGATCGCCGAGGGGAGGGGAGATGGTCGGAGCGGCGTGATTCGAACACGCGACCCCTGCCTCCCGAAAGCAGTGCTCTACCAGGCTGAGCTACGCTCCGACCGGGGTCGGCCGAGGAGATAATCGGCCGCCGCGCTGACCGCAAGCCCGAAGCGCGCCTCCGCTTCAATAGGCGCGGTGGATGCAGAAATCGACCAGGCCCAAGAGCGCCTCCTTGGCCGGCGAGCGCGGGAACGGGGCGAGCGCCTCGCGCGCCTGGCGGCCGAACGCTTCGGCCCGCTCGAGGGTCGCCTCGACCGCCCGGTGGCGGGCGATCAGCCGCTGCGCTTCGGCCAGATCGGCCTCGTCCTGCTCGACCCGCTCGAGCGTCCGCCGCCAGAAGGCGCGCTCGGCCTCGTCGCCGCGGGCGAAGGCCACGAGCACCGGCAAGGTGATCTTCCCGTCGCGGAAGTCGTCACCCACGCTCTTGCCGAGTTCGGCCTGACGGGCGCTGTAGTCGAGCGCGTCGTCGACCAGCTGGAAGGCGATACCGAGCGCCCGGCCGTACTCGGCCAGCGCCCGCCGCTCGGCCGCCGGCCTCCCGGCCACCACCGCGCCCACCGCACAGGCGGCCTCGAACAGAGCGGCGGTCTTGCCGGCGATCATCCGCAGATAGGCGTCCTCGGTGGTGGCGGTGTCGTTGGCGGTCACGAGCTGGAGCACCTCGCCCTCGGCGATCACCGCCGAGGCATCGGCGAGGATCGCCAGGACCTCGAGGTCGCCCACCCCCACCATGAGCTGGAAAGCCCGGCTGAACAGGAAATCGCCCACCAGCACCGGCGCCTTGTTGCCCCACAGCGCATTGGCGGTGGCCTTGCCCCGCCGCAGATCGGAATCGTCGACCACGTCGTCGTGCAACAGCGTGGCGGTGTGGATGAACTCGACGGCGGTGGCCAACGCCACGTGGTGGTCGCCGCGATAGCCGCACAGCCGGGCCGACAGCAGCGTGAGCATCGGCCGGATCCGCTTGCCGCCGGCGGCGATCAGATGGCGAGCGAGTTCGGGGATGAGCGGCACCTCGCTCTGCAGCCGCTCGAGGATCAGCCGATTGACCCGCTCCAGATCCTCGCGCACCAGGAGCCGGGCTCGCTCGAGCGCCGAGCCCACGGGCTGCTCGCATCGCGCTGCTGCCGCCACCACGAGGCGTCTCCCTCGACCTCGACCCGGCGCGCCGGCCGAGCCATGTTGTCGCGACCTGACTACACGCCGATCTACGCGATGGCAAACTCGACCGTTCACCCCGAGGGCGAGGCCGCTGCGGCGTCGCCCCCGCCCGGGGCCACGCTCGATGGCCTCTTGGGTGGCCGCGTGCGGCTGTATCAGCCCGAGCGCGGCTATCGGGTGGCGATCGACCCGGTGCTGCTCGCCGCCGCCGTCGACGCCGCACCGGGGGACACGGTGTTGGATGCCGGCTGCGGCACCGGCGCCGCCACCTTGTGCCTGGCGGCCCGGCTGCCGCAGCTGCGGATCACCGGGATCGAGCAGGACGGCGAGGCCCTGGCGCTCGCCCGGGCGAGCGTCGAGCTGGCCGGGCTGCAGGACCGCATCCGGCTGATCCGGGGCGATCTGGTGGCCCCCCCGCGGGCGCTGCGCGAGAGCAGGTTCGACTGGGTCGTGAGCAACCCGCCCTTCCTGGAGCCCGCGCGGGCGCGGGCACCCGAGGATCCGAGCCGCCGGGTGGCGCATCTCGAGGCGGCGCCGATCGACCGTTGGGTGCGGGCCTGCCTCGCCCGGCTGGTCCCCGGCGGGTGGCTCGTGCTGGTCCACCGGGCCGACCGGCTGCCGGATCTGTTGGCGGCGCTTTCGGGTCGGGCCGGGGCGATCACGATCCTGCCCTTGTGGCCCAAGGCCGGCTCGCCCGCCCGCCGGGTCCTGGTCCGCGCCCGCAAGGGCAGCCGGGCGCCGGCGCGGCTTCTGCCCGGGCTCGTCTTGCACCACCCGGACGGGCGCTTTACCGAGGAGATCGAAGCCGTCTTGCGCGGAGCGCGACCGATCTCGTGGTGACCTCGATGGCGCCTTCCCGTCCCTTCTGGGCCTTCTGGCGCCGTCCGCCGGTCGTGCCCGTGATCCGTCTCGTGGGCCTGGTGGGCAGCCTGCCGCTGCGCGGCGCCGGGCTCACCCTCGCCGGTCTGGAGCGGGCCATCGATCGGGCCTTCGCGATCCGCCGCGCTCCGGCGGTGGCCCTCCAGATCAACAGCCCCGGTGGCTCGGCGGTCCAAGCGGCGCTGATCGCCGGGCGGATCCGGGCGCTGGCCGACCGCCACCGCCGGCCGGTGCTGGCCTTCGTCGAGGACGTGGCCGCGTCGGGTGGCTACTGGCTCGCCACCGCCGCCGACGAGATCCTGGTCGACCCGGCCTCGGTGGTGGGTTCGATCGGGGTGATCAGCGCCGGCTTCGGCCTGGATCGGGCGATCGAACGGCTCGGCATCGAACGGCGCGTGCACACCGCCGGCGCCCGCAAGAGCTTCCTCGACCCGTTCCGCCCGGAGCGGCCCGAGGACGTGGCGTTGCTGGCCGAACTCCAGGCCGACGTGCACGAGCGCTTCAAGGAGCAGGTCCGGCGCCGCCGGGCCGGCAAGCTCGCGCTGCCCGAAAGCGAGCTGTTCGACGGGCGGGTGTGGACCGGCACGAGGGCGGTGGCGGCGGGCCTGGCCGACGGGTTCGGCGAGCTTTACGGCACGCTCGAGGAGCGCTTCGGGACCGAGGTGCGCATCCGCGTGGTCAATCCGCCCCGTCCCAAGCTCGCGAGCCGGCTCGGGCTCGCCGCCTTGGCGCGGGAGGCGGTCGCCGAGGCGCTCGTGGCGGTCGAGGAGTTGGCGGTGCGCCGTCGGCTCGGGCTCTGAAGGGAAGGGGCGGGGACGATGTTCACCTTGAGCCTGGGCAAGATCCTGGTCGTCCTGCTCGTGATCCTGGCCGCCTGGAAGGGCCTGCGGCTGTTGAGCACGCTGCAGAAGAAGCTCGAGCAGGCCCAGGCCCGGCCACCCGAGCCGGCCCGCGGTGGCCCGCCCGACCCGGCGCCGACCGAGCTCGTGCCCTGCCCGCGCTGCGGCACCTACGTGCCCAACGGCACCTGGTGCCCGTCGGTCGAGGAGTGCCGCTTCAAGCGGTCCTGAGCGTCGAGCGGTCCCGAGCGCCGCACCCGCCTTGACCCCGGCCGCCCGCCTGGGCAAGAGCCTGCTGCACCGCGATACGAAGCCGATCGGGCGACGATCCTTGGCCGAGCCCCGCGCGCTCTCTTTCCAGGAGGTGATCTTGCGGCTGCAGCGCTTCTGGAGCGCGCGCGGCTGTCTGATCCTGCAGCCCTACGACATGGAGGTGGGGGCGGGGACCTTCCATCCGGCCACCACCTTGCGCGCGCTCGGCCCGGAGCCCTGGAACGCCGCCTACGTCCAACCCTCGCGGCGGCCGACCGACGGGCGCTACGGCGAGAACCCCAACCGGCTCCAGCACTATTACCAGTTCCAGGTGATCTTGAAGCCGTCCCCGCCGGACATCCAGGACATCTACCTCGAGAGCCTGGTGGAGCTCGGGATCGACCCGTTGCGGCACGACATCCGCTTCGTCGAGGACGACTGGGAGAGCCCGACGCTCGGGGCCTGGGGCCTCGGCTGGGAAGTCTGGTGCGACGGGATGGAGGTCACCCAGTTCACCTATTTTCAACAGGTGGGCGGGATCGACTGCCGGCCGGTGTCCGGTGAGCTCACTTACGGCCTCGAGCGCCTGGCCATGTACGTCCAGGGGGTCGAGAACGTCTTCGAGCTGGACTTCAACGGCCGGGGTGTGACCTATGGCGAGGTGTTCCTGGAAGCCGAGCGGCAATATTCGGCGCACAATTTCGAGTACGCCACCGTCGAGCGGCTGGTGCGCCACTTCGAGGACGCCGAGGCCGAGTGCCGCCACCTGCTCGCCCATCGGCTGCCGCTGCCGGCCTACGACCAGTGCCTGAAGGCCAGCCACCTCTTCAACCTCCTGGACGCGCGCGGTGCGATCAGCGTCGCCGAGCGACAGGCCTACATCGGCCGGGTGCGGGCGCTGGCCAAGGCCTGCTGCGAGGCCTGGCTCGAGCGCGGCGCGGTGCGGGACGGCTAGGCCATGGCCGAGCTGCTCCTCGAGCTCCTGGCGGAGGAGATGCCGGCGCGCATGCAACCGCAGGCACGCGCCGACCTCGCGCGACTGCTGGGGGAGCTCTTGGCCGAGGCCGGGCTGGCCTTCGAGCCTCCGATCCGTACCTTCACGACGCCGCGCCGGCTGGTCGCGGTCGTGGGCGGGCTGCCCCTGCGCCAACCGGACCGGCTGGTCGAGCGCCGCGGCCCGCGCGAGGATGCACCGGTGGCGGCGCTCGAGGGCTTCAAGCGCAGCCTGCCGGCCGAGGGGGTCACGATCGAGGTCCGCGAGGAGAAGAAGGGCCGGGTGCTGGTCGCGCTGATCCGCGAGCCCGGGGCCTCGACCCGCGAGCTGTTGGCCCGCCGCCTGCCCGAGCTCCTGGCCCGCTTCCCCTGGCCGAAGTCGATGCGCTGGGGCGAGGGCGAGGCGCGCTGGGTCCGGCCTTTGCGCTCGATCCTGTGCCTGTTGGACGGCGAGGTCGTACCCTTCACCTTCGCCGGGGTGGCGAGCGGTGCGGAGACCCGCGGCCATCGCTTCCACGCCCCGGCGGCGCTGCGGCCGCGCGGCTTCGCCGAGTACCAGGCGGCGCTGCGCGGTGCCAAGGTGCTGCTCGATCCGGCCGAGCGGCGGGCGCGGATCCTGGAAGGCGCCGAGCGCCTCGCCGCCGCCGAGGGGCTGCGGCTGGTCCACGACGAGGATCTCCTCGACGAGATCGTGGGCCTCGTCGAATGGCCGGTGCCGCTGTCGGGCCGGATCGATCCGGCCTTCATGGACATCCCGGCCGAGGTCCTGGTGCTCACCATGCGCCAGAACCAGCGCTACCTGGCGCTGGAGACGGCCGACGGCCGGCTCGCTCCGCGCTTCGTGCTGGTGGCCAACGTCGAGGCGGCCGACGGCGGGGCGGCGATCGTGGCCGGCAACGAGCGGGTGCTGCGCGCCCGCCTGTGGGACGCCCGCTTCTTCTGGGAGCAGGACAAGAAGGCGAGCCTCGAGAGCCGGCTGCCCAAGCTCGCGGCCATGGTCTTCCACGAGCGGCTGGGCACGCTGGCCGAGCGGGTCGAGCGGCTGGTGGCGCTCGCCGGCCGGCTGTGCGAGGCGGTCCCCGGGGCCGATCGCATCCTGGCCGAACGCGCGGCCCTTCTGGCCAAGGCCGATCTGGTCAGCGGGATGGTGGGCGAGTTCCCCGAACTCCAGGGGATCATGGGCGGCCACTATGCGCGGCTCCAGGGGGAGCCCGAGCCGGTCGCGCGGGCGATCGCCGAACAGTACCGGCCCAAGGGACCGGAGGATCGCTGCCCGAGTGCCCCCGAGAGCGTGGTCGTGGGGCTGGCCGACCGGATCGACCATCTCGTGGGCTTCTTCGCCGCCGGGATCCGGCCGACCGGCACCAAGGATCCGTTCGCCCTGCGGCGAGCGGCCCTCGGGATCATTCGGCTCGTGCTCGAGAACCGGTTGCGGCTCGCGCTGCGCCCGATCCTCGTGGCGGCGCTCGACGGCTACGGGGCGCGCTTTTCCGACCTGCCGCGCGAGCCGCTCCTCGACGAGCTCCTCCGCTTCCTGGCCGATCGCCTGGTCGTGCTGCTGCGTGGCGAGGGGATCCGCCACGACCACATCGCCGCCGTGCTGGCCACCGGGCTCGACGACGATCTGGTCCGGCTCGTGGCCCGGGTGCGGGCGCTGCACGCCTTCCTGGAGAGCGAGGAGGGGCGCGATCTGTTGGCCGGCTTCCGGCGCGCCGCCTCGATCGTGGCGATCGAGGAGCGCAAGGACGGGCGCCGTTACCTGGGAAGCCCGCGGCCGGAGCTCCTGCGCGAGCCCGAGGAGCGGGCGCTGTTCGCGGCCCTGGGCGAGGCCGAAGCGCGGATCGCCGCGGCCCGCGCCGCCGAGCGCTGGGAGGAGGCGATGGCCGCACTGGCCGCCTTGCGCGCGCCGATCGACGCCTTCTTCGATCGGGTGATGGTCAACGCCCCGGATCCCGAGCTGCGCGTCAACCGTTTGTTCATCTTGTCGCGGATAGGATCGGCCCTGGGCGACGTCGCCGACTTCGCGCGGATCGAGGAGCCCGGGCGCGGATAGGGTGGGCCGCCGGTGCCGTGGCACCGGTCGGCCGAGGAGGACGGGACGGCCGATGGCCAGATGGGTCTACAGCTTCGGTCGCGCCGGCGCGGAGGGATCCGCCGGCATGAAGCGGCTGTTGGGTGGCAAGGGCGCCAACCTCGCCGAGATGGCGGGGCTGGGCCTGCCCGTGCCGCCCGGGTTCACCATCACGACCGAGGTCTGCGCCTGGTACTACGCGCACGAGCGGCGCTACCCCGAGGGCCTGCGCGAGGAGGTGGAGGCGGCGCTGCACCGGGTCGAGCAAGAGGTCGGCGCGCGATTCGGTGATCCCGACCGGCCACTTCTGGTCTCGGTCCGCTCCGGGGCCCCGGTGTCGATGCCCGGGATGATGGACACGGTCCTCAATCTCGGGCTCGACGACCGGACCGTCGAGGGCCTGGCGCGGTTGAGCGGCGATCGGCGCTTCGCCTTCGACAGCTATCGCCGGTTCGTCCAGATGTACGGCGACGTGGTGCTCGGCATCGACCACTACCTCTTCGAGGAGCGGCTCGAGGAGGCCAAGCGCGAGCACGGCGCGCGGTTCGACAACGAGCTTTCGGCGGCGGCGCTGGAGGCCCTGGTGGTGGCCTACAAAGAGCTCGTGCGCCGCGAGCTGGGCCGCGACTTCCCGCAGGACCCGCACGAACAGCTGTGGGGGGCGATCGGTGCGGTGTTCGGCTCGTGGATGAACCCGCGTGCCCAGACCTATCGCAAGCTGCACGGGATCCCGGCCGACATGGGCACGGCGGTCACCGTCCAGGCCATGGTCTTCGGCAACATGGGCGAGGATTGCTGTACGGGCGTGGCCTTCACCCGCAACCCGTCGACCGGCGAGAAGGCCCGCTACGGCGAGTACCTGGTCAACGCCCAGGGCGAGGACGTGGTGGCCGGGATCCGCACCCCCCAACCGCTCTCCCGGGCCATGGCCTCGGCCGGCGGCGGCGACCCCGAGGCCTCCATGGAAGCGCGCATGCCCGGGCCCTATGCCGAACTCGTGGCGGTGTTCGACCGGCTCGAGCGGCACTATCGCGACATGCAGGACATCGAGTTCACGGTCCAGAAGGGCCGGCTC
>FWPV01006889.1_pt1 | contig 21218 bp, 9 predicted proteins | sample 2228371 | NCBI WGS metagenome assembly FWPV01 (sample SAMEA103939776, study PRJEB20133) | metagenome | reverse complement strand
AAAAAGGATCTCATCTCCCAAATATGTAGGGATAATGTGCATTGGAAAGATTTTAAAATAGTCCCTATCCTTCATAACCCTCATCTCTTGCACTTCTTTTCTTTTTTTATTTAATCCATATAAATTTTCATTTAAGGAAAAGAAAGCTCTTAAATGGTTTATAATATGTTTGGATTTTGTTTTTATTTTTTCATTTTTTATAAAATTTTTATAGGGATCCCTTTGGATTAAGGCAAAATTTTTTTCTTCCTTTAAAAGATAGTATAACCTGTGTTGAAAAGCAAACAAGACAGCAGGCATAAGTTCTTTGAGTAAATCTTCTTCCATATTTTTATAAAATACCATAAAGGCATTTCTTTCAAAAAGATAAGCTCTTTTGTACATACCAAGTTCTAAGCCCGTTGCAGAACCTTTGTGATATACAACTGCTTTTGGGCAAAATTTAACAGAAAACCCAGAAATCCAAAGGCGTCTCCCCCAGTCCACATCTTCTAAATAAGCAAAAAAGTCCCCATCAAAACCCTTTGTTTTAATAAACAAATCCTTTTCAAAAAAGCAATTTCCACCACAAGGAAAAGGTAAATTTTCTTCACTCAAGTTTTCAAAATCCTTAGAAGGAAAACCTTGATATTTTTGGAAAGCGTGTCCATCAAAGGTTAAAATTCCTCCAATGAAATCAACTTTATCTCCTTCCCAATTTAAAATTTTTCCCGATAAGACAACTCCATCTATTGCATTATTTAAGTAATTTTCAAGCCAATTTTTTTCCACATAACAATCATTGTTTACTAAGGCAATATATTTACCTTGAGCTGCTTTTATCCCTTCCCAATTTCCTGTGGCAAAGCCATAATTTTTCTTTAAAGGCACTAATCGAACTTCTTTAAATTTAGAAGAAACATAAGATAAAGTATCATCTTTTGAAGAATTATCAACTAAAATTATTTCATATTCCCTTTTTGACAAACTTTGTTCATAAAGAGAAGTTAAAATTTTTTCCAAATGTTTTACCCCATTATGAGTAACAATTACAACAGATACAGAAGGAAGAATCATTTTAAAATCTTTTCCCAAAATCTTTTCTTTTCTTTTTTATCAATTTTTAAAATGGACAGATGCTTAATCAAAGGTTCCATCACCTTTTCCCAAGAAAATTTTTCCCTAATCTTTTTGGAAAAAATCTTTCTTTCTTCTTCAGAAATTTTTAAAATTTTCATAGAAATTTCTATTAACTTTGGAATATTCCTTTCCACAAAATAAGCTCCATCTTCTTCAAAAATTAATTCTTCAAGTCCAGAACCCTTTAATGCCAAAACGGGAAGTCCCCCATATAAAAAATCCAAAACCCTTGTCCTAAAGGAAAGTTCTGTTTCAAGGGAAGGGGGATAAAAAGAAATAGCAAAGGAAGAAGAAAAATATGCCTTTGTTCTTTCATTATAGGGTATCCAGTCAATTATATGAATATATTTATTTAAAAATTTATTTTCCTCTGCCCAATTGTAAAACTCTAAAAATTTTTTTTGAGGAGTGGTATCAGGCCTTAAATGTTTTGTAATTATTAAATGAAATTCCCTTTTTTTTAAGAGTTCCAAGAGGAAAGCTTTTAAAAAATCTACATCATACCAATCGTAAAAGGAACCAAAAAAAATTATGGGTTCATTGTAGGGAAAATAACCCTTTTCAAAGGATGGTTCTTCTGAAGGAACTCCGTAGGGGACTATATCTATAAGGGTTTTAAAATCAGGATCCCTTTTAAATAATTCAGGGTCAATCCTTTTAGATAAATATAAACCTCCCAAATAAAACATCCTTTGAAATTTATTAGCACAAAGGAAAAAGTTTCCTTTCTTTAATTGAAAGGATAAGGAAGAATGGGCAAATTCATTTGCTTTTTCATCATAAGATAAAGCTTCTATGCAATAGGGATCATATAAATCTATTATGGAATAACCCTTGAAGTTTTGACTTAAGAGATAATTTGCTGGTTCTCCTTGAAGAATTGCCACATCCATTTCCTTTAAAAATTCAGAAATTGCCTCCTTTTTATAGCCATTTAAAGGAAAGGGAACTTTTATTTGCTTTGACCCCTTAGGAACAAAGAGAATTACCTCAAAATGGGAAGATAAAACTTTTCCCATTTCTACCATTCTAATTCCTATCCCAGACATAGCATCACCTATGGCTTCAGGTGAGACAATCCCAATTTTCACTTTTCTATTATCATATTTTTTAAAAATAAAATCAATAAGTTTTTATTCAGCTTCTATTTCCTCACCCTTTATGGGAGAATATTTTTCTTTTAACTCTTTTACCCCATCCCTTATTACATAAATTTTTTCAAAATAAACTTTTATGCCATTTCCATCTTGAATTATTGGGGTGTTTTGTAAATGATAGTGCAAATGAGGTTCAGAAGAGTTTCCAGAATTTCCACATAGACCTATCAAATGACCCCTTTTAACCTTGTCACCAACTTTAACTTTTATGCTTCCATATTTTAAATGGGCAAGGACTGATATTTCATATTCGCTATGTTTTATGAAAACAGCATTTCCTAAAGCAGAATAGGGATTCATAGAACCGGGCTTGTTATCCCTTACTCCATTTATTACATCCGTAACTATTCCATCAGCAGGAGCCAATATTTCTTTTCCAAAAACATAGTAATCCTCATTTTTCTTTCCTTCACCTTTAAAGCTTTTTCCCCCTTTATCTATAATCAAAAAATCAAAAGCATACCTTTGATTTGGAACAGGATTATGCTGATTTAATTCTTTTGTATCTCCTCCCCAAAAGACATACCATTTACCTTTAAAAGGTAAATAAAGTTTTGTTTCATTTTTTTCAGGTATAGGGATAGAGGGAGTATGGGGCATAATCCATAGCCCAATAATTTTCCCTTGATTGTTTAAGACAATTTTGATATCAAAGATATTTTTTTCAAAATGGGTTGGAAAAACCCCTTGATTTGGTGGAATAAATCTTATTGGTTCAACATTTTTAGCTTTTCCATATTGTTCTATGAGGGCTTTAAAAATTGCTTCTGTTTTTTCAAGGGGTAGTGCCTCTTGCATTTCAGAACCAAATTCCTCTTGTATTATTTCATATTTTTCAGAATTAATTCCTTCTATAATCTTTTCCATAACCCTTTGAAATTCTTCAAGGGGAATATTTTGTGCCTCTAAAATGAAATTGTAAAAAACAAAAAAGAGAAAAAACTTAAATTTTTTCATTTTTAAATTACCTCCCAAATAATTTCTATTTCTTATATTACCATAAAAAATATTCAAAGAAAAAATTTGTTATAATAAATCCTATGTTTTTTTTATTTGTTTTAATTATTTGCTTAAATTCCTTTTCTATAGAATTTTTTCCTCTTGAGGATTTAAAAGAAGGAATGGTGGGGGAGGTTAAAACTGTTTTAAAGGGAACGGAACTTAAGACATATCCCATTGAAATTAAAGGAATTATAAGGGGAACTACACAAAAAGATTTTATAATCATTGGAAAACTTAGGGAAGAAGAATTTGATAAAACGGGAATTATTGCTGGAATGAGTGGAAGCCCTGTTTATTTGGAAGGAAAATTATTAGGAGCCCTTGCTTATGCTTGGCTCTTTTCAAAGGAACCCCTTTGTGGCATTACATATATAAAAAATTTGGTTTCTTTAAATTTTCAAAAAAAAGAATCCATAAATTTTTTGAGTTATGAAGATTTAATTCAAGGGGATTTAAAAATAAGGGAAAGAATAGAAGAAGACTTTATAAAGTTAATTAAAAAAAGCCAAGAAAACTTAACTTTCCATTCATATCCTTACAAAGAAAATAGTTTTTATATAATAGAAGGAGGGGTTGTAAAAAAGGATATAAATTATCCTATCGAAGGGGGAATGCCTATTTCAGCCCTTTTATCATGGGGAGATTTTGATTTGTTTGCTTCGGGAACAATTACATTAAGGGATAAAGATACCCTTTATGCCTTTGGACATCCTTTCTTGGATTTAGGAGATGTGGAGATTCCCTTTGCAAGAGCTTACCCAGAAGTTGTGGTATCCTCTCTTTTAAGAAGTTTTCGCCTTTCTAATAGAGGAGAAATATTGGGTTCAATTTATATAGATGGAAAAGATGGAATTGTGGGAAAAATTGGGAAAAAACCTCAGGGGATAAAAGTGGAAGTATCTCTCTTAGATAAAAGGAAGACATTTTTTGTTGTAGATAATCCATTACTTCTCCCCATAATTTCAGGAATGGGGGTTTCTTCAATTTTATATGATGAAAAGATGGATTCGGGTTCTGCTATTGGAAGGTTTGAAATCAAAGTATTTGGAGAAAGGGATGTAAGAGAAGAGTTTTTTATAGAAGGTGAGGACTTGCTTTCTTCAATCCAATCCAAGATTGTGTCATTTATTGGCATCCTTTCTTTAAATCCCTTTAAAAGTTTTAAAATAAATTCCATAGATGTAAATTTAAAGGATTTAAAGGAAAAAAATAAAGAAAAAATTTTAAAAGTTTGGTTAAGCAAGGGAAAAATAAAGGATAAAGAAGAATTTGAAATAAACATTTTATTGGAGGACTACAAAGGGAAGAGGAATATTTTAAGGGAAAGGGTAAGATTTCCTTTTACATCAAAGAGTGGAGGGGAGTTAATCATAGGAGGATTTAAAAACTTGGAGGGATTAATGAAAAAAGAGCAATTTCCTTTTCAAAATATGGAAGATTTAATTGAATGGATAAGGGAAAAACCAAAGGAAGGGGCTTTAAATATATTAATAAAGGTTCCCATAAATTCCCTCTTGAAAGCTCCTTTTTCTTTTAATACTACAACCCCTTTTTTTTATTCTCGTTTCCCTGAAAATAAAAAGAAAAGTTATGGGATTTATAAAATAAAACATATTTTTACATCAGCACCTGTTGAAGGTTATTATGAATATAAATTTGGTGGTGAAAGATGAAGGTTATAACAATTTTATTTTTCTTTCCTTATCTTTTATTTTGCAGTTCTATTAAAGAATTTTCCCTTTCCACTTATCCAGATTTCCAAAAGGGAAAGGTGGAAGGGCTTCTTTGTTCAGAAAAGGGGCTTTCCTTAGGAATTTACTTTGAACCAAAGGATATAATCCCTGAAGAATCAATAACTTCTGCCTATGAAAAAGATGAAAAGATTTTTTTAGGGGGTTTTCCTTCTGGAACTATTTATAAATATGAAAAGGAAAAATTAGAAGAAGAGGGAAGGATTGAAGGTGGTTTGATTACTTCTCTTTTATATTTTAAAAATAAAATTTATGTAGGAACAACTTCCCCTGCAAGGTTATACACCCTACGAGAAAATAAACCAGAATTATTATTTGAATTTGAAGAAAAACACATTTGGGAAATTGTTGACATAGATAATGATATATATATTGGAACCGGAGAACCAGCTGGAATTTATAGAATTAGAGATGGAAAAAGAGAAAAAATTCTTGAATTAAAAGAAGAAGGCGTGACCGCAATACATAAAGGAAAAGATGGGAAAATTTATATTGGAACTTACGGAAAGGGTTTTATAATTTCCCTTACAGATGGAAAGACAGAGACCCTTTACAATTCAAATCTTTTACAAATTTCAAAATTTACAGAGGACTTGAAAGGAAATTTATACTTTCTTTCCAGTTCTTTCCCAAAATTAGAAGAAAAGGAAAAAAAGGAAATTACCACAGCCATAGGTGTCTATGAAAAGGGAAGGTTTAAAATATTAAAAGAAATAAAAGAATTTTTTGTAAATAGTTTTTATTATAACAGGGAGTTGGAAATGTTAATTTATGGAGGAAGCGACGGAAAGGTTTATGGATTAAAAGATGGGAAAGAAGCCCTTTTATTTAATTCACCCCATCAAGAGATGGAATTCATCTTTAAAAATTATGCAATTTCTTCTAAGAGCATTCAAATTTACCATTTAATAAAAGCAAAAAAGGGTATTTATTTATCTGATGTTTTTGATCCATCAAGGATGGCACATTGGGGAAATATTTTTTGGAATGGAATGGGAAATTTAAAAATTTATACAAGGTTTGGAGCCACAAAGGAAATAGGTGAAAATTGGAGTTCCTTTTCAGAACCTTGCAGGGAAAAAATTTGTAAGGTTGATAAAATTTCCAATTATGCACAAGTTAAAATTGAAATTGAAAAAGAGGGAATCCTGGAAAATTTCCTTTGGATAGTAAAGCCCATAAATATGCCACCAGAGATAAAGAGTTTTAAGGTTTCAAAGCCAGGCGAAATATTTTTAAAAGGACCTATACCCTCTGAAAATGTAGTTATAGAAGCTACAAATCCCGACAAGTATGGAATCTTTACAACAATTGATTTTCCACCTCCAGAGGGAAAGGAAAAGGGTTTTAAAAAGGCATACAAAAAAGGATTTTTGACTTTAAGCTGGGAAGTATCAGAACCCGATGGTGAAGAAGTAGAATATAGCTTGTTTTTTAAAAAAGAAGGAGAAGAAAATTGGTATGAAATTTTTAAAGAAGAAAGGATAACCTTTTTTTCCTTTGACACTACTTCGCTTCCTGATGGAAATTATAGATTTAAATTAATTGCAAGGGATCTTCCAGAAAAAGAAACTGTTGAAGAAATATCTCCCATTACTTTAATTGATAATACTCCACCAGAAATAAAATATGAAAAGGAAAAAGAATACTATAATATAAATGTGAAGGACTTTTCCCGCCTTATAAAAGCAGAGTATTCTTGCAATGCAAGGAGATGGGAAAAAATTGAGCCAGAAGATAAGATCTTAGATGGAGCAGAAGAAAATTTTAAATTAAAATTAAATGAAAAGTGTAATTTTTTAATTTTGAGATTTATGGATAGTTTTTATAATCTTTCTACAGTTTTATTAAAATAAGGAGATTTTATGGAAAAAATTAAAGCTGTATATGCTGGTTCCTTTGATCCCATCCACAATGGTCATTTGGATATAATAATTAGAGCTCTTTCAATCTTTGATGAAATAATTGTGGCAATTTTGATAAATGAAGAAAAGGAATACCTTTTCACCTTAGAAGAAAGGGTAAAACTAATTAAAAAAACAATTAAAAATCCCAAATTAAAAGTGGAGACCTTTTCAGGACTTTTAGTTGATTTTATGAAATTAAAAGGAGCAAAAATTATTTTAAGGGGGTTAAGGGCTGTCTCTGACTTTGAATATGAATTTCAAATGGCATTGATGAACAAACACTTAAATCCAGAAGTTGAAACATTTTTTATGGTTCCCAGTGAAGAATATACCTACATTTCATCAAAACTTGTAAAAGAAGTAGTAAGATTTGGTGGCAAAATCTCTGCCCTCGTTCCTCCTTGCGTAGAAGAAGCTTTGAAAAAAAAGTTAGTTTAATAAATCTTAAAAATTTTTGTGTTTTATTTTAATTTGAAAAATAATAAAAAAGTGATGTTCATAAAATTATTTATAACTTTAATTTTTATATATTTATCTTTTAATGCTAATTTACTTGCTTTAGATCCTTCTTATAATTTAAACCAATATATTTCAAAAAACTGGCAAATAGAAGACGGTTTGCCTCAGATATCTGTTACTACTATTCAGCAATCAAAAGATGGCTATTTATGGTTTGGAACAGAAGAGGGGCTTGTAAGATTTAATGGTTATGAGTTTAAAGTTTATAACAAATATACTGATAAGATTTTATCAAATTCCTATATAACTGCTTTAAATTCTTTTGATAATATTATGTTAATTGCAATATTTGGAAAGGGTTTAATAAAAATGGAAGGCGGAAAGATAAATGAACTATCAATATCTAATTTTGAAAAATTATCTTCCATAAGTTTAATTAAAAGGGATAAAGAAGGAGGAGTTTGGATTGGGACTTTTGGCAAGGGCTTATGGTATTGGCACAATAATGTATTAAAGGAAATTGAGTTAGAAGGTTTAAAAGAGGAAATAAATATCAGATGCATAATAGAAGATAGAGATAGTGAAGTTTGGATAGGAACAGAAGGGAAAGGCATTTTTATTTATAAAGAAGGAACTGCCAAACCCTTTTATCTAAACAATAGATTGCCCGACTTAAATATTTTTGCCCTACTTGAAGATGATGAAGGTTTTTATTGGATTGGTACTTCCAGAGGGCTTGTGAAATTCTCAAAAAATAATTATTTTGAAGTTTTTAATGAAAAGAATGGACTTAAAAATTCTAATATAAGAACCCTTTTTCAAGATAAAGATAGTGTAATTTGGATTGGAACAACAGGAGGGGGAATTCAAAGGTTTTTCAAGAATAATTTTATAAAAGAAATACAACCTTCAGCCCTTTCAAAAGAGACAATCCTTTCAATTTTTGAAGATTTAGAAGGAAATATTTGGATAGGAACTATGGGGAGCGGATTATATCAATTTTCAAATTCCTTGGTAAAAAATCTTGGAAAAGAAGAGGGGTTTGAAAAGCCTTTAATTTTTTCCATATTTCAAGATAAAAAGGGGAATGTTTGGGCTGGTACTTCAGATGGTTTATTTAAGCTTGAAAAAGGAAAAGATAAATTCAATAAAATTAAGGGACCTCCAGATAACATAATTTTGGGGCTTATGGAAGATAAAAAGGGGGGAATTTATGTTGGAACTTACAGGGGAGGGATTGGTTATTATTTTAACAATAAATGGGTTTATTATAATGCAAAAAATGGACTGCCTTCTAACAAAGTATTTACAATAATTGAAGATTGCAAAGGAAATATATGGGCAGGAACAGAGATGGGAATAGCACACTGGAATAATAAAAAATGGCTTGTCATAGATGATAAAGATGGGCTTCCTGGTAAAAAAATAAATGTGCTTTTTCAAGACAAAGATAAAAAAATATGGGTTGGGACGAATTATGGAATTGGAGTAATTTATGAAAACAGTAATGGTTTTAATATAAAAAATTTTTTAACTAAAAAAGATATAACTTCCTTTTATATGGATTTGGAAGGAAATTTATGGATTACTACACAAGGGGATGGTATATTTTTATATAAAAATAAAAAATTTTATTCATTAAGAGAAAATTTTAAATTTCCTGTTGAGTCCTTTTATACAATATTAGAAGATAATGAAGGTTTTCTCTGGCTCTCTTCAGCAAAAGGGTTGATAAGGGTATCTAAAAAGGAGTTGGAAGATTATTTTTTAAATAATTCAAATAATTTAAAATATTTTCATTTCGGAAAAGAAGATGGAATGAGGAGTGAAGAATGTGTTGGAGTAAGCAAGCCAGCTGGGATTAAAGACAATGAAGAAAATCTTTGGTTTCCCACAATAAAGGGAATTGCTCTTTTAAATCCAAAAAGTATTCCAAAAATACCTTATAAATTTCCAATTTATATTGAAGGGATTAAATTTGATAACAAATTTGTAAAACCAATAAATGGTTTGTCCTTTGCTCCAAGTAAAGGAAACATTGAAATACATTTTTCAGGTTTATTTTTTTCAAGTCCAAATATTTTAGAATACAAATACAGGTTGATAAATTTTGAAAGCGATTGGGTTTATGCAAATAAAAGAAGGGTTGCCTATTATACAAACTTACCTCCAAAAAAATATATATTTGAAGTTTCGGCAAGGATAAAAAATTATGATTACAATGAAACAACACAAATTTATTTTTCCATAAAACCCCATTTTTATCAAACTTGGATTTTTTATATAATTATTGGTTTTTTATTGGCATCTATTGTTTATGGAATTTTTAGATTAAGATTAAATTTATTAAAAGCAAAGACAGCTGTTTTGGAAGAAAGAGCCAGAATTTCCCGTGAAATCCATGATACCCTTGCCCAAAGTTTTGCAGCAATAGTTATACAAAGTGAAGCTTTAAAAAGCACTGAATTTAAAGACAAGAATAAGATACTTTCAAGGGTTGATAAAATACAGGAACTTGCAAGAAGTGGACTGCAAGAAGCAAGAAGATCCATTAAATCCCTATCTTCTCCTGTTTTGCAAGAAAGGAATCTCTCAGAAGCCATAGCTTATATTTGCAGAAATATGATTGGAGAAGAATCCATAAAATTGAATATTAAAATAGAGGGAAAACAAAGAAAATTAAAACAAAAAACAGAAGTAAATCTTTTAAGAATTACTCAAGAAGCCATTTCAAATGCTATAAAACACTCAAGAGCAAACCAAATAGATTTAACTTTAATTTTTTCTGAAAAAGATGTTGTTTTAATAATTTATGACAATGGAATTGGTTTTGAAGTTGAGAGCTCAAATTTTATGAGAGGAGATGGCTTGAAAAATATGAAAGAAAGAGCAAAGGAAATAAATGGGGAAATTGAAATTTTAAGCAAATTGGGCTATGGGACTAAAATAATAGTTAAAACAAAAAAATAAATTTTCAAAATATGATAAAATTTTTAAAATGAATGAAGAGAAAAAGATTTCAATTTTGATAGCAGATGACCATCCTCTTGTAAGGGAAGGGCTTGCAGAGATTTTAAAAAAACAAGATAAATTAGAAGTAATTGGGATGGCAAAAAATGGGAAAGAAGCATTAGAATTTTTTCAGGAATTTAAACCAGATGTTATTCTTATGGATATTGTAATGCCTGAAATGGATGGTATAGAAGCAACTGAAAAAATAAAGAAAATTAAACCAGAAGCAAAAGTAATTATGCTTACAACCTTTATGGATGAAGAAGATATTTTTAAGTCCTTTAAAGCAGGTGCTTTTGCTTATCTTTTAAAAGATCAGCCCGTAAAAGAATTATTGGAAACGATATTTGCCGTTTATGAAGGAAGGAAGATAATTCCTCCATCAATTGCTGAAAAATTGGCAGGACATTTGCCTTCTCCCCAACTCACAAATCGAGAAATAGAAATACTCACATTTATAGTTAATGGCTTATCAAATAAAGAAATTTCAGGAAAATTAAATATTTCGGAAGGCACTGTCAAGGCACATATAAATGCCATTTTTAGCAAGTTAGGTGTAAAAAGCAGAACTCAAGCAGCACTTCTGGCAGTGAAAAAGGGCTTAGTAAATCTAAAATAAACTAAAGTTATAGAAAGAAATAAACTTTTTTCAGTTGGAAAATAATGAAAATAATATTATGTTATTATTAGGAGGTTAATATGCTTAAACATATTTTTATTATTTTTTTTATTTTATTACCATTTTTTGTGTTAAGTGATGATTTTGAAAATCAGCAATTTATTGAAAGACAAAGCTTGCTTGCTTCAAATCCAAATTTAATTCTTTTAAGGGCAATGGTAATTGATCCTTTATCTGAAAATATTTCAGAGGAGCAATTTGGGCTAACCTCTTTTAGAGATAAAACTTCAGGAGATATCTTATATGTTATTCAGTTTTGGGATGTTCCCTCTGATGAAGACAGAGAAGAAATTTTTAAAGAAGGTGGAAAGATAATATCATATATTCCAAACAACGCTTATTTAGTCATAATTGATTCTGAAAAGTTTCAAAATTTATCCTACAAAAAAAATGTAAGATCTGCTTTTAGATTGCCAAAATGGGCAAAGATAGATCCAAATATATATGAAATAAAGGGAGATGAATTGGAATTAAGTGTCAATCCAATTTCAGGTTTTAATTCTTTGGGGATTGCTGATTTTTTAGTTAAAACTATGCCAGAAGTTAAAATCAAAACAAGAAGAGAACACCATGAAAATGGTCCTTTGGTGTGTTCTGTTCCTGCATCTATTTTAAATAAATTTCTTGATTCTATAACAGGGGTAGAAGAGGTTTTTTCAACTACACCTTATCTTGAACCAAAAATTACAAATGACAATTCTATATGGGTAATACAAAACTATGATACAACAAATAAAACAAATTATAATCTTTCTGCTACAATTTGGAACAAGGGTATAATTGGAACTGGACAAATTGGCGCCCTTTTAGATACTGGTCTTACTAATACTTCCTGCCAGTTTCGTTATAATGGAACCTCTGGAAGTCAGGCAATAGCCCAATCTCCTACACCCCCAAATACGGGAACAATTAGTATGAATAAAAAAGTTATTGCCTATTATTTATTACCTGATGCAGTGGCATATGATTCAGCAAATTCGTCTTTCCATGGTTCCCATACCTCTGGCACAATTGCAGGGGATAATTATTTAACTCTTTCTACCCCAACTTCTCATGGGCATGATTCAGGTGATGGAATGGCTCCAAATGCAAAACTTATTATGCAAGATTGTGGAGATGCAAATGGTAATATTCCTTGTGTGGATTATAATATTCAAAATTATTATAGGCAGGCATATAATGCTGGAGCAAGAATACATTCAAATTCCTGGGCTGCCTCTGGATTTGGAGCAAATGCCTACTTGAGATGGACAGAGCAAATAGATGAAGTAGCTTATGAAAAAGAAACACTTCTTATGGTTTGTGCTCAAAATAATGCTGGTTGTAACCCTGGGAGTATGGGTTCTCCAGCAAGTGCAAAAAATGTAATTTCAATTGGCGCTTCCACTTCAGGTCAATTATATGATGGTAGTGGGCTTGCATACTTTTCAGGTAGAGGACCTACTGCAGATGGAAGATTAAAACCAGATATTGTAGCACCAGGTGGAGACAGTTACAGCTGTAGCAATCCTATAAATTCTGCTGATGGAGGAGCAAATGGAAATCCCCCCTGTGGAACAAGGGGAAATTGTGGAACTTCAATGGCAGCACCTACAGTTGCAGGAGGTCTTCTTTTAGCAAGGCAATATTTTAATGATGGATGGTATCCCTCCGGGACAAAGGTAAGTGAAGATACAATTGAGCCATCTGCTGCATTGCTTAAAGCTTTGCTTATAAATGGGGCAGTACCCCTTGAAGGTATTGATTTATGCACAAGTCAAAATGTTGAACCAATCCCCAATATGAAACAGGGTTGGGGAAGAATTCACCTTGATAATGCCCTATATTTTTCTGGAGATAATAGAAGATTGAGGGTCTGGGATGTAAGAAATGCAAATGGTTTAAAAACAGGAGAATTTATTGAATATTACCTTTATGTTTCATCAAATTCTGTTCCTTTAAAAGTTCACCTTGTATGGACAGAGCCACAATCTAATGCTTTAGCCCTAATAAATTTAATAAATAACCTTGATCTTGAAGTTATATCACCTTCAGGAACTTTATATAAAGGAAATGTATTTTCAAATGGACAATCAACAACAGGAGGAAGTGCAGATGTTTTAAATAATGTAGAAGGATTTGTATTAAATAACCCTGAAGTTGGAACTTGGAAATTAAGAGTAAAAGGTGCTGCAATACCTGGAAATGGGGTTTCAAACAGGCAGGGATATGCTCTTGTTGCAACTTATCCTGCCTGTTCTTCTTCTCTTTCAGCTCCCACAAATTTAAATGCCGTTGACAATGGAACTACTGGCATAAATTTATACTGGGATGCTGTTTCTGGGGCACAAGGTTATTTGATTTATAGGGCTTCTGGTGCAAATCCATCAGCTGAACAGTTCACTTTAATAGGTCAAAGTCCTACTACTGTTTATCTGGATACAGATGTCCAAGGTGGCTTTACATATTCCTATAAAGTAAGAGCCACAGACAATTGTGCTGAATCGGGGATTTCTTCAAAGGCAACTACAACCTATACAGGAAACTGCACTTTACTTCCCACTTTTCAAGGTCTTGTAAGTGTCTCAAATGATACCTCTACCCCCTATTGTGATCTTGTCTTGACCTGGCAGGAAGCAACTTCCAATTGCCCCCTTGCACAAAATATAACATATCATATATATAGAAGTACATCACCTTACTTTACACCTAATTCTTCCAATTTAATTGCTTATGGAATTACAGGAACAACTTATAGAGATTATCAAGTAGAAGGTTTAAAGACATATTATTACATAGTGAAAGCAGAAGATTCTACAACAGAAAATGAAGGACCCAACAATAGTGGAAATGTGGACAATAACAATGTAGTTCTTTTTGGCACTCCTTGGAGTTCTTCAACTGTTTTTGGAAATTTTACAGATGATGGTGGTGATACAAATGCAAAACTTACACTTCCTGCCAGCTGGCGTGTTGCAAACCTACAAAACCATACTACTGGAGGGCTTTATTCATATCACAATACCCTTGATGGGCAGAACTATTTAGCAGGTATGTGTAGTGCAGCTACAAGTCCAAGGATCACCTTAGGAACTGGTTCAAGTTTGTCTTATTGGGTAAGATATAACATTGAGTATCAATGGGATGGAGTTGTAGTTGAAATTTCAATAAATGGTGGAAGCTCCTGGACTCCCATCACTCCTATTGGTGGGTATCCTTCTTCCTTTAGCCAAACCCAAAACCCCCCACTTAATGCTTGTGGCTATCCTTATACACAAGGTTGTTTTAATGGACCTTCTGCAAATAATGGTTTGACTGACTGGGCACAATATACTCACAACCTTTCTTCCTATTCAGGTCAAGAAGTTATGATAAGATGGCGTTTTTCAAGTGATGAATATTTTCAATATGAAGGTTTTTACCTTGATGATATAACTATAACAAATGCTAATATAAACCAACCCTGTCTTCCCCTGGATGGAATAGTTCAACTTGACAGGGCATCTTATCCCTGTCAGGGTTCTGTTGAAATAACAGTAATTGATGGTGATTTAGTAGGAAATGGAACTCAATCGGTTAACATTAAAAGTACAACAGAACCATCTGGTGAGATAGTTACATTGATAGAAACTCCCCCTTCTTCAGGAATTTTTAAGGGAACAATTCCCCTTACAACTTCACCACCTCCTTCCTCAGGACAGCTTTCCATTTCCCATAATGACACAATTACAGTTACATACATTGATGCCAATGATGGACATGGAGGGACAAATGTTTCAAAGACAAAGACAGCAAATGTGGATTGTGTATTTCCCGTTATCTCAAATGTTCAAGTCATCAATGTAACTGCTAATTCAGCAACCATAACTTGGACAACAGATGAACTCGCAGATTCTTTAGTAATTTATGGGACATCAAAGCCACCAACAAGTAATTTTCAAGAAAATGTTTATGTAACTGAACATTCCATAACTCTTACAAATTTGGATATATGCACCACATACTTTTTTTCTGTCTCAAGCAAAGACCCTGCTGGAAATACAACGATAGATAACAATGGAGGAAATTACTATTCATTTAAGACAAATGGCTATATTGCTTTAATTTCTGATGATGTTGAAACGGATCCTGGGATCTGGACAATTACTTCTTCTGATTCTTCAGTGCAATGGCATAGAAGTACTTGTAGATCTCACAGTGGAAACTATTCTTGGAAAGCTGGTATGGTAAGTTGCACAGAAAATATACCAACTCCTTTAACCCTTAGAACTTCTTTAAGATCCAATCCCATAAATCTTGGACCTCCGGGCCATAACTTCCATTTAAGATACTGGCAATGGTATTATACAGAACAAACCTGGGATACTTTAAGAACTCTCATAAGCACAGATGGAGGTGTTACTTGGATACAAATTGAGGATGACTTAGCATACAACCAAATGGTTTGGCATGAAAAGGACTATGATTTATCTGAATATAGTGGGGAAGTTCTAATAAGATTTGATTATGTTGTTGCGGTTTTGTGGAATAATTATGAAGGTTGGTATTTGGATGATATAAGAGTTGAAGATGATAATATGGCTTGCGGAACAAACTTGATTTTTAAAAGTTATATTATAGATGATAGTTGCACTGGTTCTGGTAGTGGTGGAGGAAATGGAATTTCAGATCCTGGAGAAGAAGTTATTTTAAATATAACCATTGAAAACATTGGTATTGAAAATGCAACAAATATAACAGGAACAATTTCAACATCGTACCAGGGTATAAATATTATCACACCAACAGCTAATTTTCCTAATATTCCAAGCTGGCAAAATGGTACATCTCAATCTCCTCATTTTAAAATAGGGATTTCACCAGATATTCCTTGTTATACTGAGATTCCTTTTAATCTTCATATAACTTCAAATGAAAATCCTTCTGGAACAGATAGTACCTTTATAGTAAATGCAGGAAGAGAAGAAAAAGAAGTAATAGTTTTTCAAGAGGACTTTTGGTGGTCTATGTTTCCACCTGCACTTCCCCCTGGCTGGACAACAGTTGCAGTTCAAGGTGTACCTTGGGAAGGAAGATATGGTTGTTATGATTATGGTCCTTCCTTATGGGGAGATGGGCAAGTGCCAGCAAATGCCTGGCTTTTTTCTCCAGGTATTGAATTAGAAGCAGGTATTACTTATACTTTGGATTTTTCTACATATACACAGTGGGTTGATGAACCTTATAACCTGGCAATATGGGCTGGAACTGCACCAAATATTTCTTCTCAAACCATTCCAATTTATAGCGGTGTTGTAGCAACATCTGGTGGGGATTGTAGTTATAGAAATGGTTCTTTTTCTGTTCCTACAAATGGAACATATTATCTTGGATTTCATGGCTGGGCAAACCATTTAAATCCCCAATTAGTAGTTGATGATTTATTTTTGTACTACACATTGCCTTCTTCCTGCAATCAATGTACTCCAATTTGTACAGCACCAGGTGCTGCCACTTTATTATCAGTAAATGGTACTTGTGATGGCAATGTGCTTTCCTTTCAGCCAGGAAGTGGGACAACACAATCTTATAATATTTATAGAAAAGAGGGCTCCTGTGGTGGAACTTATACAAAGATTGCAGGTCCTGTAGTTGGGACATCTTTTATTGACACAACTGCAAATGGTGGCACAAACTATGCTTATGTAATTCGTGGTGCTTGTGATTTGTTTGGGTACAATGAATCGCCAGAAAGCAATTGTATTAGTGCTACGAGACCCATCATACCAACTCCAACTATATCTGGAAGCAATCAAAATACCTGTCCTTCAACAAGTGTAATTTTAAGCACCCAAACAGGAAAAAGTAATTACAAATGGTATAAAAATGGACAATTGATAAGTGGTGCAAATTCATCAAATTATGAAGTAACATCAAGTGGTAATTACACTGTATCTTATACAGACACAAATGGATGCACTGGGACAAGTGTTTCCCATTTTGTTGAAATAGTTCCCTGTGTAATTGATATAAAATACCATTATAGGGGAAGTTTTACAGAGATAACAGGAGATGGAGATTCTAATTTTGAAAGGGGTGAGAAATTTCAAGTAACTGTTTACCTTAAAAATTTTGGCAATAGCCCTGCAACAAATGTATCTGCAACCCTCACAGGAAATGGAATAATTCTTTGTGGAGGTACAAAGAATTTTGGAAATATAGGAGCAGGGGAGAGCAAATCAGCTACTTTTGAATTTGTAATATCCCAAAGTTTTTCTCCCTGTGGAGGTCCAATATATTTTAATATAATAAATAAAAACTGTGCAGAAATAACCCCAGCTGGAACAAATGAATATTATGTATTTGGAATTTCAAATGTAGGGGAATATGTGGCACCAACCCCCCAAGAGTTAGTATTAACACCATCTAATATGGATAGCTGGATAGACCAAAATAATCAATCCTACAATGGAGGAAGTGATACTACTATGTCTGTACAAAATAGAAACAATCAGGCAAGGAGGTCTTTGATTTATTTTGACATATCATCAATTCCAGAAAATGCAACAATTAACAGTGCAACACTGGAATTATATGCAACTGCTGTTCCTTCATCAAGTCAGCTGCTTGATATTTATCGAATAACTCAAAGCTGGACAGAAAATGGAGTTAACTGGTCAAATCAACCAACTTATACAACTCCAATTGTTCAAATTGATGGTGGAACTTCTGCGGGTTGGAAGATATGGAATGTAAAATCCATAGTTGAGAGTTGGCATAATGGGTCATATACAAATTATGGTTTTCTTTTAAAATGCAATGTTGAAAACTCAAATCAAACACGACTTTACCAATTTGCAACAAAAGAAAATAGTACCCAAAGTTATAGACCTATTCTGAGAATTAATTATACTGTACCTGGGAGTTTTGATTGCAGTTATACAGGTAGTGGCAGTTGTGGAGTTATGCCACCGCCACCTGTGGCAAATGGTGTGGGAAGCACTATTCCTGTGAAAATCACAAAAGTTGGAGGAAGTCCTACAAATTTACATATTACTTGGGATTCAAGTACCTGTAATTCAGATCATGCAGTTTTGCTATATGGAAACTTAGGAACATGGAATTCTTATGCAGGGGCAGTTACAGGATGCAATGTGGGAAGCAATGGAGCAACTGGTGCTGATTTTGAATTAAATAATACAAATGTTTGGCTTAATCTTATTTGGGTAAACAGTGATGGAGTTGGAGGGTACCCTGGTGTGAACTCTCAAGGACAAAAAAGGAATTTAAATGCAGCTGGATTATGTGGAGTTACCTCTGAAAACCATGATGACAATATGTGTGATTAAAAAAGTAGTTTTGCAATTTTAAAAAAATAGTAGTTAGCATTTAGTAGTAAGCATTAAGGGTAAAACCCTAAATGCCCAATGCTGAATCGCCTTGACAAGTTCCTTTAAATTTATATAAAATATCCTTTGGAGGTTTTATGCACGATTTTCAAGATTTCTTGAAGAAGGCAAAGGTTATAATTTTAAAGCGTTTTAAATTTAATTTAAACCTTTTAAATCAAAGAGGCAAATATTCAAAATACTACAAAAATCCCTTCAAAGGATTTGGTAAAGGTTTTATAAACATAACCATAATATTTTTTCTTTTTTTCTTTTTTGCCACGGTAAGCTTTACACAAATAATTAATTTTGGATCTCATATAACTGTACCTGTTGTCGCAAGTGCTAAAGGCGGATATGGAAGTGATTGGAGATCAGATGTATGGATACATAATGCAGATGGAGGAAAAGAGGCTATTATAAATATGTGGTATGTTCCTCCAGGTACACAACCTAATCCTTCTAAGCCAGATGCGATTGTTAGAGTACCTTCATTTCATACTATCTGTTTAGAAGATATAGTTAAAAATACTTTCAATAAAGAAGGAGTTGGATCTTTATTCATGTTTCTTTCTCCTGTAGATGAAAACGGAGTTGGAAGAGAGAACGCAGACCCTAAAAAGATAATTGTTGAAAGTAATGTTTATAACAGAGTAGATGAGATAAAGCAGTATGGACAACAGCTACCAGGAATAAGAGAACAAGAATATGCAAAAGATGGAGAAACTCACTATTTACCAGGAAGTCCTGATACAACAAAATATAGAGCAAACCTTGGAGTTGTAACTTTGAACGCTACACAGTTTCTTTTAACTTTTCGAAATGCAGGAGGAAATATTTTACATCAAGAATGGTATGACCTTCCACAATACTCTTTTGTTCAATTTAATGATATAATAAAAACATTTAATCTTCCTGATCAAAATAGAATCTATGTTGAGGTAAGGGGAAATGGTAAGATAATAACATATATGAGTCATGTAGATAAGAAGACAAATGATGGAAGTATATTTCTTGGGAGAACTATTTCATCAACAGATCCATATAACTGGTTCCCTGGTGTAGCAAGAGCAGAAGGTGCACAAGGCTCAAAATGGAGAAGCTCATATTTTGTAATAAATCCTAATTATACATATCGTTTAGCTGGTGTATGTTTTATTCCTGCTGGAGAAGATGGTTTTGATAAGATTATCTGTGACTCAGATTATCTATCTCCTCTATCTGATGTTGCATATGAAGATATCTTACTTAATAAATTAGGAATAGAAGAAGGAGTAGGAGGTATGAGAGCTAGTTCTTATGATACAGGACAAGGACAAAATTCATTAAAGGTTATTAACTGGATGAGAACATATAATTCTACAGAAGAAGGAACATATGGACAGAGTATTCCTGGAAAAGGTTGGTTGAATAAAGAGATGATAAGAGGTCTTCCATTATATATTGATCCTTCACTAGAACAATGGAATGAGATAGGATTTCTTGTAGGAGTAAGGCATGATGATTATAATAGGGCTAATCTAATCTTCCAAAATACAGCAACAGATAGAGATGCTAATGAGATACCTATAGATGTAATTCTTCAGATTGTAAGTAATGATGGTAAGGTGTTGGGAGAAAAGGCATACTGGTTAAATCGTGGAGAATATAGGCAGATTAATAGATTTGTAGAAGATATTTTAGGAGAGGGAGCAAAGGTTACAGATGCAACAGTTAGAGTAATGATTCCTTATACAATTCGTTTTGATAATTGGCCTGATCCATATAATTATACAGCAGGTGGATTAGATGTGAGAGTATCTGTTGTGAATGGAAACAGGTATCAAGGAACAAATGATGGAAGATTGATAACATTCCAGAAGATTGACTTCTATGTTAAACCAGCAGATAATGATTATTGGGGATGTAATGAAGATCCTGTATGTGAGAGAGCAGTTGAGTATGTTTCAATAGGTTTTGATGTTGATTGTGATCCAAACGAGCCTCTTCCAGGATTGCATTATGATCCTGATCAAGATGGAAAATGTGCTCCTCCTTGGTTTTATCTTTCAAACAAAGAGGTAAGGAGTATGATAAAAGGATGTGATCCCCAAGGAACTACTGGTTATGTCTGTGGAGTTCAGACAGGTATGAGTGTTCCAAGCTATGCAAGACAGATGGCTGAAATCTTAGCAAGAGCAAACGGAGGCCTTGATGTAAATGAAGTAGAGCAATGGCTCTATAACCACGTCGATGATAATTTGGCGAATGGAGAGTTAGACTATGGTTGGGATCCTCTTGGTTGGATAATATATGGGAAGAACGGTACTGAAGTAGATAGAGTAAGATTTTACTTAATGGGTGAAAATTACCCAGAATATGATTATAATCTTCCATCCTTAAGAGATGCATTAGACTTTTATGACTTAACAAAAAAATATTTAATTAAAACAGTAATGGCAAATCCTGATTGGTATTGCGGAAATGCAGAAGATGGACCTAATTTTGAGTATGATCCTGCTTGGTACACATATACAATTAACTATTGTAATTAATTATCTTTCTCAAAATATTTATAAATATAATATAATAAAATATTAATTTATGGAGAGATTAGGTGTATGTTGGCGGAGCTTAATTTTTATAATTTTTTTATTATTTTTTAACATATTATTTTCTAAAAATATTTATTCTAATTCTTGTGGAAATAATAACTGTGAGTTGGGCGAAACTCCGGAGAATTGTCCGGAAGATTGTGCAGGAGATATTGGAGATCCTTGTACCTGCATTTATTTGCATTTAGCATA